>Ga0102931_1000456_pt1 | contig 19882 bp, 20 predicted proteins | sample SalPonR1_C_D1_MG_FD_79282 | JGI IMG/M metagenome (GOLD analysis project Ga0102931, IMG submission 79282) | Salt pond soil microbial communities from South San Francisco under conditions of wetland restoration - Salt Pond MetaG R1_C_D1_MG | ecosystem: Environmental > Aquatic > Marine > Intertidal... | reverse complement strand
TATTTGATGATTAATACGTTTTACTATTTCAGTTTGATCCCGCCGGTACCACTGGCGCTGGAAAGCGGAATGGTAGCTCATGATGTTGAAAAGACAAATGGCAACTATGTTGTGACCTATCAAAAAGATGTATGGTATAAATTCTGGAGAGAAAACAGAATAACTTACATCCAGCAGCCGGGGACGAATGTATATCTTTTTACATCCATTTTTGCTCCGACTGATCTTCAAAAAGAGGTTTCCCACCGATGGAAATGGAAAAACCCTGAAACGGGTGATTGGCAGATTGCCGATAACATCGGGTACGAAATTACCGGTGGACGCGACAACGGATACCGAGGATTTACCTATAAAAGCAATATCAAAGAGGGAATTTGGGAGGTTGATGTTATCACAGAAGAGGGGCTTGTTTTGGGAATCATAGACTTTGAAATAGAGATTGATTCAACCATACAAGACATAGAGCTGGAAACGCAGGTATTTTAGACGAACTCTATTGAGTTATAGAATCACCTTTAAAAAATTGCACTATTTCGCGGGTAGCTATCAAAAATCTGTTTAGAATAGCTTATCTGAATTCAGGAAAAAAATGAATCAGATATAGTAATATCGCGTGAAGTTTTTCGAGATAATTGATCGGTGAAGGGCTTTTTGTTTTGATCAATTACTATCAATATAAAGGGTTAAGGGTATTCACTCCAAATGAAATTTATAATAGTAAAATATCAGTAATTAAAGATAGTTTAATATTTTTCTTTATATGAGTAATGATTGTTAATATTAGTAAATAAAGGCTTCTTTTTGGAACCAATATTTTGAAGTGTATGCTCAAATTGGAGGTGTCTTGAATATTAAAGGGGGATTATTACATCTCATACTTAAAAACTTCCTCCAATGGCAACTCAAACACATCTGCAATTTTAAAGGCCAGCTCCAGGGATGGAGAATATTTAGCCGCCTCAAGTGCGTTAATGGTCTGACGGGTTACGCCCACCTTGTCAGCAAGCTCTTGCTGGGTCATCTCGCCATGTTGAAATCTCAGTACCCGGATATTATTACTGATTTGTCCCTCTTTCATCAGATAAAGTCTTTTCGATAGTGATAAATCATAATTGCTCTTCGGATCAGCGATGAAGTGAAAAGTGCGAGAATCAGTACATGAAAGAGAGTTTTTTTCTCACCAAACATAGAATAAATTTCATTTACAGATCCAAAAATACCGGAAAGAAAGAGCTGGACAAGTACAACCACTACAACAGCGACAATAAAATTGTATGCAAACTTATTTCCGATTGCTTCTATTCTAAAATCCCGTTCATCCTGCTGAACCTTTTTCTTTTCCCATATGATCTCTACCACGATTTCAATTCCAACTGCAATCCAAAAAATATTGAAGAAAAATTGGAACAGATCATCCGAAACGTCCGGCAAGAATCCGGGCCAGCCGAGGACGATAGTTACATAAAAAATGATAGCTGAAAGTGATGTGGCCAAAGAGGTCCACGATAAAATTTCTTGTTTCGACATAGTGAATCAATTTTTTGTGAATGTATACTATTCTTTACGTGATGTAAAAAAAATGTTACACTATGTATGAATATTTTTACACCATTACTTTGTTTGATTTTGTTACTATTCAGAAACCTTATGGTTTTGTGATACATTTCTGATTACAGGATGACAGATTTTAAAGGATAGAAACCAAGATCTTACCTCTATGAAGTTTTTCATTCCTTTTTTACTTCTGATAGTTGCCACCACCGACATCAATCAGACCATTTACAACTTCAAGCTTAAAAATCTTGATAACAGAACCGTTTCATACCAAGATTTAAAAGGAGAAAATCTAACGATAATTGATTTTTGGGCTACCTGGTGCAAGCCGTGTCTTCAATCCATTCCAAAGTTGGTGAAGATGAGTCATGAGTTTGAAGACCGGGGTGTTCAATTCATTGGAGTGAGTGTGGATGGCCCGCGGAATCTGAACAAAGTAAGGCCTTTCGCAAAATCGGTTGGAATTGATTACCCGGTTTTACTGGATACGGATAACAGTGTGATGGGCCGCGTTGGAGTTCGGGCTGTTCCTTCTCTGCTGATCGTGAACAGTAACGATGAGATTGTCTATTTCCACGAAGGATACGCACCGGGCGAAGACAAAATAATTCGAGAGGAAATCCTAAACCACCTCAACCCGTCATGAAAACAGTGATGATAATATGTGCGGGTGTTATTCTGGTGATTAAGCCGAAGGTTGCTTTTGGTCAGCTTTCCGGATCCAATACGTTCGAATTTCAATATGGAAATCTTCCGTATGAAGAGAACCGGGATCTGACTACATCCTATGATCAGCTAAATATCTATTACGATTATAACAATTTTAGCCTGTATGGAAGGGCTGAACATTTTCTATCTCCATACCGCGAGCGCAACTATTTTCAACTGACTCAAAAGCGAGCGCAGTACCAGGATGATCATTTTAATATTCGCCTGGGAAATTTCTATGAGACTATTGGTCGCGGTTTGCTGCTGCGCAGTTATGAAATTCCGGGATCAGTTTTTGAAGAAGATTTCTATCGAACCCGATATGCATTTAATCAGGATGTGGAAGGAATCAGTGCAGAATTCAATCACGATTTTTTTGATCTGCAATTGGTTCGCGGCCGACCTCTATTTAATCCTCTCCCTCCAAATTTTGAGCCGGATAGCCTTCGACGACAAGCCCTCTTTGAAGCTGTAGAAACAAACATTTTTCTATCCGGTGATTACAGTATCGGAGGTGCTTACATGAGGGTGTACGAAAATGGTGCACGGGATTTCCAGGAATACGGATCTCTAATGTTTAACGGAAACCTTCCTCTCAATTTTCAACTGATCAGTGAATATGCATTCAATACAGAAACAAATCTTTTTAATTTTGGTGATAATGAATCGTACGCTTTTTACACCGGTCTGAACTATTTCTATGATACATTTGGTGCCAGCCTGGAGTACAAAAATTACAACGATTTTACACTGGGATCCGGGTTCAACAATCCTCCGTCACTTATTAAAGAGCATACCTATCCAGTTCTAAACCGAAGTACACATGTGCTATCAACCGAAAATGAGACGGGAATTCAGATCGAAGCTTTTTACACATTCGAAGATGGACACTCTCTGACGGCCAATTACACAACCGCCAAAAACGAAGTCTCAAGGAGATTCGATTACAGCGAATATTTTCTGGAAGGCAGCTATAAAGTCAATGAGTTTCTGACAATCAAATCTTTCCTGGATTATGCCAATGATGAGATTAAGGGACAGGAAAATAGAATATCAACTGGCGTAATCACCGAAAAGCTTTTTGATTACACCTGGAGCCTGACAGTGGATGTTCAATATCAACAATTCGACAGTGGTTTCAACGAAAATCACCCCGAAAATTACTACGCTTCCATCTCAATAAATTACATTCCCGATCTGACTGTAAGTGCCATTTTTGAAGCGAGCACAGATCCCAATCTTACGGATGATCCCCGAACATTCGACATTGAAAAAGATACCCGAACCTGGTTTGGCGGAAATATTCTGTATAAGATCAACCGAACGCATACAGTTGAGGTATTTGGCGGAAAACGGAGAGGAGGTCCGGCCTGCACATCCGGAATTTGTTATGAACGGCTCGATTTTGAGGGTTTTGAACTACGAGTTTCATCCCGTTTTTAAATGTAAATCCTACTGCTATGAAAAAAATAAACCAATATTTGATTCTGCTTCTCTCGGTAAGTTTTCTCGTGCTTGCGTCATGCAGAGGCGACTCAACATCATCTAACGATTTTGGCAACAACTCAAACAACCCACCCGAAGAACCGTCTGACAGAGAAACGGCACCGGATTTTACATATACTTCACTCGAAGGTGCTCAATACACGCTTTCCAACTATTTCGGAGACGTGGTATACCTCTTTTTCTACGGTGCAGATTGTCCGCATTGCAAGCAAAACGGACCGGTTACGGAGGATGAAATTTACCAGGAGTTTAATGATAATCCGAACTTTGCTGCGCTGGGCCTGGATACGTGGAATTTGAATGCAAGCGCTAACGACAACTTCAAAAATGTTACCGGGATCACATATCCGCTGTTGTTGAATGCTGAGCAAAGCCTGATCGATTACTATGGAAATACCTCTTCGTATGATCGATCAGTCGTGATAGACCAAAATGGGAAGATCGCTTATATAGGAACCGAATTTGTGAATAAGGATGTGGACGAAGTGAAGGAAGTGATTGAAGAAGAGCTTGCCAAGATTGAGAATTGATACTCTTTCTTTGTTGTTTATGTGGCTAAAGCCACTATTTTCTTTATCGCTTCACTGTCCGTCAGTTAAAACTGACAGTAATAGATTGAAGCTGTTATGACTCTTCCTATTTAAAAGTTTATCTATTATCGTTGGCTTCAGTTAACGGGACATGAAGTTAGAAACCATTTTAGGGCTTTAGCCCTTAACTAATTCGTAATCCACGTTTGATCTCTGATATTCAATATTTATTATGGATGCAGATTACCAAAACACCGATAGCGCCTAACCGATTCATGGATAAAGAAATTATCACAACTATTCTTCGAAAAGAGAATTTGATTGCTGGATCGGAGATAGAATTTACTCCACTCAAAGGCGGGGTTTCTTCTGATATATTTCTTGTTTCAGATGGATCGAAATCGATTGTAGTAAAACAAGCTCTTCCAAAACTGAATGTAGAAGATGACTGGTACGCGGATATCTCACGGAATGAGAATGAACAGAAGTTTTTACAGTATTTGAACAAGATAAAACCGGAGGCCACTCCAAAACTTCTATACAGTAATTCAGAGCATTCCTTTTTTGTGATGGAGTTTTTGGATGAGTGGTTTAAGAATTGGAAAAAGCAGATGTTGAATGGTGTTTTTGATTCACAGATCGCTAAAAAATCTGCTGTATTATTGGCAACGATTCATCAGGAATCCTGGAAGGACGATCATCTAAAACAGGAGTTTAATAAGGCAAAAAATTTTTACGAACTGCGAACAGAACCCTACCTGGTCACCACCGGAGAAAGGCATCCCAACTTGAAAGATCTATTTTTTGATGAGGTTGAGCGATTAAACAAACACCAGGAAGCGATTGTACATGGAGATTTTAGCCCGAAAAATATCATGGTCAAGAATGATCGAGTGGTTCTCCTGGATCATGAAGTCGCCTGGTTTGGTGATCCCGCATTCGATCTCGCTTTTTTCCTGAATCATCTCTATTTAAAAATGCTGAATCACTTCAAAAAAACAGGCAAATTTGAGGACCTGACAAAAATCGCATGGACTACTTATTTTGAGAGTATGGGATTGGAAATAGAGAAACAGATGGAATTGCGGACGATCCGTTTACTTTTGATGATGATGCTTGCAAGAATCGACGGTAAATCCCCTGTTGAATATTTAGAGACCGACCAGCAGCAATTTGTAAGATCCTTTGTGAAGACATATCTGCAGGCAGGAGTATATTCCCATGAAGAGATGAACAAAAACTGGAAAGAAAATTTAAAACAAACATTCGGTGAAGATTAAAAATATTGATGCCATCCAGGTTTTTGATTCGAGAGGCAATCCTACGCTGGAGGCATTCGTGGAATTGGAAAATGGAATTACAGGATCAGCGATTGTTCCATCGGGTGCATCCACAGGTCAATTTGAAGCGCATGAATTGAGAGATGGAGATAAAGAAAAGTTTCTGGGAAAATCCGTCTATAGCGCAATTGAAAATGTGAAGAGTGAAATCCGGGTTGAGCTGATCGGAAAAGATGTTCATCAACAAGCAGAGCTGGACCAGTTAATGATTGATCTCGACGGCACCAAAAACAAGAGTCGTCTTGGAGCAAATGCTATTCTCGGTGTTTCAATGGCCATTTCTCGAGTCTCAGCCAAAGCTAAAGGAAAATCTCTCTTTCAAACTCTGACAAACGGTGGCGGAACACTTCTTCCCCTACCGGAAATCCAGATTATGGGCGGTGGTGTTCATGCAAAAGGCAGTATCGATATCCAGGATTTTATGATTATTTGCACAGGAGCTAAATCCTATCATCAGTGCCTGGAGATGACATTTAATGTATTTCATGATTGTGGTCGGCTTTTAAAAGAGAAAGGTAAGCTGGCCGGTGTGGCAGATGAAGGCGGTTATTGGCCGATTTTCGATTCAAATGAAGAACTGTTTGAAATTCTCTTGGAATCAATTGAAGGAGCAGGCTATTCAACCGGTGAAGATGTTCAACTCTCACTCGATATTGCCGCATCAGAATTTTATGATAATGGACGATATCATCTCAACCTTGACAACAGATCCCTCACGGGTGATCAATTTTACAAGGTGATCTCCGACTGGTGTAAACAGTATCCGATCATATCTATTGAAGATCCATTCGCTGAAACAGACACTCTAAATTGGAAGAGATTTACCAAAGAGTTTGGAGAGGAAATCCAGATCATTGGGGATGATCTATTCACGACTGATATCAAACGGGTAAAAGAGGGGAAAGAGGACAAACTGGCAAACAGTGTACTCATCAAGCTAAACCAAATTGGAACGGTTACAGAGACGGTTGAATGTATCAAACAAACACAGGAGTATGGATGGACACCCGTTGTTTCGGCCCGGTCCGGGGAGACGGAAGATCCATTTATTTCACATCTTGCTGTAGCAACAAATGCGGGTCAGTTGAAAGTTGGCTCATTTTCAAGATCAGAACGGATGGTAAAATGGAATGAAATACTGCGAATTGAGAGAGAGCTTCAGGAAAAAGCAGAGTTCAAAGGGGAAAAGATTTTTTCATTCGCCATGTGAAATAAAAAAGGGAGAAGAATAATCCCCTCCCCTTTCAGATATCTTACGGCTCAAGGAACGTAACTTCGCCTGTATCCAGGTCATAAAAAGCACCCATAATTACCACGTCTCCGTTGCGCTCCAAATCAGCAATAATGGAACTTCTTTCTCTCATCTCGCTGATGGTATGTACGACGTTGTTATTCACAACTTCGGTGACGTATTCATTGTTACTGCTGGCTTGTTCGCCATCGAAGTTTTCAGTCATATCAATTGCTGGCTCAATCTTATCGAGCATTGCGGTGATGTTCCCCATCTCAACACCATCAATAGCTGATTTAACAGCTCCACAACTTTCATGGCCCATTACGATGACTACTTTTGAACCGGCAGCTGCCGTGGCAAATTCTGCGCTTCCAAGAATATCTTCGTTCACAAAATTACCGGCCACACGAGCAACAAATATATCACCAACGCCCATGTCAAAGACTGTCTCCACAGGAACACGGCTATCCACACAAGAGATGACGATTGCACTTGGATATTGTCCACCTGCTGTAGCCTGAACCTGTGCCTGGTAGTCTCTTGGTGTTAAGTTATTGTTGACGTATCGCTCGTTTCCATCCTTCATCTGTTGAATGATTTCATCCGGGGTAAGTTCGGCTTGATCATCTGCAGTAAGAACATCTGATGATAATTCAACAGTTTCAGTATCACTCTGCATGTTGCTTTGGGAACACGCTGTTAGAGGAAGCATTGCAATGGCAAGAATTAGAAAAATATTTTGATATTTCATTGTATACATGATCTTTAGTTAAAAGTGAATTTGAATTATATAGCCACTCCCGTTTTTATGAGTCTGAAATTTGGATCTCCCTTTTGATATAGATTATTCGGGATAATCCGACCTCCATTCTTTATCTACGGGGTTGAGAATTTGAATGGCTAAAAAAGAACTATATGAGATAGTCCGGCGGTGGAGTTGATATCTGAGGATATATCAGATCCTCAAAGATCATGCATGTACTTATATTTTGTAAACTTTCAGAAATAAAGAAAGGCTTGGAAAAATCGTGGGTAATGTCATCTTCTGTTCCATGCTCCTCTACTGCATCCGGAAAAGGAACAGATGTTTGTGTTGATATGGGAGAAGCAGGCGATGCAGGAATCAGCCAGTCATACTGATGCATAAGTGTAAAAACAGCAAAAAGCATCATCACACCAGCAATCCCGATAATATGTAACTTCTTTAAATTCATGAATCTTCTTGTCTGATAAGAACTTCTCTGAATTGTTCTCCGTTCCTGCTACTCGAAATAATTGAGTCGAAAATTACGAAATCTGAAAATTTCATCTAAATCTGTTTCAGCGGTTTTATGATTTAAAATTCGGTGTACCACAAAACTTATTCATTCCGGTTTCGAAATTGTTGGATAATCGGCCTCAATATCTGGTCCAATCCGTTTGTCTTGATCTCATACATTGTAGCGAGATACTGACCAATCTGACCTTTTGGAAATCCCTTTCGGTTGAACCACTCTAAATAGTGTACCGGCAACTGAGTGATATACCGTCCCTTATATTGACCGAACGGCATCCGGGCACGAACAAGTTTGATGAGAAAATCAGATTTCATAAAAGAAACATACCTATTCCTAAAAATCGAATAAAGTAGTAATTTTATCTTCTAACCTTTAAAAAATCGGATTGCTTTCCTTCCGAACAAACCTGTTTATTTACAAAAAGATGGAGATCAAAGATACAACATATTCAGAAGAGCAGTGGATCCGGTGGATGGAGGAACTGGCATTTAATGACTACGTTATCGCTGATGATTTTATCAGTGGGGAGATGTTCAGATCTATCATGCATTTTTTTCATGAGAAAGAGCAGGGAAATCTGCTAAAAAGGGCCGGGATTGGTTCATCGGGGGAATTCCAGCTAAATGAATCTATTCGTGGTGACTTTATTCACTGGCTGGACAGAGAGCGTGATTCAGAATTGGAACCGTTCTTTGGGTTGATGGATGAGTTGATTGAATCGCTGAGAAGACACTGCTTTATGAGTTTGTCGGGATCAGAATTTCATATCGCAAAATACCCGGCAGGTTCACATTATGATCGGCATTTGGATCAGTTTAATGAACGATCCAATCGCCAAATTACCGTCCTGATCTATCTCAACCAAAACTGGAAAAAAGGTGATGGCGGCGAACTGAAAATCTATAAAGATGACAAAGAGATTTTGGTTGAACCGATTGCAAAACGACTTCTTCTTTTCAAAAGTGATGTTGTTGAACATGAAGTTCTGACTACAAAGGTCCCAAGATATTCGCTTACGGGTTGGCTTCTTCATCAACCCGCAACTGTTGGATACTTGTTTCGATGATCATAATTGAGACAAAAACGGATCCATTGTTTTGATTTTAGACAATGGTCTAAGTAGATTACCTTAAATTGATGTCATTAAATCCAAGATCTCATGAAAAGAAAGATTTTCTCATTATTCATTGTTGTACTAATCGCATCACTCAGTGGGCTATTTACAGCTCAGGCTCAAACAAATGGCGAGTATGGTGTTGTCATTGAAGGCTTTGACTGGGGGGCGGCGGTTAACAAGGTTATTCTAACAATGGATGAACCGGTAACCACCGTCAACTGGAACGATTATAATGTGATGGTTCAACGATCCTCTGATTGTGCTGCGATTCCTGCCAGCCAGAGACTTGGCAGCCGAAATGTTATTGCGGGGTATGTGTCAGACGCTAACGGGGAACGAGTGGAGGAAGGGAATCATGTAACATTAGTGCTGTATGTGGCTCCCAATCAGCCGATCGGATCACCCATTCAATATTCACAGGCAGAAGGCTGCAGCGGCAACAGCTGGATCGACTATAATATGACCATTCAGGATGAAACAAAGGGTTTGGTCTGGAATGAAGAGGTAAATCGGGTGATACCCCTTATTGACCGGTTTGATCTATCCGGGACGTTTTCGCACGGGGATATCACTATGTCGTATGCTTCCTATAGCCCTGAAAATGATGATGAATCTCCGCTGATCATCTGGTTGCACGGAGGTGGAGAAGGAGGTACGGATCCATCCATTCCACTGATTGCGAATCGGGCGGCAAATTATGCATCTGATGAAATCCAGGCTATCTTTGATGGAGCTCATGTACTCGTACCGCAGAGCCCTACACGCTGGATGGACAGTGGTGAAGGAACCACAACTGGCCAAACGGATGATATCTATTACGAAGCAGTGAAGGCTTTGATTGATCAATATATAGCTGAAAATCCGGATGTAGATCCCGATCGCATCTATGTTGGAGGTTGCTCGAACGGAGGTTATTTGGCTTTCAAGCTGATCATCGAATATCCTGAATTTTTTGCGGCTGCTTTTCCAAGTGCTCTGGCATATCGTGGAACCTATTTTACAGATGATCAGGCGGATCGCGTAAAAGATGTGCCTACATGGTTTATCCATGCCAAAGAAGATGGAACCACTGTACCGGAACAAACCGTAATCCCGGTTTACAATAAACTCAAAGATGCCGGAGCTTCAGACGTACACTTTTCATTTTATGATCACGTAGTTGATATTAACGGATTATTTGGCGGAGAGGGATATCACTACCCGGATCACTGGAGTTGGATCTATTCACACGCCAATGAAGCCAGACGAGATTACGACGGAAGCCTCGTAAAACTGGAAGGAGAACCGGTAACGATCATGGAATGGCTGGCGAGTCAATCCAAGTAATGAGAAATAAAAAGGCAAAAGTGAAAAGGGAACAATTGTCCATATTTTAGATTCAGTATTAAAAGTCTCCTCTTGAGGGGCTATGAAAAATAAGGACTCAAAAGTAAATCAGATTCGTGAGATCAACTACGAAGACCAAGAGTTTGATATTACTAAACTTCGTGTATCTTCGTGACTTTGTGTCCTCGTGACAAATTAACCTGACTGATACTTTTAGATAATCCGTTTTTTTACACCTTTTTGAGAAGGCATTTATGAGTGTGTCCGATGGTTATGTAGTAAACATTGCAAACACAACCTCGTAAAACCAATTTTCGACAATTGACGAATCACTTTCCCTCACTCAAGAGGGGTTAAAAAACTTCATCAGACAAACTATGAAAGAAAAGAAAGATCTAGGGTTTATCGTTATCGGGGTTTCCATTTTTCTTGGGCTTGTTGCCCTTGGATATTTTCTCAGTAGTGCGGCAATATCCGTCAAAGAGTACGAGCGATCCGTTACAGTAAAAGGCTTGGCCGAACAAGAACATGTGGCTGATGTTGTCATCTGGCCTATCCAGTTTACCGAAGCCGGGAATACACTGGATGGAACCTATACTGCACTGGATAACAGCGCAGAACTGGTACGATCCTTTTTGGAGGAACGGGGAATCCAGTCGGATGAAATTACATTTTCAACACCTTTCCTGACTGACAAATCCGCTCAAAGATATAGTGGAATGGAAAATTTCGATTTCAGATTTGTTGCCACTCAAACGGCGACTGTCTATTCAGAAAATGTACAACAGATTCGCCAGATCATGAGTGAACTCGTTGATCTGGGGAAACAGGGAGTAACGCTGAGCGGAGATGAATACCAGGTTCGCCCAGAGTATTTGTTTACCAGGCTTAACGAAATCAAACCGGAAATGATTGAACAAGCGACGAATGAAGCCAGAAAAGCAGCTCAAAAATTTGCCGAAGATTCCAACAGCCGGCTAGGGAAAATAAAAACAGCCTCCCAAGGTCAGTTTTCAATTACTGACCGGGATAACAATAATCCGCACATCAAAAATGTGAGAGTGGTTTCAACGATTGTCTATTACTTGTCTGATTAGATATATTCAGATAGGCAGAAGGCAAAACGCAAAAGTGAAAATAAGATAGCGCAAGCGTCTCGCTTGTGCTCAAAAGTGAATGTGTCACAACCGGGAATACTTTAACCACCACCAAAACTTTTGCCTTTTGTGTTTTTACTTTTCACTAAAAATAGAAAACATGCCCACAGTTAAACTCATAAAAATTGCACATGGCCGCAGCGGAGATAAAGGTAATGGAAGTAATGTGGGAATCATTGCTCGTCACCCGGAGATCTACCCGTTTTTGAAGAAAACTTTGACAGCCGACCGGGTGAAAGAACATATGAAGCATATCTGCAAAGGAGAGGTTGAACGATTCGAATTGCCAAATCTTGGAGCACTGAACTTTATTCTGAATGAGAGTCTGGGCGGCGGCGGAACTGTCTCTCTTAAACTCGACGCCCAGGGAAAGACGCATGCATCTACGCTTCTTCGGATGGATGTTGATGTACCGAAGGAATTGCTGGAACTGGTAAATTAATTTTTCCTTTTATCACTGGATTAAGAATGTCCTTTTATAGGAAAGCTCCGGGTGCATGATATAGTTATTCATCCAACAAACTACTCCTGCCTCTTAATTTTTATTGAAGTTAGATTCGAATTGACCGCTAATTCTTTTATAATGGGATAGATTGTATGAATAGTGAATGACCTTCAATTGCTCTCAATTCTAATTTATCTAACAAATCATGCTTCGTAAAACGACTTATTTTTTAATACTTATCTTATCAACACTGATGGTTGGGTGTTCATACGGTGATGAATCAGCCGCAGTGTATGAAAACATGAACTTTTCTCCTGATAATGGAGGAATTACTCTGCCCGATGGATTTCAGGCTGTTGTTGTGACTGACAGTATCGGCAGTGCCCGGCAGATGACTGTAGATGAAGATGGTGATATCTATGTGGCTCTAAGTAACGATCATAATGGAAATGGAATCGCCGCCCTTCGTGATACGGATGGCGACGGCGTTGCAGATACAACAGCCTACTTTGGTGATTACACCGGCACCGGAATTGCTCTTCACAACGGGTATCTTTATTTCGCACCGGATACGGTCATTGTAAGATACACCATGGAAGGTGTAGACCTTGTTCCCACATCAGAGCCCGAGATGGTGGTTACCGGATTTCCCGACCAGGGAAGTCACGCCGCAAAACCCATTACATTCGATGGAGGGGGAGATTTATATGTGAATATTGGCGCTCCATCAAATGCGTGTCAGGAAGAATCACGAACACCGGGATCTCCGGGAATGAAACCATGTCCACAGCTTGAATGGCAGGGAAGTGCATGGCAATTTAATGCAAACACAACTGGCCAGACACTCCAGGAAGATGGCTACAAATACGCAACAGGCTACCGGAATGCAGTTGCTCTTGAATGGAATTCAGGCGCTGAAAATCTCTACCTGGTTCAGCATGGCCGTGACCAGTTAAATACCCTCTGGCCTGAACACTACGATTCACTGGATAATGCAGAGCTTCCGGCGGAGCAATTCTTTAAGGTTGATGATGGCGATAACTTTGGATGGCCTTATACCTATTATGACCAGCGCCGGGGCGAGAGGATGATGAACCCCGAGTATGGCGGTGATGGAGAAACACCTTACGTAGGTGATGATTTTGAAGATCCTATCCAGGCATTTCCGGGTCATTGGGCTCCGAATGACCTGATCTTTTATCACGGGGATCAGTTTCCACAGGAATATTACGGTGGTGCATTTATTGCATTTCACGGATCATGGAATCGTGCTCCACTTCCTCAGGCCGGGTATCGCGTAACATTTACACCTTTTAACGGAACGGAGGTTTCAGGTGATTATCAAACCTTTGCGAATGGATTTGCAGGAGAAGGAGTTATTCGATCCCCCGGTCAGGCAGAACACCGCCCAATGGGATTGGCTGAAGGGGCAGATGGTTCTGTTTATATCGTCGATTCCAGAGTAGGTAAAATCTGGCGTGTATTTTATACAGGAAGTCAATAAAATTAGATTTCAATAAATTGAATGGGTAACGAGTGTTGGTTGATTTGTTACCCATTTTTTTTGAATCTAATCGTAATCGCCCAAAGCCTCCATCTTGAATCGACTTAGTTCGGGAACAGTGTGTTCCTTTTTCATGATATCACGAATTTGGTTCACGATTTCCGGATGTTCTGCTGCTACATTGTTCTCTTCCCTGATATCTTCTTCGAGGTTGTAGAGCTCGATCTCCAGGTTACCATCAGCGATGATATTTTTTCGAATGCCCTTCCATTTACCCATGCGTACGGCCTGCTGACCTCCATAAGAAGGAAATTCCCAATAGAGATAGTCATGTCTTTTCTGAGTAGTTAAATGACCCTTTAGAGTGGGCAAAAAGCTGATGCCATCAATATTGTCAGGTGTTTCAGCTCCTGCAACTTCAGTAAGAGTTGGTAAAACATCCCAAAAAGCAGATATGTGATTTGTTGAACTTCCGGCGGGAATGACTCCTTCCCATGTGGCAATCATTGGTACCCGAATTCCTCCTTCGTACACATGGCCTTTAATCCTTGACTCGCCATTCACATAATTCGGGAATGGCCCGGCACTTCTAAAATATTCCGGATCTACCCCGCCTGCATAGGTTGGCCCGTTATCACTTGAAAACATGATGAGCGTATTTTCATACAACCCCAATTCTTTAAGCTTTTCTACAATTTCACCAACCTTTTCATCCATATATGAGATCATGGCCGCATAAGTTGCTTTGGGGTATTGTGCAGGTACATAACTCCCTTGAGTGTACGGTTCCTCCTCCCCAAACTTCTCCCTGTAATAATTGATCCATCTCTCCGGTGCCTGAAGTGATACATGCGGAATCGGCGTAGGCAGATACAAGAAAAAGGGCATGTTCTGATTTCTCTCGATAAACCCGATCGTTTCATCATGCATCAGATCTGCTGAATAATCAGGCTGATCATGAAAAATTGCATAACTTTCAGGGTTATGAGGATCGGCACTATCCGGCAGATCCTGGTGTGGTGGTACCAACTGGTTTCTCAAAGCAACCCGTGTATCATTTCTCCACAGGTAGATGGGGTAATAAGTGTGTGCCTGCCGCTGACCATTATATCCAAAGAAAAAATCAAATCCCTGGTTTGTGGGAACTCCTTCTGTAAAGGGTGCTCCCAATCCCCACTTGCCGATCGCCCCTGTTTTATATCCGGCCTTTTGAAGTAATTTCCCGACTGTTACCGTTGAGCCCGGAATGGGAAACTGACCTTCAAGCATCGGATTTGCAGCCATATTTTCAAAACTCCAAACATCACCACGTTCGCCCCATTCATGATTCGACCGTATGAAAGCATTGCCGGGGTGTTTGCCTGTCATAAGCATGTACCTGGCAGGGGCACAAACGGGTGCACCGGAATAGTGATTGGTGAATTTCATGCCGGCTTCTGCCAAGGCATCAATATTGGGGGTTTCTATCTTTTCTTGGCCATAAACCCCTAACTCTCCATACCCCAAATCATCTGCTAATATGTAGATGATATTGGGTTTATTAAGTTGGTCGTTATCCTGCGGGGTAAAACCGGTTAATAGAAATATTGATACAAAACAGATGCAGAGAATCTCTTTGCTTAAAACATTTATTCTATTCATCCTTACTTATGATTTAATAAACTTACAATAATGGTGATGTTGAAGATTGTTTTCAGTACGTTTCTTGATTTAAAATAATAGTTATTATTTACCAGTAGATCACACTGAGTTTTGTAAATAATGGATTTCACTGGTACAAAATTGAATTCAGCCGTTTTATTTGTGACTCTTAATAACTAAAGTTGTCCGAATCAGGGTATGTGGCTAAAGCCAACTGATTTGTTTCTTTCGGCTTTCCCGTCAGTTAAAACTGACGGTAATAGATTTCAATCCTGTCCAGGTTGATTTGCGATTTTTCCAAATAGTGGAAGTGAATCTGAGAATTAATATCTATTACCGTTGACTTTAGTCAACGGAAAAGAAAAGACACTCCCAATCTTTTGGACTTTAGGCCCTATTGAGATCCGTGAAGGTATCAATCCCGACTACTCGGGACGCGGATCTTGTGCCGAAAATCATTCAATGTTTCAGTAACCGCTCAAGTCTCGAATCCAGCCGGCTCCGGTGCGATCCCTTCCAATACACCTGCCCGCACCCAGGACATTGCGAAAACTCCTCGAAATACTTTTTAGTCAGCGGTTCAAGCTGATCCATCACCGATTCTTTTGAAACATGTTCAAGCAATCCATTGCAGTTCACACATCGGCTGTAAGGCTGAATACCATCAAACAAATCAAATCGTTTAAAAACCTCTTCCAGTTGTTCGGTGGGATCATCTGATCTTGGTAGGTACCCTATTTTCACGGAATTTCTCATCAGGAGTTTTCGGTCGCGCGTGAGCAGAATACGGTTTTCTTTTCGCATCTGTTTTATGATTTCAGAATCTGCTGCATCATTCTTGTAAGCCGTATCAAACCCTGCCAGACGAAGATGCTTTGCAAGTTTCCCAAGGTTTACATCCACTACAAACCACGGTTTATCAGGTTTTGAAACTTGAAGCCTTTCAGATCTTGAAATATCGAGCGAATTGATATAGGGATACACGCTGATTTGTTCCTTACCGGTTACCTTGTATGAAAAATCTACAGTTTTATTATTGATAAGGATAAGATCCACTTCGGTGTGAGGAACTCCGCAACCTTCAATAAGATCTTTTACAGAGGTTGGTTCCGAAAGAGATCGTTCGATGATCCGGTTATCTGAAATTGGCTGTGATACAATATCAACGAGATCTCCATAGAATCGGAGAGTTGGCTGAATGGCTTGGTTTGATCGTTTGCTCATATCAGAAAAATAACAATCAGATGGTCATTATGTGGGTGTTGTGTGAATGACTCAATGAAAACGGGTTTGAAAAGCCTTAGATTAAAAGAACTCCCCCTTTGAAGGGAGACAGGGATACTCAAATGTTCTTGAGAATCACAGATGGATGTATGCTCGAGTTCACAGCTGGGGAGTCATCCCCGAGTTCACAGGACATTCGTCCTGCTTACATTCCCCCTTCAAAGGGGGATTTTTAAACGACATCATCAAAAAACTATACGGACACATGAAACTCAGACAACTCGGTAACTCAGATATCAAAGTAACACCAATCGCGTTTGGCGCATGGGCCATCGGCGGATGGATGTGGGGCGGCGCAGACGAAGAGGACGCAATCAAAGCCGTGCAGACAGCAGTGGACCTCGGCATGACCACGATTGATACGGCCGCGGTGTACGGATACGGAAAAAGTGAAACACTAATCGGTAAAGCGCTAAAAGACCAGCCGCGAGACAGCTATCAAATTCTAACTAAATATGGTCTAAACTGGGAAACAGACGATGGTACGTTCTATTTTGATAGTGAAGATGAGCATGGAAACCCAGTCAAGATTTATAAGTGGGCCTCCAAAGAACGGGTGAAGAAAGAGTGCGAAGACAGCCTTCGAAGGCTTGGTATCGATACTATCGACCTCTATCAGATTCACTGGCACGATCCCAAAACTCCCATTTCTGAAACAATGGAAGCAATTTCTGAACTGATCGAAGAAGGAAAGATTCGTGCAGCTGGGGTTTGTAACTACTCGGTAGAAAATGTGGAAGAGGCATTAAAAACCATTGATTTGGCATCCAACCAGGTTCCCTACAGCATGATCAAACGGGGAAATGAGAGAGATGTAATTCCACAGGCGTTAGAAAAAGGGATGCATATCCTGCCCTACAGTCCCCTGCAGCGCGGGCTTCTGACCGGCAAAATTACGCCCGGTTACGAATTCACCGGGTACGATACCCGTAAAAACGACACATACTTTACCGACGAAAACATCCGGCGCGTGAACAACCTGCTCGATAAAATCCGCCCGATTGCCAGGGAGCACGACGCCACGATGGCTCAGCTGGTGATTAACTGGACCGCCAACCAACCCGGAATGGGCTGCGTATTGGTTGGGGCCCGAAATCCCAAGCAGGTAAAAGACAACGCCGGTTCCATGGATTTTACACTTTCAGAAGACGAGCTGAACCGGATTACGAAAGCTGCGGATGAATATGAGTTGGCAGAAGAAGAGTAGACGTCATTCTGAACTTGATTCAGAATCTCCCAAACCAAAATAGTTCTGATGATTGCCTCAACTGCAACAAACCCTATTGATGCATTATTTATGCATCAAACTATATTGTTGCAATATATTTGCAACAATTATATATTTTGGCATGTCTGAACAGAAAAACAAATATTATATCCTGATGGGAGACGTAATTGGAAGCAGTGATTACGAACCTGAGAATTTGGGGAATAATCTTAAAAAATTGGTTCATTCTGCTAACGAAGATCTAAGGAATAAAACACTTTCTCCATATACAGTAACCTTAGGCGATGAATTTCAGGGAGTAACGAAGTCGCTTACATCCGGGATCGAAACTCTTTTTTATTTCGAAGAACAACGCTTGGCTAAAGAGCTGGATTTTAAACTGCACTATATTCTGCATTTTGGAAAAATTGAGACAGAGATCAACCGAGAGACATCGTATGGAATGCTGGGGAAGGGCTTAACCGAGGCCCGAGAAAAACTAACAGCAAAAAAAAGAGATCGAAAACGGTTTAACTTTAGCCTGGAAATAAAAGAACAATCTGAACAATTAAACCGACTTTTTGAGGTTTTAGAGGGCATCACTGAAAAATGGAAGCCGGATGATTTCGCCCTAATTTTAGACATGATCCAAAATGACAATGATCAAGAAGTTGGAGAAAAACACAGTAAAGACCGTTCTCAAATTTACCGGCGCCGTAAAACTCTCATGATTCATGAATATAATCTCCTGAAGGAATCCATTAAATCAACAATCAAAACGGCATCGACATGAACTGGTTTTGGCTGGCCCTATCTTATTTGATTATGGAAAGTGTCATTAACGGGGTGTTTCACATCGTCAGTAAGAAGTTAAAGTCGGATGAGAAACGAGGCAGATCCATTTTGAAAGGAGTTTTAGAACGGTTGTTTCTTGTCATAGGTCTGGTTCTTGGGTATTCACAGGTTATTATTGCTTTTGGAGCCTTAAAAATCGGAACCCGTTTCCAGAGAAACAGCAGTGTCTCTAACGACTATTTTTTGATCGGAAACTTTATCTCGCTGTTGACTGCCATTCTGTACAGCCAGTTGGTGATGATCTTGATTAGCTAAGTTTTAGCTACTACAATATTAGGGAAAATGAAGAAATATGCGGATGTGTTTGAGTTGGCGGAGAACAAGTAGCGGCTATTCTCATAAAAATCAGATTTTCATGTTGGTTAGCAAAAGCTTCTGATTTTATCTACCGCCGATTAAATATTAATCGGTGAATTAATCGGACATTTTTATTCCTGAATTAAATATTAATCCGGCAAAAACCGCTTATTTTTGCTCAAATACCGATTTTAGATTATTATGAGGCAAAATTTTGGGGCGATATATTGTCCATTAAATATACGTTAAGTACCTTTGGATTCAAGCTGTCTCTAACTCTCCTTTCAAGAGTTTTCCTATCTGTTTTTTAGATGTCCCAAGACGGAGAAGTGCTTTTATCATCAAATCCATAGAAATGCCGGGATCACCACCTTCAAGTTTGGCAATCCGCGACTGACTTGATCCTATCGAACGGGCAAGTTGTTCCTGGGTCCAGCCCCTTTTTGCACGTTGGGCTTTCACCATATTGCTTATATCCAGACGAATATCGATGTATGCTTCTTCTTCGGGAGTAAGTTCTAGAAAATCGGCTGCGGAGCCTATTCGATATCCCTTTTCTTTCAGTTGTTCACGTTTTTTCTTTTCCATGGCTAATTGTCTCTTAGTATTGTTTATAACGAGCTAATCGTTGTTTACACACATCAATAACCTTTTGCGGTGTTTTTTGGGTTTTCTTTGCAAAGACATCCAAAATCACGATAGCATCATCGTCGATGAAATAAATGATTCTCCAGGTTTTGTTCTGGTCATTAATACGAAGTTCATGGCAACTTTTGCTTATAGAAGGCATTGGTCTGGAATCCGGCAATTCTATCAGGTCACCTTTTTGAAGTCTTCTTAAAAGAAAACCTGCCTTTAATCTTGCTTCTGCGGAAAAAGGCGGGGATTTTACTTCGCCCT
>Ga0102931_1000454_pt1 | contig 19908 bp, 6 predicted proteins | sample SalPonR1_C_D1_MG_FD_79282 | JGI IMG/M metagenome (GOLD analysis project Ga0102931, IMG submission 79282) | Salt pond soil microbial communities from South San Francisco under conditions of wetland restoration - Salt Pond MetaG R1_C_D1_MG | ecosystem: Environmental > Aquatic > Marine > Intertidal... | reverse complement strand
GTGACAATGGTGACGGCGATGCCGGCCTGCGCGAGCGACGCCGCGCACTCCTCGGCCCCGGGCTATCGCTCACCTACGACGAGCCGCTGCACATCGTCCGCGGCGAGGGGGTCTGGCTGTACGACGCGGCCGGCCGCGCGTATCTCGACGCCTACAACAATGTCGCCTGCGTCGGCCACTGCCATCCGGTGGTGACGGAGGCGATCGCGCGCCAGTCACGCACGCTGAACACCAACACCCGCTACCTGCACGAGCACATCCTGGACTACGCCGGGCGTCTCGGTGCGCGGCTGCCCGGAGACCTCTCGGTGTGCTTCTTCGTCTGCACCGGCAGCGAAGCCAACGATCTGGCCTGGCAGATGGCGCGGGCGGTCACCGGCGGAGACGGCGCGATCGTCAGCCGCAATGCCTACCACGGCAACACCACGGCGGTGGCGGCGTTCTCTCCGGAAGAGCTGCCGGAGCGCCGGACGCCCGCCTGGGTGGCGACGGTGCCGGCGCCGGACGTCTACAACGGGCCGTTCCGGGGCGAGGATGCATCCGCTCGCTATGCCGCGAGCCTGGACGAGGCGATCGCCGCCCTCTCCGACCGGGGTCATCGGCCGGCGGCGTTCTTCGTCGACACCATCTGGTCGAGCGACGGCATCTTCGCCGCGCCGGCCGGCTATCTCGAGGATGCCTGGCAACGGGTGCGCGCGGCCGGCGGCCTCTGCGTGGCCGACGAGGTGCAGGCCGGCTTCGCCCGCACCGGCGATCACTTCTGGGGCTTCGAGCTGCAGGGCGTGGTGCCGGACATCGTGACGCTGGGCAAACCCATGGGGAATGGCCATCCGCTGGCGGCGGTGATCACCACGCCGGAGATCGCCGAGCGCTTCGCGCGGGATTTCGAGTACTTCAATACCTTCGGCGGCAACCCCGTGTCCTGTGCGGCCGGGCTCGCGGTGCTGGACGTGATCGAGCACGAGGCGCTGCAGGAGAACGCCCGGGCGACCGGCGGGTATCTGCGCGAGGCGCTGGGCGAGCTGCAGTCGCGGCACGCGGCCATCGGCGATGTGCGCGGCGCGGGCCTGTTCGCCGGCGTGGAGCTGGTGCGCGACCGGGAGACCCGGGAGCCGGCGCCGGCAGTCGCGCGCGCCGTCATGAACGGCATGCGCGGCGAGGGCGTGCTGGTCGGGCGCACGGGCCTGGCCGACAACGTGCTGAAAATACGCCCGCCGCTGGTCTTCACCCGGCAGCACGCGGACCGCCTCGTCGAGGCCATGGACAGGGTGCTCGCCGGAGTCCGATTCGAGACGGCGGCGGGATAACCGTTACACTGAAAAGGAACTCATCGAAGAAACAGGAGGTTTCTGCATGGAAGACCATGTCTACAAACAGATCGACGTCACCGGCTCTTCGACCGTGGGCACGGACGATGCCATCGCGAAGGCGATCAGGAAGGCCGGCGAGTCCGTGAAACACATGGACTGGTTCAAGGTCACGGAGATGCGCGGCTACATCGAAGGCGATGCCGTCAAATACTGGCAGGTGACGGTGAAGATCGGATTCCGGATAGAGGATTGACGTTCACCGCGTGACGCGCCACAGGGTGCCCGGCTCGCCTTCCGCCAGGATGTAGATGGCGCCGTCGGGCCCGGTGGCCACGTCGCGGATGCGCTCTCCGATCTCTTCGAACAGCACCTCTTCGGAGAGGATCTCGCCGTCTTCGACGTCGAGGCGGCGAACGTCCTTGTCGACCAGCGCGCCCACGAACAGGTCGCCGTGCCACTCCGGGAACAGCGTGCCTTCGTACACCGTCAGCCCGGACGGCGCGATGGACGGCGTCCAGACGTGCAGCGGCTGGCGCATGCCTTCCATATCGGTGAACGGCGAGACGTAGGCCCCATTGTAGTCCACGCCGTAGGTGACCACCGGCCAGCCGTAGTTGACGCCGGGCTCGATGATGTTGACCTCGTCGCCGCCCTTCGGGCCGTGCTCGTGCAGCCAGACGGTGCCTTCGGCGGTCACCGAGAGCCCCTGGGGATTGCGGTGGCCGTAGCTCCACACGTAAGGCGCCTCGGCGAAGGGATTGCCGTCGGCCGGCGAGCCGTCCGGGTTCATCCGGATCACCTTGCCCATCTGACTGCCGAGGTCCTGGGCGGCTTCCCGATAGTCGAAGCCGTCGCCGGTGGTCAGCAGCAGCGTGCCGTCGGCGTGCCAGGCCAGGCGGCCGCCGTAGTGCACCGGCGTGTCCTTGCGCGGCGTGACGCGAAAGATGACCTCGACGCCGGCGAGCGCGTCATCTTCCAGCCGCGCCCGCGCGACCGCGGTGGCGTTGGAGGCCGGCGGTCCCTCGGCATAGGAGAGATACAGCAGTCGGCTGGTCTCGAAGTCCGGCGCGAGCAGCACGTCGAACAGTCCGCCCTGACTCGCGCGGTAGACTTCGGGCACGCCGCCGATGGGATCGCCCACGGTGCCGTCGGCACCGACGCGCCTCAGCGTGCCGCCGATTTCGGTGACCAGGAAGCCGCCCTCCGGCAGGAATGCCACGCACCAGGGCATGTCGAGGCCGCTGGCGACGGTCTCCAGTCGGTAACCGGCTGCATCGGCCTCGGCCGCGGCGAGCGCCGGCGCAACGGCGAGAAGGAGGGAGAGGGCGAGGCGCTGGCACATGGCGGCTCCGATGCACGAATGATGACTGTGCTAGCCTAGCACCGGTTCCGGCGCTGCTGTAGCGCGGGGGAGGATGCAGGCGATGTGGGCCAGACGAATCGGATCTTTCGCGCTCGCCGTGGCGCTGACTTACGTGCTCGCCGTGATCTCGGCCAGCCAGCACGTGGCCGCGAGCCTGGAGGGCATGGGTGCGGAGGTCGGCTTCGGTACCCGGCTCGAGATGATCGTCCACGATCTCGGCGGCATGGCCACCTCGTTCCTGCCCATGATCCTCATCGGTCTGCTGATCGCTTTCGGCGTAGCGGCCTCGTAGCTGCGCTGGCTGCCGCGTTGGCGCTATCTTCTCTATACCATCGCCGGTGCCGCCGCCGTGGTGACCATCCATCTGGCCCTGAACGCCGCTTTCGACATCACGCCGGTGGCGGTCGCCCGAACGGGCGCCGGCCTCGTCGTGCAGGCCCTGTGCGGCGCGGTCGGCGGCTACGCCTTCGCGAGATTCACCGCAAGGTAGGAGGGCCTTCAGGCCCGACTTTGCAGAAATTGCCGCCACCGCCCGCTGGGCGGCATTTGCTATCCGTCGGGTGGTCTGTAAATCAGTCGGTTACGCATCCTGGCACGTATCCTGCTCTGTTAGCGGTACCACCCTAACCGGGACGCCGGGCCGCGGCGCGGCCGCCCGCAAGTGCAGGAGGCTCACAGACCATGGCAGACAATCAACTCACAGCCGAAGGCATGCGCCGGCAACTGATCGACGAGATCAACGAGCACAGGACGTTCTTCCGCGTCGGCGGTGTCGTGTCCATCATCGTTGGCGTGATGGCCATACTGATGCCCACTGTGGCGACGCTTACAGCGGAGTTGCTGTTCGGTGCCATCCTGACCGTGAACGGTATCGTCGGCGTGGTCACTGCCTTCTGGGCACGCAAGGCCGCCCGCGTGGCATCGGGCTTCTTCCTCTCCCTGCTCGCGCTGATCGCAGGCGTGCTGCTCCTTGTCTACCCGCAGAGCGGCGTCTTCGCCCTGACGCTGATCATCACCGCATTCCTGGTGGCCAGCGGCGTGCTGAAACTCTGGTTCGCCTCCCGGCTGCAGCGCACGGCCGGCCGCGGCTGGATGATCGCGGGCGGGCTGCTCTCCGTCGTCCTCGCCGCACTGATCGGATTCGGCCTGCCGGGCTCCGCCCTGTGGGTGCTCGGTCTGTTCCTCGGTGTCGATCTGATCTTCTACGGGATAACGCTGCTCGCCATCGCCCGTATCCCACGCACGGCCGTGTTGTAGGAGGGCCTTCAGGCCCGACTGAAATCGTGATCGGGCCCGAAGGCCCTCCCGCCCGCATTACGTCAAGTCGAGGCGGAATACCGCGAAAAATAGGTATGCACCCGTAAAAAATTGGGTATGTACGGCCACCGCAGGCGAGTTCAACTTTGCTAGCGTTCGTACGCGACAAGAAAAGATCGCTCCCGCCACGGGGCGGCATAACGACGACAGCAGGGTGGGCATACGAGTGCTTGACGGGAAGGCACTCCGGCACCTGACGAAAAATCGGGGCAGGGGAGCAACATTAGTCTGGGGGCTGTGCGCGAGTCTCGTACTCGCGGGCTGCGGCGGCAGTGGCGACGACTACGAATTCCCGGAGCCACCGCCGGGTCCGCCGCCGCCGACCACCATCACCATCTCCGGCACGGTCCAGAAGGGCCTGTTCGACGACCTGGACGTCTCGGCCTTCGGTTTCGACGATGGCACCGGCGATTTCAGCGATCCGATCGAGGCCACCGTCACGGACCAGGACTTCTCCGTCGAGGTCGAGTCCGGTCAGCTCACCTTGCTGGAGGCCACGGGCTCTTTCACCAGTGAGTTCACGGGTGAAACCGTCGTCCTCGACGAACCCCTGCTGGCGCTGGTGGACGCCGGCACCGAGGACATCGACGCCAACATCAACCTGGCCACGACACTCTCGGCCGAGCTGGCCCTGCAGGACCTGACCACGACGGAGCTCTCCGCGGGCGACCTGATCGACCAGCAGGATGCGCTGGTGGGCGACGTGCTGGGCTTCCCGGAGGGCACCGATCCCTCGCAGCTCGACTTCAACGACATCACGGAGGATTCCGACCTCACCGACCCCAGTCTGTCGCTGCTCATCTATTCGGGCGGCATCGTGCAGCAGCTGGAGAGCGACCAGTTGTTCGCCGGCGGATTCGGCGACCTGTTGGAGGACTTCCTCGTCGCCGAGAGCCTGGAGGAGGCGCAGAGTGCGCTGAATCTGCTGTCCGGCCTGTCGGCGACCAACATCTACGACGCCGCGGCGCAGAATTCCGGCTACGAGCTGCCGCCGAATCCCTTCGGCGGGGTCGATACGCCGATTCTGACCTGCATCGCCGACGGGACCTGCGACTGGCAGAGCGCGCCGGCGCAGTCGATCTCCGTCGGCGGCAATACCGTCTGGGAAGCCAGCGGGCGCGCAGCCTTCGTCATCCGCCTGGGTGAGGCGGCCATCGAGCCGGTGACCATCCAGGTTCGCACACAATCGGCCACGGCGACGGTCGACGAGGATTTCCTCGACGGCACCAGCGAGATCACCATCCCGGTTGGGCGCAGTTCCTTCCCGGTCTCGACGGATCTGGTCATCGACGCACTCGCCGAGGGCACCGAGGACATCGCGGTCACGATCACCTCCGACAGCAGCACGTATTCCGTCTATCAGGGCAGCTCGACCCTGAGAATCCGCGACGGGGCGCCTTCGAGCCTGGACAACCAAGACGCTGCCGACATCCAGGTGCTGAGCTTCACGCTGGATCAGCTGTGCGTGCCTGGCGCGAATCCCGTGGGGGACGATTGCGTGGATCTGACCGGGCAGGAGGCCGGGCTGGGCCTCATAGACGGTGAGGTGACCCTGGGCGATACCACTCTCGATCTGGCCGCGGACTGCAGCGATCCGAGCAATTGCCCCTCGCAGTCCAGTGACTGGCGGGTGGACTTCTACCTGGTGGCCAGGGACAGCGTCGGCACCCGTGGCGAAGTGCCGTTGGGGCCTTACATCTATGACCGTCGGTCTCTGCAGCTGATTGGTACGCAGCCGGCCCCGCGCGGCGCACTGGTCCGTCTCGACGATATCGCTGCCGTGACGCTGGCTTCGGACGCCTCGGCCAACGGCTGGGACCTGGAACTCGAGGCCCGTATCGGCAGTGAGAGCGCGAACCAGGTGGCAGAAGCAATCGCTCTCCCGTCCCTTTTGCGGGTACCGGACACGGTGCTGGTGGGCGACACGGAGGTCGACATCCTCGCCGTCACGGAAGTGGTGCCCGGTGCGGATGCCGGCTGCAGCCAGAGCCAGTGGGCGATCACCGGCAACTACGGCAGTGCGGCCGCTCCTGCCGGGCTGGGTTCCGGCACGCTCTGCGTCGATTTCAATCCTGCTGCAGCGGCCACGCCCGCCGTCATGGTGGAGGGTGAGCTCGCCCTGTTCGAAGGCGGTCCGCTGGATCTGGTCTTCTATGTGTTGCCCGAGGGTCTGAATCAGATCACCACGCTCGCCGACAGTCTGGGACGCGTCGCACCGACGGTGACGACTTCACCGTTCCTCGCGCTGCTCCCACCGGCCGCACTGAGCGGTCAGGAGGCGACCTACGAGCTGCATGCACCGGGCTGGCCCATCGCATTCCGGATCGCCCGCTTCGCGCTGACACCGGAGGGCGTCTCGCTCGACTACGACAATATCCGCTACATCCATGACGTCGGCTACTCCGACGAGGATCCGCGCGCCCAGGGCGGCGGACTCTACAGCAACGATGCGTTCTATCGCGGGGTGGTCGACCGCAGCGGGCAGAGTCCGGTCAGCCAGGGCGGGCGGCTGATCCTCGACGCCGCCGGCGTGGATGGCGGCTTCAGCGTATTCGGCGGCGGCGCGGCTGCTTCCACGACCGCCTTCCCCCGCCTGCGTCTCCAGTGGCAGACATTCAGCCAGGAGATCGTCGACAGCGAACTGCAGCCGACGACCGTCACGCTCGACGAGGCGACGCTGCGCCAGCGGAGCTCCTGCGCCGGACCGGACTGCGTGGGCGGGGAGGCAGACGTCTTCACCGTCTCCGTGGGCACGCTGGCCCTGGACAATGACGGTTTCTCGATCGGCGATGCGCTGAACAGCGGTCCGCACGACGTGCCTCGCTGGGGCATCCGCGGAGACGGCACCTACGCCTGGACAAGGCCCGACGATCTCACGCTGCAATCGGAGCTGAAGCTGGCGCTGCCCGGCTATGTCATCCCGGACGACGGACCGGTCACCGGCTATCTGCTGGCCCACCTCGACGAGGCCGGCCAGCCTGGCGACATCACCCGCTACCCCGCCGGCACCGACGCCTTCGTTGACGGCAACTACCATCCCACGGGTCTGTCGATCGGCCCGGAAATCTATCGCGGCCCGAACGGGCAGCCCGCCGAGGGCGACGGCCAGGACCTCGGTCGGCTCGGCGGGCAGCTCCTGCTGGACAACGGCGTCGATCCGGTCTTTGCGCTGGCGCCATCGCCGGGCGTCAAATACGTAATCCGCAATGCCGGCATCACCGGCGTGTTCAACGTGCAGAGCGGCAGCCTCGGCTCGAACGCACCGCAGTTCTACGGCTATCAGCTGGATCTCGAGCGCTTTGCCGTACGCGCGGTCGACAACGTACTGGACACCTTCAACTGGATCGACGGACGTCTTGCACTCAACGGAGATGCGGGCGGCCCCCAGGGGCTCGACCTGTTCTTCACCAACCTGGAGATCGACTGCAGCGCCCGGCTCGGCAATGTGGACCTGCTCTACGAGCGCTGCGATGGTCAGGACAACAACGGCAACGGTACGGCGGACGAGAACTGCGGGCCGGAACTCTACAGCTGGAAGGCGTCGATGGACATCTTCAGCGCCGGCTTCGACGGCGGCGACGCCGGCCAGGTATGTGCAGCCGGCGCCCAGGACTTCGCTCTCAATCACCATCTGCACTTCGAGGCCCTGAACGATCCGGTGGCCTTCGACACGCTGTGGAATCCGGCCGGTAATCTGGTGGGCCAGGCCGCTGGCCAGCTCGATACCTACCGCTTCGATCGCAGTGAGGAAGGAAAGGGCTTCCCCGTCCGGACCACCGATGCGCGGCTCGGTGTGGCCGAGGTGGACAGTGACGGTTACGGCTGGGTCGCATTCGGCAACACGCGGGTGGGCGTGCCGTTTTGGAATTCGCTGGAGGCGGACCTGCGCATCGCGAACGCCCGGCGCTTCGGCGAAATCACCCCCGAACCGACAGCGGTGGTGGCCGCCAATACGCTGAAGAACCGGCCGAACGGCGAGGTTCGGGATTTCGCTCAGCGCAACCGCAGCCTCATCGAGCAGGCCATCGCCGACGGCGAGAGCCTGACGGCCCGCTACGAGTGGGGTAACACCGGCTTCGGTTTCAACCTGGATGTCTACTATCAGCCCTGGCAGCTCGATAGCGGCAACAGCGACCCGGACGCTCGCGGCCGGCAGTCACGCTTCCTGGGCCGCGATAAAGAGATCGACCTGTTCGTGCTCCAGGCCCGCGCCGGCGTCAATTTCATCGAGCCGGAGCGCACGAAGCTCAGTTTCGGCGCCAGCGCCGATTTCACGCGCCTGGAGGGGCTGACTTTCCGCGTGGACATCACTGACCCGGACAGCGCCGCCGCCGTGGACCGAACGCTGGAGGACCTCGGCATCATCAACGGGCCCCTGTTCGAGCCCGCGCTGACCGACTTCCTGGACGCCGTGAACGTCGTCAACCGCTACGCGAACCGGGGCATGAACGAGCTGATGCAGCGGGGGCTGGAACTCGCCCTGGAAGAGATCGGCGAGGCCACCGCGCCGCTCACGCCGAATGGCAAGGACCCCTTCGTCACCGCCAGCGAGTTGCTGGCCGGGGTACAGGGCGTACCCCAGCAGGCGATCGCGCTGGTGCGCCAGGAGCTGCGCAATCCCATCGAACGGCGTCTGTATTCCATGGAGCAGGATCTGCGCAACGAATTGCTGGCGTTGCAGAGGAATATCCGCAATCTGCCGGCGAATGCCGGTGTCACGGAGCTCGATGACGCACTCGGCGGCGCGCTCGAGTTCGTGGAGCGGCTGGAGGCGGAGGCACTCGCCGTGGACGCCGCCGTGAACGGCGTCATCGTCCAGGCCAGGGGCTTGCGCGACGAGGCGCGCGGTCGCCTGCAGGCACTGCGGGAGGCGACGATCGACATCGACCTCGCAGTCTCCCAGGCGGTGAGTTTCGCGGATTCCGCCTGCAGCGACGGCCTGGTGGCGAGCGCGGAGGGCAACGGCTATCTGAACGACGTCGCCGTGCGCTTTACGACTATCCGCCAGGTAACCACTCTCATTCGCAACTCCGACCAGCTGTTCGGCGCCGCCGAGGCGGTGGCGAAAAACCAGGACGTCAAGCGCCGTCTCGGCAACGCGCGGCAGCGTATCCGCAATGCAACCGACGAGCTGGTCGAGTTCGTGGCCGCCGCGGACCAGGCGGTGCGCGACGTCATCTGCGAGACGGATCAGATCGGCCTGGTCACCGCCAGGGTGTTCGACATCACCGGGGATATCCGCGCTCTCTCGCTGCAACTGGAGGAGCTGGTGCTGCGGGGCACGGCGCCGCTTCAGGATTTGGCGGAATTGCATACCGCGCTGCGCGAGACGGTGCTGGACCCCGTCACCGACTTGTCCGAGGCACTGCGCCAGGTGCGCGTGCAGGCCGACGAGCTGGACGGGCAGCAGCTGGTGGACCTCGTCGGCTGCATCCTCTACGACGCCACCCATCTCGACGCGGCGTGCGACATCAATACGCCCGCACCGCCGGCGAGCCTGCCTCAGGGCGATCTGGGCGTGAATGCGCTGGCCGCGGAAACGAGCGGGCAGCGCGACCTGGCCGACTACGTCTTCGACAGCCTGCGGCAGGAGACGGACCGCATCATCGGCGGGGCCGAGGAGGCCTTCGTGGACTGGACCGCCGATCAGCTGCCCGGCGCCTACATGAGCCCGGAGGAGCTCCGGCGCATGGTGGTCTCGGAGATCATGGGCAGCGAGCCCATACACGAGCTGCGTCTCGCCATGGACGAGCACTTCGGCGCTATTGGTGCTGCCATGAACGACATCGTGCTGCAGTACACGGATCAGCTGAACGAGGCGATCCAGGCGGCGCTGGCCGGCGTGACGGGGCCGATCAACGACGCCCTCAGCGAGGCCACCTCCGTGGTGCGCGCCATCCCGCTCCAGGCGGCGCAGATGGACGGTTACGCCACCATCGCCGGCAACGAACTCGAGCGTGCGCACCTTTCCGCCGGCTGGACCATGCGGGGCTCGGACGACAGCGATTCCACCGGTTTCAAGGCGGCGCTGGATGCAGAGAGCTGGTCGGCCCGCAACGCGGAGCTGGGCACTGACGAGACGGACACGGGCTGCGCCGTGGGCGAAAGCGAGAGTCTGCTGGACGTGAAAATCTCCGCTTACGGGCTGCCGATCAACGTTCTGGCCGCGGACATCGACATCGAGAAGCTGTATCTCGGCTTTACGCTGCAGAGCGGCGGCAACAGCGGCTTTGCGCTGACGCCGGTCGGTGTGTTCGGCGGCATCAGCACGCTGGGCGAGATCGGCTTCACCGATGCCATCGTGTTCGATCCCGCCTTCGGCGCCGGCCTCGGTACGCGTCAGACCTATATCGGTGCCTCCGCCGGCGCGGCGTTCAGCGGCCTCGAGGCAGACGTCGCCTTCCTGATCGGCAAGGTCTGTCCCGGCAATACCGTTCTAAACGACCTCGATCCGCAGGCGGCGAATTTCCTGCCGAATCTGGATGCATCCGGCTTCGCCGGCGCCTATCTGCGCGGCGGCGCAACCATCCCGATCATCCCCGGCGGTTGCGGCCTGAACGTGGGCGTCTCCGCGGACTTCGGCTCCTGGATCCTCGCCAACAACCCGCTGCAGATCGGTGGTCTGGTCGGCGGCGGCGCCCGCGGCGACGTACTCTGCATTGCTTCGATCAAGGGCAAGGTGCGGGTCGGCGGCACCGTTTCTACTGCCGGCGACCTCAAGCTGCGCGGTGAGGCGTGGGGTGTAGCAGGCGTCGGCTTCGACTGTGATCCCGGTACCTGGACCAGCGTGCCGCGCAGCCGCGGCGACTCCTGGTGCGGCACCGGCGACGTGCAGTTCAACGCCACCTTCGACAACGGCAATTGGCAGTTCACGCCGCCGAGCCCGGCTGCGATCTTCTGATGGGTATTATGATGCCGACGCTACGCAATTCGCTTGCCTTGCTGCTGCCGGCCGTCCTGCTGCTGGCGGCCACCGTTGCCGAGGCCCGGCAGAGCCAGCTCTATTTTCTCGGGCGCACGGTCATCAACGACGACGTCGCCACCCCGCGCACCGAGGTCTACCTGCGCTGGGACGTACTCGAGGGACAGCTCCCCCCGGACGTCGAGCGGTTCCGCATCCGGCGCAACGGCGTCGACATCGGTCCCGATCTGCCGGCGACCGCCGTGCGCAGCGTCGACGAGATCGCCGTTTTCTACGCCGAACCCGGCTGGCAGCGGATGAAGCTCGAGACGATAACCCGGCTTTCCGAGCTGGCCGCCGAGCGTGGCGACCCGTTCTCGGCGAACCGGTTCGCGAGCGAACTGCACGCGCGCATCAGCTCGTCCGCTCCGGCGGACCGCTTCTGGTCGCTGCTTGCCTCGAAGACGGATTTCAACATCGCGCGGGCCCGCAACCGGGCCTGGATCGATACGGCACCGGTCGGTGCCGGCGCGGACAACGAGGCCACCTACGAGCTGTTCGCCGTCAACGCATCGGATACCGAGGTGAAGGTCGGCGAGGTGCGCATCGATCTCGACGAGCCGCAGCAGCCGCTCGGCGCGACGGACTTCAGACAGATTCTGCTGACGGCCCGGGACTGCACCGTGCCCGAAGCGTCCAAGGATCATTACACGGTGATGCTGGACTGGACCTCGCCGGGCGCCGACGTCATCTCGGACCGGGTGGCTGCGCAGACCTATCTGGCCGGTTTCGATCTTTACCGCACAACGGAGAATCTGGGCCCGGCCGTCACGGTGGCACCGGCGCGGGATATCGCGGCGCTGACGGCGTCCGCCGGCTACGACAGCCGCGGCCGTTTCGAGATGCAGGGGCTCGAGAAGGTTAACGTGACTCTGCTGCTGGATCCGGGCAAACCGGCCGTGGACGAGGATTGGCAGGCCGCGAAGCGGTTGCTGCTGGACCAGGGCTTCGATCTCGACGGCATCGGTCCCGACGAGCCGCCGGTGGATCCGAAGTGGATCGAGGCGCGCGACCGGCTGATGCGCGCCGGTCTGAAGCCGGGCGACCGCCGTGCCTATTACCTGGTACCCCGGGATTTCACGGGTAACTACGGGCCGACCGCCGCGACCGTCGTGCAGGTGCCGCTGATGACCCGGCCTCCCGCCCCCTGGAACATACGTACCTTCGCCGACCGCACGACCGCAGCATTGACCGGCGAGCCGAGGACGCTGGCGCTGACCTGGGACGAGATCGAGCTCGAGACCTACATCGAATCGAAGCAGGGTACGCGCCTGTTCTGCAACGCGACAGAGGCCCGCAGCACCGGCATCCTGGAGTACGTGCCGATTGGCGAGACCTGCGAGAACGGCAGGCGTCGCAGCATCCGACTGGATATCGGCGACTACCGGGTGTACCGGTTCGAAAACTTCGACGTCGCAGGCCGCTTCAAGGACAGCGACGGCGATGGTGTCGAGGACTCGGCGGAGATGCCGGACATCAACGGTGACGGGCGCTACGACGCCTTCGAGCGCAGTGCCGGCACGCAGTGCGACCCTTTGCTGCAGCCGCCGAACGCGCCGAACTACCTCATCTGGGCGGATGGCCAGGCAGCAGGTGCGGGTCAGCCCCGGCTGGTACGTGCCGATCAGGCGCGTCAGTTCAATCCCAACGCACTGCCCATCGTGCGCCTGACGGATCAGGTACCGGCCGGCACCGAGATCGATCCGGACACTGGCGAGCCCATCGACAACCGGGACAAGGTGTACTGGTATCGCGTCATGTCGGAGGCCACCACGCCGGCCCCGGTCGGACGCCTGAGCTACATGAGTGCGCCTCAGCGCGGCATCTTCCCGAACCGAAAGACGCCGCCGCCGCCCGATGTCGAGGTGACGAAGCCGGGTCAGCGTCCGCAGGGCTGCCGTATCGAAGCGGATTCCAGCCAGAAGGATTGGAGTTTCGAGGAGGACATCGATGATGGCAGCACCGAGAAGGAACTCACCTTCCGGTTGAGCTGCGCCACGGAAAGCTACAGCGAGAGTCAGGTCCAGCTACCCGATGGCGCCGCGTGCCGGGAGATCAAACGCACCTGCGGCGACGCCCAGGACGTCACGCTGACGTTCCAGAGTGGCACGGCCAATACCGGCGACGTGCAGTGCGAGGTCGACATCCCGAACGACGTCGAATTCTGCCAGTCCGGTGCCGTCAGCATCGTGCCGGATTTCGTCGAGGGCATCCCGGTAGAGCCGGGCGACCTCGTCCCCGGCGGTGCGACGGTCACGGCCAAAGTGCCGGACGGCGGCAACTATTGCATCGCCCTCTACGAGAACATCGACGGCTCTTTCACCCGGGTGGTGGACAGCTGCACGGACCCGGAAGTGACGTATACGCCGAGTGGCGGCCAGTTCTGCGGCTACGCGGTGGTAAGCGACGAGAACAACAATATCTCGGCGACGGTGCAGATTCCCTGCACCCTGACGCCGACCAACCCGAAGCCGCCCGGTCCGCCGCAGATCCTCGTCTTCGAGGTGGACGACGACTTCGCCCGCTTCAGCTTCCGCCTCCCCGCGGAGCAGGCCTCGGTGGCACTCGCGCGTCTGGTCTATCAGCCGCCGCTGGGGACCGAGGAGCGCACCGTCGAGGGTATACCGGTCATCGACGATGAACCGGCGTCGGTCGTCAGTTATACGATACCGGTCGAAGCGCTCCAGGCGACGAAGGACCGCTACTGCCTGAGCATGCTCGCGGTGGGCCGCGATGACGGTACCGGCGATGCCCCGATTTCCGACTGGGGGCCCGAGCGCTGCTATACGAGGACTGCCACCGGCGAGGATCTGCCCGCCTATCTTCCCTGGCCGCCCGTTCCGGGCGTGCCACAGGTGGACCCGAAGGTCGCCGCGTTCATCGATCCGCCGGACTCGCTCGACTTCGGTCTGCTCCCGCCGTTCCTCTATATTTTCCTCGCCGGCAGCGAGGAGCTGGCGTCGTCACCGAACGGCCTGTTCGAATTCGATGATTGTGTGACGCTGGCGCCCGGGCAGCCGGACCCGAACGTTGTACCCGACTCGAATCTGGCCGGCCGGGATTTCACCGGCTATCAGTGCTTCACCGGCGGGCTGGCGAAGTTCCGCCGTGTCCTCGAAGAGGAGCTGGGCTTCGTCGTCTATCGCCAGAGGCGCATCGGTGGCGCGGCCGGTGCCTGGATCCAGGTATCGCCGCTCATCGATTACGTGCATTTCGACCGCAGCACCAGGGAGATTATCAAGGGCCGGCTCGATTCGGTCTGGACCCTGAACGATCCCTACATAGAGATCGTAAAAAACGGTGACGCCTCGCGCATCGACGTCATATTCGTCGACCGCTATCCGGCCTTGCTGGGCAGCGGCAATTTCCAGCTCCAGGGCGCACCAGAGTACCGCTATCAGGTGGTCTACTTCGATGATGCGAATCGTCCCGAGAAGTGGTGGATCAGCGACTGGTTCCGGGGGGCTCCATGATGCAAAGACGATCTGCCGGATTCGCCGCTGCGATATTGCTGCTGGCACTCTCGGCCGTTCCCGCTGCCGCACAGCAAGCGGACAGCCCGCTCTTCGAAGGCACCACGGCGGATCTCTGGCTGGTCGATCCGGAAACCGGTCGGATCAGCGGTTACAACGTCGGTTTCTGGTCGACGATCGACGTACTGAACGCCAGTAGCGCGCTGAACGTGAGCGGCAGCGAGGCGTTGCTGATCAATCTGCTGCCCTCGAGTTCCGTGCCGATGACACCGGGACAGCCAGCGGTCTCGTTGATCGGTGTGGGCGAGTCGGCCGTCAATCTCGCGGATGGCAAGGAAGGTCGCCGGGAACTGTTGCTCACGCCCGACGGCGGTAGTTTTTCCGCGACGACCGCAGTGGATGTCGGTGTCAGCCGGGAACTCCTCAGGCAGGGCGTGCACGAGCTGAGCTGGCAGGCTGTGGATACCGATACGCTCGCCACCGTCGTCAGCGGCGGCGCCACGCTGGGACCTCAGACCGGGGACGCGGGCGACAGCGGTTTCGCCACCGAGACTTTCCATCTGGTCGAGGCCGGCACTTTCAACGTCACCGTCGAACTCCGCAGCTCGGGTGCGCTCGTGGCCAGCCGGCAAGCTTCATTCACACTCGCGATCGACCCCTCGCAGCGCCGACGCGATACCGACGGCGACGGTATCCCGGATCTGGTCGAGATCGACATGGGCCTCGATCCGCTGGAGGACGACTGGACGCTGGACGCCGACGGGGACGGCTGGTCCGAGTTCGACGAGTGGCTGCGCCGCTATTGCCTCGATCCCGCGACAGGCACCCCGGTGGACGGCGATACCGCCTGCCTGGATGCCGAAGGGCTGCCGCTGGACAGCGATGCGGACAACTGGTCGGACTTCGACGAGATCCTGCGGGATACCAACCACCTGGACCCGGAGCCGCAGCTCGACGGCGTGCTGGGCGAACCGCCATCGGACGGCGGTGGCGACACCGGCGGTACCGCCGAGATCCTCCCGCCGAGCATCCAGTCGGCGGCTTTCTGTACCGACGGTTCGACCTTCTATTTCGATCTCTATTTCTACGCTGCAGCGGGCGACGAGGTGGGGCAGGACGTCATTCTGGGGGTCGGTGCCGACAGCTTCCCCTTCCAGAGCGGCGCCGAAGCCATCCGGGTGAACTTCGGCCAGGAAGGTGAGATAACACGCCAGAGTCCGATCGTCCGTAGCAGCGCGGACGGGAGCGGCGTATTGCCGCCCGACCGCTGGCTGGACGGTCCCATCGCCGATTTCACCATCGACAAGATTGCCGGATTCGACTGGCACGTCTATGGCAGTGTACCGGTGGGTACGGAACCATTCTCGCCGGGCGATCGGGTCGCGAGTTTCGCACTGCGAACCTTTTTTACGGATCCTGACTACCGTGCCTTCGGTGGCAACTACGTTATCTCGGACGATCCGGCGGATTGTGTCAGCGAACCGTTACCTCCGCCTCCGCCACAGACGGATGGTGATCTGAGCGAGGCGGCCGAGCGCCAGCGGCTGCGATTCAAGGATTTCCCGAGTGCCCAGCGTCTGTACGAGGTGGAAAGGGTCGTCGCCGTCGGGGCCGGCAGCCTGGTCGCGCGACCGCCGGCGGCGCTGACAGTCGGACTGGAGAGCGCCGGTTCCGGTACTGAGTCCTATAGCGGGACGGTCGTCCAGACGTTCACGGCGGCCGAGACCAATCTGGCCGGCATCGATGTGCTCGTCGCAGCCGGCGAGCAAGAGCCGCTATTCGATGACCTCACGCTGAATGTCTGGCAGGACTCACGTCGCAACGGTGAACTGCTCGCCTCGCAGACGCTGAGAGACGTCCGCATCGACCCGTCCGCCGCGACGCCCGTCAGCTTCCGTTTCGAAGCGGTCCCGCTGCAGACCGGGCAGACCGTCTATCTGGAATTCCGCAAGGAGACGGCGGCCCTGGTGAGCACGGGCGCCGACACGCTCGCGGGCGGCGCTGTCACAGCAATCGACGGCGTCGAGACGGCCGGCGATACCGACCTCGTGATCAGCGTATTGCACGATACCGCGTTCGCCAACGGGGCAGGCGGCGAGCGTCCGGGTTCCCGCTGGTGGAACGTCGGTGCGGCCGATCTGAACGGTCGGGTGTCCTACGACGGTTCGACGTTGCTGCGTGACAGCGAGATCGTCGCGGCGGGCCTCGCTGCCGGCGATATTGCAGCAAGGCGGCGCATGAGCACACTCGAGGCGGCGCTGCTCGCCGACGAGCTGCCCGTGATGCGCCTGCCGGCCGGCGAGAGCCTCGTCCTCGCTGCGGTACACCGTCACCGCTCGGTATCGGCTGCCAACTGGAAGCCGCCGGCCGATTACAGCCGTGTCCACAAACTCTGGCTGCCGCGCGTCTCCGATGTCACACCGGTGGACATGCTGACCGATCAGGGCGAAGGCACCTGGCAGACGCCGGACGAGTGGCGCGCGGCCTTCGTGTCCTATCTGGAATCCCGTCTGGTGATTCCGGCCGCGCCCTCCCTCGACGAGAGCAGCACGCTCGCCGTTGCCGTCATGGAGTCGGCGCTCAGCGAGGAGGCGCACCTCTCGGGTGACGACGCGCTGCAGCTCCTGACGCCGGTATTCCAGCCCGGACAGCCGGTCTATCTCTGGGAGCCTCTCGAGTCGGTTTTCGCCAGCCCCGCCGCCAATCCCTCGCCCTACGCGGAGAACTGGGAGCTCGGTCTGGGCCGGCTGGCAACCGGGGACTTCACGCTGGATCAGAGCCTGGACGCCGTGACCACTGCCCTGACTCCGGGCAATCCGCTGGCCGCGGTCGGCGACTGGCTGCGGGCGCGTTTCTACGAAGGAGTGCCCGGCACCGTCTCCGACGAGTACATGGCCAGGCAGCTGCGCCGCAGCTTCGACGGCAGCTGCTTCGTTCGTGCGGATCTGGTTGCGGACCTGCAGGCCAACCAGGAGGGCTGGTCGGAGTTCCTCGACCGCTGTCCCGCCTGGTTCGACGAAACCGGCATTGCCCAGCGGCTGGAGGACGACCGGGAACGCCGCTACCAGGTGCGGCTCAACCTGTTGCCGGAGGCGCCGGCGGAGGTGGCGGCCGACGCCACGCTGCTGACCCGGGAGACGGATTCCGATGCCGACGGTTATTTCAACGTAAGCGAAGTCAGCGTTCCGGTGGACGAGGTTACGCTGCCCTGGCTGGCCGACAGCGACGGCGACTCGATCGCGGACGGCGACGACCGCTGTCCGAATGATCCGCTGGACGAGTGCGGCCCGAATCCGGTGCTGCCGACCATCACCGTGGAGGCGGATCTCGTCGTCTTCGAGCCGTCCGCCGCAACGGGTACGGCGCTGGTGGCGGTGCAGATGAACCGGCTCTACGACGAACCCGTCACTGTCTGCTACGAGGCTCTGGTCGACACGACCGACACGGCGACCGCCGGCGAGGATTTCGACGCCATCACCGGCTGTGTGGTCATCGAGCCCGGCCAGCTGAGCGCACTGATCGAGGTCCCGATCTATGCCGACGGCGCCGCAGAGGGGGCGGAGTCGTTCACCGTCAATATCACGAGCGTCGAGAACGGCACCGTCGCCGACGACGGCACCGTGCTGGTCACGCTGAACGACAGCGAGGCCACGGCATTGCCGCCCGACGTGCAGTTGGCCAGCAACGCGATCATCACCGACGAGCGTCAGAACGTGAGCCTGGACGCCAGCGCCAGCACGGACCCGAACGGCGAGTCGCTCAGCTACTCTTGGGCTCAGATCGCCACTGCCGCGCCCGCCGTGACGCTGCAGGGCCTGGATTCGGCGGTCGCGAGCTTCACCGCGCCGGTTACGCTCGACCCCGTCGACCTCGAGTTCGAGGTGGTCGTGACCAACGATTCCGGACTGTCTGCGGTCGATCAGGTCACGGTGACCGTCAATCCTGTCAACGATCCGCCGTTCGTGACCGCCGAGCCTTCCGAGCAGATCGTGACGGGGGATACGCTCGAGTTCGCGGACGAGACGCTGCTGGCGTTCGTCGAGGATCCGGACAACGATCCCCTGACGACCGGCGCGATCCTGACCCAGCCGTCGATCGGCCGGGTGGAGGATACGGGCACGAGCTTCCTCTATTCCTCGTCCGTAGAGCCGACACTGGTCGCGGACCAGGTGAACGAAGTCGGTATCTCTGGCGGCATCGGTACACCGGTGGTGCAGACGTTTGTGCCGCAGCAGTTCAACCTGGCGGGCGTCGACGCGTATCTCAACGGGACCTCGAGCCTCACCGCCGATGTCACGCTGAATGTGTGGCCGGCGGGCGCCGTCGGTATCGGCGAGCCGCTGGTGACGGCCACCATCCCCGATCATCCCCGCCTGACCGAGATCCCGTTCCGGTTCGATCCGATCCAGGTCATCCCCGGCCAGTCGTATGCGCTGGAGTTCCGTTTTTCGACCTTGCTGATCGGGACGAATCTGGATACCTATCCTGACGGCGAGATCGTGGGCCGTCCGGGATCGGACGTGTTCTTCCGCACCTACTATGACCCGACCGTCCCGCTGCAGGTGCCACTGCCCGACCAGGTCAGCCCGGGCCCCGTGACCGGCGGTCTCGGTGATCCGGTGGTGCAGACCTTCGTGCCACGGCAGTCGAATCTAATTGGTATCGATGCCTTCCTGAGTGGCACGGCTGCCTTCAGTTCCGATGTGACCGTGAAGGTCTGGCGTGAGGAGGCGCTGCGCGTCGGCGAGCCGCTCGTGACCTCGACGCTGGCGGATGTCCCGAGAAGTAGCACCATGCAATTCCGCTTTCCGGCGGTCGAACTGGTGCCGGGCGAATCCTACGCCATGGAGTTCCTCATCTCCGACGCTCTGGTGATGGGCGTACTGGTGCCGGGCCAATACCCGGACGGAGCCGTCATCGAGGGCGGCGGTAATCTGTTCGACGGCGGTGTCGATGTGGTCTTCACCACGTACTACGATACGGCCTACACGCCGACCGACCTCTTCGCCACACGGGTTTCCGAGCCACAGATCGTTACCTGGCAGTTGCTCGGTGACGATCAGCAGCTGCTGCTGCACGAGTCGGGTCCGGCCGGCGACTTCCCGGGTACCGATCGGGTCGTCGCTTTCGATCTCGCAACCCGGGTCCGCGAGCTCTTGCTGGAAGCTGCGCCGAGCGAATTCCGGACCGGCGCGCGCGCGTCGGCCGGCTGGTTCACGCTGCCGGGCGAGTTGCATCGCTACGACGCGCTTGCCACCGAGACCTTCGCCTCGGCCGCTGCGCCGGGGAGCCTGCCGGCCTCGCTGGCGGCCACCGCGGTGGACCCGCGGAACGGCGACCTGGTCTATTGCGGCGGGGCGGATCCGGTCCTCGGCCTGCCCGGCTGGGTCCGGGTCGACAGCGACACCCTCGCGGCGTCCGAGCCGGTCGGCAACTGCCCGGGCAGCGCGGACCTGATCGGCGCGCCGGTGGCCGAGCGATTCT
>Ga0102931_1000438_pt1 | contig 20063 bp, 15 predicted proteins | sample SalPonR1_C_D1_MG_FD_79282 | JGI IMG/M metagenome (GOLD analysis project Ga0102931, IMG submission 79282) | Salt pond soil microbial communities from South San Francisco under conditions of wetland restoration - Salt Pond MetaG R1_C_D1_MG | ecosystem: Environmental > Aquatic > Marine > Intertidal... | reverse complement strand
GTCGGTCTACAACGCCAGCAACATGCCGCCTTACTCATTGCCCGAGAACGCCACTCAATCCGGCATCAAGTCGCGTTCAAGCAAATCAGGCACCAACGACAATTTCAACGAGATCCGGTTCGAGGACAAGAAGGGTGACGAAGAACTCTATATTCATGCCGAAAAGAACATGGATACACGCGTTGAACACTGCCAGATGCTCAACGTGGACGTCAATCGATCAGCGACGGTCGGCAACAACGAGAAGCACCATGTCAAAAATAATCGGGAAAAGAAAGTCGATGTAGACGAGACGACGAATATCGGCAAGAACCGTTCAACATCGATCGGCATGAAAGATGAGCTGACTATAGGCATGGAGCGGAAAAAGACCGTGGGTATGTCCGAGACGGTTGAGGTGGGCATCAACCGAAGCGCCACCATCGGGGCCTCCGATTCCGTGACCGCAGCGGCGAATATAGACCTCACCGCGGGAGGGGTCATAAATCTTACGGCCGGTGCCGCCGTGAATATAAAGGCAGGAGGACTGATCACGCTCGCCTCTCCGCCCGGCGTGATGATCACTCATAACGACCACCAGGATGTGGGGCTGACCAAGCGCCATATCGATCAGATGGAAGAGCGCATCGCGACACTGGAAAAGAACGTCAAGGCGACTTCCCAGAGCATGGTGGGGACTTCGCTTTCGCAGACCGGTGTCGGCATGGCCAACAATGGAATCTCCTCCTCGATTACGCAGCTTTCGGATTCGCTCACGAACCTGGCCCTGGGCGTAAAAAACATCAACCTGGAAACCAACGTTCTGGCGATCAAGGACGCCAGTTTCTTCACCATCGGATAATTTCTGGAGTACGCTGAAAAGATGCGAGTCATCAAGCCGCAGTCGCTGGGTATCGTGACCCGACCGTTCGAATATCAGGGGCGAATGTTCCTGGGAGTTGCGATCTGCGGGTTCACGCGGCTGGACGGCGGCCGGACGCTTTTGACCGAGGCTGCAATGTGGGCCTACCTGGCGCGGGCGTTGCCCGAAGGCGCCTCGCTGGATGCCGGCATACCCAAGCGCGGCGGCGAGTTTCTGGTGACCGGTTCGGCCTGGCCAGATCCCGAATCCGAATCGACGCGATGCCGGGTTCGCGCGCAACTGGGTGGGCTCGACAAGTCGCTCAACGTATTCGGCAACCGGCTGCTGACGCGCGACGGGGTTATCGGGCCCGAGCCGTTTGAATCGATGCCACTGAACTGGGAGAACGCTTACGGCGGAGAAGGATTCGCGACCAATCCGCTCGGCAAGGGAATTGCCGATGTGGTCCTTTCCGACGGACGCAAGGCCACGCCGATGCCGAACATTGTATTGCCCGACGGCGGCGGCTCGGCACTGCCTGGTAGCAGCCCGGAGCCGGCGGGCTTCGGGCCGATCGACGCAAATTGGCCGCAGCGTCGAGACAAAGCCGGCACCTACGGCCGCACGTGGTTGGAAAAACATTATCCGGAATTCGCCCCTGACATCGACTGGGCGTATTTCAGCATAGCCCCGCCTGGACAGGCCGCCCGCAAACCGTTTCGTGGCGACGAGCAATTTCGGTTTCAGGGCCTGCACCCTGAAGCGCGGGTGCAGGAAGGCAAGCTGCCGGCAATTCAAGCGCGCTGTCTGGTGCGCCGGCGCGCTGTCGAAGAAATCGAAGATATTGTCACTGCGCTGACAACGGTCTGGTTCTTCCCGAATGACGGGTATGCGGCTCTGGTGTTCCATGCAAGTGCCGAAGTCAAGCAGCCCGACGCCGGCGACATCGGTGAACTGATGATCGCTGCGGAGACGCTGGGCGAGTCCAGATCGCTGTCGCATTACAGCAACGCGCTGGCACGCCGGCTGGATCCGAAAGGCGGGGCACTTGAAAAGCTCAATGACGCGGATCTGGTGCCGCCCGACCTGGACCGGCCCGGTTCGCTGGATGCCGACCAGCTCTATCGTGATTTTCCCGAAAGCATCCGTTATCGAAACAGCCGCCGGCACGCTCGCAAGGTGCTGGCCGATGCCGAGAATCAAATAGCCGAAGGCATGGCTGAGTTTGGTGTCACGCCGCCGGAAGTCGAGCAACCCGATCTCGGGATTGACCCCGATGATCTTTCATCGCTGTCGCTGGGCGATGTGCCAGAGCTGCTTGACCGGCTCAAGCGCGAGCAGAAGAAGAGCCATGCCGAACTGGAGCAGCGCAAGTCCGAGGGCGAGCAGCAGTTGACCGAGGCTATCGAGCAGTTGCGCGCGGATTTCCCCGATGCCGACATCAAGCCCATAGGGCCGATCGTCGGCCCACCGGATTTTTCAGCCGAAGAATACAGGCGCGAGATCCGGGCGGGAATCGACGGAATGCGCAACGAATCATTCGACGGGAAGGTAATGGACGAGGCACTACTCGGCGAAGAAATGTCGCAACTCCTGGATTCTGCGGAAAAGGCGTTTGTGGATTTTTACCGGCGTGGAGCGCATTTCCAGACGCCCGCCCCACGTGCGGCTCGCGATGACTCGCTTCGGCAATCGCTTCTGGACGATATTTCTGCCGGAAAATCGCTCGATGCCCGCGATCTGACCGGTGCCGATCTGTCAGAGATGGACTTCTCAGGTGCCGATCTGCGCGGGGTCTTTGCCGAATCCGCCGACCTTTCGCGCGCCAACCTTGCCGGTGCCCAGCTCGACAACGCGGTACTGGCCAACGCGGATTTGACCGGGGCGCGGCTTGACGGCGCACGTCTGCATGCGGCAAATCTCGGGCAGGCCCGGTTGCGTGACGTCGCCGCCATCGATGCCGACTTCTCGAATGCGATCTTTCACAAGACTGACCTTGGGCACGCCAAACTCGATTCATGCACGTTTACCGATCCGGATTTATCGCGGTCGTTGCTCGACGAGGTTGGGCTACGGTTATGTCGACTCGGCCGGGTGCTGTTCCTCGACCAGTCGCTGAGCGAAGTGGACTTTTCCGGCGCCGACCTGTCCGGCGCGCGGCTCCTGAAACTGACGCTGGAGGGCTGCGATTTCAGCGGTGCCGCGTTGACCGGGGCGGTGCTGGTGGGTTGTCGAGGGGTCGAGTGCCGGTTCGTCGGTGCCGAGCTCGGCAATATCCGAATGGTAGAGAACTGCGACTTTTCAGGCGCGGACTTTTCCGGTGCGAACCTGCAGCTTGCGAATCTGCGGGGCGCCGGACTGGCCGATGCGTGCTTCGCCGAAGCCGATCTGAGCGGGGCAGACCTCAGCGCCGCCGTGGCCGAACGGGCGATTTTCCATCGCGCGCGCGGGATCGGTGCGCAGTTCGTCACTGCCGACCTTCGACAAGCGGACCTGTCAGGCGCCAACTTAATGCAGGCATCACTGGAACGCGCAGACCTGCGTTCGTCCTCGCTGCGCGGGGCCAATCTGTTTGCGGCTGATCTGGCCCGGGTGCATGTGGTGCGTGAGACCGATTTCGATGACGCGCTGACCAACCGCATGCGTACCTATCCACGCAAATTCCGTCGCGATGCGGGAGAAGCCTAGCGATGAATACCAATATTCCGACAGACCGGCTCGAGCAAGCGGTCGCCGAGACGGAAATCATCACTGGTCAGTCGCTGGCGGGTGCACGGCTTGCTGGCGTTCAACTGGGCGGTGGTGTATTCCAGAACGTCGATTTCACCGGCGTTGACCTGACCGGCGCCTGTCTGGATGAATGCATTTTTACCGAATGCGTGTTCGATTCGGCCGCGATGGCGGGTTCGTCTGCAGCGCGGGCGCTGTTTTATGGCTGCCGGGCAAACGAACCGGACGCCGCCGAGGCCGGGCTGGACGGCGCAAAATTCGTCGATTGCGTCCTCCATCGAGCCGGGTTCGAGCGAGCCGCGCTCGGGCACGCGAAATTCGCTCAGTGCACCATCCATGACTGTCGTTTTTCCGGTGCGAAGATCGACCAGACCGCATTCGTCGAGGGTGACCTGATTCGCCCGGACTTTTCCGGCACTTTGCTCAATCGCATCGTTTTGCTCAAGGCGGACCTGACTGCGGCGAAACTCGAGGGCTGCCGATTCTATCTTGCAGTATTGGTGGAGACACGGCTGGCCGGGATGATGCTGGAGGGGCTGGACTTCACGCTGAGCCAGTTCACCGGCGCCGACCTGGCCGGTGCCGGGTTGCGCGGCGCCTCGCTGGCACAGTGCAACTTCCAGAACGCTGACCTTCGCGGCGCAGATCTTCGCGAAGTCGACGCGCCGAATGCGATCTTCGTCGCCGCTCGCCTCGACGAGGCCAACCTTGCCGGTGCCAACATTCAGCAGGCAATCTTCCAGCAGGCCGCGCTGGAAAACGCTGTGCTGTCCGGGGCGCACGCCTGGCAGACGAACTGGACGGCCGCCCGGTGCACCGGCGCTCGCTTCGACGGCGCCGAGCTGACCTATGCTGATTTTTCCGGCGCTGATCTTACCGGCGCCTGTTTCGACGGGGCGTCCATGTACCGGGCCAACCTGCATGGAACGAAGCGGGAAGGGGCCCACATCACTGACATCAAGCGCACGCTGGGCGACGACAAGGAGCGGCTCGAGGCCGAACTCTGGCGCCCGGCCGTCTGAGAATTTTGACGATGACGAGGAAGACATGAAAACAGCCGAATGCATGCCGATAGACTCCCGCGTGGAGTGCGAACCCGGTCCGGAACAGTTCTCGGCCTGGATAGGATCAGAGACCGCGTCTGGCTGGTGGCTGCAAGCCGAGCGTGGACCCGTGCAGGCGCGCCGGGCCACCGGATGTCTGCTGCGGCCGCAGGCCGGCGATCGGGTGCTGGTATTCGCCGAGCGCGACGAAGCCTGGATTTTGTCAGTCCTCGAACGGGTCGGCGTCGACGAGCGGATCATCGACGCCGATGGCCCTGTGAGCCTGCGCTCCCGATCTGGCAATGTCTCGATCCATGCCGGAAAGTGTGTGGAGGTACGCGGCGAGGAGGCGATCGAGTTGCGTTCGGCGCGATTTGGTCTGCGCACCGGGGTCGCCCGGCTGGTGTCACGCAATGTTTCGTGGCTCTGTGATCGCTGCGACGGCAGTTTCAACGCCCTGCGCCTCGTCGGACGCGCCTACGAAAGTCTCGTTGATAGTTTCCGCCGTCGCGCGCGTACGTCTTATCGCGAGGTAGAAACGCTCGATCGTGTCGACAGCGGCGAAATCGACTATCGCGCCGAAGCGAACCTCTCGCTGGAAGCGCGCAACCTGTTCAGCCGTGCCGAGCACCTTGCCCGGATCGACGGCGAACAGATTCATTTGGGCTGACCGCCATGTTTGCAAAGACTCAAATGCCCGCACAGTCGTTGTCGTTTCCGGATGTCTGTCTGACGCCGGCGCCGCCTTCGCCCGCACCGGTGCCGATTCCTTACCCGAATATTGCGATTTCGGCCATGGCGGTCCCGAACGTGATCAACATTCTCATCGCCGGGATGCCGGCGCATAACATGGGCACGACAACACCGATGACCAATGGTGACAACGTGGGCGTGGCGATGGGCGTGGCTTCGGGAACGGTGATGGGGCCCCAGCGAAACCTGACCGGTGCCTTCACGTGCCTGATCAAGGGCATGCCGGCAACCCGGCTGACAAGCATGTCGCTGGGCAATTCGACCAATGCCCCCGGCGCGACGATTTCACCCAGTCAGGTGAAAGTCCTGATACTGGCGCCCTGAATGTGCAACGAGAGTCTGACATTGGCCCAATCGAGTCGCTTCAACACGAATCCGCAAACCGACGCAAGCCGCCGAATGCGGTTGTGGCAGCAAGTTCGAGCGTTCCACCGTTGCTCCGTGGCGGAAATTCTGCGTGACACGAGGAGGCAACCATGCTGATGAAGCCGTGCGATGCTACAGGGATTGCTTTCGCGGTTGCATCGAAAGTCGTGTTTGCGGCGCAGCGTGATTCGGCCGGTAATCTCGACGGTCGCCTCGACGATACGGTCACCAGACGGGCGATCGGCGTATCGTCGAAGAAGGCGACCAGTGCATCGAGGTGCGACGCTTCCGACCGGTCGGTTCAAGATGTTCATTCCCGCGTGACTAGCGAACGGAGCCTGAATTGAACGAGAAACGGCATCGCGACGACGTCGAGGACGATGAAGCGACGATCAGGGTCGATCCGTCAGACGCGTCGGACGCCGGCTCGGAACCGCCTGTCGACTCGCGCGCTGGCGCTGAAGAACACGGTCGGACGCGGCTCAAGGGCGAACCGGATACGGCTTCGGCCGATTCTGACGCAGAGCCCGACGACGAAGACGCGACCCGGATCGCGGCACCTCCGAAGTCGGAAGCGGCGGATGAGGCCACGCGGCTGGCGCCTGAGACTGATGACGGGCGTCGTGTCGCGCCGTCGGCGGAATACGATGTCGACCAGACCGTCGCCGCCGGCCGGTCACGCGGCCAAAGCGATGCGGAAACTCCTGCCCCCGCGGCTTTCGAAACGATGCAGTCGACGTCATCCCCTCGGTCCGAGACGCCGGTGGCCGAACACGGCGATCTGGTGGTAGGCAGCGTACTGCGCCAACGATTCCGAATAGAGAGCACGTTGGGCGAGGGCGGCATGGGCAAGGTCTTCCAGGCGGTCGACCTGCTGAAGCAGGAAGCCGGCGACACTGAAGTGCATGTCGCACTGAAGGTCATCAAGCCCGAGGTCGGGGACGTCGCCGCGACCTTCGTCAGCCTGCAGCGCGAGGCGCGGCGCGCCCAGCAGCTCGCACATCCGAATATCGTGACGGTTTACGACTTCGATCGGGCCGATGGTCATATCTACATGACCATGGAGCATCTGCGCGGCAGCCCGCTGAGCGATCTGCTGAAAAAGAACCGGCACGGGCTGGATCCGGCGCAGGCCCGCGACATCGTGACGCAAGTGGCTGCCGGCCTCGCCTATGCGCATGCGGAAGGCATCGTACACGTTGACCTGAAGCCGCAGAACGTTTTCCTTCTGGACAGTGGTCGGGTCAAGATCCTGGATTTCGGCATCGCCAAGGCCTGGCAGGAGAAAAGCCGCGTCGGCGAGGATTCGTTTTCTGGATACTCGCCGCCGTATGCCAGCACCGAACTGATCGCGGGCCAGCCGCCGACGCCGCGTGACGACGTTTATGCGCTGGCCATCGTTGCTTATGCGCTGTTTACCGGCAAGCATCCGTTTGACTGGAAGCCTGCCGATCAGGCGCGCGAGGCAGGGATGAGGCCGGTCCGGGACGCGTCGTTCCGGCGCAGCGAGTGGCGTGCGATTCGACAAGGTCTTGGTTTCGACGCCGAAGCGCGACCGGCCGACGCTCGAGAATTCCTGAAGCGGTTCGCGCCTTCCCGAATCAAGCGAGCGGCGGCGGCGGTATCGATCGGTTCGGTCGTCGCCGCGCTCGCGTTCGTGGTTTTGTTTCAGCCCGAGGCCGGGCCCGAGATTCCGTTCGAGCAGCTCGACCCGGCGGTGCGAGAGCGTCTGACCGGTGAAATTCAGGACGCTGAAACGTTCGCGGAGCTCGGCGATTTCGACAGCGCAATCCAGTTATATAATGCTGTGCTATTGGCACATCCGGGCAATCTCCGTGCCACCGAAGGCATGAACGAGACTGTGGAGCAAGTAGTTTCGCGCATTGGCCAGTTGTATCGGCAGGGCCGGCTCAGCAATTCCGATGTGCTGGCGAGTCTGCAATCGCTGCGCGCTTACGATGCGCTTCCCGCGCGAGCCCATGAACGGATCGACGCGCTGGAGACGAACCTCTGACTATGGCCATGGATTCCATCATGCAACTTGTCGTGACCATCGAACAATCGCCTGATCCCGAGCTGCAGGGCACGCGCTGGCGGTGCGGTGAAGAAGGGGGCACTCTGGGACGAGCTGATAGCTGTGACCTGGTGCTGCCCGACGAACGACGCTTTACCTCCTCTGTGCATGCCGTCATCGAGACCGAAGACGGCGACTTTCAAATCGTCGATCGCAGCACCAATGGGACATTCCACAACGCTGCCGGCAAACTCATAGGGAAGGGCCGCAGCGCAGTGCTTGAATCGGGAGATCGAATCTATATCGGTGATTACGTGATGCGCGTCGAGATCGAATCCGATGCGGCGCCGACCGGGGCCACGGTCGCGCCGGAATTCGACGATTTCGACCAGGGTTCGACCGGCATTCCGCCGTCGGCCGAAGACACGCCCGGCGAAGAATGGGATGCAGGCGAGTTCTCCCTTCCATGGGAAGGCGGCGACTCAGAATCGGAACGGGACCAGAAAGCGTCGGACAGCGATGACGACGATGACAGCGGATTCAGTCAGTCCCCCGAGCGCGAATATTTTTCTGCACCGTCGACCGGAAAAAAACCAGCCGAGTTGATCCCGGATGACTGGGACTCTTTTCTGACCGGGTTTCACGAGTCGCCCGGATCGAAACCGGCGGCGAGCGACGAATCTGGCGCCGGAGCGAGTCGCGCGTCGGACCGGCAAGAAACGTCGGCGAAGGGGCCGGACGCACCCATGGCCAATGCTTTCGATGCCGAGGACGCAGCCGAGTCCGAGCCGGCCGACCCGCCGGCGCCCGAACCCGAACCCGAATCCGAACCCGAACGCGGACCTGGACCCGGACCCGGACCCGGACCCGGTACGCCTGCGGATAAGGACGCTGGCGCGGATGTAGGCCGCGCGCCCGAAGCCGAAAGCTCCGAGCCCGACCCGGCGGCCGATCCCGGCGCCCGAACGAGCACCGGCGAAGGGCGAGATTCGCGAACCCGGACCGCCGGAGGGTCCGAGTCGATACCAGGTCCGCCGGCACAACCGCAACCGTTTTCAAAACCTGAATCGCAGGCGGAAGTCGCACCGGAACCGCCGGATGCTTCGCAGCCGCGATCCGAACCGGCGCGGCCGAGAAAAGCGGAAGAACCACCAGCCGAAGCCGGACCCGGCACCCCGCCGGCATCGGCGACAGATGACAAATTGAGTGACATGCTCCGGGTCGTCACGGAAGGCCTGATGGCGTTGCTGCAGGGCCGAGCGGAGATCAAGAACGAGTTTCGTATCTCCCAGACGCGTTTCGTGCAGACCGAGAACAACCCGCTGAAGTTTTCCCCCAACGCCGACGAAGCCATGACGCGGATTCTGGGCGCCAGCGAAGGGGTCGGCTTTCTGACGGGACCCAAAGCCTACGAAGACGCGCTCAATGACCTGCAGGCGCATCAGCTTGCCCTGTTATCGGCCGCCCAGCGCGCGGTTGAATCGGTCATCGAGCAGTTCGATCCAGCGCAGCTCGAGTCCCGGTTGCAGCGGATCTCCCCGCTTTCGGCCCGTACACCCGGCCTCAAGGCGGCCAAATGCTGGAATCTGTATACGATGCACTACGAGGATGTCGCCGGAAAGATGAGAGACGACGCACGTCAGATGTTCCTCGCGGAGTTTGCAGAGGCCTACGAAGAAGCTTGCCAGCAAGTCGTGCAAGCTCGCGACAAGCGACGATGAACGAAAGGACAAGCATGAAGACCTGCACAACCATGAATGGAGATTCGAAAATGGAAAAGCCCTTGGACAAACTGCCGCGCGAATGGCCCTCATTGATTTTGGTGCTGGTTTTCGCTTCATTGATTCTGGCGGGTTGCGCGGGCGAGAAACGTCCCGACCCGACATACGTGGACCTGATGCTCACCGCGTCGCCTGCGGTCAATCCCGATCGCAACGGGCGCGCCTCGCCGGTACTGGTGCGCGTCTACGAATTGCGCTCGGCCGGCACGTTCGAAACCGCCGATTTCTTTGTGCTGCTGGAGCAGGATCAGACCGCGCTGGGCGCGGAACTTGTCAATCGCTGGGAGTTTCAGCTCGATCCCGGCCAGACGACCCGGCTTGAGGCCAATTTTCAGCCTTCAAGCAGCGCATTGGGCATTCTGGCGGCATATCGCGATATCGAACAGGCCCAGTGGCGTGCGGTAAGTCCGCTGGAAATCAGCAGCGAAAACGAACTGACTGCAATGATCGGCCGGTTGGACGTCAACCTCGGACCGCGCGACGACTGATCGTCCATGATCGCCGGCGGCGGTCTCAACAGGGAAACTGCTTATGTCCTGGAAAAACAAGGTGATCTGGTCCGAAGGCATGTTTCTTCGGCCGCAGCATTTTCAGCAGCTGGATCGCTACACGATCGATCTGGTTCAGGAGCGCGTCTCGGCGTCCCGGTCGGACGCCTGGGGCTTCGACCGTCTGACCCTGGATACCGCCGCGGCGAAGATGGGCAAATTGGCCATCGAACGGGCCGTAGGAGTATTTCCCGACGGAACGCCATTTGCAATTCCGGAAAAGGATCAGGCGCCGGAACCTCTGGACGTGCCGGAAAATCTCAAGAACAGCACCATTTATCTCGGGCTGCCGGTGATGAAGCCGGGCCGCGATGAATACGATCTTCCAGGGGGCGATGAGCGCCTCGCCCGCTTTAGATCCAGAACCGTGGAGACGCGCGACTCCATGACGGGCTCCGACGTCAGCGCCGAGATCGAGGTCGGCCTGGCCAATACCCGGATTCTGACCGATGCCGATGATCGCAGCGAATTCGCCTGCATTCCAATGGCGCGGGTCGTTGAACGGCGGTCAGACGGCGATCTCGTAGTCGACCGCAAGTTCATCCCCACGGTATACAACTGTCTCGATCAACCGGTGCTGCACGGCATGGCCGATGAAATTCTGGGTCTGCTCAAGCATCGCGCCGAAGCACTTGCCGCGCGGGTGAGCGATTCCGGGCGTGGTGGCGTGGCCGAGATTGCCGATTTTTTGCTGCTGATGATCGTTAACCGGTCGATACCTCTGATGCATCACCTGTGCCAGCGAAACGGCCTCCATCCTGAAGTTCTGTACCGGGCGTTCGTTGCGCTGGCCGGAGAGCTGGCCACATTTTCCAGCGGCAACAAGATGGCGCGCGTGTATCCCGACTACAGCCATGCCGCACTGGGCCAGACATTCGAACCGGTAATGATCGATCTGCGCAATTCGCTGAGCATGGTCATAGAGCAAAATGCAATATCCATCGAGCTGGTGGAAAAGAAATACGGTGTTCGGGTAGGTCGGATTCCCGACCCCGGTTTGATCGGGTCGGCACATTTCGTGCTGGCCGCGCGCGCATCGGTATCGGCCGATCAGTTGCGCAAGGAATTTCCCCGCCAGGTAAAAATCGGCTCGGTGGAAGTCATTCGCGACCTGGTCAACAAGCAGGTCCGCGGCATTGGTACCGAACCGTTGCCGGTGGCACCGCGGGAAATTCCATATCACGCCGGTTTCAATTATTTCGAACTCGAGCGCAAGAGCGAGTACTGGGATGGTCTGAAGAAAAGCGGCGGGATCGCCATTCACGTATCCGGCGACTACCCCGATCTGGAGCTGGAGCTCTGGGCAATACGCAGGGGCTGACCGCCCGAGGAGCCAAACATGAGCGGAAAAGATCCATTCTTCAACTCGCCCAAGGATTCCGAAGACCGAACGATCATCCGGCCGTCGCCGGGCGGTCGACGCAACGAGGGCCGCAACACACAGACAAGCAAGGACCGATCGCCACCGCCTCCTGCGCGCGAAACGTCGCCCTCGGCGAGTGGCCCCGGGCTGGCCGATCTCGACGTCGGACCCGGCCTGAATCGACTGGAAGCCGCGGCGTTTCCGCTGATAAACGTCGCGGTCAGCTTCCGCCACGCCACGGCCCGGCCCGATCTGGGCCAGGTCCGCGACCGCATGACCCGACTGCTCAATGACTTCCGGGCAGCCTGCGAACGCGCCGGCTACGATAGCGACACCGTGCGCCAGGCACACTATGCGATGTGCGCGTTCGTCGACGAAATCGTACTTTCCACGCCATGGGGCAGCGAAAGCCGATGGCAGGAGCATAGCCTGCTCAGTGCGTTTCACCGCCAGACCTGGGGCGGCGAGGAGTTTTTCAATATCGTCGAGAAGAACCAGACCGACGCGGCGCGCAACCTGGATCTGCTCGAGCTTCTGTACGTGCTGCTGGCCATGGGTTTCGAGGGCACTTACGCCACGCGTCCGAACGGCCGGGACAAACTGGAGCAGATCAAGGACGGGCTGTACGAAACCATCCGCAACCAGCGGGCCGAACTGGAGCGCGATCTCTCGCCGCACTGGCGTGGCACCGATGCGGGGAAGCCGGGCCTTGCAGGGTTGATTCCGCTCTGGGCTTTCGCGGCAATCGGCGCGGGCATTCTGCTTCTGGCCTACCTCGCCTTCTCGATCACGCTCAACCGGTCCTCCGACCCATTGCTGGGACGCATCGCTTCCCTCGATGGCGAAGTTCTGGCGCGGCTTGAAGCGGCAGAACGTGAGCCGACGCCCGACACCCAGTCGGCGCTTTTGACGCTGCAAGAATTGCTGGCCCCGGATATCGCGGCCGGACGCGTAACGCTGGAATCGGATGCGCAGAGCGCCATCGTGCGTGTGGCCGGCGACGGATTGTTCGCATCCGGCAGCGATCGTATAGAGCCCGAGTTTCGGCCGGTCGTCGAGCGAATCGGCGCTGCGATCCTGCAAGTGCCTGGCCAGGTTCTGGTGACCGGACACAGCGACAACGTGCCGATTTTTTCGGCTCGTTTTGCCTCGAACTGGCATCTGTCGGAGGCTCGAGCCCGGTCGGTGGTCGAAATCCTGACCGAAAACGCTGCGTATGAAGAGCGCTACAGCTTCGAGGGCCGGGCCGATACCGAGCCACTGGCCGACAACGCCACGGCCGAAGGACGTGCGCGCAACCGCCGCGTCGACATTGCAGTCATGACACCGCGTGCGGACGCCGGACTCGCCCGGGAGGAGCAATTATGAAGGCCTTTCTTCGGCACATTCTGATTCCGCTTATCGCGCTGACCCTGATCTCGCTGGTCATCTGGTTTGCCGGACCGCTTCTGAGCTTTGCCGGCTGGGCGCCGCTGGAGCACCCATATTGGCGAGTGCTCCTGATTCTGCTTCTTTTCGTCATCTGGGGCGTGCGCAAGACCCGTGCATGGATGATCGGTCGGCGATACAACCGTGAGCTGGCCCAGGAAGTGGTCGAGGCGCAACCCGAACAGGACGATGCTTCGGAAGAAGTCAAGTTGTTGCAGGACCGGCTACGCGAAGCGATCGACGTCCTGCGCAATGCAAGACTGGGCGGCAAGGGCGAGCGCAAGCAGCTTTATCAGATTCCGTGGTACTTGATTATCGGCCCGCCCGGCTCGGGCAAGACCACCGCACTGGTCAATTCCGGGCTGAACTTTCCGCTGGCCGAGCGCTTTGGCGTCGAATCGCTAAAGGGCGTTGGCGGCACCCGTCACTGCGACTGGTGGTTCACCGATGAAGCAGTGCTGATCGATACCGCCGGGCGCTACACAACCCAGGATAGCGACCGGACCCGCGACGCAAAGGCCTGGACCGGATTCCTGCAATTGCTGAAGCGCTACCGCAAGCGGCAGCCGATCAACGGCGCCGTGGTGGCGATCAGCGTTTCGGATCTGCTCGCAAACGGCGGGCAGGGGCTGCGTGATCATGCTCAGGCGGTGCGCAATCGACTTCAGGAGCTGCAGGCCGAGCTTGGCATTCGTTTTCCGGTCTACGTGGTGTTCACGAAGTGCGACCTGCTGGCAGGATTCAACGAGTTCTTCGACGACCTGGGCCGAGATGAACGCGAACAAGTCTGGGGGATGACGCTGGATCTGGCGCAAAGCAACCAGGGCTTGTCACCGGAACCCATCGAGGCCGAATTCGATGCATTGACCGAGCGCCTTTCCTTGCAGCTGGTCGAAAAGCTGCGCCACGAGCGGTCCGAGGACCGCCGCCGTGCGTTGTATCGCTTTCCGCAGCAGTTCGCATCGCTCAGACCGCTGTTGCGCCAGTTCATCGAGGCGGCATTCGCGCCGTCGCGGTATGAACAGCCGATTCAGGTGCGCGGGCTTTATTTCACCAGCGCCACCCAGGAGGGCACGCCGATCGATCGAGTCATGGGCGCGATTTCGCGCTCGTTCGGGCTCCAGGCCAGCGCCGCGCCGGCCGCCGCCGGCCGCGGTCGAAGTTACTTCCTGACCCGGTTACTGCGCCAGGTGGTGTTTTCCGAGGCCGCGCTTGCGGGCATCGACATGAAGGGCGAGCGTCGCCGCCGGATCTTCAAATGGGTGTCGATCGGTGCGACCGCAGCGGTCGTAGTGCTCGCGATTTCATTCTGGGCGATCAGCTGGTCGTCCAATCGCGCGCTGGTCGAGCGACTCGACCAGGAAGTGGCCGAGACCCGGGTGAGGTTGGAGGATTTCAACCAGGGCGCGGCCGATTTCGACGAGATCACACGACTGCTCGAACAAGTCCGGACGCTGCCTACCGGTTACGAGGAGCGCGATACGGATCCGCCGATGATGGCGGGATTCGGTCTGTGGCAGGGAGAGAAGCTCGGTCGGGTCACGCAATCGGCGTATGTGCGCTTGTTGCACAAGATGCTTTTGCCCCAGTTGATCTATCGGATCGAAGACCGGCTGCATCAAAATATCGATGCTCAGGAGTTTCTCTATGAGACGCTCAAGAGCTATCTGATGCTTGAGCGGCCCGAGCGATACGATGCGCAACTGGTCAATTCCTGGTATCAGCTCGACCTCGAGCGTTTCCCTCCGGAAATGTATGACGACGAGCTCTACGCGGCGCTTTTCGAGCACGTGCAGGCGCTTTTCGACAACCTGCAGGTGCCGATTCCCTATGCCCTGGACGAAACCCTCGTTGCCGATGTTCGCGCGGTCCTGCGGTCGGTGCCGCTGGCTCGTCGGGTGCTGGAGCGTCTGGAGATCGAGGCCGAGTATTCGCCCGAGCTGACGCCGTTTCGTATCAACGAAGCCGCCGGCGCGCAAGCGCCCGTTATCTTCGAACGCGCCAGTGGCCTGCCGCTGGATCATCCGCTCAGTGGGCTGTATACCTGGAACGGCTATCATGGACTGCTCAAATCGGAACTGCGCAATATCGCGCTCAGGTTGCTGAACGAAACCTGGGTTATCGGCGACGAGGAACGCTCTACGGTGGATGCAGCGCGCGAGCTTGCATCACTGGTCTCATCGGTTCGGGGTCTGTATTTCGAGACGTTCGCCGAGAAATGGCGCGTGCTCCTGGAAGATCTGGAAATTACCGCGTTTACCGGGCCGCAGCACGCCGTCCAGGTGATGCGCACGGCTTCGGGCCCACAGTCGCCGATTCGCCGTCTGCTTGCTGCGGTACGCGATGAAACCATGCTGGCCCGGGCCGAGGAGGGCAGCGAGGCCGGTGAGGCCGTCTCCCGTGCAGGCGAGAAGATGGCGCGGCGCCGGTTGTCTCGCCTGCTGCCCACGGAACTGGCCAGGGAAACTCGTCAGATGGAGGTGCCGGGAAGAAATCCGGAAGCCGTGGTCGACGCCCAGTTCGAGCCGCTGGCCAGGCTGGTGGGCGACGAGGAGTCATTCGGCGACTGGCCGATCGATCAGTCGCTGTCGCTGGTGCGCAGGCTCGCCGTGACGTTCGAAGATTCGATTCGCGGCGGTTCGACCCAGCTCGGTTCGACCGCTGATTTGACGCGAAACCTGCGCGAAAATGCACTGATGCTGCCAGATCCGGTCTCCGACTGGATGCAGTCGCTGAGCAGCCAGGTTGCCCGCTTGACGATCAACGACCGCGGCTCGGAAGTTCAGCGGGCCTGGGCCAGCCGGGTGCTTCCGATCTGTCGCGAAGCCACCGCCCAGCGCTTCCCGTTCGTGTCCAACTCGCCGGTGGGTCTCTCGGTGCAGGAATTCGGCCGGTTGTTCGGGCGCGGAGGATTGATCGATGAATTCATGCAGAACGAATTGCGCGACCGGATCGACACCAGCACCAGTCCCTGGCGCTGGAAGTCCAGCGATCCGCTGGCCGGCAGCTTCAGCCCCGCCAGCGCGCGCGCCTTCGAGCAGGCGCGCGATATCCGCGATGCCTTCTTCCCCGAAGGCGGGCAGCGCATGGTCGTGCAACTGGACTTCCGGCCGATCGAGATGGACGATTCGATCGACCGGCTGACGATGAGTATTGGCGATCAGACGATTCAATACTTCCACGGTCCCGTCCGAACCACGACGGTACGCTGGCCGGACCAGTCGGCGCGTTCAGAAGTCCGGTTGCAGCTCGATCCGCCGGTCGAAGACGGGAGATCCAGCTACATGCAGGACGGGCCCTGGGCGCTGTTGCGCTTTCTCGATCATTTTTCCCAGTCACCCGGTGATACTCGCGAAGCCATCGTGGTCGACCTTGAACTCGGCGGGCGCACCGCGCGCTATCAGATTAGGTCGCATACCATCGTCAACCCGCTGATCACGGACCTGCTCCAGACATTCAGCTGTCCGTCCCGGTTGTAGCGCATGGATCATGCTGCGAGACATGGCAGGACCGCGAGCGCACCGTCGTGCTGTTACGGCAAGATTCCAACGCTCGGCGACTTCATCCACCGGGGATTGAGCCGGCGGCAGATCGACGTCTGGGACCAGTGGCTGCAGGGATGCGTCGCGGCGGGCCGCGACGCGCTCGGGGAGCGCTGGCTGGATTTCTACCTGGAAGCGCCGGTTTGGTACTTTGCCGCCGGTCCGGGAAACCTGGATCAGCAAACATGGATGGGGGTATTGATTCCCAGCGTCGATCGGGTCGGGCGTTACTTCCCGTTTTCAATCCTGCGCAAATTCGAAGCAGGCACCCCGCTGGGCGCGATGCGCAGCGGTCAAAGCTGGTTCGGCGAAGCCGAACAACTGGCGATGGACTGCCTGGAAGATACCTTCGAGCCCGGTGACCTGGACAGCCGGCTTGCCCAGTTGCCGGATCCCTCGGACAGCGCCGGCGGGGCGTCGGCGAACAACGAGGGCGACCCGGCTGATCCGGTAGGCCGCGTATTTTTGCTCGGCCAGGCCCCCGGCACCAACGAAGTTCTCAGCGCGATTGCCGACGACAGCCTGTTGCAGCTCCATGCGACGTATTCAATCTGGTGGACGGCCGGCTCCAGTGCCGTCCCGGCCTCGCTGCTCGTCACCGGCGGCTTGCCCGAGTTCGCTGCCTTCGCGCCAATGCTGGACGGCCGGTTCGAAAACTACGGCTGGGCGGGATTTCGCCGTCTCGGTGCGCCGCCGGTGGCGGACGAAGCGGCCGATGAGCACAGGGGGTTCTGATTGTCCGCGCTGCCTGTCACGGCTGGGCGGATTCGTGCCGAGCATTACCTCAGAACCGATACGGGGACGGTCCGGACGCGCAATGAGGACAATCTGCTGGCCATGCCCGAATACGGTCTGTGGGCTGTCTGTGACGGTATGGGCGGCCATGATGCAGGCGATTATGCCTCCACCTATATAGTCGAGGCATTGCAGGCGCGAAGCCTGCCGGTGCTGCACGGCCGCCGTGTTCGCGCTATCCAGAGCATTCTGGCCGAGTGCAATCGGCATCTTGTCGACTATGCGCAGCAGAACCATTTCTCGCACGTGGGATCCACCGCAGTATTGCTCAGCCTTTTTTCCAGGCGTGCTGCGGTTATATGGGTGGGCGACAGCAGGGCCTATCTGCTTCGGGGTCCGACATTGCGCATGATCAGCCGCGACCACAACGTGGCCGAGCAGCTTCTTGATGATCCCGAAAATTTCCGGCCCGGCGAGTCGTCGAGTGCAATCACGCGTGCGATCGGCGGCGAACCGACCCTTGTCTCCGACCTGGCCTGCGTCGAGACGCTACAAGGAGATTGCTGGCTGCTTTGTTCCGACGGCGTCAGCGGTGTACTCGATGAAACCGAGATCGCGGGCGTCATGGAGCAGGCCGATGATCCGGCATCCGAGTTGGTGGAACGGGCTCTGGCGGCCGGATCGCGAGATAACTGCACAGCGGTGGTGGTGAGGATCGAGTCTGACGTTGAAAAATTTACCGCGTTTTGACGGCGATTTGAAACAGCTCCGCCTGATGGGCGCCGCGTCTGGCGACGTTCAACCAGCGAACGCCACTGTAGTTGGGTCGTTCTCGCGTGCTCAGGTCGCCTCCCAGCGGATTGCGCCCTCGTCGTCATCGGAAAACATATAGAACCCTTCCCAGTCCGGATCATCGAGCAAGATGATCTTTTTGAAGGACATGAATCGCGACTTGGCGAATTCTTCCATCATGGGTTCGCTCATTCGGTTCGCCTTGAGCCAGGCCCGCCATTGGTCCTTTTCTCTGGGCTCGATCTTGCGACCATCGTCCTGAGCGCGCTGGAGCGCTTCCTTGAACGACCAGAATTCGACTTCCCTGATTCGAGCCATGAGAGGCATCTCGTTGTACTTGCGTCGATTGTAGCGAAAGTCGCCCGCAAATCCAGCATTGCCGAAAAATCATTTGGGTGAGCACCGCCGCCGTGCCTGCGCTAACCTTGTAGCCATGAAGACCATCCACAACTTCAGCGCCGGCCCCGCCGCGCTGCCGTGGCCGGTGCGCGAGCGGCTGGCCGACGAATTTGCGCTGACGGACGACCACGCGCCTTCCATCGCCGAGGTCTCGCATCGCGGCCCGCGCTTTGCAGACGTGGCCGAGCGACTGGAGGCCGGTATCCGCAAGCTTGCCGGAATCGGCGATGAGCACCACGTCCTGCTGCTGCAGGGCGGGGCGCATCTTCAGTTCGCGATGCTGCCGATGAACTTCGCGCGCGGCCGCAGCGCGGCGTTCATGCTTACCGGCCACTGGGGCGAGAAGGCGTTTGCCGAATCGGCGCGGATCACCGAATCACGCGTGGTCGCCTCCAGCGGCGATGAGCAGTACCGGGATATTCCGGAGATTGGCCACCTGCCGGCTGACGCGGCCTACCTGCACTACACAGGCAACGAAACCATCCACGGCGTGCAGTTCCAGCAGCCCCCGGTGGCCGCAGTGCCGCTGGCCGCCGACATGTCCAGCGAGTTCCTGTCGCGCCCGTATCCTTATGCCGACCTGGCGTTTTCCTACGCCGGCGCGCAGAAGAACCTTGGCGTGGCCGGACTTACCGTGGTGCTGATCCGAAAGGACCTCGTCGAGCGGATTCCCGACAATCTGCCGCAGTATCTGGATTACCGGACCTGGATCGACTCGGGCTCGATGAAGAACACGCCGTCGACCTTCGCCTGGTTCGTGGCCGCCGAAGTGATCGACTGGATCGAGTCCAGCGGCGGTCTCGAGCAGCTCGGCGAGCGCAATCGGGCCAAGGCCGACAGGCTTTACTCGGTGATAGATGCGTCGGATTTCTATTCCAACCCGGTCGCGCCCGAGGCTCGCTCGATGATGAACGTGCCCTTCATCCTCGCCGAAAACGACCTGACCATGCCTTTCGTCGAGCAGGCCGAGGCCGAAGGCATGCCCGGCCTCAAGGGCCACCGCGCCGTCGGCGGCCTGCGCGCCAGCCTCTACAACGCGCTGGGCATGGACGCCGTCGACGACCTGGTGGAATTCATGCGCGAATTCGAGCGCAAGCACGGCTGAATGCGGGGGTTAAAGGCTTGCTCGCGCGGAGGCGCAGCGGCGCTGAGGAAGGCAAAAAGGCGAAGGTCAGGATAGCTCTCGCTAAGGCGCAAAGGCGTCAAGGAAAAGCAGGTCAAATGCTCTTTCCCGCAGAGGCGCGGAGACGCTGAGGAAGGCGAAGGCGGGAGCTTGGCAGTGCGTTGCGCTGCGTTCGACGCCCCTTGAAATATAGACTGGTGTTCGTCCTTGCCATTTTTTCCCCCTTCCTCCGCGCCTCCGCGCCTCTGCGGGAAATTCAGCCTTTGACTTTGCCTCCAACTTAGCGTCTTGGCGTCTTTGCGAGAGCAACAGCCCTTGATTTGGCTTCAAATTTGCCTTCCTCAGCACCTCAGCGCCTGCGCGCGAAATACCGGCTTTGATTTAGCTTCCCCCGCGCGAGATTGCTTGTGGTTTTTCGATATCGGGTTGCCGATCGACGTATGATCTATCCGTGAGCGAAAACAACCCCGAAAAACTCGATTTGACGGCAATCCGCAAGCGCATCGACGCGCTGGATGCCGAGATCCAGCGCCTGATCGGCGAGCGCGCGCAGCTGGCGCTGGACGTGCGCTCCAGCAAGGGCGCGCTGGAAGGCGGGGCCGAGT
>Ga0102931_1000436_pt1 | contig 20162 bp, 18 predicted proteins | sample SalPonR1_C_D1_MG_FD_79282 | JGI IMG/M metagenome (GOLD analysis project Ga0102931, IMG submission 79282) | Salt pond soil microbial communities from South San Francisco under conditions of wetland restoration - Salt Pond MetaG R1_C_D1_MG | ecosystem: Environmental > Aquatic > Marine > Intertidal... | reverse complement strand
GGCAGAAGTGTGCGGGTTGATACTCACGCCTATTCCGGTTACAAGATTCCGCCACATTACGACTCCATGATCGCAAAGCTCATTGTAAGCGCACCTACCAGAACAGAGGCCATCAACCGGATGAAACGTGCACTCGAAGAGTTCGTGATAGAGGGAGTGAAGACAACGATCCCCTATCACCTGCAGCTTATGACCGACCCCGGTTTTGTTAGTGGTGAATTTAATACCCAGTATTTAGAAAACTCATTTACTTTTAATCCCGAAAAAAGCACACCATAATGAACATACCCGACGATCTTAAATACACGGAAGAACACGAATGGATTAAGGATAATGGCGATGGAACGGTAACAATCGGCATTACAGACTTCGCACAGGGTGAACTTGGCGATATTGTCTTTGTTGAGCTGGAACCGGAAGGTTCCGAATTTGATAAAGATGAAGTGTTTGGTACGGTTGAGGCTGTAAAAACTGTATCCGAGCTCTTTTGTCCGGTTGACGGGGAAATTACAGAAATTAACGAAGAGCTTGAAGATGAACCGGAACTGGTAAATACCGATCCCTATGGAAGTGGATGGATGGTGAAGCTCAGCGTCTCAGATGCATCTCAACTGGATAGTTTACTTAGTGCCACTGCATACAAAGAGATTATTGAGTAACAGATCTAAATTATCGGGTTTCGAATCATCGCAATATCAAATTCGGGATCTGATTAATCCAATATGCTTTATCCCTTATACGGTTTTCGCCGGTAACGAATAGATCCGTGAGGCATACAATATCCCAAAAGCTCCATATTTTTTAATCATACCACATCTAATTTAAACGGTTATGCACATTCACCACGACGAGTGGATTCTGATTCTTGATTTTGGTTCTCAATACACACAGCTCATCGCCCGCAGAATACGGGAACTAAACGTTTACTGCGAGATACACCCCTTTAATACAGATATTCACACATTTGATGATAATCCTCCAAACGGAATTGTTTTATCGGGAGGACCCAAAAGTGTATATGATGAAGACGCTCCGCGACTGAACCTATATTACCTGGAAATGGGACTGCCGGTACTGGGTGTGTGCTATGGACTGCAGTCGCTGGCCCACGCGCTTGTCGATAACAGTGTTGAAAAAGCTTCAAAGAGAGAATTTGGACGAGCCAGGCTGTTTATTGACGATTCCGAAGGGCTGTTTGACGGCGTAAGCAATGAATCTGTAGTTTGGATGAGTCACGGCGATCATATCAAAAAATTGCCCGAACCCTACAAAGTGATTGCGCACACTTCAAATGCGCCGGTAGCGGCTGTTAAACATGCTCACAAACCTATATTCGGAGTCCAGTTTCATCCGGAAGTAGCCCATACCGATGAGGGAAGCAAGATTCTGAGAAACTTTGTAATCAATATTTCCGGGTGTGAAGGTACCTGGACCCCTGGATCTTTTATTGAAGCAGAAATTAAAGCTATACAAGAAGAAGTTGGAGATCAGAAAGTAATTTGCGGCCTGTCCGGCGGTGTCGACTCCACCGTAGTGGCTACTCTTCTCCATAAGGCAATCGGCGATCAGCTTCTCTGCATTTTTGTGGATAACGGACTCCTGCGCAAAAATGAGTTCACCGAAGTTCTAGATACCTATAAAGAACATCTGAAATTACCGGTAAAAGGCATTGATGCCTCCGAACTTTTTCTGAGCCGGCTTGAGGGCATTTCCGAACCCGAAGAGAAACGAAAAATTATCGGTAACACGTTTATTGATGTCTTTGATGAGGCGATTTCAAATGAATCGGACTACAAGTTTCTGGCACAGGGAACCCTTTACCCCGACGTTATTGAAAGTATTTCTTTCAAAGGGCCATCTGCGACAATTAAATCCCACCATAATGTGGGTGGACTTCCCGAGAAAATGAATCTCTCACTTATTGAGCCGGTTCGTGAACTCTTTAAAGATGAAGTTCGGCGTGTTGGCAGGGAACTTGGCATTCCCGAGAGTTTTATAGGCAGGCATCCGTTTCCCGGACCCGGCCTTGGAATCCGCGTACTTGGCGGGCTCTCAAAAGAAAAACTTGACCTTCTCCGTGAAGCCGATCATATCTTTATACAGGCACTTCGCAGCCATGGCCTGTACGATAAGGTTTGGCAGGCACTGGCTGTTCTGCTGCCGGTACAGTCTGTAGGTGTAATGGGTGATGAAAGAACATATGAATATACAATTGCTTTGAGATCCGTGAGCAGCGTTGATGGCATGACCGCAGACTGGTCGCACCTTCCATACGACTTTTTATCTGAGGTGAGCAATCGTATTATTAATGAAGTAAGAGGAATTAATCGTGTAGTGTACGATGTAAGCTCAAAACCACCCGCAACCATCGAATGGGAATAATGTGCTTCTTCAAATGAAAGGGAACATTTTCTTAAGGGTACTGATATATCACAAAAAAGATCATTATGCGAGTTAAATTTCATATTTCCCTGTTCTTTATAATTGGCTTATTTACAGCCACTTTACACGCCCAAACGTTTGATGAAGGCCTGGATCTGTACGAACAGGAAGAGTATAGTGAAGCTGTTCACATATTTACTTCTATAAACGACGAAAGAGCCGAACTTTTTGCGGGAAAGAGCTATTACGCTCTTTATAATTTCCCCATGGCCATCGATTATCTGCGACGCGCTGAGCAGAGCAACCGGGAAGCCATTCGTGACGAAGCCATCTACACGCTTGCACTTGCCCACTTTGGCCTCAGAAACTATGATAGAACTGTGCCTCTCCTCTACTCCCTTGCAACAGGAAACAATCGTACAGGACTCAGGCAGACGGCAACAAGGTTTTACAACCAGTTACTCGGCTTCCTGAGCAGCCGGGAGCGCTATGAACTTCTATATGATATTGAGAACCCGGCAATTCGGTTTGATATTGTTGCAAACTCAAGGCCATTTATGGGGAAGCAGGAGTTCAATGTGATTGCAAAAGAACTTCTTTCAACTACAGCCGATGAAACGTGGAGGGCAAGAATTGAACAGGAACTTATCAACGGGGATGAACGGCTCAGAAATGTACCCGGAACCTACGTAAATGCCCCGGATGGAATGGTTTATAATATTGGTGTGATTCTTCCGCTTTTCGATGAAAACGATCCCGATTTTTCTATTCCGAGAAATATCTATTTCGGAATGGTGATGGCTGCGGATGAATTCAACAGCAGAAATATATCTCAAAAAGTAAACCTGATATTCAAAAATTCTGCAGAAAACCGAGACTCCACTTCTATAGCCATGGCAGAGCTAACCTTTGCACACAGGGTCGATGCCGTTATGGGGCCTATTTTCTCTGATCAGACCGAGGTTGCTGCTGAGTATGCCGACGAATATCACATTCCATTGGTTGTTCCGCTAGCAAATTCTGATGAAATACACAGGAACCACGAATACGCTTTGCAAATGAATCCCACGCCGGAAACGCATGGTATTCAAATGGCACGCTATGCCGTAAATACACTTCGCCTCGATACGCTTGCCGTTATTACAGACTCTGAAACAACCGGAAGGTCTTCTGCACTTGCTTTCCGGCACGAAGCAGAAAAACTGGGGGCACACATTTCGTACTATATGGAAGAGGATTTTGCAGCCACAGGTTACGAATTTGGAGAATTAACCGAGGTATTTACTTCAGACACTGCACTTATCGACTCATTGAACTATGTACCCAGCGATGGAATTTTTGCCCCGTTTACCGGGCAGGCTGCAGGCACGATGTCTAACCTTTTGCTCAATTCGCTGGAGGCAATGAATAGCAACGTTGTCATCATGGGAACTCAGGAATGGCAATCGATACGCCTGAGTGATTTCCAGAATCGGTTTTTCGAAATTTACTACACCGACTCTAAAGCCACTATGGATGAATCTGCCAACAGGGAGTTTTTTATAGAAGATTACCAAAGCAGGTACGGACTGGAACCGGATGACTTTTCTATGCTGGGGTTTGATATAGCTACATTCCTGCTACAGCGGTTCGAAACAGCGGGAAATCCGGCATACCTAAAGCGATCCCTTACTGAATCCAATGAATACAGCGGGCTCTCAATTCGTATCGATATGAACGGAAATCGTTCGAATCAACACCTGTTCATAAGACCGTTATCGGAAAGCGCAAAACAACGATAATGAATATTACATTGTCGTATTCTAGGAGTTATCCTCTGATTCCTGTTCTCTTTCGCGCTTAATTCGATACTGTTCCCTGATCCACCTCCTCCACTCTTCACTTGCTTGCCGGTGTTCCTGGAATGTTCTTGAAAACTGATGCGTACCCTCCGGTGTGGCTACCATATAAAGGTAATCGTGCTCTTCGGGAAAGAGCACCGCTCTTATGGAAGTTAGATCGGGATTTGTAATAGGGCCGGGCGGAAGGCCGCGATTTAAATAGGTATTGTATGGATGTTCAAACTGGTAGTCTGCAAAAAGGAGGCGTCTGCGCTCACCCAAAGCGTAGAGAACGGTGGGATCGGCCTGCAGTCGCATTCCTCTCTGAAGCCTGTTTTGATACAGCCCGCTTATTTTTGGCTTTTCTGCATTATCCCTGGCCTCCCACTCCACGATGGATGCTAACGTTAACACTTCGTCTAACGTTAATTCATGTTCATCAATCTCTTCACTCAGCCCAATTGCCACCCTCTGTTCAAATTCGCCAAGAAGACGCTCTACTGCATTTTTAGCACTTGTGGTCCAATACATATCGTAACTATCGGGCAGCATTCGGGCGAACAGGCCCTCTCCGGTAAGGTTATGTTTAGCCGCAACTTCTGAGCTGTCTGAAAATAGAGCAGCAAAATCAGAGCTGTCGGGCCGTAACTGAAAGGCAAGGCTTCGCGACAGTCGCCCTATATCAGATCCCGGAATAATCGTAACCCTTGCCGGATCTTGAATTCCCCTACCAAGTTTCGAAAACAGATCGTAAAAAGTGTACTCCCCTTCCAGTTCATATCTTCCGGATTGAAATCGTCTCCATCCCAGGGTTTCTGAAGCCCACTCCATATGTTCTTTGCTAAACTGTACATTGTTATCACTGAGTTCATTTATTAAAAAATCAAGATCTGACGTTTCATAGATCAATAGCTCAGCAGAGTCCTGTGGCTTAATGGCGTTGTCTGCATAAAGCCTGTATTGTCGGGATCCGTATACCAGCAGGGCAACAACCAGGAAAAGCAGGGCAAATTTTACAATATCACTCAGAGAATAATAGTTCATATATCGAGAGTAATGGTCGTTCTAAATATTCAAAAACATAGGCACAAAAAGAGACATATTCATTAACCAGAGCTCAGCATTAGACCGTTCAATATAACAGTACATCTTATAACATTAATACGATTAGCAGCAGTCTATCCTTCTCTCAAATGATAAAAGAAGATTAATATCTGAACCGAAATTAATATAATAAATCTATTTAGCAGCTTTTAATGCTGATTTCAATTTGCTGCACTAAAACAGATACTATTCAAAGTCATAGAAATTCTTAACTGTTCAGTTCAATTTTATGATTTTCAGTTGTAATATTTACACTTTTTCATATTGAATTCTCTTTGGGAGGCAACAATTTCCCAGCACTTTCGTATATTTACTATACGATTTTTGGTAACCGTAAGGTGCCAAATGCCCTAAAGAACAACCCCGGACTTTGATCGGTCTGGGGTTTTTTATTCTTTTACCTTTTTTTGACTAAAAGAGGCTTTTCTGAGGAGAATTGATGGAGATGAATTAACAGATCCAAGCTGAAATCAGCAAAGCGAAGCACATCACTTAAACCATGCGAAATTTTATTTCCCTCAAATAAATTCGCCAAAAAGAGTCGAATCTATTTAAAAGAGTTTATCACTATCTGTTGGTATCTGGATAAAATCGCAGTACTCGACGGCAACACGAAATATGTACCGATTTCTAAAAAGTAGGATTAAATCGTACCCAGAATATAGGTGAGGAATCGAATGTTTTTAATGGCCATGCCAGCTCAAACCGAAGAGCACCGGTACCCAGACCAACACCAAAGTCATGCTGCATTTCAGAAATTGAAAAATCGGTTTTTTCTTCAGTAGTAATACCACCATCTGCAGGTAAATGCATACGATTGGTCCAGCCGGAATCTAAGAAAAGCAGCAAATGCAGATGATAGTCCTGAAACCACTGCCCGGCCCGTGTTGACGGCCTTCCGAACTGTACTTCTATATTACTGGCAAACATCTCGTCACCCGAAAAGAATTTATAGGGTGATCCTCTGAGCGTACCGATGCCTCCAAGATAGAATCTCTTGAAATCAGGTACGTTCCCGGTTATCCGACCACCGGAAATTTTCCACCTCAAGACTGAACCCGGCTCAAAATTATAAAACAGTTTAATATCTCCGCGATACCTGTTGAATCTGTAATTTTCATCACTTACGCTATTATCTGCAAGCTCTGCAACCACAGTAGAAGAGATCGCAAACTTATTCGTAATCAAAACATCGCGCGGATTTAAAGAGAGTGAAAATGAATAGATCCCAAGGTCGATTTCGTCGGTATTTCGGTCAATAGCCGGGTTTGGACGATAAACGCTCGATTTTCCAAACATGGTGTAGTCTGTTTCCTGAAAAAGCGTGCTGAACGTTGTCTCATTGTATGAAAATGCGGTTTCAATCCAGCGTTCTGAACGCAAAACCGAGTAAATGCCAAAGCCTTCCTGGTTGTAATAGTCAAGAAAATCGTAGCCTGCAAAGAATGCTGTAAGGGATGTTTCAGTGAGTCCTACACGACGGTAATCTTCCGTTGCTGTGGCATCATAATATTCAGCTCCAACCATGAATCGTCGCTTCTCACCAATTTTTTTCTCTAGGCCTATGGCATACTCCCACTCTTTGGATGCCGTTCCGTACCCAATAAAACCATGAGGCTGAATCTGCGGAATGTCTAAAAAAGATCCGAAACGGTGCCACTGCATTCTCTCTGTCCGGATACCCAGAAATAGTCCGTTTACGCGGTTGAAGTGAATCATGGGTAAATTAGGATACTGATTATAGAGCTCATTACTGTAATATGGGCCCGCTTCGAGGCCACCCCCAAGGTCAATTCCGTTTCGGGATACCCTTCTGATGACCCTGCTGTTGCTATCCATATCGTCATCCTGTTCCTCTTCAACGTCTTCATCAGATTCAGATCCGAAAAGCTCATCCAGGCTCTTGTTAAAAATGGGATCCCGCTTAAAGGGATCGTCTTCAACCTGGGTACTCTGTCCAAATACCGGAATGGTTAACATCGAAATAGCGAAAAGAAGTAGTATCAGATTCTTCATATGAGCGTATTATTTTCTAGATGTACGTTCCAAATCTTATCGGGTTTCATGGATTACAATTTTTTTCTGATACGCTTTATGACTGATATTTAAGCACCAAAAATGTAATGTCGTCTTCGGGCTCCTTGCCCCCAGACCAGTTTTCGACTATTCTTGAAAGAAGGTTGATGATGTCGGCAGCTTTCATATCTCCTGCACCTTTCAAAACCTGTTCAATTTTTTCGATCCCAAGCATATCGCGCTTACTGTTAAAAAGTTCAGTTAACCCGTCACTCATAAAAAGCAGAAAATCATTGTTTTCGAGCTCCACTTCGCGGCCGGCATATGGATAATTAACACCGCTGCCAAGAGGCAGCCCTTTCAGCGTAATTCGCTCTGTATCATCCTCTTTATACCTGTAGTGAAGCACAGGCGGCATACCTGCTGTTGCAATTTCAACGCGGGAGCCACGGCATTTAGCCAGTGTAATTCCCATATACATCATTTTCATGTTCATACTAAACAGGCCCTGCGACATACGTTTCAGCATGGCAATACAGTTCTCCTCTTTGGCCAGTGAGTGGAAATAACTTTTTGCGGCCGCCACCATAATGCCTGCTTTCATTCCGTGGCCTGTAGCATCGCCCAGTGCAAGTAACAAAGCATCATTGTCCAGCACGCTGTAGTCGTAGTAATCTCCTCCCACTTCAGTTGCGGTATCCATAAATACTGCAATATCGTAATGATCCAGAGTAGGTAATTTTTTTGGAAGCATCGAAAGCTGAAGTGTACGCGCCTCCTCCAGCTCTTTGGTTTTCCGGTCGTTTTCAGCCTCCAGCAGTCTGGCTTCGATTTCAATCTCTTTGTTGATGCGCTCCTGCTCTATTGTCTTGTCCGATAAGGTTCTTACTTCTTTCAGCTTTTCCTCAAGATTATACTGCGTGGAGGCAAATTCTTTCGACAGGAAGACCGACATCGATAAAATCAGCAGTCCCGATCCTATCACATTTATGAGCATCACATTCCCTGAGAGTATTTCAAAATTGATCAGCACACTCATCATCAACCCAAAAACAAAAACAATCATACCAACCCCGATGATCCACACACCTTTTTTGCGCTGTCTGAATATCCGAATCAGAAGCCGGATCAACTCAACAATAAAGACAATAATAATCACCTCGCGCAGCCAGATAAGTTCTGATGGGAAAACCCAGACTGCAACACCCGTTGCAAACCCAAAAAGCAATACAGCATTCGAGAACCATACATTCTGACTTCGGTCTATAGTATGCATAAAACGAACTGCAAAGGCCAGAACCATAATCTCAAGAAAAAATGCAAACCTTATAAAGAATAGCGAATCGACCGTAAACCTGGCCATTTCCATCCTGTACAAAATGTAGGTAATAACCACAAGGCCACCCGTGAAAAGCGAAAAATAGAGATTTCGTTTCTCTTTGGGATAGAACACAAACAGCAACAAGTGAATCAGCCAGAAGGTGAGCAGAATTCCTGTGTAAAACATGCTAATACCGGTCCAGTTGGTAATGTAGGCAAACCACTGACTGTCGCGCGTTTGCCAGTCTCCCAAAAGAAACCGAAATCCCGTATAGCCAAAAAATTGCTCCGCTTCTACAGTAAGAGGGTTTGCATAACGAACGGCAATTGTGTTTACGCCCTCATTAAAAAACAGAACGGGCCGTTCATTACCCGAATATGGTTCGATATTTTCGGGGTTTGGTGAATATGTACCCAGCTCGAATATCTTTTTGCCATTCAGGTAAATTTCCGATGCTCCAAGATGCCGGTCAACAATAAGTGCAAAAGCGCGGCCTGCGGCTTCCTCGGCAACATTAACTTTCTTTCTGAACCAACCTGTGCCCTCCCATTCTATAAAAGACAGGTCGGCACTGCTTAAATTCGTGCTGGCATATGTCCACTCAGAGTCATCAAATTCTGGCTGAGCCCATTGCGGATTATCACCGGTATTGAATTTCCAGCGATCACTGATATAGATAATCCTGTCGTCGCTGCTGAGGCTTTCCTCAGTAATTTCTTCAATTTCCCCATTTTCGAACTGGAAAAAATCATCTTGTCCGAAAGCCGTGAGAGCAGGAATGGTGATGAGTATAAAAAGAGCCGAGAATAAGCGATATGTACGTTTCAGTTCCGGCATCAGTTATTCTCTTTCACCGTAATTTTTCCGGTAAGAGTTGACAAATTAATTGGGATAACACCATCTCGAATAGTGAGAATGGCATTCCGGAATTCAACATCCATTTGAGATTGTGCAAGGTCCAGTTCAGCGAAGTCGAATTCCATCGCCTCAGCCGTTATTTGGTAGCCTGCACGCTTGGGAATGATCAGGTCAATATTACCGGATGTTGATTCCATAAAAATTCCTTTTGATACCTCGGAAAATTCAGAAAAAATATTTCCCGTTACCGTAGAAGTAACCAAAGTTCCCTGAATCTCATGAACTTCAACATTTCCCTCAATGCTCTTGAGGCGAACTTCTCCGCTGCTTCTCTCAACATGCATATTGCCGGTTACGGTTTTCATAAACAGGATGCCACGATTTTCGGCAACTCCCAAATTACCTGCTGTGGAGGAAATACGGGTTTCCCCTTCAACTTTCCAGAGATCGATATCTCCTGTATGATTTTGAATAAAATGCTTACCGTTAATCCCTTGAATGCTGATATTGCCTGCCATGGATTGAATCTCTACCGAAGTTTTGGCTGGTGTCTGAATCACAAAATTAAATTCAATACCTGCATCAGCTTTGTAGTTTCTCCCCGACCGTTTATCCTCAACAGAAGCTATAATATGGTCGCCCCGCTGTTGCAGTATAATCCTGTAGTTATCCAGATTCCGGGCACCAGACCATAGTGAAAAAGAGCGGTTTACAAACAGGTCTACTTGTACTCCATCCAGCGCTTCATTTTCGTAGACTTCCACACCACCGGAAACTGTATTTACGGTAATCCTGGGAGCTCCTCTTACCCGAAAAAATCTGGATTTATATGGGTCATTTTCATCTATTGTCTTAGCAATAGTTTTAGTTTCTGCTGAATTGAGCATCAGCTGTTGCGCCCGCAATATGCCACTGTCCAGCGCTGTAGTTGCCAGCAGGATAAAACTACTAAAAACGGCTAAAAGAGAAATTTGTTTAATCACGATGTCCGGGTCTTGTGAATCATAATAAATAAACTGTGAAATGGACTCAACAGAATCTGTTCACAAAACTATGTACGCAACTATTTGGCGGTGGTTTCAAATAAAAAAGTGCTGCCACACTTCAGATCAGCGTTCAGTTTCCTTGAAAACAGCAATTAAAAACTGAATATGTTCTGACAATTCTTTGTCGATGAGATCTGCACCCTTTTGAATGTCATCACGCGGTACATTTGCCGCAAATCGTTTGTCTTTTAGTTTTTTCCTCACCGATTTCACCTTCATGTCAGAAAATCCATTGGGCCTCATCAGGGAAACAGCATTCATAAATCCAGAAAGTTCATCGCAGGCAAACAGGTAGCGCTCAATTTCGGTCTCCGGTTCTTTTCCTGTACGTTCAGGTGCATGGGCTTTAATAGCTGCAATCACGCTATCCGAATAACCAAGGGGAGGCAGAATCTCCTCCACAGCTTTTTGGGGATGTATGTCGGGAAATTTTTCCCAGTCAAGATCATGAAGCAGACCGGCGGTCCACCACTGGTCTGTTTCTTCTTCTGACTTTTTAAGATGATTTGCATATCCCTCCATGGCTTCGGCGACCATCTCGCAGTGCTGTCTCAGGCTTTCATTTTCTATGTACTGTTTTAAAAGTTCTTTACTTTCGGTTCTTGATGGCATAAAACACTACTAATTAATTTCTGTTATTATTTGCTGAGCTATTTTACGGTTATACTCGAAAGCAAAATTTTTGTAGTTAATCATATCTACAATTGTACCGATCAGGCAAAGTCCGCCCGTAAAAACGTAAAGAATTCCCATTCCAATATGGCCTACAAAAAAGCGGTGAATTCCTGCGATTCCCAGCAGGCCAATAAGTGCAAGTATTAAAAGCAGAACGGGGTCCCTTCTTCTTGATCTGTAAATCGAAGAAAACAGTTTTGCTTTTTCTTCGGGCATATCTTCTATCAGAGCGGATATATATTGAGATTCATCTCCTTCTAGTTCGGGAAGCAGTTTAAATATTTTTTTCATAATAACGATCCTTATTAAGATTATGATTTCTGATAAGTATGGAAACGATTCGATACAGTAAAATGATGATTGCCAGTATACCGGCAGGATGCATTTGAAAGGAAGCTGTTAACTGGCCGCTAAAAGCGAGCGAAATCGACCTGCCAAGGCCACATCCGGGGCAAAAATCAACTCCGGCACGATTGAACAGACAAAATGTTGGATCATCTGCGCCGGGCACAATTGCTGCTGCCAGCATAAGACCCGATGCCAGAGCGATCCACTCGAAATGCAAAAAAAAGCTTCTTTTCACAGTTGTCATGTTTAACTTCATGGCAGAGTCACCGTTTCAATGAAATTTATTACAAAATATGTATCACAGTAGTATAGTACGCAACCTCAGTATAAAAGTTTTACTTCTCACATTCTTATTCATCTGTCAGGGTTTACAGCTATTTGCTCAAACAACAGTTTCAGATACGTTACAAGTCGAACTTGACGAAATAAGAGTTGAAGCTGCACACTCCTCTATCACCGTAGGAAAAGCTCCGCTCTCTTTAACCTACAGTGTTCGTAATACGGCAGATTTGGTATCAAGACCGGCAGCAACTATGGATGAGCTTACCTATACTATGCCGGGCATATTTATCAGCAACAGAGAAAACTATGCACTGGGCGAACGCCTAACCATCAGAGGTCTGGGCTGGAGATCTCAATTTGGTGTACGGGGCACACAGGTTATTCTTGATGGCATGCCTCTCACCGTTGCAGATGGCCAAACAATCATGAATATGATTGACCCTGCTGCTGTAAAACGGATTGAGCTGTTACGAGGCCCTGCCGGTACATTTTGGGGCAATTCCAGCGGCGGGGTGTTATTCCTGTCAACCGAACCACAACCTGATGCCCCTTCATTTACATACCGGGGATATGGCGGTTCATTCAGCACGATAAAACAGGAGCTGGAACTGAATTTGATCCAGGGGAAGACCCGTCTTTACGGGTATGGCACCTATTACCAGACAGACGGATTTCGAAACCACAGTGCTGCCACATTATACCGTGGCAGTTTTGGCCTGGAAAGACAGGTATCAAATAATGGAAATTTCAAAGTAAGAGTAGCGTACACGGGGATGCCCGAAGCTCAGCATCCCGGTTCCTTAACCAAAGAGGATTCACAGGAAACCCCCAGAAGCGCAACCCCCAGTTTTGTGGAAAACAAGGCCGGGAAAACCATAGACCAGGCGATGGTTGGAACATCTTATATTCATCAGTTTGGCTCTGGTATTCTGGATGTCTCTGCTCATGGCACATACCGGGACGTGCAAAATCCATTAACGTTTGGCGTGATTAACCTTGAACGGTATGCGGGTGGAATTCGCCCAACTTTTCAGTTCAGAGAGCTTCCGTTTGATCTTCAAATTGGAGGAGAGTTAAAGATTCAGGATGATGATCGCCTTGAAACAAACAATGTGAATGGAGAGCCCGGGTCTGATGTGAGGCTAGAGCAGCAGGAACGGGTTATTAACCAAGCCCTATTTTCAAGTATTTCATTACCTCTTAGCGAACGATTTTCTGTAAGCGCTGGAGCAAGGGCAGACTGGCTGAGTTACGAAACACCCAACTCATTAGATAGTGAAGCTGAAGGATCCCGATCCTTTTTCTCTGTAAATCCCAGTTTGGGACTGATCTATGAATTAAACAGCTCATCAGTTTTTGCAAACCTCAGCACATCTTTTGAATCTCCAACCACTACAGAATTGGTAAACCGACCTTCTGGTGGAGCCGGATTTAACCAATCTATCGAACCGGAAAAAACAGTAAGCCTTGAAACAGGAATACGGGGAAGGAGTAACGCCATAAGCTACGATATTGCAGTTTACGGGATGAATGTTGAAGATATCCTGGTTCCGATTGAGCTTGAAGACGGCCCCGTATACTTTCGAAATGAGGGTAAAACCAACCATTACGGGGTTGAGTTTGGACTCACCTACAATACCGATGAAATGATCGACTTTCGCATAATGCTCAATTATCTGCAGGCCAAATTCAGTGGCGGAAATTACGACGGCAACGACCTGCCCGGTGTTGCCCCCTTCAGAGCGGGAGGGGTAGTGAATTTCAAACCCGGAAATCACCATTTTAGTCTCGATAGTGAGTGGATTAGCAGTTACTACGCAGATAGTGAAAACTCATCCAAAAACAGCGCTTATGCGCTTTTTCACTTTCGCTGGACCGTTCAGGTAGCTCAGCTATTTGATGGCGGGGTAATTCGCCCGTTTATTGCCGTAAATAATTTACTTAACGAGAGATATAATTCATCAGTATTTGTAAACGCATTTGGCAATCGGTTTTTTGAACCGGGCAGTGACCGTAACTTTAGGGTTGGTTTACAAATAGAGTTTAACTGATACTCTTCTTCTTTGGCTCTATATGGATTAGTGTGGGTAATGTTATTTGGATTGAAGATCATAACATTTCAACGAACTGTGATCTCTGTATCGTAGTATTGCCCATTTTACAGCGATACAAATCAATGCCGTAGGTATGATTCGAAAATTTTGGAGCATTGTATAAACAGCGCAACACTGCCCCAAAGGAATCGCTTTGCGACGATATCATCTGCAGAAATCAGCGAGAAATAAATCCTATGCTACTTGATTAATCGTTTTTCAAAAATGTATCCTAATGTTTAGGACGCTATTGGTTCCTCACAATCAATATCAAACATCTTCAGAAGCTTTTCATATTCATGCTTAAAGCTTAAAGCTCATTCGCCTATGATGTTCTTTTTGATTTGATAATATGAAATCCAAAGAAAATGAAAACAATGATATCTAATAACTGAATTGAACCGTACCTAACGACAGTCTACATAGAACACATCGTTTAGACCAAATGATAGTCGTCTTCCATTATAGAGCAATTCATAACCCATACAAATCGACATAGACCCTCTTTTTTAAAGTATGGTCAAATAAAATTGTTTGATCAATAGCGAATTTTCAAGAATTTACATTCTTTATTGCTAAAAACATTCGCAGGAAGTATCTTAGCCGTGAACGCCATATAGAACTTCATTAATTACTATAGGGCATTTAACTTTATAACGGGAATTTTAGTTGGGATTTTTATTATGGAAAACCGTGAAGTAGGAACTGTTAAATGGTTTCATAATGGCAAAGGTTACGGATTTATTACTCGTGAAGATGGTGAAGATGTATTTGTTCACTATTCCGAAATTCAGAGTGATGGTTTTAGAAAATTAACTGAAGGCGAAAAAGTTGAATTTACCTTAGCTGACGGCGAGAAAGGTCTTCAGGCCAAAGAAGTTATACAGCTCTAGCCCATTCTCTCATCAGAACATCAGGAGAATTTTCCCCATTTCTGTAATATGGCGTGGTTAAAACATATCACAGTAGACTTAATAGCTACGCTTGTCATCGCTATTGTCGTATTCTACGATCCCGGAATTCTCGACTATGTACTCTTTGTATACACCGGCCTAATGGTGTTTGCCAGGACATTTTCGATGCTCAGCACTGATTTTCGCATGATCACTAAAAAAAAGGTGTCTGAAGCTCCCGTCTGGATGTATCACCTTCTCTATTTCTTAAATGTGGCATTTCTGATTTGGGGCGCTTACTACATTACAGGAGCTGCCTGGCTCTATATCTGGATCGTTGCAACCTGGGTTTACTTTCAACAAGAAAAAGCTAAGGGACGCAAATAATCCTGACGTTTCCGCTGCCCCCCGCCAATTCAAAGGCTCCATTTCTACTTCTGAGGTACTTTTCTCCGTCCCATTCTCGTTAAAAAAGTTGAACAAATGTAGCAATAGGTGAATGGAAAGCAATGCCACAGTGTTTAGGCATCAAACTTATAGATTACTATGAATTTCAAAGCAACATTTTTTTTACTCATACTGCTGTTTACACTTATATCATGCGATTCTAAAGGGCAAAATCAGTCAGAAACTACACAGCAGGCTCACGAAAACTATTTAAATAACCTTACCTACGAAGAAGTTATGTCAAACGAATCAAAACTATCCAAAGCGGAACGATCTGAAGAGGAATGGAAAAATATTCTCAGTTCTGAAGAGTTCAGGATTTTAAGAAATAAAGGAACAGAGTTACCGTTCGTCAATAAATATAACAGCCATTATGAAGACGGGGTCTATGTTTGTAAAGCGTGCGGGCAACCACTTTTTCATTCCGAAACGAAATACAACAGTCGTTCCGGATGGCCCAGTTTTTATGCCCCCATCGAAGAAGATGCAGTTGATGACCGTGAAGACAACAGCTTTTTCATGAATCGCACAGAAACTATTTGCAGCCGATGTAAATCTCATCTGGGCCATGTGTTCGATGATGGCCCAGAACCAACCGGTTTGAGATACTGTATGAACTCTGCCGCTCTTAAATTCGTACCCAAGGATTCTTCTGACGAATAAAAAAATTCCGGTCAGCTGTTTCCCACCTTATTAGCACGATTGCTATGAATAAAAGGTAATCTCCCAAACCAAGCTCCAGGTCATGCAGAAGATATCCGTAATTGATCAGTACCTCACCCGGTGGATGGCCAGGTACGGTATTACATTTTTGAGGTTAAGTATTGGAATTATTTTCATTTGGTTTGGCGGACTGAAATTTTTTGCAGGAATGAGCCCTGCTGAAAATCTTGCTGTGTCAACGATTGAGGTGCTTACATTCGGGCTTATACCCTCAAATATTGCTCTATTCCTTTTGGCTACTTTTGAAGTGCTTATTGGTATTTTAATGACCAGTGGAAAATACCTTCGATTCACCATTCTTTTGCTGCTGGGACAAATGATTGGAACCATGAGCCCAATTGTTTTATTTCCTGATATTGTCTTTGCAGATATTCCCTTTGTTTTAACGATTGAGGGACAGTACATATTCAAGAATTTTGTTGTGATCAGTTCAGCCATTGTTATTGGTGCAACGGTTCGAGGGGGGCGTTTAAATTCGGAACCGGATTTGACCAATTAATACAGGTTTAACACCAGCAATCACTGAAAAAGATTCCACCACAAGTGGCAATGATCCTTTTCTTTTGTATCATTTGGGTAGGTTCAATTCTATAACAAACATTTATACCCAGATGAATGCTAACTCCTCCGCCCGCAAAGCTACAACTCTGATAAAAGCAGAATTTAATCCCCGACTAAAAACATACCTGCACGCTACAACTATATTTGTGCTAGCTGTAACTATAGTCGGCATTATCCTGATTCCATTTTGGCTTGTTTTTGGGAGAGCTTATGTGAACCGGTATTTCAACGGTCTTTTCTGCGAACTGACCACACGAGCTCTTCATTTTAAAAAAGGAGTATGGGTACGCACTGAAAAAACCGTTCCACTTGATAAAATTCAGGATCTTACTTTTAAAGAAGGCCCTTTATTGAGGTATTTTGGCGTGAGCTACCTTAAAATTGAGACAGCCGGCGGCCAAAGTGCCCAGGGCCTCAGCGACATGACCCTTTATGGGATTATCGGTGCCCGTGAATTCCGGGAAGCTGTACTGGATCAGCGTGATGTCACAACGGATAAAGGCACTTCAGATACAGGGTCGGGCTCATCACCATCTACTCAATCAGATGCTGTTCTCAAAACGCTGCAAACGATCAACGAGACACTTAGCCGGATTGAGAACAAGATATAACCATCAGTTTAAAATGGTTTTATCTGCAATTTTGCCGTTGTAGATTTTGAACAAGATCATTACAACGCCCCACTGCAGCAGAACTGTAGCAACCGAAAACGGACTTAACGGATTGTACCATGTATCGGGAGCGAAACTCGTGGCACTGAGATAAATCCACCATACAAGAAGTGTAACCACTTCAACCGGAATCACATATTTGAGCAGGATACTCCACCACTTTCCGAGCTTCACCCTGCTTTCGTCTGTATTCACCAGCTCCGTCCTGAACTTATCTGCACCAAACTGAATAACGGCAAAGGAGATGAAACCACCGGAAACCATCAGACCTACGCCCCAAACAAAGTCCTGGTTCGAGAAGAAGTCGAGAGAGATAGCTGAGGGTAAACCAAATAAAAATCCGGCACTGCAAACCGCAATTGTAGCTTTTGTCCTGGTTATACCCATATCCACCAGTGCCTTGGCCGCCAGTTCAATCATAGAAATTAATGAACTGAACGCAGCAAAAGTGAGTCCCAGGAAAAAGAGAACCGCAAATATTTTACCCCCCGCCATTTCACCAAAAAGCTGAGGCATCCACATAAACGTGAGGCCTGTAGATGCAGGTCCTGATGTCTGCATCACTTCAAGAATTTCACCATCCGTCATTTGCGAACCCAGGGTTCCAAAAACCGTGGAAAAAATGATAACGGCCGCCATCAGAGAAACAATATTGTTCCCAATACCTGTCTGAAAGGCGCTAATGGTAATATCGTCCCTGCTGCGCATGTAGGCGCCATAGGTAAGAATAAGCCCCCATGCAGCACCCGTATCCCATGCGTTCTGTGTAAGTGCTTCGAGCCAAAGCCCCGGCTCTTTAAGTGTAGACCAGTCTGGTGTAAAGAGATAGGCTATCCCCTCTCCGCTCCCCGGCAGGGACAAGGCTTTTATCAGAGAAATAACCAATACCAGCAGTAATGAGGGAATTAAAATAAGGTTAATCCGCTCAATGCTTTTCACACCTTTTAGAATCACCAGTCCGCCTAAAAAGATCATAATAAAGTGAAAAACTGAGGGGAGGGACGAACTCTGAAATCCGGTCCAGACCACATCAGCCTGTTCCACATTCTCCGGAAGCACATTGATGATCGATTCTATTAAATAGTATGCGCACCATCCAGCTACAACGCTGTAGTAAAACATAATTGCAGTGGCCACAAAACCGATAAAAGATCCCATCCATGCGAACCGTTCACCAACCGCTTTAATGTAAGAGCCAATAATTCCTTTCCGGCCATTTCGACCTATACCGTACTCAGCGATAATGAGTGGGATGGACCAAATAAACAGGAAAATAACCCAGGCAAACAGAAAAGCACCTGCCCCATCTTCTGTACCATTTTGTGCCGCAATTCTAGGGAAACGCCAGATGTTACCCGTACCAACCGCAATTCCCAAAACACTGAGAATAAGTCCTAATTTTGTCGAAAAACGTTCATTTGATGCACTTTTTTGATCAGGCATGCAGGCTAAATATTTATTGTTCTAAATCGATATGTTGATAACCATTTTTCCAATTAGAAACAAGTTTGCCCCTCCAGCCGTAAACTGTATTTGGAAGAAATTACTTATTAGGTGAATACTTTGCCATTGAAAGCAGAGCTTGTATTTGGCCTGTTACTGAAAATGATGCTATTCGGCTATTTATGTGTTCAAATGAAATTGCAGATTCAGGCTGTGTTTCGGTATCTTAATTCTCAATCAAAAAAACAGAACGCTGCAGCAATAAGGCTTTGTTTTTTCGTTATTGATAACTATCATCGGCCGCAGAATTACCGCCCGGAATTGTAAACAAAATTTTTATAAATGAATCTATCAGAAATTTTCGCCAGGCACCGAACGCGAAATATTTTCTTTGCTGTCATTAGTTTTTTGTACGCATTCATCATTTACAGCCTGTCGGTTGCGCCCACAACTTCCTTTTGGGATCCCGCCGAATATATTGCCATATCGCACACACTTCAGGTAGCTCATCCTCCCGGATCGCCGTTTTTCGCTCTGCTGGGCCGGCTATTTTCGATGTTTGTCCCCACTGAATACGTTGCACTCAGCGTGAATATGATCAGCGTGACGGCATCTGCATTCACAATCATGCTTCTTTATCTGATTGTTGTTCATCTGATACAGGAATGGCGCGGCCCTGCTGATGAGATGGATATGATGGATAAAATCGGGCTTTACGGCGGCGGTCTTTTTGCAGCACTTACCTTCACCGTTACCCATACACAGTGGTTCAATGCCGTGGAAGCAGAGATGTACGCATCATCCATGTGTTTAACGGCTCTTGTTGTTTGGCTGGCACTGCGCTGGTCATCTCAGCACGATCAGCCCTATTCAGAGCGCTGGCTTGTTCTTATCGCCTATATTTTCGGAATTGGAATTGGTGTCCACCTGCTAAACCTTCTTGCTCTCTTTTTTGTAGCTCTGATAATCTACTTCAAGAAGTTTACGTTTACTATTAAGTCATTTGCTGCACTCATTGGGGTTTCCGTAGCGGGTTTTCTCTCCGTTTATCCGCTCACCATTATTCTAATTCCCAACTTCTCAGGACAAATCGGATCCATGACCTACGGCCTTATTGGCCCCTTTACCTTTATTTTTCTGTTTGGAGCAGCTGTGGCCTACGGGATCTACTATACCCACAAAAAAGGGCGGCGAATTCTCAATTTGATTCTGCTCTCCTACGCCATGATTTTAATCGGGTACTCAAGCTATGCGTTGATTATCATCCGCTCTCAGGCGGGTCCGGCCATTGATCAAAACGACCCCTCAACCGTAGAGTCGTTCGTTAGCTATCTTAGTCGCGACCAGTACGGTACATCACCGCTCCTCCAGGGGTCTACATTCGACAACCGAATCGGTAATATCGACCGCGATAGCGAAACACTTTTCCCGCGCCGGCACTCCAGCCAGCCTATTCACATGCAGTACTACGCCAATTTC
>Ga0102931_1000433_pt1 | contig 20302 bp, 18 predicted proteins | sample SalPonR1_C_D1_MG_FD_79282 | JGI IMG/M metagenome (GOLD analysis project Ga0102931, IMG submission 79282) | Salt pond soil microbial communities from South San Francisco under conditions of wetland restoration - Salt Pond MetaG R1_C_D1_MG | ecosystem: Environmental > Aquatic > Marine > Intertidal... | reverse complement strand
GATCTTCTTGCGCACGCCGTCGCGCTCCACCAGTTCGAGCGCGATGTCGTAATACTGGAAGCCCTCGAGGCCCGACCGCAGGCTCCGCACCTTCATCGGGAAGGAGACCCGCATCTGGATCCGGGCATCGAAGGATTCGAGGTCCGCCTTGTAGTCGTCGAGCGCCGCCTCGATCACCTCGAAACTGAACGTGCGCTCCGCGTGACGGTAGAACGTCCGCATGATGCGGGACATGTTGATGCCCTTCTTCTCCGCCTCGAGGCTGACCGTGCCGGTCACCGAGGTCTCGAGCGTCAGGTCGCCGTTGTCGCGGGTGCGGAAGCGGATCGGAAGGCGGAAGTTGGAGATGCCGACATGCTGGATCTGCCGCTTCGCGCCCTTGATGAGGCTTTCCGGCCCGTTCTGGAGGTCGGGCAGAGACGCCCTGTATTCGGCATCCGTGCGGAACTCCTTCGGGTAGGTGCGCGAAAGCGTCGGATAATTCGAAAGCTCGCGCCCCGGGATCAGCCGCGCGACGAGCGGATCCAGCGTCTGGATCTCGTCGCTTGAGGCAGCGCCCACCCATGTGCGAAGCAGATCGAGCGCCCGCTCCGCTTCGTCGCGCGAGGGCGCGCGCTCGATGTCTGCCGAATGAATATTCATGTAAACCGTTCCCCGACCTGCTTTTCAGGATGACCCGGGCATCCGAGGTCTCTTGCCAGAGAATACGTCTGCGGCGACTGTCCGGATCAGTCTGAAGCGGTCGCCACGGCCTCTTCCGAGTAGGCGATCACGAAATTGCGAAGAATGCGCTCGGGAACGCGAATGTCCTCGGCAAGCACTTCTTCGGTCAGCGCCGCAGCCGTCCCGGGCGGGAAATATCCCCGATCCTTATAGATCCGGATCCGGGTCGCGAAACCCTGCCCATCGGCCTCGGGATGGAACTGGGTGGCATAGACGTTTCTGCCGCATCGGATCATCTGGAACGGGCACGGGTCGGAGGTCAGCAGGTGCACGCAGCCCGCAGGCAGCTCCTGCACCGCCTCCTTGTGTCCGACGAGGGCACGAAACCGGTCGGGCAGCCCCGCGAGCAACGGGTCTTCGCGCCCGGCGCCGGTGAGATGGCAGTCGACGCCGCCCACGGGCTCGCCGTATTGCCGCTTCGAAACCTCGGCGCCGAGGTGATGGGCGAGAATGCCGATGCCGTAGCAACAGCCCATGAACGGCACGTCCCGCGCGACGATCTCGGGCATCAGTGCAAGGCACTCCGCCTCGATCCGTGCCTCGACGGGATCCTTCGTCTCGGGCGGATCGCTGACGCAGCCCGGGCCGCCTCCGACGATGACACCGGCGTAGGCGTCGAGCGACAGGGACGGCAGCCGTTCCTGATCGAGCCGTATCCGATGCGTCCTGTCCTCTGTCAGCCCGCCCTTGACGAGAAACGCCTCGAACTCGTTATCCGAGGCTTCCTTCTCCGGACGAAGCTGGAGGACGAGAAACGGCTTCATGCCGACCCGAGCGCCTGCCTCAGGTCCGCGACAAGATCGCCGGTGTCCTCGATCCCCACGGAGAGCCGCACCAGCCCCGGCGTGATCCCGAGGGCCACCTTCTGATCGTCCGGCAGCCGTTGGTGGGTGGTTGTCGCAGGGTGGGTCGCAATCGACTTCGCGTCGCCGAGATTGTTGGAAATGGTGATGATCCTGAGCGCGTTCAGGATCCGGAACGCCGCCTCCTTTCCCCCCGCCACGTCGAGCGCGAGCACCGTTCCGCCCGTTCCCATCTGCGCCTGCGCAACGGTGTGCTGGGCGTGCGAGACAAGCCCCGGGTAAATCACCCGCGCGAGCCTGTTGTCGCCCTCGAACGTCTCGGCGATCGTCTGCGCCGAAGCCGCCTGGGCACGGACGCGGAGATCGAGCGTCTCCATCCCCTTGAGCATGATCCAGGCGGTGAACGGGCTCATCGCCGCGCCGGTGTGCTTGAGGTAGGGCTCGGCCGTCTTGCGAATGAACTCGCGGCTCCCGAGGATCACCCCGCCCAGAGCGCGGCCCTGCCCGTCGATGTGCTTGGTCGCTGAATAGACCACGACGTCCGCACCGAGTTCCAGCGCCTTCGAGAAGATCGGCGTCGCGAAGACGTTGTCGACGATCACCACGGCGCCGGCGCCATGCGCGATCTCGGCCACCGACTTCAGGTCGATCACCTCGAGCGTCGGATTCGAGATCGTTTCAAGGAAGACGGCCCTGGTTCCCGGCCGGATCGCCGCGCGCCACTGGTCGAGGTTGGTTCCGTCGACGAATGTCACGTCGACCCCGTAGCGCCTCAGCACGTCCTCGAGAATGTAGAGACAGGATCCGAAGAGTGCGCGGGAGGACACGACATGGTCTCCGGCGCGCAGCATCGAGGTGAGCGCCCCGTTCACCGCCGCCATGCCCGATGCCGTCGCAAACGCGTCTTCGGCGCCTTCCAGAGCCGCGATCCGCTCCTCGAACATCCGCACGGTCGGATTGCCGTATCGGGCATAGATGAATTCGTCCGGTCCCGCCTCGAGAAACCGCGCCTCGGCCTGCTCGGCGCTGTCGTAGACAAAGCCCTGGGTCAGGAAGATGGCCTCGGAAACCTCGCCGTACTGGCTGCGCCGGGTTCCCGCGTGAACGAGCTTGGTGCGCGAACTCCAATCCTCTGACATGGGGTGTCCCTCCAACAAAAAGCCCCCACCGCAGCCGGGGCTTTTCGTCCCTGACCTCTTTAGCGGCATGTTTAGCGTGGCCCGCAATCCGGTGAACAAATCGCCACGTGACGCCGGGTTAGCTTGAGCGTCCGTTGCGGTCAAGCACCGTCACGGTGCCGTAACACGGCCTTCACGCCGCTGTCGTATGTCTCGCCTACGACCCGTCCACAAGATGTAGTGGGAGCGCGAGATATGCCCCTCATCAGAGTGAATGCGGTCGGCGACAGGCCCGTTCCGGATGGCGATCTGGCCGAGGCGGTGGAGGCCCTGCCGGACGGCGCACCCATCATCGTCCTGATCCACGGCTTCAAGTATCGCCCCGAAGATTCCCGGCGCTGCCCCCACAAGCAGATCCTCTCTCTCGCTGCTCGGCAGACCGCGCGCATCGTCTCCTGGCCGCGCCATCTCGGGTTCGGTCGAGGGCAGGCCGATGAAGGTCTCTGCGTCGCCTTCGGCTGGAGCGGGACCGGTCTGCTGTGGCAGGCGTACGCGGAAGCCGCACGGGCGGGACGGGCGCTCTCCGCGCTCATCGCCGATCTCCAGATCCTCCGCCCCGGCCCCGTTCACCTCGTCGGCCACAGTCTGGGCGCCCGCGTCGCGCTCTCGTCCTTCGAAGGGCTGCCCGACGGCACGATAGGCCGGACGATCCTCCTCGCTGCCGCCGACACCCACGCACAGGCCGAGGCCGCGCTCGGCTCCCCCGCCGGCCGCAGTGCGGAGATCGTCAACGTGCGAAGCCGCGAGAACACCCTCTTCGACCTTCTCCTCCGCGCCGCGATCTTCCCGCACCGGCCCGGCCTGCGCGCCCTTGGCGCGGGTCTCGGGCGACGCGACCCGCGCTGGGTCGACCTCGCCATCGACTGCGAGGCGTCGCGGGCGCATCTCAGGGCGCTCGGCTTCCGGATCCCACCGCCCCTGCGCCGCATCTGCCATTGGTCGGCCTACCTGCGCCCTGGCCTCTTCCCGCTCTACCGGGCGCTCCTGCGGGAAAACCTGCCGCTCGCCGCGCTTCGGCCCGAGACCGCCGCCGCCGCGGTGCCGGACACCGGGCATGTGACGGTCGCTCCGACACGGCTCAGGCAGATCTTCGCGGGCGGGCTCCAAGCGGTGTCCGATCCGTCATGGGCGAGCCGGCATCCGTCCTGCCGCCGCCAGCCAAGCGCATAGTCCCCCGGCCAAACCGCCGGAAGACGGACCCGTCACGGTGGGACCTGGCCCTACTCCTTTCCGGTGTCGATCAGATGCTTCTGCAGCGCGAAGATCTGCGCCCAGAGAAACAGGAACAGCACCAGCGGAAAGCCGAAGGTCTCGATCTTCACCCATGCGTCGGTCGACATCGTCCGCCAGACAACTTCGTTGCCGACCGCGAGCGCCGTAAAGCACAGCGTGAGCCGCCGCGTCAGAATCATCCATCCCTCCTCTGTCATGGGGAGGAACTCGCTCATCACCCAGGCGAGGTACGACCGCCCCTGCAAGAGCCCGATCCCGAGGATCGCCGCGAAGATCCCGTAGACGATGGTGGTCTTCATCTTGAAGAATGCCTCGTCGTTGAACCAGACCGTCAGCCCGCCGAAGACAACCACAAGCACCGCGGTGAAAACCTGCATCCGGCTGACCCGGCCCGAAAGCAGCCAGAGCGCGGCGATGGAGGCCAGGAGGATCGGCACGAAGCCCGCCGCCGCCACGATGAACCCGTCATAGTCGACGCCGCCGATCGTGAAGGTGTCGTCGCGGACCCACAGATAGGCCACGAAGAACAGAAGCGGCGGCCCGAGTTCGAGGACCTGCTTCAGTGCCGGGTTGATCTTCTTCTCTGACATCGCGCCTGCCTTATCCTCCGATCTCAACTATCACAGCGCCCGCCGCGATCAATGCCATGAGGCCGAGACGCCGCGGTCCGACCCTCTCGCCCAGCATCAGCCATCCGATGAGCGCGGCGAAGACGGTGGACGTCTCGCGCAGCACCGCCGCCTCGCCCACCTTGTCGAGACGCGTGGCCACCATGATCGACCCGAACGAGAAGAACGCGACGAAGGCGCCGATCACGCCTCTGAATGCCAGCGGCCCGAGCACGGGCTTCACCGCAAGGCGCGGCCAGCGGATCGCCTGCACCAGCGGCATGAAGAAGCCGTCGATGAAGAAGAACCAGGCGAGGAAGGTAAAGGGGTCGGCCGTCGCCCGGATGCCGTAGGCGTCGTAGGTCGTGTAGAGCGCCACGAACCCGCCCGTCATTACCGCGAGGCCGAGCGCGAGCGGCAGCCGCGCCCTGTCGACCACGATGTGGCGGAGGTTGTAGGCGGCAAGGCCGAAGATCCCCGCCATCAGCACCGCGACGCCGAGCCACTGAAGCGGCCGGAAGACCTCGCCGAAGAGAAGCCACGCCCCGATCACCGTGAAGAACGGACCTGTGCCGCGCACCACGGGATAGACGACGGTGTAGGCCCCGAAGGAATAGGCCGAGGCCTGCGCGATCTTGTAGCCCACGTGGATGATCCAGACGACGCCGAAGATCGGCCACATATGCGGCTCGGGCCAGGGCACCACGAAGAGCGCGAAGGGCGCCGCGATGAGCCCATAGGACAGGTCGATCGCGCCACGGCTGAGCCAGGGGTCGTACCGACCCTTCTGGAGCGCGCCGAAGAGAGCGTGCAGGAACGCCGCGAGCAGCGCCAGTCCGGTGGCGAGGGTGGCGCCGGCCTCGGTCCCCTCGAGCGAGATCAGCCAGTCGCTCAACGCCTATCCGCGGCCTCGTGTGTCGAAGTGCCGGCCGAGCGAGACGGCGCCCCGCGTCGCGGCGCGCCTCACGCCGCCGCTCCGGCGCCTGTCAGCGCGCGGGCGAAGTCCTCCGGATCGAAGGGCGAAAGGTCGTCGATCTGTTCGCCCACGCCGATCGCGTGGATCGGCAGCCCGAACCTGTCGGCGAGCGCCACCAGAACCCCGCCCTTCGCCGTCCCGTCGAGCTTCGTCATCACGAGCCCCGAGACGTCGGCGAGTTTCTGGAAGATCTCGACCTGGTTCAACGCGTTCTGCCCCGTGGTGGCATCGAGCACCAGAAGCGTGTTGTGCGGCGCCTCAGGGTCCTTCTTGCGGATCACACGCACGATCTTGGCGAGCTCCTCCATCAGATCCTGCCGGTTCTGGAGCCGTCCCGCCGTATCGATCATCAGAAGGTCGTAGCCCTCCGCCTCGGCCCGCGTCATCGCATCGAAGGCGAGGCTCGCCGGGTCCGATCCTTCGGGCGCCGTCAGGACCGGCACGCCAGCGCGGTCGCCCCAGACCTGGAGCTGCTCGACCGCCGCGGCACGGAACGTATCGCCCGCCGCGATGATGACTTTCTTGCCCGCCGCGCGGAACTGGCTCGCGAGCTTGCCGATGGTCGTCGTCTTGCCCGAGCCGTTGACGCCCACGACGAGCACCACCTGCGGCTTTTTCGGGTAAAGCGGCATCGGCTTCGCCACCGGCTCCATGATCCGGCCGACTTCGGTGGCCAGAAGCTGCTTGATCTCGTCGGTCGAGAGCTTCCGACCCATGCGCCCTTCGGCGATGTTCGCCGTCACCCGTGTCGCGGTATCGACGCCCATGTCGGCCGAGATCAACAGGTCCTCGAGCTGCTCGAGCATGTCGTCGTCGAGTTCACGCCGGACCACCGTCTTCTGCTCTTCCCGCTTGAAGAGGCGGCCGAGCAGGCCGCGCCGGACCGCCGGTTCGGCGGTCGCGGGCTCGGCCGCCACCGTCGCCGCGAGTTCCTGCGGGATCTCCGAGGGCCCCCACGAGGGTCCGGGATCGTCCCACTGCGGCACTTCGGACGGTGGCGCGGAGGGCACCTCTCCCGGAGGCTCGGGCACCGTAGGCGGTTCCGGCGTCTGCGGCGGCTCGGGCTCGGGCGCAGGCGGGATCTCGGGCTCACGCTCGGGCCGCTCTGGCGTCTCGGGCGGCGGTTCCGGGACCGGGACGGGTTCCGGAGCGGGCTCCGGCTCGGGCTCCGGCGGAGCCTCCGGTCCCGGCTCCGGCTCCGGAACCGGCTCGGGGGCGGGTTCCGGCGAAGGCTCGGGTTCGGGCGGAACCTCCCGCGGCTCGGGCTCCGCCGCGAGCGTCTCCTCCTCGCCGCCCTCCGCGACGATGGCGTCCAGTCCTTCCTCGAGCTTCGAGGAGGACTTGAACAATCGGTCCTTTAGTTTTCTGAAGAATGCCATGGCGTCTCCGAAGTCGCTTAAGCATTTCACCTAATACGGGCGCCGCGACGATGGAAGTCCCGGCGCGTCGGCGGCAGCCCGCCGGCTCGCTCGGCAAGTTGACTGGAAGCCGGCGGGCGCCTGTGGCAGCCTGCGCGCATGAGATTGCTTGCCATGCTCCTTCTGGCCGCCCTGCCGGCCGCCGCCGAAACACCGCTCTCGCCGTCTGAGTTCGAGACCTACACGACCGGAAAGACACTCACTTATTCCGCGGGCGGCATTCCCTTCGGCATCGAGGAATACCTCCCCGACCGCCGCGTGCGCTGGTCCTATCTGGACGGCCAGTGCGAGGACGGGGAATGGTACCCGGCCGGCGACATGATCTGCTTCGTCTACGAGGCCTACCCGGAACACCAGTGCTGGACGTTCTACCTTGAGGATGGCGGCCTCTTGGCACGGTTCGAGAACGACCCGGACGCGACCGAACTCTACGAGACGCATCAGAGCCGGGAGCCGATGCAGTGCCTGGGGCCGAAGGTCGGGGTCTGACCTGGGAAAAACGCCTCCCGATCGTGGCCGTGCGGCGGTCGCCAGTTGCGCCAGCTTCGGCGGAACACGGCGCACGTAGTATGCCGCATTCTTCCATCGCACCTCCGCTGCGGACATCCGGTTCAAAGACGAATCGCTCCCGAATCCCATCAGACGGTCCAGAAAGGAATCACGCGGGGGAAGCATATCGGTCGAGATGCGGAAACGCCTGAAGATCTCGTTGTAGAGGTGCACGCCGAAGCTGTCCTTGCAGGCCATTTCGACTTGGTTTGCACATGACGGCAGCAAGAACTTGCGGACCGCGTTCTTCCAGTGAACAGGATAGAAGCTCGTCGGTTCGAGAATGTCGACATCGTATTGCCCCGATGTCGCCAGCTTGGTCGTCAGGACAGGACCGGTCTGTCCCCAGATGACGTTATCGCCCATCCGCTGCGCCGTCCTGTAGGCTTCCATCATCATCCGATCGCCGGCCGGCGCGAAGATCACCGCATTGTTGATCTTCCTGGCATCCTCCCGCGACACGGTCGCCCGAGGATACCGCGGAAACGGGCGTCGGCAGAAGACGTCGGCGTCCACCCAGTATCCGCCACGGTCGTGCAGCATCTTGTAGCGGAAGAGATCCGAGAAGCCGGATACGCTGCCGACCCATTGTCCGCTCTTGTAATAGAAGACCGCGCTCTCCGGGATGATCTCTGAGGCATCGCAGCGGATCACGTCCGGCGGAAGGTCGAGCGCGTCATTGAACGTATACACGCGCGTCTCGTGTCCTGCCGCGACGAAGCTGCGGAGGCATTGACACGACCAGAGCGGAAGCGGCCCGCCGTGCCAGAAAGTCGAAACGACCGGGAGCTTTTCTGCCCCTCGCGAAATGGCGCCCGCTGTGTCAGACATCGGCCTTGCCCTTCAAACCCTTCAGGACCGCAGTCAACATGCTGCGTGCAACTTGTCTATCCGAGTCAGACGTTTCAGGTCGAGCAATTGACAATGCGATTGATCAGAGACACGTGGCGCAAGACGCAATCATCAGAAAAGGCTTCCCTGTTCCGGTTTGTCGGGCCTTGTCGGCGCCTTTTGCTTCGTCCCTGCCTGAACACTCGAACTGACGGCCAGCCGCCCATCCCGGAACTGGATCTCGAGTGCCGCGGCCTTGCCGGCCGCCTCGGCCGTCGTCACGACTGCCCCGTCGCCGCGCACCACGGCATAGCCCCGCTGCAGCGTCTGCTCGTAGCCGAGCGTCAGCCGCAGCCGCTCGACGGCGTCGAGCCGCGCGGACCGGCGCTCGGACTGCGCGGCCCATGCCGCCTTCATCCGCCGGGAGTGTTCGGCGAGCTTCACATGGTTCTCCCGTATCTCGCGCCGATGGTCCCGCATGGCTCTTGCGAATGCCGGTCCGAGCCTGTTCCCGCAACTCAGAAGCGCCTCGCGCCGCTGCCGGAGCGCAGTCTCGAGCGTCCGCGGCCGAAGCACCGCCGCAGCCTCCGTCAGCCGGTTCCGCTTCTTCTGCGCGAGCGCCGTCAACGCGCCGGGCAGACGCTCGCCCCAGTAATCGAGGCGCTGCTTCGGCTGGTCGAGCAGCCGCTCGGGCCGCGGCAACCCGCGCGAGAGGTCGCGAAGCCTCTGGCGGCGCTGATCCATTCCACGCACGAGACAGCCCGTGAGCCGCGCGCCCTGCTGGTCTGTCCGGGCGAGCAGATCCAACCGAACCGGCACCGCCATCTCGGCCGCGGCCGTCGGTGTCGGAGCGCGGCGGTCGGAAGCGAAGTCGATGAGCGTGGTGTCGGTCTCGTGGCCCACCGCGGAGATCAGCGGGATCGCGCTTTCGGCAGCGGCGCGCACCACCATCTCTTCGTTGAAGCCCCAGAGATCCTCGAGACTGCCCCCGCCCCGCGCGACGATCAGAAGGTCGGGCCGGGGCAGCGAACTGCCGGGCCCCAGCGCGTTGAAGCCCCGGATCGCATTCGCGACCTCGGGCGCGCAGCGGTCGCCCTGCACGGCCACGGGCCAGATCAGCACCTTGCGCGGAAAGCGGTCGCGGAGACGGTGGAGGATGTCACGGATCACCGCGCCGGAGGGCGAGGTGACGATGCCGATGATTTCCGGCAGATAAGGAATTGGAACCTTCCGCTCGGGCGCGAAAAGCCCCTCGGCCTCGAGCGACTTCTTGCGCTTCTCGAGCATCGCCATGAGCGCGCCCATGCCCGCCGGACGGATATCCTCGATGACGATCTGGTACTTCGACTGGCCGGGAAATGTCGTGAGGCGGCCCGTCGCCACCACCTCGAGCCCCTCCTCGGGCTGTGTGGCGAGGCGTCCGGCCACGCCCTTCCAGATCACCCCCGACAGAACCGACCGGTCGTCCTTGAGATCGAGGTAGACATGCCCCGACCGGGGACGAGAGACGCGGCCGATCTCGCCCCGGACCCGGACATGGGAGAACTCGCCCTCGATGGTGCGCTTCACCGCGCCCGATATTTCCGAGACGGTGAATTCCGGGGCGTTTTCGCCGGCGACTGGATCGTCGATCAGGTCAGACATGCGGCGCATCCTACCGTGGCCCGTCGCGCCCTTCCAGAGACCATGCGAGGGCAGCATCCTGCGGACAGGCACATTCGGAGCGAGATCAGACAGGCGCCGGCGCTTGCCCCGGTCGAGCGCGTTCTGTAACCGAAGCAACAACAGCGGAGACGGTGGCCCATGAACATCCTGATCCTCGGCGGCGGCGGACGGGAACACGCGCTCGCTTGGGCCGTGCTCCAGAACCCGAAATGCGACAAGTTGATCGTCGCCCCGGGAAACGCCGGCATCGCGATGATCGCGGACTGCGCGGATCTCGACATCCTCGACGGCGGCGCGGTCGCGGCCTTCGCCGGGGAGAACGCCATCGACTTCGTGATCGTGGGGCCCGAGGCGCCGCTCGCCGCCGGTATCTCTGACCGTCTGAGGGATTCGGGGCTTCTGGTATTCGGGCCGTCCGAGGCCGCCGCCCGGCTCGAGGCGTCGAAAGGTTTCACCAAGGAAATCTGCGAGGCCGCGGGCGTTCCGACGGCCGCCTGGGCGCGGTTCGCCGACGCGGGGGCGGCGAAGGCACATGTGCGGTCGCGGGGTGCGCCGATCGTCGTGAAGGCCGACGGCCTCGCCGCCGGAAAGGGCGTCGTCGTGGCAGAGACCGTCGACCAGGCGACCGCCGCCATCGACGAGATGTTCGGAGGCGCCTTCGGCGCGGCCGGCGCCGAGGTCGTGATCGAGGAATTCATGGAGGGCGAGGAGGCGTCGTTCTTCGTGCTATGCGACGGCAGAGACGTTCTGTCCATCGGCACCGCGCAGGACCACAAGCGCGTGGGCGAGGGCGACACGGGGCCCAATACCGGCGGGATGGGCGCCTACTCACCCGCCCCGGTGATGACGGACGAGGTCACACGGCGCGCGATGGACGAGATCGTGCGCCCGACCGTGGCCGAGATGGCGCGTCGGGATATGCCCTACCAGGGTGTGCTTTACGCAGGTCTGATGATACGGGATGGCGCACCGCGGCTCGTCGAATACAACGTCCGCTTCGGGGATCCTGAGTGCCAGGTCCTGATGATGCGGCTCGGGGCGCAGGCCTTCGACCTCATGCATGCCTGCGCCGAGGCCCGGCTGGGCGAGTGCAGAGCCAACTGGGCCGACGATCACGCGCTGACGGTGGTGATGGCCGCGGACGGTTATCCGGGACCCTACCAGAAAGGAACCGTGATCCGTGGTCTCGACGCCCTGCCGGAGGACGCGACGACCATGGTATTCCATGCCGGAACGGCGGAAAGAGACGGCAGGTTCATAGCCGCGGGCGGGCGGGTGCTGAACGTCACGGCCCGGGGAGCGAGCCTTTCGGAGGCGGCGGAGCGCGCTTATGCGGCGGTCGACCTTATCGACTGGCCGGAAGGCTTCTGCCGCCGCGACATCGGCTGGCGAGCGCTCGGCTGAAAGACGATCAGACAGCGGCCCTTCCGGTCGCCGGCAAACAAGTTTAATACTAAACCATCTTCAAGGCGGAGGAATCATGTCCGGCGATCCAAGGCAGGAAGCGCTCAGGCAACAGGCGCTCCAGTATCACCGAGAGCCCCGGCCCGGAAAGCTCGAGGTCCGCGCGACAAAGCCGCTCGCGAACGGGCGCGATCTCGCCCGCGCCTATTCTCCGGGCGTCGCCGAGGCCTGCCTCGAGATCAAGGCGGATCCGCGGACCGCGTCGCTCTATACCTCGCGCGCGAACCTCGTGGGCGTGGTGTCGAACGGCTCCGCGGTGCTCGGCCTCGGCAACATCGGCGGTCTCGCCTCGAAGCCGGTGATGGAGGGCAAGGCCGTGCTCTTCAAGAAATTCGCCAACATCGACTGCTTCGACATCGAACTCGAAGAGAGCGATCCCGAGAAGCTGGCCGAAATCGTCTGCGCGCTCGAACCCACCTTCGGCGCGATCAATCTCGAGGACATCAAGGCGCCCGACTGCTTCATCGTCGAGAGGATCTGCCGCGAACGCATGAACATCCCCGTCTTCCACGACGACCAGCACGGCACGGCGATCGTCGTGGGTGCCGCGGCGACGAACGCGATGCACGTCGCCGGCAAGAGCTTCGAGGACATCAAGGTCGTCTCGACGGGCGGCGGCGCGGCGGGGATCGCCTGTCTGAACATGCTGCTCAAGCTCGGCGTGAAGCGCGAGAACGTCTGGCTCTGCGACATCCACGGCCTCGTCCACGAGGGCCGGACCGAAGACATGACCCCGCAGAAGGCGGCCTATGCCCAGCAGAGCGAGCTCCGCACCCTGGACGACGTGATCGGGCGGGCCGACCTCTTCCTCGGCCTCTCGGGACCGCGCGTTCTCAAGCCCGAGATGGTGGCGAGGATGGCCCCGAAGCCGGTGATCTTCGCGCTCGCCAATCCGACACCCGAGATCATGCCCGACGACGTGCGCGCGGTCTCGCCGGACGCGATCATCGCCACGGGGCGGTCGGATTACCCCAACCAGGTCAACAACGTCCTCTGCTTCCCGTTCATCTTCCGCGGCGCGCTCGACGTCGGCGCGACCGAGATCAACGACGACATGCAGATCGCCTGCATCGAGGGGATCGCGGCGCTGGCCCGTGCGACGACCTCCGCGGAGGCAGCGGCGGCCTACCAGGGCGAGCAGATGACCTTCGGGGCAGACTACCTGATCCCCAAGCCCTTCGACCCGCGCCTGATGGGCGTCGTCGCCGGCGCGGTCGCCAAGGCCGCCTGCGCCACCGGCGTCGCCGAGCGCCCGATCGAAGACTTCGAGGCGTACAAGCGCAAGCTCGACGGGTCGGTCTTCCGGTCCGCGCTCATCATGCGACCCGTCTTCGAGGCGGCGGCGACGGCGGAGCGCAAGATCGTCTTCGCCGAAGGCGAGGACGAGCGTGTGCTCCGCTCCGCGCAGGCGATGATCGAGGAAACGACGGATGCGCCGATCCTGATCGGACGTCCGGAGGTGATCGAGACGCGAGCCGAGCGCATCGGCCTGCCGATCCGGCCGGGCCGGGATTTCGAAGTGGTGAACCCTGAAAACGACCCGCGCTACCGCGAATACTGGGAAACCTACCACGCCATCATGGAGCGCCGCGGCGTGACGCCGGACCTCGCCAAGGCGATCATGCGGACCAACACCACCGCGATCGCCGCGGTGATGGTCCACCGCGGCGAGGCCGACAGCCTGCTGTGCGGCACCTTCGGGCAGTATCTCTGGCATCTCAATTACGTCCGGCAGGTGCTGGCGGTCGGCGGACTCCATCCGGTCGGCGCGCTCAGCCTGATGATCATGGAGGACGGGCCGCTGTTCATCGCCGACACCCAGGTCCATCCCGATCCGACGCCCGAACAGATCGCGGAAGTCGCCGTGGGCGCCGCGCGCCATGCGCGCCGGTTCGGAATCGCCGCCAAGGTCGCGCTCTGCTCCCACAGCCAGTTCGGAAACCTCGATACCGCCTCGGGGCTGAAGATGCGCCGCGCTCTCGAGATTCTCGACGCGCAGGAGCCCGACTTCGCCTACGAGGGCGAGATGCATGTCGACGCCGCTCTCGATCCCGAGCTTCGGGCGCGCATCTTTCCGAACGCGCGGATGGAGGGCGCGGCGAACATCCTGATCTTCTCGAACACCGACGCCGCCTCGGGAGTGCGCAACATCCTGAAGGCCCGCGCGCGCGGGCTGGAGGTCGGGCCGATCCTCATGGGGATGGGCAATCGCGCCCACATCGTGACACCGTCGATCACCGCGCGCGGGCTTCTCAACATGTCCGCCGTCGCGGGCACGCCGGTGGCGCACTACGGCTGAGGCCGGGGGGCTCTGCCCCCCGGACCCCCGGAGTACTTGGTCCGAGATGAAGGGCGCAGTTGGCGCGACCCGTGACCGCTTGGCGCAGGCAATGATCTTGCCGCGCGGCACCCCGCTGCGTAAGGACATTTCCGGGACGTGGAGGAGAACACTCATGACTTACGCCGAGGTCTATGCTGCGTGGAAATCGGACCCGGAACGGTTCTGGATGGCGGCCGCGGAGGCGATCGACTGGGACCGAAAGCCATCGAAGGCCCTCTTCGACGAGAGCGCGCCGATCTACGAGTGGTTCTCCGACGGCATGGTGAACACCTGCTGGAACGCTGTAGACCGACACGTGGAGGCGGGGCACGGCGACCGGACGGCGATCATCCACGACAGCCCGGTGAGCCATACCAAGCACACGATAACCTATGCGGAGCTGCAAACCCGCGTCGCGACCCTTGCAGGCGCGCTCAAGGCAAAAGGCGTCGGCAAGGGCGACCGGGTCATCATCTACATGCCGATGGTGCCCGAGGCGCTGGAGGCCATGCTCGCCTGCGCCCGCCTCGGGGCGATCCACTCCGTGGTGTTCGGCGGCTTCGCGGCGCACGAGCTTGCCGTTCGGGTCGACGACGCGCAGCCAAAGTGCATCATCGCGGCGTCCTGCGGGATCGAGCCCGGCCGGATCGTTCACTACAAGCCGCTCCTCGACGGGGCGCTCCAACAGGCGGCGCACAAGCCCGACTTCTGCGTAATCTTCCAGCGCGAGCAGGAGGTGGCGCATCTGGAGGAGCACCGCGATGTCGACTGGCACGCCTTCCAGTACGGTGTCGCGCCAGCCGACTGCCTGCCCGTTGAGGGCAACCATCCGGCCTACATCCTCTATACCTCCGGCACGACCGGCCAGCCCAAAGGCGTCGTCCGCGCGACCGCCGGGCACCTCGTGGCGCTCAACTGGTCGATGACGAACATCTATGGGGTGGATCCCGGTGACGTGTTCTGGGCGGCTTCGGACGTCGGCTGGGTCGTGGGCCACAGCTACATCTGCTACGCGCCGCTGATCCACGGCAACACCACCGTCGTCTTCGAGGGCAAGCCTGTCGGCACCCCGGACGCGGGCACGTTCTGGCGCGTGATACAGGATTGGCGGGTGAAGGTGCTGTTCACCGCGCCGACCGCCTTCCGCGCGATCAAGCGGGACGACCCCAAGGGCGAACTCCTGCAGGACTACGACATCTCCTCGCTCGATGCGCTGTTTCTCGCGGGCGAGCGCGCCGACCCCGACACGATCCGCTGGGCCGAGGACAAACTGAAGGTGCCGGTGATCGACCACTGGTGGCAGACCGAAACCGGCTGGTCGATCGCGGCGAACCCGATGGGGATCGAGCCGCTCCCGGTGAAGATCGGTTCGCCCGCCGTGGCGATGCCGGGCTACGAGGTGCACATCCTCGACGACGACGGGCACGAGGTGCCGGACGGCGAGCTCGGGGCGATCGCCGTGAAGCTGCCCCTGCCCCCGGGAACGCTGCCCACGCTCTGGAACGCGGAGCCACGGTTCCGCAAGGCCTATCTCGAGCATTTCCCCGGCTACTACGAGACCGGCGATGCCGGCTACAAGGACGCGGACGGCTACCTCTACATCATGGCGCGGACCGACGACGTCATCAACGTGGCGGGTCATCGGCTTTCGACCGGCGCGATGGAAGAGGTTCTGGCCGCGCACCCCGATGTCGCCGAATGCGCGGTCATCGGGGTCGCGGACGACCTCAAGGGCCAGCTTCCGATGGGCTTTCTCTGCCTCAACAAGGGCTGCAACCGCGAGCACGCGGAGCTCGTCGGGGAATGCGTCAGGCTGGTGCGCGACCAGATCGGTCCGGTCGCTGCGTTCAAGCACGCGGTCGTGGTCGACCGCCTGCCCAAGACCCGCTCGGGCAAGATCCTGCGCGCAACCATGGTCAAGGTCGCAGACGGGCAGCCGTTCAAGACTCCGGCCACGATCGACGACCCCGCCATCCTCGACGAGATCCGCGAGGCGGTGATGCCGCTCGGCTACGCGAAGGCCTGACGCCGCGCCTCCATCTGTCTGGAAATATCCCGGGGAGCGCGAGGGGCAGAGCCCCTCGCCCGATCGCCCGGCCGCAGGCCGGGCGACATCCCTCAGACGAACTGTTCGCGGATCAGCCGCTCCTCGAGCCCGTGACCGGGATCGAAGAGGAGCCTGTGCCGGATCTCCGGCTCGCTCCGGATTTCCACCATCACCACGTCGCGGACCGATTTTCCGTCGGCATCCGCCATCACCGGGCGCTTCTCCGCCTCGAGCACGTCGAAACGCACCGTCGCCGCCTTCGGCAGGAGCGCCCCGCGCCAGCGGCGCGGCCGGAAGGCCGACATCGCCGTCAGCGCCAGAACGTCGGACCCGATTGGCAGGATCGGCCCGTGCGCGGAATAGTTGTAGGCGGTCGACCCCGTAGGCGTCGCCACGAGCGCCCCGTCGCAGACAAGTTCCTCCATCCGCACCCGGCTGTCGACGCTGATCCGGAGCTTCGCCGCCTGGGGGCCCTGGCGCAGGAGCGAGACCTCGTTGATCGCCAGCGCCTCGTGGACCGCCGCGTCGGTGCAGGTCGCGCGCATGGCGAGCGGATTGATCACTTCCTCCTGCGCGGCGGCGAGCCGCTCGGGCAGGCCATCGGCCGAGAACTCGTTCATGAGGAAGCCGATGGTGCCGCGGTTCATGCCGTAGACCGGCGCGTCGATATGCATCGTCCCGTGAAGCGTCTGCAACATGAAGCCGTCGCCGCCGAGCGCGACGATCACCTCGGCCTCCTCGGGGACGCAGTCGCCGTAGAGCGCCACGAGTTCCTCGCGTGCCGTTCTGGCGATCTCCACCTCGCTCGCGACGAACGCGATCTTTCCGCTCGTTGCCATGCCCGCGCCCCCCCGTTTGCCGAAGTCTTCGCGTGCGCGGGCCGGAAACACAAGGCTCGCATGAGGAAGGTCCTGCCGCGTCGCCCCCGGAGAGGGTCGCATTCGCCGCTTCCTCCGCTATCTCAAACCGGATATGAGAGCGCCCAACTGCTGCCGAGGAGACTGACCATGAACGCACCGCACCGCGACGACGGCTTCTTCACAGAGCGCCTCGAGAGCCGAGACCCGGAGCTTTTCGGCGCGATCCGCAAGGAACTCGGCCGCCAGCAGAACGAGATCGAGCTGATCGCCTCGGAGAACATCGTCTCCGCCGCCGTGATGGAGGCGCAGGGCTCGGTCATGACCAACAAGTATGCCGAGGGCTATCCGGGCCGGCGCTACTACGGCGGCTGCGAATACGTCGACATCGCCGAAAACCTCGCGATCGAGCGGGCGAAGGAACTCTTCGGCTGCGGCTTCGCCAACGTGCAGCCGAACTCGGGCAGCCAGGCGAACCAGGGCGTCTTCACGGCCCTTCTCCAGCCAAGCGACACGATCCTCGGCATGAGCCTCGACGCGGGCGGGCACCTGACGCATGGCGCAAGGCCGAACCAGTCGGGCAAGTGGTTCAACGCGATCCAGTACGGCGTCCGCCGGCAGGATCTCGAGATCGACTACGACCAGATCGCCGCGCTGACCGCCGAGCACAAGCCCAAGCTCCTCATCGCGGGCGGCTCGGCGATCCCGCGCGTGATCGACTTCGGCAAGCTGCGCGAGATTGCCGACACGGTGGGCGCGTATCTGTTGGCCGACGTCGCGCACTATGCGGGTCTCATCGCGGCGGACGAGTATCCGTCGCCCTTCCCGCATGCCCATGTCGCCACGACCACGACGCACAAGACCCTGCGCGGTCCGCGCGGCGGCATGATCCTGACGAATGACGAGGACATCGCGAAGAAAGCCAATTCGGCGATCTTCCCCGGCATCCAGGGCGGACCGCTGATGCACGTGATCGCCGCCAAGGCCGTGGCCTTCGGCGAGGCGCTCCGGCCGGAGTTCAAGACCTACCAACGCCAGGTCGTGAAGAACGCGCAGGCGCTGGCAGACCAACTCATGAAGGGCGGGCTCGACATCGTGACGGGCGGCACGGACTGCCACCTGATGCTTGTCGATCTGCGCCCCAAGGCCGTGAAAGGCAACGCCACCGAAAAGGCACTTGGCCGCGCGAACATCACCTGCAACAAGAACGGCATCCCTTTCGACACCGAGAAGCCGATGGTCACCTCGGGCGTCCGTCTCGGCTCCCCGGCCGGCACGACGCGCGGCTTCGGCGAGGCCGAGTTCCGGCAGGTGGCCGACTGGATTGTCGAGGTGGTGGACGGACTCTCTGCCAACGGCGAGGACGGCAACGGCGATGTCGAGGCCAAGGTGAGGGACGAGGTGATCGACCTCTGCGCCAGGTTCCCGGTCTATCCCAACCTGTGAAACTCGCCACGCAACTGCACGGAGAGGCCGGCGACCGTCCTTCCCTCCTGATCGCACATGGCCTTTTCGGCTCGGCGCGGAACTGGGGCGTGATTGCGAAACGGCTGTCCGAGGACCGGCGGGTCACGGCCGTCGACATGCGCAACCACGGCGAAAGCCCGTGGGCCGAAAATCACAGCTACGACGACCTGGCCCAGGATCTCGCAGACACGATGAGCGGACCTTCGGACGTGGTTGGCCATTCCATGGGCGGCAAGGCGGCCATGGTGCTGGCGCTTACCCGGCCTGATCTCGTCAATCGCCTCGTCGTGGCCGACATCGCGCCGGTCGCATACGCGCACACGCAGTCGCATCTGATCGAGGCGATGGAGGGTCTCGACCTCTCCGGGATCGACCTCAGAAGCGACGCGGACCGGGCGCTCGCGACCGGGATCGAGGACCAGGGCGTTCGCGCGTTCCTGCTCCAGTCACTCGACGTGAAGGAGAAACGCTGGCGCCTCAACCTGCCAGTTCTCGCCGCCGAGATGGACCGGATCGTGGGATTCCCGAAGATCGGGGGCACGTTCGGGGGACCGGTGCTGTTCCTTTCGGGCGCGGGGTCTCACTACGTCGAGCCCGAACACCGCGACCGGATCAAGTCGCTCTTCCCGAATGCCCGCTTCGCGAAGATCCCCGGCGCGGGACACTGGCTTCACGCCGAGAAACCGCGGGAATTCGCGGCGACTGTGGCGACCTTCCTGTCCTAGTCGACCGGTCGCGTCATCCAGCGCGACGTCCCGTCTTCCGGACGGCCTCGTGGATGACGACCGCGCCGCGCCTCGTGGATATCCGACAGCGTCCCGGACGCCGTGCTACGGCCGGTCAAGACCGGACACGCAAGTCCATGCTATGATCCTGCCGTGTTGCAAGAGGAGGGGACGATGATCAACCTTGACGACATTATGGACATGACCGACCTCACGCATGAAGAAGTGGCGGCCATCGCCGAGCACGAGCACCTGCCGGACGTCAACGCGGCGGCGCTCGCGGACTACATGATGCACGTCCAGAAGGGCCCGCAGATGGTGAACCGCATGATCTCGGAGGACATCCGCGCCGCGCTGCATCGCGACGACGTCGCGCATGCGCGGGACCTCTTCGTGGTGCTCCAGCACTTCATCGCGACCCATCCCGAGGCGCAGCGCGGCGCGGACGGATCGCCTTGAGGCGAGGCAGGCTCAGGCTTCCTCACTGAGCTTGCGCGCGATGATCCACGCCACCGGCACGGCGGCGACAAACCCGATCGCAGCGGCGACCACGATCGGAACGAGCGTGTCGTACCCCATCGTCAGTGCGACCACCACGGCGGAACCCGCAAGCGTGGCACCAATGAACGTGAGCAGCACAAGCGTTAGGCGGATCATGGAAATGCTCCCTCTGACTATCAAGCCGAATGGTAGTCACCCTCGCAAGCACGGCCTTGATCTGAATCAGCAAGCCCCTCCGGCCTGAGGAACGCAGCCGGGGCGGCCCTTGGGCCCGCATGGGGCCTCGCGAAGCTGATGTCGGACATCGCCGGGTGATCCCCTGAATTCTCCACCACATGCGCTGGAACAAAAGCCGGTCTGCACCGTTCACCATGCGAACGGAAGGAGGGGGACATGACGCGGATTTTCTTGATTTTCACGATCCCGGTCGCGCTTGCCGCCTGCGAGACCGTGGAGGGTTTCGGCGAAGACATCGAGACTGGAGGGGAAGCCCTTCAGGACTCGGCCGACGACGTGCAGTCCGATCTCTGACAAGGACGGCGAGTAAGGGTATCGGGGGTATGTGGGACGGGCGTCCGGATCGGACGCCCGTTTTCCTTTCCTCAGACCTCGCGTGCGTCGGGGTCGGGAACGACCTTGGCTTCCGTTTTCTGCTTGTGGTCGAACTGCGGGTCTTCCTTTTTGATCTTGCGGGAGATCCAGTAGGCCAGCGGCCACGCGAGAATCCATCCGATCGCCACGGCGCCGAGGATCGGCCCCCAGCCATAATATCCCAAAGTGAAGACTCCGATCACCAGTGCGCCGGTCACGACGGCCCCGGTGAAAAGGGTAATCAGTATGCTCAGCCGGTCCATTAAGTTCCTCCTTTACGGAGGAACGGACCCGGGCCTGTTGAAGTTCCGTTCAGGCGCTGCGCCGCGCCTTCTCGACGGTCCCG
>Ga0102931_1000432_pt1 | contig 20338 bp, 16 predicted proteins | sample SalPonR1_C_D1_MG_FD_79282 | JGI IMG/M metagenome (GOLD analysis project Ga0102931, IMG submission 79282) | Salt pond soil microbial communities from South San Francisco under conditions of wetland restoration - Salt Pond MetaG R1_C_D1_MG | ecosystem: Environmental > Aquatic > Marine > Intertidal... | reverse complement strand
TGCGCGATCGCCGCTCGACGAGCCCGTCGGTGTAGAGCAGCACGACGTCACCGGCGCTCAGCAGGAAGGTCGACGACACCGACCGGTCGACGTCGAGTCGCCCGATGGGAGGTGACGTGGCGTCGTCGAGCCACCGATGTGCGCCGTCGGACTCGACGAGCAACGGCGGCGGATGGCCGGCACACGCCACTTCGAGTTCGCCGGTGGCCGTGTCCAGCACCACGCACGCGGCCGTGACGAAGTCGACTCCGTCGGGTCCGCGTGCACAACTGTCCAGCGCCTCCAGGATCGTGGCCGTCCGAGAAGGACCGTTCGGGATCAGCGCCCCGGTGGCGGCACGCAGCCGCCCCATGTGCGCTGCCGCCTCGATGTCGTGACCGACGACGTCACCGACGATCGCTCCGATACGACCGTCGGACCAGGCAAAGGTGTCGTACCAGTCGCCACCCACCTCGAGCACCCCCTCGGCCGCGAGGTAGCGGGCCACGATCTCCACGGTCGGATGCTCGACGACGCCGTCGGGCAGCAGGGCGTCCTGGAGACGGGCAGCGATGGCGTGCTCCTGCCGGTGGGCGTCGACCAGCCGTTGGTGCAGGTGGGCCCGTTCGAGTGCGTCGCCGGAGCGCCGCAACAGCTCGCGGAGGAGGCCCAGCTCCGTCGCCGTGAACGAGTGGTCGCCCGATCGACCCACCACGAGCGCTCCGGTCACCGTGCCGGAAGGGCGACGAATGGGCAGGGCGACCAGTGTGTCGATGCCCGAACGGTCGACGGCCAGCAGCGGATACTTCGCCCGGAGCTCGGAGTGCGTGCCGACCACGATCTCCTCACCGGTGCGGATCACCTCGGGCCCGGGGAGGTCGGCGTCGGCCGGCATCGACCCGAGAGGCGCCACTGTCGCGGGATCGATGTTCGAGCCGGGCAGGATGCGCACGCCGTCGCCGTCTGCCAGTTTGACCGCCGCCACCCGCAGCCCGAACACCTCGTGGACGTGGTCGAGGATCGCCGCGGTGACCTCGTCCTCCGTGGTGGAGGCGGCGAGCCGGGCGCTGTGGAGGTCGAGGAGCTCGGCGAAGTGGCGTGCCTCCCGCTCGCGTTCCAGGAGTTCGGCGCGTTCCGCTTCGAGGGCCACACGGTCGGTCACGTCGATGCTCGCCCCGATGTGCCCGAGGTAGGTGCCGTTCGAGTCGAACCGGGGCGTGCCCCAGGACTCGAGGGTGCGCCACAGGCCGTCGGCTCGCCGCGCCCGCACGCTGTGCACGAACGGTCGCCGCTCGGCGATCGCTTCCGAGAAGTCGTCGGCATAGTCGGTGTCGTCCGGATGCGCCAGCAACGTCCAGCGGTCGTCGACCATGTCGGCACGCGACACCCCGAAGAAGTCGCAGAAGGTCTGGTTGACGGACACCTGCCGGCCTTCCTCGTCGTGGAGCCAGGTCATCACCGGGAGCTCGTCGGCCATCGCCCGGAAGCGCCGCTCCTGTTCGTCGGCGAGGATCGCCTCGCGGCGGCGGTCGGTGCCGTCCTTGAACACGATCACGAAACAGCGATCGAGTGCGATCGGCGTCGCCACCACCTCGAACCATCGGTCCATGGCGTCGGAACGTTGTTCGAACCGCAGCGTCTCCCCGCCCAGGCCGACCTGGGCGTAGGTGGCGATCCAGACCGGCTCGAGGTCGGGAACCAGCTCGAGGGCGGTGCGACCCACGGCGTCGTCGAGCCCCGAGGCGGCGGCGAAGTGCTCGTTGACGTGGAGGAACCTGTAGTCGACCGGCGCTCCCCCGTCGTCGACCAGCATCTCGCACACGGCGTAGGCGTCGCCGGAGGCGGTGAACACCGTCCACGGTGGCGAGTCGAAGTCGAACGTCACGACGGCCGAAGAGTCGTCGGGTGTGTGAAGTGCCTCCACCACGGACGGAACACTACCCCGATGCCGATGACCCGTTTCATACCGAACCGGGATGGCCCCCGCCCGATGCGAGTCGCTCGTCCAGCCGATCGCGCAGTGCGTTCATCACGCTGTTGCCCACCCGCAGGAACGACGACCGTGCGGCCCGGCGCGGTCGTTGCGGTGACATCGCCAACGCCGTCACGTTGAGCGACGGCGACGCATAGAGGCGGACCCGGACCGGCCGGTGCCCCCATGGCCGAACGCGCAACGTGGCGTCCCACGACAGCTCGTAGCGACGGCTCCTCAACGACGCAGCGTCGACCTCGAGACGATCGAGCGGTGGCTCGAACAGATCGCCGCGCACCGCCTCGGCGACGGCGAGATCCGGACTGCGGCGCGACGTCACGAGGATCTCGTCGCGATAGCCGGGTCTGGCGGGGCGGCCGGAGCCCTGGACCGGCCGGGGTGCCAGCCGGTTCCGACCGAACGGGTCCTGACGGCGCTCGACCTCCAGCGCCGTCCGCCAGGCCCGGCGGACGTCGGCCAACGTTCGTCGGGGCGGCGAGTTCGGGTCGGCGTCGACCAACTCGCCCTCCGGACCGAGGAAGAACATGACGATCTCCGGGGTCGCCTCGGCACGATCGTCGTGCCGGTCGGAGTGGTCGGCCGGGTTCACGTCGAAGTCGGGATTCGCTACACCGGCAGCTGCCGGTCAACGGAAAGGTGGGTCGGCGACGACAGCCCACGCCACGCCCCCGACACGGCGATGTGGCGCTTCACGCCGAGGGAGACATGGCCGCAGCCGAGAGCCGCTCGTGGAGCCGGGTGCGCAGCTCTGCTGGCTCGAGGTCGTCCCACTCGCGGTGGTGGCGGGCCTGCAGGGCACGGACACCGACCGCGCTCGCCACCCCGAGGCCGCCGATCACTCCGGCGATCCCCAACCACTTGGCCCAACGCATGACCGCCTAGGTTAGGCGCCGAGCCATGGCCTCACCCGACGGATCGATCACTCTCGCCGACGCCGCCCGTCGCGCAGCGACCGGCGACGTCTGGCTGTTCCGAGGTCCGTCGGTGGCCGATCGGGCCATCCGGCTGGTCACCAACAGCCCGGTCAACCACGTGGGCATGGTGCTCGCGCTCGACGGACTCCCGCCCCTGCTGTGGCACGCCGAGCTGGGTGCCAGCATGCCGAACGTGTGGACGGGCGAGCGCGAGCGCGGCAGCCAGCTGCACCACCTGGATCGCGCCGTCAGCGTCTGGACGCACCGCTACGGCCAGCGCCCGTGGTTCCGTTCCATCGAACCCGAGGTCTCGGCCGAGATGGAGGACCGAGCGCTCGCCGTGGTCGCCGAGTACAGCGGCCGGCCGTTCCCCAAGTCGGCGCGCCTGGCCCGCCACTGGGTGCAGGGACGGTTGCGCCGCCACGTGTCGCTGACCGACATCTACTGCGCCGAGCTGGTCGCCGTCACCTACGAGCGGATGGGGCTGCTCGGCTCGGAACGCCCCGCGAACTGGTACGACCCGGGCCGCTTCTGGAGCGGCGACCGGCTCGACCTCGTCGGCGCTGCGCTCGGCCCCGAGGTGGCGGTCATCGACGTGCCCCCGATCGCCGAGTCCTGGCGCGAAGGCTGACCGTCCCGCCGGCTCCTGTCAGAGCACGGCGACGGAGATGGCCACCAGCACGAGCACCGCGACCACCAACGCCCCGTAGTGGAGCACGCGTCGATCGATCACTCCTCCACCGTGAGGGGCGGCTCGATCAGGGGATCGGTGTCGGGCACGTCACTGCCGGTCGGCAGTGTCGCCGGGGCCACCGTTCCCCGGGTGTCCGTCGCCGGCGGACCCGAGTCGTCGACCTGGATGTCGTCGTCCTCGACGTCCTCCGGACCCTCGGTGTCGGCGTCGCACGCGACGACGGTCGACACCGCCAACAGTGAGATCGCAGCGACTCGGATCGAACGGGACAACATCGACAACCTCCTGATGGGACGACCCTTCCCGTCACGTGTCGACCGAAACACCGCCGCACGACGACGGCGAGCCCGACTTCGGCGACGCCGTGGCGCACCGTCCGAGTCGAGGCTCGACCCGACGACTGGCAAGACTCACCGGCATGTACGCAGGGGAGTACGTCCAGCAACATCCCGATCGCCCGGCGTTCGTGATGGCGTCGACCGGCGAGGCCGTCAGCTACCGGGCCTTCGAGGCGCGGGCGAACCAGCTCGCACACCTGCTGCAGGTCAGCGGGCTGTCGACGCTCGACCACTACTCGATCTTCATGGAGAACAACGACCGCTACCTCGAGGCCTGTGCGGCCGGTGAGCGTTCGGGCCTCTACTACACCTGCGTCAACTCCTACCTCACGCCCGAGGAGGTCGCCTACATCGTCGACAACTCCGACTCGCGGGTGCTGATCACGTCGGCCGCCAAGCGCGACGTCGCCCTGGCTGCGCTCCCCGACTGCCCGAAGCTCGAACTGGTGCTCGTGGTCGACGAACCCGGCGGCGCCGACGACCCCCGCGTACGCGACTACGCCGAAGCGATCGAAGAGCAGCCGACCACACCGATCGCCGACGAGCGCCTCGGTACGCCGATGCTCTACTCGTCGGGGACCACCGGACGCCCCAAGGGCATCGTGCGGCCGCTGCCCGACCAGCCGCCGAGCGAGCCGCTCCCGCTGTTCACGTTCCTCACGAATCTCTGGCACTACCGCGAGGACATGGTGTACCTGTCCCCGGCGCCGCTGTACCACTCGGCGCCGCAGGCGGCGGTGAACCTCACGATCCGCATCGGCGGCACCGTGGTGATCATGGAACGGTTCGACCCGGTCGAGTACCTCCGCCTCGTCGAGCAGTACTCCGTCACCCACACGCAGCTCGTGCCCACCATGTTCAGCCGGCTCCTCAAGCTGCCCGAGGAGGAACGCACGCGGTACGACCTGTCCTCGCTCGAGATCGCCGTGCACGCGGCAGCGCCGTGCCCCGTTCAGGTCAAAGAAGAGATGATCGACTGGTGGGGCCCGATCATCCACGAGTACTACGGCGCCACCGAAGGCCTGGGATTCGCCGCCTGCGACACGGCGGAATGGCTCGCCCATCCCGGCACCGTCGGCAGGATCGTGCTCGGCAACCTGCACATCCTCGACGACGACATGAACGAGGTGCCCGCCGGTGAGCCGGGGACGATCTGGTTCGAGACGGCCACCGACTTCGAGTACCACAACGACGACGAGAAGACCGCCGAAGCGACGTCCGACGACGGCACGATGACCACGGTCAACGACGTCGGCTACGTCGACGACGACGGCTTCCTGTATCTCACCGACCGCAAGACCTTCATGATCATCTCCGGCGGCGTGAACATCTACCCGCAGGAGACCGAGAACCTGTTGATCACCCACCACAAGGTCGCCGACGCTGCGGTCTTCGGTGTGCCGAACGCCGACCTCGGCGAGGAAGTGAAGGCCGTGGTGCAGCCGATGCCCGGGGTCCGGGTCGACGACACGCTCACCGATGAGCTGCTGGCGTACTGCCGGGACCATCTGTCGCGCCAGAAGGTGCCGCGCTCGATCGACTACCGCGACGAGTTGCCCCGCCTGCCGACCGGCAAGCTCTACAAGCGTCTCCTGCGCGACGCCTACTGGGACGACGCCGTCGGCTCCACCGGCAGCCGCATCGTCTAGCCGCCGTGCCGGGGCCGGCGAGTTGGCGGATGGCAGGATGGAGGGGTGCGGGTGTCATGGATCGCCTCGGCCGTCACAGCGGGCCTCGTCGTGCTGGCGTCGTCGTGCGGCGACGACGGCGGTGACTCGGCGGCCGGACGGGGTGCGGCGATCTACCGGGCCAACTGCTCGGCGTGCCACGGCGCCGACCTGCGCGGCGCAGCCACGGGGCCGTCACTGCTGCTGACGATCTACGGCCCGGACGAACTGTCGGACGCCGCCATCCGCGACGCCATCCGCAACGGGGTCTCCGAGCAGCGCTTCGACCTCGGCGAGATGCCCGCCAACCGGGCGCTCGGCGAGAACCAGGTCGATCTGATCATCGACCACATCCGCGACGTCCAGGCCGCCGAAGGCCTCGAGCCGGTTCCCTGACCGGGCCGCCGTCGCACATCGTGGCGCCGCCGAAGATCAGGTGCTGCGGCCGGAGTTCAGCTTGGAGCGGAACAACGTCGGGATCGCGACGATGAACGCACCGGCGGCAGCGACCGCCACAGCGGCGTACCACCATGCCGTGCTGGCGAACACCTCGAGCTGGAAGTAGTCGCGCAGCCAGGGCACGGCGAAGACGACGCCGTAGCCGACCGCCATCCCGATCACGAGACCGATCTTCCAGGTCCGCAACGGCCGGCTCGTGACCGTCAGGATCACCAGTCCGATGGACAGCAGCGTCACCGTGGCCAGCGTCCTCGCCTGGTCGACGTCGACCTCCACGAACTCGAGGGCCACCTCGTAGGCGACGAGCGTCGCGGTCCCTGCGGCGATGCCGGCCGGCACCGCGAACCACAGCACACGGCGCAGGAATCCGGGACGGACGAGGTCGGCCTCGGGCGCCAACGCCAGGAAGAAGCCCGGCACGCCGATGCTGAACGTGCCGATCAGGGTGAGTTGGCGCGGCAGGAACGGGAACGGGCTGTTCAACAGGCTGACCACGAAGGTGAGCAGCACCGCATAGGCCGCCTTGGCGACGAACAGGTTGGACACCCGCTCGACGTTGTTGATCACCTTGCGACCCTCGTCCACCACCACCGGCAGGCTCGAGAACCGATCGTCGGTGAGGACCAGGTCGGCGACGGACCGCGTCGCCTCGCTCCCCGAACCCATCGAGATCCCGAGTTCGGCATCCTTCAACGCGAGCACGTCGTTGACGCCGTCACCGGTCATCGCCACCACGTGGCCGCGCGACTGCAGGGCGCGCACGATCGACTGCTTCTGCTGGGGCACGACCCGGCCGAACACCGTGTTCGCCTCCAGGACGTCGGCGAGGCCGTCGAGGTCGTCACCGTCGGGCAGCTCTCGAGCATCGACCGGATCGCCGTCGACAGGCAGACCCGCTCGCTCGGCGATCGCCGCGACCGTGTCCTGGTTGTCGCCGGAGACGATCTTCAGCGTCACCTCCTGTTCGGCGAAGTAGGCGAGGATCTCGGGCGCGTCCGGCCGGATCTCGTCCTCCAGCTCGACCACCGCCACCGGTCGGGTCAGTGCCGGCAGGCCGCGACCCGACGGGCCGTCGGGTGACGCCACCACGGCGAGCAGACGCTTGCCGACCGAACTCAGCCGGGCGACCGTGGCGTGGGCCGGATCGTCGGGTGCCAACACGAAATCGGGCGCGCCGATGTAGAACCATCCCCGGTCCACGAACGACGCGGCCGACCACTTGCGCTCGCTGTCGAACGGCTCCGTCGCTTCCACGGTCCAGCTGGTCGTGGTGCCGACGCCACCTGCGATCGCAGTCATCGTCGGGTTCGGTGACGGATCGGACGACGCCAGCGCCGACAGGATCTCGCACACACCGTCAGGATCCACACCGTCGCACGGATGGGCGGCCGCGTACCGGATCTCGCCCGTGGTGATCGTGCCCGTCTTGTCGAGGCACAGCACGTCGACCCGCGCCAACACCTCCACGGTGGACAGTTGCTTGGCAAGCGCGTTGCGGCGCGCCACCGCGATGATCCCGGCCATGAACGACAGGCTGGTCAACAGCACCAGACCGTCGGGCACCATGGCCACCGCAGCCGCGACCGTGCCCTGCAGCGCCTCCTGCCAGCGGTCCTCCTCCTCCAGCAGATTGACGAACAGGAAGATCGAGCCGACGGGGATGATCACGGTGAGCCATCGCAGGATGGTGTCGATCCCGCTACGGAGCATCGACGTCGCAGGTCGGAACGTCTTGGCCTCGGTGGCCAGCCTGGCGGCGTAGCTGTCGCCCCCGACGGCCGTGGCGCGCAGCGTGGCGGTGCCCGCCACCACGAAACTGCCCGACAGCACGTCGTCGCCGTGGTCCTTCTCCACCGGCAACGACTCGCCGGTGAGCATCGACTCGTCCATCCGCAGTCCAGCGGAGCGCAGCACCACGCCGTCGACGGCGACCTGTCCGCCCTGACGCAACCGGACGAGATCGTCGAGCACGATCTCGTCCGTGGGGATCGTCCGTTGCTCGCCGTTGCGGACCACGGTCGCCTGCGGCTCGGTGACCACCTGGAGACGGGCCAGTTCTCGGCGGGCGCGCATCTCCTGCACGATGCCGATCACCGAGTTCGACAGCACGACGCCCACGAACAGGCCGTCCTGCGGATATCCGGCGAGGAGCACCAGCCCGAACAGCGTGAGCATGATCGCGTTGACGACCGTGAAGACGTTGGCGGCCACGATCTGCCCGAACGACCGACCGGGTGGATCGGGAACGATGTTGACCCGACCGTCGGCGACGCGTTCGGCGACCTCGGCGTCGGTCAACCCGTCCGAGATGTCGACGCTGCTCATGACGCGAGGCAGAGTACTGCGTTGCTGCGAGACTGTGACCGTGGACGACATGGCCCGCGACCAGTTGATCTCCTACGTCCGTGACTCGGTGATCGGACGCGACGACGTCATCGACGGCCCCTACGGCCCGCGTCCGATCATCTACGCCGACTACACCGCATCAGGCCGGTCGCTCTCTTTCATCGAGGACTACATCCGCACCGTCGTGCTGCCGCTGTACGCCAACACGCACACCGAGTCGTCGGGCACCGGCCTGCAGACCACCCGGCTGCGCGAGGAGGCCCGCGAGGTCATCGGCCGGTGCGTCGGTGCCGACCGGAGCGAACACGCCGTGGTGTTCTGCGGCAGCGGCGCCACCCATGCGATCGCCAAGCTCATCGGCGTGATGGGGTTGAAGGTGCCCTCCGCTCTCGAGGACCGCTATCACCTGGCCGAGTCGATCCCCGCCGACGACCGGCCGGTGGTGTTCATCGGACCGTACGAACACCACTCCAACGAGCTGCCGTGGCGCGAGTCGATCGCCGACGTGGTGATCATCCGCGAAGACGCCGACGGACATGTCGATCTCGACCATCTCCGCCACGAACTCGAGCGCCACGCCGACCGCTCCACCAGGATCGGGTCGTTCTCGGCCGCGTCGAACGTCACCGGCATCATCACCGACACCGTCGCCGTGTCGACCCTGCTGCACGAGCACGGGGCCCTGTCGCTGTGGGACTACGCCGCGGCAGCTCCGTACGTGCCGATCGACATGGGGTCGAGCGCCGCCGGCAACCTCGCCTACAAGGACGCCGTGTTCATCTCGCCGCACAAGCTGATCGGCGGCCCGGGCACGCCCGGCGTGCTGGTGGCGCGCCGCGAGCTGTTCCGCAACCGCGTGCCCGACGTACCGGGGGGTGGCACCGTGCGCTACGTCAGCACCGACGAGCACGACTACCACCAGGAGATCGAGCACCGCGAGGAAGCCGGCACACCCGCCATCGTCGAGTCGATCCGCGCCGGTCTCGTCTTCCAGTTGAAAGAAGCAGTCGGGCCGGAGGTGATCGAGGCCCGGGAGGCCGACTTCGTCCACCGGGCGATCCACGCCTGGGAGCAGAACCCGAACATCAACGTGCTCGGTTCGCACGAGGCCGACCGGTTGTCGATCGTGTCGTTCGTGATCCGCCACGAGGGTCGCTACCTGCACCACAACTACGTGGTCGCCCTCCTCAACGACGTCTTCGGCATCCAGTCGCGCGGCGGGTGCTCGTGCGCCGGGCCGTACGGCCACCGGCTGCTCGGCATCGACCTCGACCGCTCCCACGAGTTCCAGCGCGAGATCAACCGGGGCTGCGAGGGCATCAAGCCGGGATGGGTGCGGGTGAACTTCAACTACTTCATCGACGAGCCCACGTTCGACTACATCGTGGAGGCGGTGTCGATGGTGGCGTCGGAGGGCGTGCATCTGCTCCCGATGTACGACTTCGAACCCGATTCGGGCCTGTGGCACCATCGCCTCGGCACTCGGGCACCGGCCATGAGCCTGCACGAGGTGTCCTACGAGCGGGGTGCGATGGCGTTCGAGAACCGCCGGCACACGCATCCCATCGACCTCTCCCGACATCTCGACGACGCCCGGGCGTTGTTCGCCACCGCCCGCTCGGAGCATCCACCCGCGTGCGCCCACCCGGTGACCAACGAGGACTTCGAACACCTCCGCTGGTTCCCCTACGCCGACGACGTCACCGCCAGTTCCACTGCCACCACTCCCACCACTCCCACCGCCTGACCGCCCAGCTCCTCCTCCCCCGACCCGACCCCCATCGTTTGCGTGACGGAAATGTGGGGACGGGCCAACATTCCTGCAACGCAAACGTGACGCCGACCGGACCCCCATCGTTTGCGTGACGGAAATGTCGGAACGGGCCAACATTCCTGCAACGCAAACGGAAGGGCATGTCGGAGGGAGATGACGGTGCGTCACCCTGCTGTCACATGATCGTCATGTTCGGGTAGCGTTGGCGCCCATGTCCGCGGGCCCTGATCGACGCCGTTCGGCCGTGCGTCGCCTCGGCGCGCTCGCGGTCGCCGTCGCACTCGCTGCCACGGTGCCCGGCTTCGCCAGCGCGCAGGTCGACACCGCAGCAGCCGAACAGGCGGCGCGTGAGATCCAAGCCGCCCGCGATCGGGCCAACGCCGCATCACAGGCCATGTTCGACGCGGAATCGGCGCTCGACGAGCTGTCGCTGGCCATCGTCGACGCCGAGCGCGAGCTCGCAACGGTCGAGGCCCAGGCCGATTCGATGCGGTCGAACCTCGAAGCCGGTGCCCAGCGGGCATTCGCCAACTCCGGTGCGACCAACCCGTTGTTCGTCGATCTCGACGACGCCAACGACAGCATCACCGCCGATCGACAGGCCTCGGTCGCCCGAGGTTCGGCCTCGGTGGAACTCGACGACTTCGACGCCGTGATGGACGAGGTGGACGCCAAGCGCACCGACCTCGAACGTCGCCAGAACGCCACCGCTGCCGCGCGGGAACAGTACGAACAGCTCAAGCAGGTCGCCGAGAACGAAGTGGTGGAGCTCACCCGGATCGAGGAACAGCGCCTGCAGGACGAGCAGGTGCGCATCGCACTCGAGCGGGAACGTCAACGGCGTCTCGAGCAGGAACGCGCCGCCGCTGCCGCCGCGGCTGCATCAGCTGCGTCAGCCAGCCGCAACGTGGCGGCACCGTCGGGCGGAGGGGCTGCGGCCCCGGCCCCGGCTTCTGGCTCCTCGAACGGAGCGACTCCGGCGCCCGCTCCCGCACCCGCTCCCGCACCGGCCCCTGCTCCTGCTCCTGCTCCTGCTCCGCCGAGCCCGCCACCGTCGAACGCCGGGTCGGGCATCGTGTGTCCGGTGGCCGGGCCGCATGCCTTCGCCGACACGTGGGGCGCTCCGCGATCCGGGGGTCGCAGCCACGAGGGTGTCGACATGATGGCGTCGCGCGGCACGCCGCTCGTCGCCGTGGAGTCCGGCTATGCGCAGTTCAAGACCACTCGGCTCGGGGGCAACTCGGTGTGGGTGAACGGAGCCAGCGGAACCCGCTACTTCTACGCTCACCTCAGCGCCTGGGAGGGTTCCAGCCGCAACGTGTCGCGTGGCGAGGTGATCGGCTACGTCGGTGCCACCGGCAACACGTCGGCCAACCACCTCCACTTCGAGGTGCACCCCGGCGGTGGGCGAGCCGTGAACCCGTACCCCTACGTCCGCGCCGTCTGCTGACCCTCTCCCCGGCGACCCCCACCACGTTTGCGTGACGGAAATGTCGGGACGCCCCGACGAAAACGTCACGCAAACGATCTCCAGCACTGCACCGAACCCGTTTGCGTGACGGAAATGTCGGGACCTCCCGACGAAAACGTCACGCAAACGATGAAGGTGCGGCCGGTCAGGTGGGCTGGGGACGGGGAGTGCCGTAGGCGCCGGGGTGGCGGGCCAGAGGGACGTCGCCGGTGCCGATGAACCGGCTCGTGTAGGTGGCGATGTTGCCGATGTAGTTCGCCCGCTCGTACGCCGTCGGGTCGGCCGTGGCATCGGAAGCGACCGCACCACGCATCTGCCCGACGGAGTCGTACTCGTGCTCCTCCATCCAGTCCACCAGCTGCTGCTCGATCGTGCGCACGTGATGGGGCCCGTTGCGCAGCACCGACGACGTCGTCATCGTCACGTCGGCTCCGGCGAGGATCAGCTTGGCCGCGTCGAAGCCCGTGTGGACTCCGGTCGACGCCGCCATCGAGATCGTCAGGTACTCCCGCAGGATGCCCACCCAGCGCAGCGGCAACCGCAACTCCTCGGGCGAGCTGAGGGCGATGCGCGGCGCCACCTCCAGCGTCTCGAGGTCGAGGTCCGGCGAGTAGAAGCGGTTGAACATCACCACACCGGCGGCCCCCGACTGCTGGACGCCGATCACGAACGCCGACAGCGACGAGTAGTAGGGCGAGATCTTCACCGCCACCGGCACCGACACCTCCTCGGCCACCAGCGCCACCAGCTCGAGGTGCTCGGCCTCGAGGGTCGCCCCGTCGATCGACGGATCGGCCGCCACGGTGTAGAGGTTCAGCTCCACCGCATCGGCGCCTGCCTCCTCCAGCAGCCGGGCGTACTTCACCCAGCCGCCGATGTTGGTGCCGTTGAGGCTGGCGATCACCGGCACGTCGACGCGTCGTTTGGCGGCCTCCACCAGATCGAGGTAGGCGTCGACACCGGAGTTGTAGTTGTCGATCTCGGGCAGGAACGACAGCGCTTCGCCGAAACTCTCGGCGTGCACCGTGAACAGCCGGTCGATCTCGGTGGTCTCCTGCTCGATCTGTTCCTCGAACAGCGACGGCAGCACCACGGCCGCCACCCCCGCCTGCTCGAGTTCGGCCAACCGGTCGAGGTCGCCCGTGTACGGCCCGGCCGACGCCACGATCGGCGATCGCAACCGCAACCCCAGGTACTCCGAGTGCAGATCAGTCATCGTGCGCCACCTCCACGGGCGTCCCGTCGGCATCCGTGCCGGCGGCGGTCGTTGCATCGTTCGTCGTGTCGTCCGTCAGGTCCTCGGCGTCGATCACCTGCGGCACCTGACGCTCCAGCCCTGCGAGCTGCTCGTAGTAGTGCCAGCGTTCGGTGATGTCGGCCTGCGCGAGATCGAGGAGCTGGGCCGACCGTTCGGGGTCGGACCGCGCCAACATGGCGTACCTCGCCTCTTTCAGCGCGAAGTCGCGCAACGAGATCGACGGTGCGGCCGAATCGAGCTGGAACGGGTGCTCGTGTTCCTCCGCCGTCGGCCGGTAGCGGTACAACGGCCAGTAGCCCGACCGCACGGCGTCTTTCATGTGCCCCATCGAGGTCTGCATGTCGATGCCGTGGGCGATGCAGGTGGAGTAGGCGATGATCAGCGACGGGCCGTCCCACGCATCGGCCTCCTGGAAGGCCTTCACCGTCTGGACGTCGCTGCCGCCGATCGCCACCTGCGCCACGTAGACGTTGCCGTACCGGCGAGCCACCGCTCCGAGGTCCTTCTTGCCGGTGGGCTTGCCGGCCATCGCGAACTTGGCGACCGCCCCGAGCGGCGTGGCCTTGGATGCCTGCCCCCCGGTGTTGGAGTACACCTCGGTGTCGAGCACCAGCAGGTTCACGTTGCGGCCGCTGCCGAGCACGTGGTCGACACCGCCGAAGCCGATGTCGTACGCCCAGCCGTCGCCCCCGACGATCCACGTGCTGGAACGCACGAGCTCGTCGGCGATCGACGACAGCCGGCGTGCTCGACCGGCCACCTCGGCGTCGTCGGACTCGACGAGATCCGCCAACCGTTCACGCAACACCCCCACTCGGGCACGCTGCTCCACGACGCCCGACTCGGTGGGATTGGTGTGCGACACCAGCGCCGACGCGAGGTCGCCCCCGATGGAGTCGGCCAGTTCGCCGACGAGCCGGGCAGCTTCGCGCTGGTGATGCTCCACACCGAGCCGCATCCCGAGTCCGAATTCGGCGTTGTCCTCGAACAGCGAGTTCGACCAGGCGGGTCCCAGGCCCTGACCGTCGGTGGCCCACGGCGTGGTGGGCAGGTTGCCGCCGTAGATCGACGAGCAGCCCGTGGCGTTGGCCACCACCAGCCGGTCACCGAACAGCTGCGTCAACAACTTGAGGTACGGGGTCTCCCCGCACCCCGAGCAGGCGCCCGAGAACTCGAACAGGGGCTGCAGCAGCTGGCTGTTCTTCACGGAGTCGTGGCTGATCGACGTGCGGTCGAGCTCGGGGATCGACGTGAAGAAGTCCCACCGTTCGCGCTCCACCTCACGATGTTCGGCCGCCGGGCGCATGTTGATGGCCTTGCGCTTCACCTCGGTCTTGTCCTTGGCCGGGCACACCTCCACGCAGATCCCGCAGCCGGTGCAGTCGTCGGGCGCCACCTGGATCGTCATCTGGTGCCCGTCGAGCTCGCGCGATCGGAAATTCTTGGTGAGGAATCCGTCGGGGGCGGCGTCGAGCGCGGAGGGCTCGTAGGCCTTCATCCGGATCGTGGCGTGGGGGCACACCACGGCGCACTTGCCGCAGTCGATGCAGACGTCGGGCTCCCACACCGGGATCTCCAGGGCCAGCTTGCGCTTCTCGTACTGGGTGGTGCTGGTGGGGAAGGTTCCGTCGACGGGCATCGCCGACACGGGAAGGAGGTCGCCCTCGCCGGCGATCAGCCTCATCGTCACCCGCTCGATGAACTCGGTGTCGGCGTTCTGACGAGCCGACTCGAGGATCTCGAGCGTCTCGTCGGCCCCGGCGGCCTCGCCCGCTGCGGCGTCGCCGGTCGATGGCACCGCCACCTCGGCGAGGTCGGTCAGGGCACGGTCGACCGCTGCCTCGTTGCGCTCCACCACCAGACGGCCGCGGCGCCCGTAGGCCTTCGTGATCGACTCCTTGATCGCCTCCACCGCCCGACCTGTCTCCATCACGTCGGTCAGCTCGAAGAAGCACGGCTGCATCACCGTGTTGATCCGCCCGGACATCCCGAGATCGGCAGCGATCCGGGTGGCGTCGATCGTGAACATCCGCAGCTCGCGCTCCACCACACGGCGCTGCACGTGCTCGGGGAGATGGTCCCACACCTCGTCGGCCGGGTAGGGGGCGTTCAGCAGGAACGTGCCGCCACGCTTCACGTCGGCCAGCACGTCGAACCGGTCGAGGAGCCCGAACTGGTGACAGGCGACGAGGTCGGCCTCCTGGACGAGATAGGTGGACCGGATCGGTTCGGGGCCGAAGCGGAGGTGCGACACGGTCATCGAACCCGACTTCTTCGAGTCGTACACGAAGTAGCCCTGGGCGTGCAGGCCGGGCTGGTCACCGATGATCTTCACCGACGCCTTGTTCGCGCCCACGGTGCCGTCGCTGCCGAGCGCGTAGAACACCGCCGACCGGCCGGCGGCATCGGCCGCTTCCGAACCGGCCAGCCAGGAGGCGTCGTCGGTGAGGCTGAGGTCGGTCACGTCGTCGACGATGCCCACCGTGAACCGACGCTTGGGTTCCTCGGCGGCAGCCTCGTCGAGGACGGCCTTCGCCATCGACGGCGTGAACTCCTTCGACCCGAGCCCGTAGCGCCCCCCGATCACCCGGATGCGTTCTCCGTCCACCGTGCGGCCGGCCTCGGCCACCGTGGTGAGCACGTCCTGGAACAGCGGTTCACCGGCTGCGCCGGGCTCCTTGGTGCGGTCGAGCACGGCGATCGACCGCACGGTGGTCGGCAGCGCCTCCAGCAACGCATGGGTGGGGAAGGGGCGGAACAGGCGCACGGTGAGCAGGCCCACCTTCTCGCCCTCGGCAACGAGGCGGTCGACGGCCTCGGAGGCGGCGCCGGCACCCGAACCCATCATCACGATGACCCGTTCGGCATCGGGCGCCCCCGTGTAGTCGACGAGGTCGTAGCGGCGGCCGGTCCGGGCGGCGAGCACGGCGAAGGCATCGGCCACCGCATCCGGGACGGCGTCGTGGAAGGGGTTGGAGGCCTCACGCGCCTGGAAGAACACGTCGGGGTTCTGCGCCGTTCCGCGCACCACCGGCGCGGTGGGTCGGAGCCGGCGTTGCTTGTGGGCGGCGACGTCCTCGGCGCGGATCAGTCCGTCGAGGTCGTCGTCGTCGAGGAGGTCGACCGTGTTGATCTCGTGCGACGTCCGGAACCCGTCGAAGAAGTGGAGGAAGGGCACCCGTGTCCGCAGGGTCGCCGCGTGGGAGACGAGGGCGAAGTCGTGGGCCTCCTGCACCGAACTGGCGCACAGCATGGCGAAGCCGGTGCTCCGCGCCGCCATCACGTCGCTGTGGTCACCGAAGATCGACAGTGCATGCGTGGCGAGGGAACGGGCCGCGACGTGGATGACCGCAGGCGTGAGTTCGCCGGCGATCTTGAACATGTTGGGCAGCATCAGCAGCAGTCCCTGCGATGCCGTGAACGTGGTGGCGAGGGCGCCGGTCTGCAGGGCGCCGTGCAGGGTTCCGGCTGCGCCCCCCTCGGACTGCAGCTCGACCACCTCCGGCACGGCGCCCCACAGGTTCTCGCGCCCGGCCACCGACCAGGCGTCGGCCAGCTCGCCCATCGGCGACGCGGGCGTGATCGGATAGATCGCCACCACCTCCGACAGGGAATAGGCCACCAGGGCGGCGGCCTCGTTCCCGTCGATGCACACGGATCGGGCGGTGTCGGCGCTCATGTCCACCATCCTGCACCGCGCAAGGATCCCGCGACGACGGCACAACGTCCCGATTCGCGTCGGCCCGTTCGGGGCCGTCGCCGTCAGGCGTCGTGGTCGTCGTCCAACGGGACGGTGCGGTGCTGGTCGACGTAGTCCGCCGGGTCGACGTCGTCGGGGACGTGCCCGACCACCTCGCTCTCCTCCTCCTCGATCAAGCCCTCGTCGACCGGGCGTTCGGCGTCAGCGTCGGCATGGGTGGGGAACTCGTCGTCTCGCTGCGTGGCCATGCCCCATTGTGTGGCCGACGGCGCCCCGCCGTCCAGGGACCTCCGCCCCGACACGGCCTGCCGGCCACGCGCCGCCCGGACGCGATCCGCCGGCAGCCGGCGTCACTCGTCGCCCCACCAGACGGTGCGCTGTGGGAACGGGATCGTGATGCCCGCCTCGGCGAGTGCCCGATCGACGGCGAAGGCGACGTTGCTCTTCACCTGCCAGTAGTCGGCGATCGTGGGCAGGTGCCAGAACCGGACGACGAAGTCGATGCTGGACTCGCCGAAGCCGTCGAGCAGCACCTCGTAGGCGGGTGAGTCGACGACGCCCTCGGCGCTCATCACGGCGGAGGAGAGCACCTCCTGGGCACGGAGCAGGTCGGTGCCGTAGGCGACCCCCACCGGAAGCGTCGTCCTTCGCAGACCCTGCTCGGTGTAGTTGTTGACGTCCGACTTGATCACGGTCGCCGACGGGATCTTGATGGTCTCTCCGTCGGGAGTGACCACCGTCACCAGGCGGGTACCGATGTCGCGCACCGTCCCCTCGTGCTCGTTCACCGAGATCTGGTCGCCGTAGGTGAACGGCCTCTGCAACTGCAGCAGGATGCCGGCCACGAAGTTCTCGAGAATGTCGCGCAGGGCGAAGGCCAGCGCGATACCGACGATGCCCAGCGCACCGAGTACCGGGCCGATGGCGACCCCGAGCGAGTCGAGTGCGTACACGAACGCGACCGTGACGATCGCATAGCTCGAGAGGCGGCCGATGAGCACCGCCAGGGCCTGGTCGAGGCGCCGTTGGAGCACCTTGACGGTTCCGAACTTGACGAACCGCGACCCGATGATCCCGACGACGAGGACGATGGCGGCCGTGCCCCAGTCCCAGGGGCCGAGACCGCCGTCGCTGAGCGCGTCGGACAGCTCGGAGATGGCGTCGGTGTCGACGTCCGACTGTTGCGGACGCGACACCACGGAGCCGATCAGTCCTCCACCTCGACCGGGTCGGTGACGTTGCCCGGCTCGCCACCGGGCTCATCGTCGAAGCCCATGTTGTCCTGCTCGTCGGTCTCGGTGTCGACGCCCCCGGGCACGTCGGGGTCGAACGGCACACCGGGCTCGTCGTCCAGGGTGTCGACGACGGTGTCCGCCGGGTCGTCGACGGAATCGTCGTCGTCGTCGCAGGCGGTCGCCGTCAGGGCGACGAGCAACGCGACGGACGCGGCGGCAATCTTGCGGCTCATGTCGTGCGGGGTACCCGCGATCGCCTCCACCGAAACGGTGAGGAAGTGCCTCGCAGGGCGAGGAGACGGCGGCAGAGATGAACGTGCCCCCGCCCGGGACGGGTGGACGGGACGGGCGGGGGCACGAAATTGAGCTGCGCGACGTTCGGATCGGGAAACGTCGCGCAGCCCGGATCTTGCGGAGGCGTCAACCTCCGTCGTCGGTCTCGGTGTCGGTTTCGATCTCCTCGTCGACGTCGTGTTCGCGTCGTTTCATGCCGAGCGGTGTCCCCCCTACGTCGGTGAGCCAAACCAAAGCCCGCGGAATTCGACGGAATCCTTCGTGGTGACCCATCACCCGGCCCCTTGCGTTCACACGGCGGCCAGTGAACGCAGGAACGACGAGGCCCAGTCGTGCACGGTCCACCGCCGGACGGCGGCAGCTCGGCGCGCCGCCATCTCCCACCGCCGATCGACGTCGAGGTCCATCGCCTCGCCGATGCCGTCGGCGATCGACTCCGGCGACGACCCGTCGACCAGCACCGAGTGATCACCCAACTCCCAGGCGGCACCGGCCTGCTCGGAGAGAACGAGCACGCCACCGTGGCGCTCGTTGTACACCGAGAACTCCTTGGCGACGAGGTTCATGCCGTCGCGCCTCGGCGTCACCAGCGCGATGTCGGCCTCCGAGAGCAGAGCGGCGACGGTGCGGCGGTCGACGTCCTCGGAGATGAGCCGCAGCGGCGGGCTGCCGTCGGCACGCGACCAACGTGAGGCGACCTCGTGCGCCAACCGCTCGACCTCGACGCCGTAGTCGGCGTAACCGGGAACACCGCGCCGGGTCGGCTGGGCGACCTGCACGATGTCGACGCGGTCGGGGTCGAGCCGGCCCTGCCGGAAAGCGAGGTCGATGGCGTGGAGCCGTTCGGCCACGCCTTTGGTGTAGTCGAGTCGATCGATGCCGACGATCAGCCGCCGTCCGTGGAGCCGGTCGCGGACACGCTGCGCGACGGCCGCCGTCGACGGGTCGTGGAGCACGCTCAGCACGGCGTCGGCATCGATCGACACCGGCGAGGTGACCACGTCGGGCCGAGCGAGCACGCGGGTGCTCGCCGTGCTGACGCCGTCCTCGGGAAGCAGGTCGAGCAGGGTCCGACGGTCGCGCTCGGTCTGCACGCCGATCACTGCGGCGGCGGAGATCGCATCGGTGATCGCGTCGCGGGCCGGAAGCCGGCCGAGTGCCTCGTCGATCGGCGTGTGCAGCGACAACCCGACGACGAGGTCGGGTCGTTGCGCGGCGAGGATCGCGGGCACCAGGAGGAGTTGGTAGTCGTGGACCCAGATCGATGCCGACCGGGCCGCCTTGGCGACGATCTCGTCCGCGAATGCCCGGTTGTAGTCGACGTAGCCGTCCCACCAGCTGTCGCGCCAGCGGATCCGATCGCTCAGGCCGTGCAACGCCGGCCAGAGCGCCGAGTTGGACATGCCCGTGACGGCCGCGTCGGTGATCCAGGACTCGACTTCCACACCGACGAGCGGGCCGTGGCCCCATGCCGGACGGCGGTCGCCACCCGGCCGCGATGCAGCGCCGAACCAGCGCAACGGCTGGCGGCGCACCACGGCATCGAGTGCGGTCACCAGGCCGCCCGGCGCCCGTTGCCAACCGACGCCGTCGGTCCAGACCACCGGCAAGCGGTTGGCGACGACGTTCAGTTCGGCGATGGCACGAGACCCCCGGCGAGCGTCCCGGCGGCCGTTCCGGCGTGCCTCGAGGCGATCCTCTCGCCGGTCCGCCACCGAGGCCTCCCGGCGACGTCCCGACGATCTTGCGGCCGGATCTTCTGTTGCACTCGTCGACATGGCACCGGGATGGCTACCCGCCGCAGCGGTGGCTCAATCGCGAGCGGTGCAACCGGTGCCCGGTGCCACACACTGCCGCTGATCGCCGTGCGGTCGCGGTTCAGTCGTGGAGCATGTCGAGCAGCTCGCCGATCGTGTGCTGCCCTTCGAGCGGATGCCGCAACGGTGTGCGGTCGATGATCTCGTAGTGGTTCCGGCGTCCGACCTTCTCGCGCTTGAGGTATCCGGCGTGCTCGAGATCGTCGAGGATCCGCTGCACCGCGCCGGGGGTGATCCCCACGACGTATCCGAGGTCGCGTTGGCGCAGATCGGGATCACGACTGAGAGCCACCATCACGTGCGCATGGTTCGTGAGGAAGGTCCAGGACGGCAGGTCCGGCTTCGGTTCGATCAGCGTCACCTGGACATCATAGGTATTGCGAGATGCATGTTGCCCTG
>Ga0102931_1000431_pt1 | contig 20347 bp, 13 predicted proteins | sample SalPonR1_C_D1_MG_FD_79282 | JGI IMG/M metagenome (GOLD analysis project Ga0102931, IMG submission 79282) | Salt pond soil microbial communities from South San Francisco under conditions of wetland restoration - Salt Pond MetaG R1_C_D1_MG | ecosystem: Environmental > Aquatic > Marine > Intertidal... | reverse complement strand
TGCCGACGATCTCGACGTCGTCATCCAGCCCGGCGTCACGCGTAGCCGGCTGAACGAGCATCTGCGTGATCAGGGTCTCTTTTTCCCGATCGATCCTGGCGCGGACGCCTCGCTCGGCGGCATGGCGGCGACCCGCGCATCGGGCACGAACGCGGTGCGTTACGGCACGATGAAGGACAACGTCGTCGCACTCGAGATCGTCCTGCCCGACGGCCGCGTCATTCAGACCGCGCAGCGTGCGAGAAAATCCTCGGCCGGCTACGATCTCACGCGGCTGTTCGTCGGCGCTGAAGGGACGCTCGGGATCATCACCGAACTCACGCTGCGCCTCCAAGGCATACCCGAGGCTATGTCTTCCGCGACCTGCTCGTTTCCGAGCATCGAGGCCGCGTGCTCGGCCGTGATCATGACGATTCAGATGGGCGTACCGGTTGCACGGATCGAGCTTCTCGACCCTCTGACCGTGAAGGCGGTGAACGCCTACTCGAAGCTTTCGCTTCCCGAACGGCCACTCCTCCTCCTCGAGTTCCACGGATCGGAGTCGTCGGTCGCCGAACAGGCCGAGACCTTCGGCGAGATCGCGGGAGATTCTGGCGGTACCGGCTTTGCCTGGACGACATCGCCAGAGGAACGCACGAAGCTGTGGCAGGCGCGTCACGACGTCTACTGGGCGACCTGTGCGCTGCGACCGGGCGCCAGGGCACTCGCCACCGACGTCTGTGTCCCGATCTCCCGCCTTGCCGAGTGCGTCGAGGCCGCGCGGGCGAAGGCTTCGGAACTCCGCCTTATCGCCCCCATCGTGGGTCACGTCGGCGACGGCAACTTCCACGTGACGCCTGTCGTCGATCTCGAGGACGCGGACGAATTCGCCCGCACCGAGCAATTCGTCGGATGGCTGAACGACCTCGCTATCTCGATGGAGGGCACCTGCACCGGCGAACACGGCATCGGACAGGGCAAGAAGCCCTATCTCCGGCGCGAACTGGGCGAGGCGGTCGACGTCATGGCGGCGATCAAGGCGGCGATCGATCCAAAAGGCATCATGAATCCTGGCAAGATCCTCTGAGGGTCAGGCCCCGTCTGTGTGGATCGCCTTGAAGGTGATCGTGGTCAGTGTCCGCGAGATGCCGGGAATATCGAAGAGATTTTCGCTCAGATACCGTCCTATATCCTCGTCCTTGGGAACGTAGATCTTCGCGAGAAGGTCGAAGTCCCCGCTCGTCGAGTAAAGCTCGGACACGATCTCGCGGAGATAGATCTCACGGGCGACCTCGTAGGTCTTGCCGGGGTGGCAGCGAAGCTGGACGAAGACGCAGTTCATGGGCAACACCTCCTGGCCAACCGATAGCACATCGCCCCGCAGCCGCCAGCGTCGAAAAAGCCGTGGAACCTTCCGACCATTTCGGTCTAGCCTCGCGCCCGAGGGAGGACGATGCTCGGAATGACCCGTCATCAGCCAGACGCCGCGACACAGGTGCGCGTCTCCGACGAGGTGCGGAAGACGACCTGCTACATGTGCGCGTGCCGTTGCGGCATCAACGTGCACCTCAAGGACGGTCAGGTCACCTACATCGAAGGGAATCGCGACCACCCCGTGAACAAGGGCGTACTCTGCGCAAAGGGATCGGCCGGGATCAAGCAGGTCCTCTCGCCCGCCCGTCTCCGCGCCCCGCTCCGCCGCACCGGCCCGCGCGGGTCTGGCGCGTTCGAGGAGATATCATGGGAAGAGGCGCTGCAAACCGCCGTCTCCTGGCTGAAGCCGCTGCGAGCGACAGCGCCTGAAAAGCTAGCGTTCTTCACCGGTCGCGACCAGAGCCAGTCCTTCACCGGCTGGTGGGCACAGGCTTTCGGCACACCGAACTACGCAGCCCACGGCGGCTTCTGCTCCGTAAACATGGCGGCGGCCGGCATTTACACGATCGGCGGCGCCTTCTGGGAGTTCGGCCAGCCGGACTGGGAGCGGGCGGAGCTTTTCCTTCTCTTCGGCGTGGCCGAGGATCATGATTCGAACCCAATCAAGATGGGGATCGGTCGGCTCAAGGAACGTGGCGCGCGAGTGATCGGAGTGAACCCGATCCGGAGCGGCTACAATGCCGTGGCCGATGACTGGTACGGCATAACGCCCGGAACGGACGGTCTTCTGATCCTGTCGCTGGTCCACTGCCTGCTGAAAGCGGGCAAGATCGACGCAGATTATCTCGCGCGCTGGACGAACGCGCCCTGCCTCCTGAATGAGGACCCTGACTCCGCGGATTTCGGACTTCTTCTGAAGGACGACGATGACAAACCCGTCGTGCTCGACCGCACGACAGGCAAACCGGTGCCCTTCGACACACCCGGGGTTCGGCCCGACTTGACAGGCTCCTGGCGCCATGCGGGCTGCACGCACCGGCCGGTCTTTCACCGCATGGTCGACCGTTACCTGTCGGTCGACTACGCGCCCGAGACCGTTGCGCCGAGGACCGGTCTCTCCCCCGACCGCATCCGCACCCTCGCCGGAGAGATCGCGTACGCCGCATTCGGGAAATCATTCGCGGTCTCCCGCCGCTGGACCGACTTCCGCGGCGAAACGCACGACGCGATGACGGCCCGCCCCATCGCCATCCACGCCATGCGCGGCATCTCCGCTCATTCCAACGGCTTCCAGACCGCCCGCGCCATGCACCTTCTCCAGACGCTCATCGGCGCAGTCGAAAGCCCCGGCAGTTTCCGCTTCAAGCCGCCGTACCCGAAACCCGCTTCGGCCCATCCCCGCCCGCACTTCCGCGTCCGCCCCGGCCAGCCGCTCGATGGCCCGCATCTCGGCTATCCGCAGGGGCCGGACGACCTCGCGTTGACGGATGACGGGGCGCCCGCCCGGATAGACAAGGCCTTTACCTGGGAGAACCCGCTCTCGGCGCATGGCCTGATGCATATGGTGATCCCGAACGCCCACGCGGGCGACCCCTACAGGATCGACACGCTGTTTCTCTACATGGCGAACATGTCGTGGAACTCGTCGATGAACACCTCCGCGGTGATGGAGATGCTGACCGACACCGACGAGGCAGGCGACTACGTCATCCCGCGGATCATCTATTCCGACGCCTACGGCTCCGAGATGACCGCTTACGCCGACCTGATCCTGCCCGATACGACGTACCTTGAACGCCACGACTGCATCAGCCTGCTCGACCGCCCGATCTCCGAGGCCGAGGCCGCCGCAGATGGCATTCGCTGGCCGGTCCTCCCCCCCGACCGGGACGTCCGGCCGTTCCAGTCGGTGCTCCTCGACCTCGGGCATCGTCTGGGCCTGCCCGGGATGACGACCGAGGACGGCTCGCCGTCCTATCGAGACTACGCCGACTACATCGTGCGCCACGAGCGCAAGCCGGGCATCGGACCCCTTGCCGGATGGCGCGGAAACGGAACGGACCACGGCCGGGGAGAGCCTAATTTGGCCCAACTCGATCGCTACCGCGAAAACGGCGGCTTCTTCACGGCTCACATCCCTGACGAAGCGCAGTTCATGAAGCCCTGGAACCGCGCGTACTGGGACTGGGCGGTGTCGATGGGTCTCGTCGACGGCCCGCAGCCCTACCTGATCGAGCTTTGGTCCGAACCGCTGCGCCGCTTCCAAGTTTCCTCCGAAGGCAAAGGTATCCGCCAGCCGCCGGAGCATCTGCGCGACAGGCTGAAACAGGCGATGGACCCGCTGCCCCTCTGGTATCCGCCGCTCTCGGACGAACGCATCGACACCGGTGTCTATCCGATCCACGCGCTCACTCAGCGCCCGATGGCGATGTACCACTCCTGGGGAAGCCAGAACGCCTGGCTCCGACAGATCCACGGAGAGAATCCACTCTTCCTCCCGACCGATCTATGGGAGGCGCACGGCTTCCGCGACGGCGACTGGGCGCGCGTCACCTCGCCCAGCGGAGAGATTACCGTTCCCGTCGCGCACATGGCCGCGCTCAATGCCCACACCGTCTGGACGTGGAACGCCATCGGCAAGCGCAAGGGTGCCTGGGCGCTCGATCCGAAGTCGCCCGAAGCGACCAAGGGTTTTCTCCTGAACCACCTGATCTCGGAGCTGCTGCCCGAAAAGGGCGACGATTTGCGCTGGTCGAACTCCGATCCTGTCACGGGCCAGGCCGCCTGGTTCGACCTACGCGTTAGGATCGAGCGTGTCGACGCCCCGGTCGAGACGCGACCCATCTTCCCACCCTTGAAGGTGTCGGCGGAATGAGCCGTCATCCTGCTCAGGATACGCCGGTCTCCATCCTGCAGCCGGGACGCCGCTTGAAAACTGCGCGGCTCGTGCGGAGTCCCTGCGTCATCCTTACCTATTCATTGCTCCACGAATGACCTCACTTCCGTCTCATACCGACCGCAAGCTCGGCCTCGTGATCGACCTCGACACATGCGTCGGCTGTCATGCCTGCGTCGTAGCCTGCAAGGGCTGGAACGATGCCTCGCAACCCTCCGGTCTGACAGATGCCAACCCTTACGGGGCCGATCCGACAGGCTCGTTTCTCAACCGCGTCCATTCCTATGAAATCCAGCCGGATCAGGGCGCTGCGCAACTCGTCCATTTCCCGAAGTCCTGCCTGCATTGCGACGACGCTCCCTGCGTCACGGTGTGTCCGACCGGCGCTTCCTACAAACGTCAGGAAGACGGCATCGTCCTCGTCAACGAGAGCGATTGCATCGGCTGCGGGCTCTGCGCATGGGCCTGCCCCTATGGCGCGCGCGAAATGGATCCGACCGAACAAGTGATGAAGAAATGCACTCTGTGCGTCGACCGGATCTACAACGAGGAACTGCCGGAGGACGATCGCGTCCCCGCCTGCGTACGCACCTGCCCCACGGGTGCACGGCACTTCGGAGACCTCTCCGACCCCGGAAGCGCGGTCTCGCAACTCGTCGCCGAGCGCGGTGGGCTCGAGCTCATGCCCGAGCAGGGAACGAAGCCAGTGAACCGCTATCTGCCGCCGCGCCCAAAGGGAGAGATCGACGTTCTCGCGCCCTTGCTCGAACCTGTCGCGGACGACCCGAAGGGTCTTCTCGGCTGGCTCGACCGCACTCTGGAACGGCTCGGATGAAGGTCGGGGTTCCGGTGGGCAGATCAGCGGGATCAAGAGGCTAGCCCTTGCATCCCGCACGCTCGATCATCCTGTTCACGACGCTCTCGGGCCTTGGCTTCGGCCTGCTGACATTTCTCGGGCTCGGGTACCCGGACGTCAAGGGAATGACGGCCTTCGTCTTCTTCGCCATCGCGTACATGCTTGCCGCTGGCGGTCTCGCCGCCTCGGCCTTCCACCTCGGGCATCCGGAACGCGCCCTTAAGGCGTTCTCCCAGTGGCGGACAAGCTGGCTGTCGCGCGAGGCGTGGACTTCGGTCGCGACGCTGGTGGTCATGGCAGTCTATGGCGCTGGCCTCGTATTCCTCGACACCCGCGTCGCGGCGCTGGGCATCGTCGGCGCATTGCTGTGTCTCGCAACCGTGGTGTCGACGTCGATGATCTACGCCTCGCTCGGCTCCGTCCCGCGCTGGAACGACCGAACCACCCCGATTCTCTTCCTGGCATACGCCATAGCAGGTGGTGCGTTGCTTTCGGGAGAGGTCACGATGGCGATCTTCCTGCTCCTCGCACTCGCCGCCCTGCAGGCATGGGTCTGGCGCGACGGGGATGCGCGCTTCGCGCGGTCGGGAACCACGATGGCTACCGCGACGGGGCTTACCGGTGGCACGGTCCGTTCGTTCGAACCGCCGCACACGGGAAAGAACTACCTGCTGACCGAGATGGTCTACGTCGTGGGCCGCAAGCATGCGCGCAAGCTTCGGGCGATCGCCATCGTCCTGGTCTCGTTCCTGCCGGTGATCCTCCTTCTCCTGCCATTCTCGCATGTATTCGCGACGCTCGCGGTGCTGTCGCACATCGCGGGCGCCCTTGTCGCGCGGTGGCTCTTCTTCGCCGAAGCCGAGCATGTCGTCGGACTCTACTATGGCAAGCGTCACGGAAGCTCGACGTCGACCCAGACGATCCGGTGACGGGACGCCGCCGCCGCGGTTTCCGCAGCGCTGCCGGCCAGAGGCCAATGGACGCCTGATCCCAGAACCTTCCAGTGCGACGACGGCAGAACGTAGTCCACACGGAGATTCCCGGGGTCGCCGGGTCCGTCCCGCCAGTCCGCGGTATCGAGTGAGGGGTCGCCCTCGTGAGTCAGGTTCGACCCGCCGTCCCGGTCTGCGGCGGCTGCGCCGCCTGCGCTTCGCGGTGCGGGATCGAGAAGCTGTGGATGGGACAGGAGGCTGTGCATCGCTGCGGGCCGCCCGTCGCCATCTGCGGGATCCATATTCGTATCGCCGAGAAGCACGAAAGGAGCTTCGACCGGTCTTTCGGGAAGCTTTCCGTCAAGGTAGGCGAGCCAGAAGGCGGCCTCGTCGTGGTTCCTCCGGCCGTTTCGATCCTCGGGCCCGTCAAAGACGGGAGGGGTCGCGTGAAAAGCCCAGAGGCGAATCTCGCGCCCGTCTGGAAGCGCGAGGGAAACATCCCAGTGACCAGTGGATGAAAGCCGCTGGTCGGGAAAAGAGCCGTTCGGCGGTTCCCGACCTTGGAGCAGCGCATCCGGCAGATCGTGCCAGAGATACCGCGAGAAATCCCGGCTGGCGCTGCTGTCGACGGGCAATCGCGACAGCAGCGCCATCCCGCCCTGGCCCGCGAATTCGCCATACCCCTGCGCGTCGCGCGGACTCCCGGCACGGCCGTCACCGTTCATGTCTCGGCCGCTCTGTAGACCGGAATTCGGCGCGAAGGCGAAAAGCGAATCGTAGCGCTGCCCGGCCTCGCCGAGAGCGGCCGTCAAGGCGCGGAGCGCATGGAGATCTTGGTCGTAGTCAAACCCTGTCACCAGCAGAACGTCGGGAGATACCTCTGCGATGACCGCCACCGCCGCGAGGACATCCGGCGCTCCCTCTAGAATGTCGCGAAGAAGCAGGCCGGGGCCGTCGCGCGAGAGCTCGACATTGTAGGTGGCGATGCGCAATGGGTCGGCCGAGGCCGCGAGCGCGGCGAACGACAGGATCAGACAGGCTGCAGCCCGATGGCCTCTTCGTCCTGCGCGCGGCGGCGTTTGTCGGCGATCATGTTTGCGACACGGCCCATGGCGATCCCTCGCATGAACAAGGAAGTCGGAAGGAACGCCCATGCCGCCACCGTCCAGATCAGCGTATGCGGGTTTTCGAGGGAAACGGTGCCGAAAACCGACCCCGCCGCCTTGACCGCCGCAGGTGTCAGGAATGGCAGAAGAAAGCCTAAGGCGATGTTAAAGCGGGCGTCCCGCTCCAGGCGTTCTACCACGTCGCCGCCCGTGGTCGGATCGAAGGTCGGAAGGTTGACCCAGACGTTGAAGCTGCCGTTGGCGAGCGGCCATCGCTGAATACGGAGAACGATGATGAAGATTGCAAGCGTGGTCAGCGAGATGAGGTAAGCCATGCCGGCGGCCGTGCGCACCTGATAGATATGCGCGCTGCTCGCCTCTTCTGGCAGCATGAGAACCACCAGCCTGACCGGGCTGTAAGGAAAGTCGATCACGCTTCCGATCAATCCGCCGATCGCCTGAAGGAACATCGTGAGCGACGTCTGGCCGTATTCGCCTCTCAGAATGATCGAAAGGAGAAGAACGGTGAAGAGAAGCGAGAAGAAGCGGATGCGGTTGAACGGCGGCGCGTCACGAAACTCCACGAGACCCGGATAGGCAGAGGTGTATTCTATGATCGTCAGCACCGCGCCGAAGATCGCGACGAGCGCCACGATCTGCGCTGTATCCGTACTGGTGCCGGGCAGCATCAGGGAGGGGATCGAAACGAGGATCACCACCATGAATGCGCGCAGCATGGCATATGCCAGCCGGGAAATCACTGCCCGTCGCCCCCGATCCGGTCGGACGGAACTTTACCCGCCCTTTCATGCCTTTCGCCGCACCGATTGTGGCGGCCCGCCACATTTTTGCCCACTTCTGGCCTACTTCCAACTGTCCCAGCAACTCGAGGTTAACCATCGAAAGGAAGTGCGGCATTTTCATGGTCAAACTGGTGCGTCATTGCATCATTTTGGACCTGCAAAAGGGCGGCTTCGCCGGCTCTGCCCCTTTACCCGGCGAACTGAAGCTCAGACCCAAGGGCGATCCTGCGCGGATTTTGCCTCGAAGCTCTCGATCGCACCGACCTTCTCGAATGTCAGGCCGATGTCGTCCAATCCATTGAGCAGGCAATGCTTGCGGAACGTGTCGACCTCGAACGCGAAGGCCGTTCCGTCCGCAGTCGTCACCGTCTGCGCTTCCAGATCGACGGTGATCCGGGCGTTCTGGCCCTTCTCGGCATCCTTCATCAGGATATCGACCTGCTCCTGCGGAAGTGCGATGGGCAGAATCCCGTTCTTGAAGCAGTTGTTGAAGAAGATGTCCGCGAAGGATGGCGCGATCACGCAACGGATGCCGAAGTCGAGAAGCGCCCACGGCGCGTGCTCGCGGCTCGACCCGCAGCCGAAGTTCTCGCCGGAGACGAGAATCTCCGCCTCGCGGTAGGCCGGCTTGTTCAGGACGAAGTCCGGGATCTCGTTTCCGTCGTCGTCGTAGCGCATCTCGTCGAAAAGGTTCTTGCCCAGGCCGGAGCGCTTGATCGTCTTCAGGAATTGTTTCGGAATGATCATGTCGGTGTCGACATTGATGAGCGGCAAAGGCGCCGCGATCCCTGTGATCTTCGTGAACTTGTCCATCCCAGGCGGCCCTCCTCGTTTCGGAACACCGCCTGATTAGTCCCTTTGAGGGCGGGTTTCCAGTAGCCGCGGACTAGTGTCGACGGACGAATTGGCGAAATGCGCCGAGGCTGCCAAGCGCGCCGAGAAGAAGCCAGACACCGGCGGGCAGCGGAATGACCGGTGGTGGAGGTGAACTCGGCGGTGTCGTTGGAGGCACGGGAGGTCGACGGACCGTCGGAACGTTGCGGACGTTGAACACGGCATTCAGATAGGTCGAATTGTCCCGGTCCTCGACGGTCCAGAATTCGCGGCCGCTGTCGAAGCCGAAGAGGCTGAAGCTGTAGATCTTGCCATTGTGGGTGAAGCTGTCGGACAGGGCGTCGTTCTTCAGAAGCTGAACCCGGTCCGCGCAGCCATTCGCGTTCAGCGACCCGCCGAACCCGCTCTTGCGCGAGTAGTTCGGTCGGATGCCGTTCGCTCGGCCGTTCGCGCAGGGATCGGCGAGGTTCGGCGTCTCCCAAAGGGAGAAATTGTAGGAGGTGTTGAACGTCCTCACCATGCCGTCAAACGACGCCTTGAACTTCAGGTTCAGCCGGGCGACCTTAACATGCTCGCCCTGATAGATGACGCGGTTCATGTGGGTGAAGACGCCCACGTCGAACTTCTTGTTCACATCGAAACGCTCGCCGAGGTTCACCGCATCGAATGCGAAGCCGCTTCGGCCATTGTACCCCGGGAAGGATTCGCCCCACCTTATTTCGTCCTTGCCCGCGCCGGTAATGCGTGGTGACCCGACCTTCGAAACGATGTCCCAGGAACCGGCAACCGACTTGAGCGTAACCTGAGATGCCTGCGCGGCCGTACCGGCGAGAGCGATCGCGACGACGGAAAGGAAATTCCTCAACACTCAGATGCCCCTTTTCGAACCCACCGAGCCCTATTCTTCCGGACTCTGGAACCAACTACGACCGCCGGATTGCCAAAACACCGAAACCGACCCCTGCCAGACAGCTTCATTGTGGTGACAGACCGTTTCCGGTTGTTAGTCCCGCCGGCCCGCCGCTTCCGGATCCTGCATCAGGAAACAGTCTTCGACGACTGCCTCAATTGACGCGTTCTTGCCGCAATCCTACCACGATTTTGCCCAGTTCTGACGCTCGCACCTAGCTTGAAAGCCGACGGCGATCAAGGAAAATATGGGCTCCCCGGAACGGGAAGACACACGATAGGCTAACCCCGCCGCAAAACCGTGGGCCTGTCGCCGAAAGACGACGGCCCGCTTGGGGCCGGTCAGAGCGCGTCGCGGACGTCCGTGAGCCGGCCGGTCACAGCCGCCGCCGCCGCCATCGCGGGGCTCATCAGGTGGGTCCGTCCTCCCCGACCCTGCCGGCCTTCAAAGTTTCGGTTCGAAGTCGCGGCGCATCGCTCGCCGGGCGACAGTTGATCGGGGTTCATGGCGAGGCACATCGAACAGCCGGCAAGACGCCATTCGAAACCGGCAGCCTTGAAGATGTCGGCCAGACCTTCCTCCTCGGCCTGTGCGCGGACGAGGCCCGATCCGGGCACCACCATGGCGCGAAGACCGTCCTTGATCTTCTTGCCCTTGAGGATCGCCGCAGCGGCGCGAAGATCCTCGATCCGGCCATTCGTGCACGACCCGATGAAGACCGTGTCGATCTCGATCTCCCCGAGCGGCGTGCCGGGCTCCAGACCCATGTACTCGAGCGCCCGGCGCGCCGCCTCGACCTTGCCGCCCTTGAAGTCTTCCGGGGCCGGAACGACGCCGGTAATCGGAAGGACGTCCTCGGGCGACGTTCCCCACGTCACGACCGGCGCGATGTCCTCGCCGCGGATCGTCACGACCTTGTCCCAGTGCGCGTCGGGATCGGAGCGGAGCGTCCTCCACCAGGCCATGGCTGCGTCCCATTGCGCGCCTTTCGGGGCATGGGGGCGCCCTTTGATGTACTCGAAGGTCTTCTCGTCCGGCGCGATGAGCCCGGCGCGCGCGCCGCCTTCGATCGCCATGTTGCAGACTGTCATCCGGCCTTCCATCGAGAGAGAGCGGATCGCCTCGCCGCAGTACTCGATCACGTAGCCGGTGCCGCCAGCGGTTCCGGTGTGCCCGATGACCGAAAGCGTGATGTCTTTCGCCGTCACGCCGGGGCCGAGCTGTCCCGTGATCTCGACCTTCATGTTCTTCGACTTCTTCTGGATCAGCGTCTGCGTCGCGAGCACGTGCTCGACCTCGGACGTTCCGATTCCATGGGCAAGCGCCCCGAAGGCGCCGTGCGTCGCCGTGTGACTGTCGCCGCAGACGATGGTCATGCCGGGCAGGGTCCAGCCGTTCTCCGGGCCGATGATGTGGACGATCCCCTGACGGATATCATTGACCGGGTAGTAGTGAACCCCGAAGTCCCGCGCGTTCTTGTCGAGCGCATCGACCTGGATACGGCTCTCCTCGTTCTCGATGCCCTTCTGCCGATCGAGGGTGGTCGGAACATTGTGATCGGGCACCGCGATTGTCTTTTCCGGCGCGCGGACGGTACGCCCGCTCATCCGAAGTCCCTCGAACGCCTGTGGCGACGTCACCTCGTGGACGAGATGGCGGTCGATGTAGAGAAGGCTGGTCCCGTCTTCGTCCTCTTGAACGAGATGGGCGTCCCAGATCTTGTCGTAGAGCGTCTTGCCGGTCATGGCGGATTCCCCGGATGGTCTTTGAGAAGAGGCGTTTCAGGCTTGGGCGCCCGTCATGGACGGGCTTTGGCCGTCATCCGCGCCCCGTAGAAGCGCCACGGCAATCTCGCACGATCATCAATGTCGAAAACCGGTCTCATGCAGGCGAGATACCCCCGCGATCCGAATTCATCAAGAGGTCAGCGATACTCGGGTCCGGTTGCGCGCCGCTCGGGCGCCGTGCCATCGTCGGCCTTGAAGGGGCCTCCGTGGAAAATGAGGGCGAGAGATGATCGAGGAACTGCGTGCACTCTACGACGCCGTCTCTCTGCAGTTTTCCAATCTCCTCCTGCCCTCGCGCCTCGTCCAGTTCGCCATCCTCCTGGCTTGCGTCCTCGTCGCATTGATCCTGAGGCGCGCTGCCGGGAGCCGCACGCGCGACTGGATGCACAGCCTCGAAGGGCGGCCGAAATGGCAGCTTCGGCTGCTGCTCATCTTGGAACGCCGGCTGGGCCTGATCTTCTTCGTGATCCTGAGCTGGCTTGCAGTGGTCGTGATGGCAGAAGTCTCGCCCTTCACGTCGCGCCGCTTCATTCTCGAGCTTGTCGCCACCATCGCCACGGCTTGGCTCGCCATTTCTTTCGCGGCGCGCTTCATCCGGAACGTTGTGCTTCGGAAAGCCATGACATGGGGCGTTTCCGTCTACGCCATGCTCTATTTTCTCGGCCTGATCGAACCTGTGTCGACGGCCCTCGAATCCGTGGCACTGGAACTGGGAGATTTCCGCCTTTCGCTCCTGACGCTGATCAAGGCGCTGATCGTCACCGCACTTCTTCTTGCGGCGGCACGGCTGATTTCGCACACGACTGCGTCACGCGTACGGGCGAACCGCGATATATCGCCCTCGATGCAGGTGCTCGTCGTCAAGTTCCTGCAAGTCATCCTGTACGGGGCTGCCTTCTTCATCGGCCTCAAGGCAGTCGGCTTCGACCTCACCGGCCTCGCAGTGCTTTCGGGGGCCATCGGCGTTGGGCTTGGCTTCGGGCTCCAGAAGGTGGTCTCGAACCTCGTCTCGGGAATCATCATTCTCCTCGACAAGTCGATCAAGCCCGGCGACGTCATCTCTCTTGGCGATACCTTCGGATGGATCAACTCGCTCGGCGCGCGCTACGTGAGCGTCGTCACTCGGGACGGCAAGGAGTACCTGATCCCGAACGAGGATCTGATCACCGGGCAAGTGGTGAACTGGTCTCACTCCAACGAGTTCGTGCGTCTCGACATCTACTTCGGCACCTCCTACGGCGACGATCCGCACCTGGTCCGAAGGATCGCCATCGAGGCGGCGAAGAGTGTCGACCGCGTCCTCTCTCAGAGGCCTCCAGTCTGCCATATCGTCGGTTTCGGAGACAGTTCGGTGGACTACATCCTGCGATTCTGGATCAGCGACCCCACGGGTGGTCTGACGAACATCCGCGGCAACGTCTTTTTGGCTCTTTGGGATGCCTTCAAGCGAAGTGGCGTGTCGATCCCATTCCCGCAGAGAGAGGTCCGACTGCTGGATCAGCCGGTTTCCGCCGCCATCGAGGCGGGGCCCAAGGCACCTGATTGATGTTTGACTGGCGATGCAGGACCAACATGGTAAGAGACGTGTTCAAGGAATAACAGGGGGCAGATCCTTGCGCGTACATCGCGTCCTCGCGTGGCTTTTGGCGGGAATGCTTATTGCCGCCCCGGCCGCGGCGCTGGACAGCTTTTCCTTTGACACACCCGGTGCGCCCGAGGACCTGCAGGAGAGTTTGCGGGCGGCGTCCCTCCTCGTGTCACTTGCCGATGATGGCGTTACCGACCCGCAAGAGCTTCTTGCGGCGGCGCGGGCTGAGTACAGCCGGCTTCTCGGGGCGCTCTACAACGCCGGCTACTACGGTGCCGTGATCAGCGTAGAGATCGACGGGCGCGAGGCCGCCGACATACCGCCTCTCGCTCGGCCGGCGTCGATCGACCGGATCACGGTGCGGGTTGAGCCGGGGCCGAGCTACACGTTTTCGCGTGCCACGACCGAACCGATTGCCCCGGGCACCGAGCTTCCTCCGGGATACGCCATCGGCGAGCCCGCACGCACGGCTGCCATACGTCGCGCTGCGCAGGCCGCTGTCACGGGCTGGCGCGCCATCGGCTATGCGAAGGCGCGGGTGTCGGAGCAGGACATCGTCGCGAATCATGCAGCGGACATGGTCGCGTCGGACCTCACTCTTGCGACCGGTCAGCGGCTCCGCTTCGGGGAGATCATCGTACGCGGCGAAGCGCGGATGAGCGCCGATCGGGTGCGCGAGATCTCGGGGCTCGAGCGCGCTTCTGAGGTCTTCGATCCCGAGGAATTGCGCCGGGCGTCCAGACGGTTGCAGAGAAGCGGTGTCTTTCGATCGGTCTCCATCACCGAGGCTGAGGACGCTAACCCCGACGGAACCCTCGACATCACGATCCAAGTGGCCGAACAGAGGCTCAGGCGTTACGGCGTGGGGCTCGAGTTCTCGACGACCGAAGGGCTCTCGGCAAATGCCTATTGGCTTCATCGCAACCTTCTGGGCGGAGGCGAGCGGCTCCGGGTCGAGGGCGAATGGTCGTCGATCGACGACAGCACTGGTGGAATGGACTATTCGCTGGGGGCGCGGCTGACGCGGGCGGCGACCCGAGGGCCGGATACGGATCTCTACGTCTTCGCGAACCTCGAACAGCTGAACGAGCCGGACTTCACGTCCTACTCGGTCGAGGCGGCGATCGGATACACGCGGATTGCCACTGATCGGCTCAGCGTCGCGGCGGGGATCGGCGGGCGTTTCTCGTCGGTCAGGGAGAATGGGAGCACACGGGAGTTCAAATTTCTGACGCTGCCTCTGGAAGCCACCTACGATGGTCGTGACGATAGTCTCGATCCGCGAGATGGCTTCTACGCGGACGCCGAACTCACGCCTTTTCTGGGTATCGACGGATCCGCCGACGGTGCCCGATTCTTGGGCGACGGAAGGGCATACCTCACCTTCGGCGAGGCGCGTCCGGTGACCCTCGCCGGTCGCGTCCAGCTCGGATCGATCATCGGGGCTCCGATCAACGGCGTGCCGAACGACTGGCGGTTCTACTCCGGCGGCGGAGGCACCGTGAGAGGGCAGGATTACCAGGCGCTGGGCGTGAATATCGCGCGTGGGCCGCAAAGAGTGCGGAGCGGCGGGCGCAGTTTTCTCGGGCTCTCGGGAGAGGCTCGTGTCGGCGTGACCGAGACGATCGGTGTCGTCGCCTTCGCGGATTGGGGCTACGTCGGTCTCGACTCCGTTCCCGGCACGAGCGGCGACAGCCACGCGGGAGCCGGGCTCGGGGTGCGGTACGACACAGGCATCGGACCGATCCGGCTGGACGTCGCGGTGCCCGTTTCGGGCGATACCGGCGGCTCGGACTATCACATCTACATCGGGATCGGTCAGGCCTTTTGAAACGTGTTCTTCCATTCATCGTCGCGATGCTTCTGCCGGGGGCGGCGTTCGCTCAGGACGACGACGGCGGTGGTTTCCTCGAACGACTGCTTGAGGACAACCTGTCGGGGGCAGGACGGGATGTTCAGATTGTCGGGTTCGCCGGTGCACTGAGTTCGGAGGCCACGATCCAGCGGCTGACAATCGCGGACGACGAAGGGGTCTGGCTCACGCTGGAGGACGTGGTTCTCGACTGGAGGCGCACCGCACTCCTGCGTGGAAGACTGGTCGTCAATCGACTCACCGCGGCTTCGATCTCTCTTCCGCGTCTGCCGCAGGCGCAGGCGCAGGAGGACGAGGGTATCGATCTGCCCCAGCCCGAGGCGTCCGGGTTCAGCCTCCCCGAGCTTCCCGTTTCCGTCAACATCGGCGAGATCTCGACGCCCTCCATCTCGATCGGCGAGCCGGTCTTCGGCATCGCGAGTGAATTCTCCCTCGACGGGTCTCTGAGCCTCCAGGGCGGCGAAGGAGCGGCCGACTTCGAGATCGTCCGCACAGATGGTCCGGCGGGGATTTTCGACATCGAGGCGAGCTACGCCAACGAGACGCGGGTTCTCGACCTTGCACTGGACTTTTCCGAGCAGCAGGGGGGCATTCTGGCCACACTCGCAGGTATACCCGGCGAGCCGTCCGTGGACCTCGACGTCCAGGGGGAAGGCCCCCTCAACGCCTTCGAGGCGACGCTTTCGCTGTCGACAGATGACACCGAGCGTCTCGTCGGAACTCTGAACATCGGAGGCGCCGGCACGACGGAAGGTGGTCCTGTCCCGTTTCGGGCCGAGGTCGCTGGCGACATCGCGCCTCTCCTCGCTCCGGAGTATGCCGAATTCTTCGGGGAGAGCGTTGCTCTGGTGCTTGGCGGCGTCAGGGCTCCCGACGGCGCGCTGGATTTCCGCACATTCACACTCGATGCAAGACAGATCAGTTTCGACGGACAGCTCAGTCTTGCGCCAGGCGGTCTGCCGAGGAGCTTCGATCTCGCCGGGACGATCGCGTCTGACACCGGCGAACCTGTGCTTCTTCCCATACCGGGCGAACCGACCGAGGTCCGGGCCATCACTATGAACGCGACATTCGATGCGTCTTCCGGCGACGCATGGCAGGGAGAGTTCCGCATTCTTGGGTTGGATCGGCCGGGTTTCTCGGCCGAGGCGCTCGACCTCGACGGCGACGGCACGATCAGCCGGAGCGGCGCCTTCACCGCGAATCTGAATTTCGCCGCCGAAGAACTGGATCTCGGCGATCCGGCTGCCGTGGCGGCGCTGGGCGAGCGGGTGACGGGACGGGTCGAGCTTTCGGGCGCGCCCGATGCCCCGCTCGACATCTCGCGCTTCGACATCACAGGCGAAAGCTATGCGCTCGAGGCCGCCGCCGTCCTCGTCATCAACGATCGTGACCTGGCGGTCGACGGCCGCGCCCGGCTTTCGGCTCAGGATCTTTCGGTCTTCTCAGGCATCGCCGAGCGCCCGCTCGCGGGATCGGCGGAACTGTCGGTCGCTGGCTCCGGGCAGATCCTCGGCGGCGCGTTCGACGCGACCGTAGAGGGCCGGACGACCGATCTCTCGATCGGGATCCCTGAACTCGACAATCTTGTCGAAGGCACGACACGGCTCACGGTCGCGGCACGGCGGAGCGCCGATGGACTCACTCTCGAAACCTTCCGCCTCGGCTCACCGGTTGCGCAGATCACTGCTGAAGGTGCAATTCGCAGCGTCGGCACGCGCCTCAACCTCTCCGCATCGATTGACGATGGCGCGCTCGTGCTTCCGGGGCTCGATGGCCGGCATACGCTCGCAGTCATCGCGGAAGGTGATGGCGACGTCTGGCAGATCCGCAGTTCTCTGCGGGGAGCGACCCTTTCGGCCGCCGTGGATGGCGAACTTGACGATTCCGCTCCGCTCCCGGCCTTCGATGGACTGGTGACTGTCGACGCTGGGTCTTTGGCGCCGCTCGCGACGCTGCTCGAGATGCCCGGGCTTTCCGGCGCCGCGTCGCTCGAGCTCGACGGTCAAATTCAAGGCGATCTGTCCACCTTCGATCTAGAGATCACGGCGGAAGGCACTGGCCTGACGACGGGCATGCCCGATCTAGATCCTCTTCTCGACGGACGGGTTGCGCTCTCGCTCGACGCGGGTCGAGGGGCAGGCCCGATCGAGATCCGGGAACTGGCCGCATCGACGGCGACCATCTCGATCGAAGGTGAGGGCACGCTTTCGGGACTGCCGGAGGCTCTCGTTCCGTTCGATGCCGCCGCGCTGCTGACCGCTCCGGCGGCCTTCGACGGACGTATCGCGATCTCGGCGACCGATCTCGCGCCCGCCGCCGCGATTTCGGGTCTGCCGGATCTCGGTGGGGGCCTCGTCACGACAGTCTCGGGACAAGCGGACTTCGATCTTTCGTCCTTCGATCTCGACCTCTCGCTCCAGTCAGAGGATCTCTCGACCGGCCTGCCGGACATCGACGCTTTCCTGCGCGGCGGTGTGTCCGCCACACTCGAAGCGGCGCGGGAGACCGGCCCCATTGCGCTCGATCGCCTCGAAGTCTCCGCTCGATGGATCGACGCCGCTCTGGAGGGTGTCATCACCGGGCTGCCGTCCGCTCTCGTTCCAATCGACAATGAGGCGATCCTGCAGACTGCGAGGTTCGACGGGTCTGCGGAGATTTCTTCGGAAGACCTCGCGCCGCTGGGTCCGATCGCCGGTCTCCCGCGCCTTGCCGGGGCCGTCGAGATCGAGATGGAAGGCTCCGTTGCAGCCAATCTCGAAACGCTGGACGTGCAGGTTGTCGCGAACGGTGCGAACCTGAGGACCGGAATCGCAGCGGTTGACGAATACATCGGTGGCGGCACCGTACTCTCCATTGACGCGAGCCGCTCGGAGGGCAGTTTCGAAATCCGGCGGGGCCGATTCGCATCGCCGGCTCTGAGCGCTCAGGTCGAAGGGTCGATCGGCCCGCAAAGCGGCGATCTCAACGCGTCCGTTCGGCTCGAAGATCTGGGCCGGATCGTCGAGGGGTTCTCGGGCCGCGCCTCTGCTGATTTGAACGCGGAGCGAAGCTCGGGGAACCCTTGGCAGATCACCTCGAACGTTGACGGGCCCGGCGGAATGCGTGCCCGTGCGGAAGGGACCGTCAGCACCGGGTTCGATCGCGTCGACCTCGACATCACCGGTAGCGTCCCACTCGGGCTTGCCAACACGTTCATAGCGCCGCAATCGCTCGGCGGCCAGGCGTCCTTCGATCTGAGCGTGTCCGGGCCACCGGCGCTCTCCTCCGTATCGGGAACGATCACGACATCCGACGCCCGCCTCGTCGCGCCGACACTCGGTTTCGTCGTGCAGCGGATGGATGGAACCGTACGGCTTTCGGGAGAACGTGCACAAGTCGAGGTCCTCGCGAGCATAGAGGGCGGCGGCCGGGTCACCGTATCGGGTCCGATCGGTCTTGCCCCACCTCTCGATGCCGATCTCTCGATCAACCTCGCAAACGTCCGCGTGACGGATCCCGAACTCTACGACACGATTCTCAACGGGGACATCTCGATCGATGGGCCGCTGGCGGGAGGGGCGACGATTGCGGGGCAGCTCCGTGTGGGCCGCACCGAAATCCGAATTCCTGCGGGCGTTTCGGGTGGGGTCGTGCCTATTCCCGACATCGTCCACGTAGCCGAATCTGCCGCCGTTCGGCAGACTCTCGCCCGCGCCGGTCTGCTGGGCGGGGACGAGAGCGGAGGCGGGAACGGCGGAGGCGGACCGGCCTATCCGCTAGACCTTCGCATTCTCGCTCCGAACCAGATCTTCATCCGTGGTCGCGGTCTCGATGCGGAGCTTGGCGGCTCCTTCGGGATTGGTGGAACCACCGACGACGTCATACCTGTCGGTCAGCTTGAGCTGATCCGCGGACGCCTCGATATCCTGGGCAAGCGATTGGTGCTCGACGAGGGGTCGATCACCGTGCAGGGTGATTTTAATCCGTTCGTCCGTCTCGTGGCGGTGTCGCAGGCCGAGGACGTCACCGTTCGCATCGTGGTGGAGGGGCCGATCTCGGAACCCGAGATCAGCTTTCTTTCCGAACCCGCTTTGCCGGAGGACGAGGTCGTTGCACGGCTCCTCTTCGGGCGCGGGATAGAGACCCTATCGCCGCTGCAGGCCGCACAACTCGCGGCCGCCGTCGCGACCCTTACGGGTGGCGGCAACGGAGTTCTCGGAAACCTTCGCGCGAACTTCGGTCTCGACGACCTCAACGTCTCGACGGACGAGAGCGGCGGCCTGGCGGTGACAGCGGGCAGGTACATTTCCGACAACGTCTACACGGACGTGACGGTCAATTCGGAAGGCGAGACGGAACTCAAGTTGAATCTCGACCTGACGCCGTCGGTGAAGGTGACAGGCCAGACCAGCACGAGCGGAGAAAGCGGCATCGGCGTCTACTACGAGCGCGACTACTGATGCAGAGGCCCGATCCATTGGATTCGGGCCGTTCCGGTGTTACATTCCTCGTATGCTCTGCGCCGGGGTTGATCGGCGCGCAACGAAGGAGGACGATGTCCTGTCTCAACTTCACGATGCGGTCCGTGATCAGACCGCGGCGGACTCGGCGATGACCGCGGTCCCCACCGCGCCGGGTGGAAAGGCGCTACTCGACGCAATTCTCGCATCACTGGAAGACGACAAGGCCGAGGAGATCGTGACGATCGACCTCAAGGGCAAGTCCGAAATGGCCGATTTCATGGTCATCTGTTCGGGCCGGTCGAGCCGCCAGGTTTCGGCGATGGCCGAAAAGCTCGTCGACCGTCTCAAGCAGAACTTCGGCGTGGTGTCGAAGGTCGAGGGCAAGGATGCCGGTGATTGGGTGCTGATCGATGCGGGCGACGTGATCGTCCACGTATTCCGGCCCGAGGTGCGCGATTTCTATCAGCTGGAAAAGATGTGGCTCCCTGCAGGAGCACAGGCGGAGCGCACCGTCAGGGCATGATGCGGCTACACGTTGCTGCCGTGGGCCGCATTCGGGCGGATGTGCCCGAGCGCGCGCTCATCCGTGATTATCAGACCCGCTTCGACAGGACGGCGCGCGCCTTGAACATGGGCCCCCTCGCCGAACACGAGGTCGAACCGAAACGCGGGACTGGTCCGGCGGCGGAGGCCGACGCGCTGAGGAAGGCGATCCCCGCTGGCGCGGCCGTCGTTGCGCTGGATGAAAGGGGAGGGACGCTTTCATCGCCCGGTCTCGCCGACCGGCTCGAGTCGTTCCGCGACAACGGCAGGTCCGACGTCGCGTTCCTGATCGGGGGAGCAGACGGTCTGCTGCGCGAAGTCCGCGAGGATGCGGAACTCGCCCTGTCGTTCGGACCGATGGTTTGGCCCCACATGCTCGCGCGGGTGATGCTCTTCGAGCAGCTCTACCGCGCCGCGACGA
>Ga0102931_1000424_pt1 | contig 20459 bp, 17 predicted proteins | sample SalPonR1_C_D1_MG_FD_79282 | JGI IMG/M metagenome (GOLD analysis project Ga0102931, IMG submission 79282) | Salt pond soil microbial communities from South San Francisco under conditions of wetland restoration - Salt Pond MetaG R1_C_D1_MG | ecosystem: Environmental > Aquatic > Marine > Intertidal... | reverse complement strand
TCGCTGGTGGCGCGGCGGGCCCAGGCGCTGGGCATGACCGTGTCGGCGTACGACCCCTACATCTCGCGCCACCGCGCGGACGATCTCCACGTCGAGCTGTTCGACGACCTGAGCGCGATGCTGACCGTCACCGAGGTGCTCACCGTGCACACGCCGCTGACGGAGGAGACGCTGGGCATGATCGGCCCCGAAGAGCTGGCACGCATGCCGCGGGGCGCCGTCGTGGTGAACGCCGCGCGGGGCGGGATCGTGGACGAGGAGGCGCTGGCCACGGCGCTGGACGACGGTCAGGTGTTCGCCGCCGGGCTCGACGTGTTCCGGCTCGAGCCCCCCTCGGCCGACCATCCGCTGCTCGGGCGCGACGACGTCGTGGTGACGGCCCATCTGGGCGCGAACACGCGGGAGGCGCAGGCGCGCGTAGGCGCAGAGATCCTGGAGCGGACCGTCCAGGCGCTACGGGGCGACTATTCGCGCGGCGTGGTGAACGCGCCGGCGCTGTCCGCCGAGGTGCTGCGCGACCTGGGCCAGCACCTGGCGCTCGGAGAGATCCTGGGCAAGACCGCCGTGCAGCTGATCGGGGGCCGGGTCCGCGAGATCGCGATCGAGTTCGCCGGCGACTTCCCGCGCGACCCCGATCCGATCGCGATCGCGGTGACGAAGGGGTTCCTGGAGCCGATCCTGAACGAGCCCCCCAACTACGTCAACGCGGCCGCCATCGCGCGGGAGCGCGACATCCGCATCGCCAAGACGACGGCGTCGCGGGGCCGGGGCTATACGACGTTCGTGCAGGTCACGGTCCGGACGGACGAGGGCCGGACCGAGGTGGCGGGCAGCGTGCTGGGGTCCGTTCCACGCATCGTCGAGATCGACGGCTACCCGATCGAGATCAAGCCGGAGGGCGCCATGCTGATCTGCACGAACGTCGACCGGCCCGGCGCGGTCGGGAAGGTCGGGACCGTCCTCGGCGACGCCGGCGTGAACATCGTCGGGATGCAGCTGAGCCGGGTGGGAGAGGGCGGGACCGCGATGTTCGCGCTCACGCTCGATGCCGCGCCGCCGGACGAGGTGCTGGAGGTGCTCGGCTCGATGAGCGACGTGATCCGCAGCTTGCGGCTGGTGCGGCTGTGAGCGTCCGCAAGACGCGACTGGCGGCGCCGGGACCGGTCGAGGTCCCCCCGCAGGTGCTCGAGGCGATCGCTCGGCCGCCGCTGCATCACCGCACGCCCGAGTTCGCGCGGCTGCTCGGCGAGGCCCGCCGGCTTCTTTCCGAGCTGGCGTGCGTCCCCGGCGACGACGTGGCGATCCTCTCCGGCAGCGGCACCTCGGCGTTCGAGGCGGCGTTCCTGGCCGCCGTGCCGGCCGGCGCGCCGGTGCTGGCGGTCCGCGCCGGGAAGTTCGGCGAGCGCTGGGCGAGCCTCGCCAGGCGGCACGGCCACGAGGTGGTCGAGGTCGTCGCACGATGGGGCGAGAGCCCGACCGACGCGCAGGTCACAGGCGCGGTCCGCGCCCGCCCCGACGTGGCCGCTGCGACGCTGGTGCACTCCGAGACCAGCACCGGCGTGCTGCACGACGTCCGAAGCCAGGCGCGCGCCATCCGCGAGCACGCCCCCGAGGCGCGCATCCTGGTCGACGCCGTCACCAGCCTCGGCGTGAGCGAGCTGCGGCCCGTCCCGTGGGGCCTCGACGCGGTGGTGTCGGGCTCGCAGAAGGGCGTGATGCTTCCGCCGGGGCTGGGGTTCGTCTGGCTTTCCGAGCGGGTGCGCGCGGAGCCGCTCGGTCCGCGTCGCGCGTTCGCCGCCGACCTTCACGCCGAGTTGCCCGCCCAGCGCCAGGGGAGGACCGGCACGACCCCGGCGGTGGGCTTGATCGCGGGCCTGGCGGCGGCGCGTCCGCTGCTCCTCGACGACGGGGTCGAAGCGCTGTGGGCCGGCCGCCGGCGCCTGAACGAGGCGCTCCTCTCCGCGGGCGAGGCGGCGGGCTGCACCCGCTTCGCGGTGCGGGCCACTCCCGCCGTCGCCGCCCTGCGGGTTCCCGCCGGCGTCGCGGCGGAGGACGTGGTCGCCGCGTTCGCGCGGCGCGGGGTGCGCATCGCCGGGGGCCAGGACGAGGCGCGGCCGTACCTGATCCGACCCTCGCTGCTGGGCTGGGCCGACGCGTTCGACGCGCTGGGGCTTGCCGGCACTCTGGAGTCGGTGCTTCGCGAGCTGGGGCACGAGGTGCCGTACGGCGCCGCCGGCGCCGCCGCCGGGCGGACGCTCGAGACCGGCTGAGGCTCGGCCAGCACGATCTGCGTTCGACCGGCGCGTGGCGCTGCCTCGGTCAGGCCGTCGCGAGCACCACGTAGCGTGCCGCGTCGTCGTCCACCGGCCTCCGGTCGAAATCGCCGAAGAGGCGCACGTCGCCGAAGCCGGCGCTCCGCACGGCGCGCTCGAGCTCGAACCGATGGAAGTAGCGCTGCACCAGGCGCCGTCGGCTGCGCCGGACGACGCCGCCGGCGTCGGTGCGGTCCAGGAGGTACACGCTCTCGATGCGCTGTTCCGCGGCGTGGTGGTGCTGGACGGTCCACAGCTCGGCGTCGTGGCCGGCGGCGTCGCTCCAGGTCGCCTCCCGCCGCAGCACGCCCTCGGACCCGAAACGGGGGACGAACAGGTCGCACGCGAACGCGCCGCCCGGCTCCAGCGCCTTTCGGGCGCCGCGCAGGACGGCGTCCTGGTCCGCCAGCGTCACGAGGTGCATCAGGACGTGGAACGGCGCGACCACCAAGGCGAAGCCCCCCTCCTCGGCCAGCTCCCGTGCGTCCTGGTCGCGCAGCTCGACCCGGCCCGCGACGCCGGCCTCGCTCAGGCGCGCCCGCGCCGCGTCGCGCATCGACGCGGACGGCTCCAACGCCACGACGCGCTCGGCCAGCCTGGCCAGCTCGACGGTGACGCGGCCGGTGCCGGCCCCGATCTCGAGTACCGCACCGGGCCGGTCGAGGGCCAGATCGCGATAGAACGGCAGATCGTCGCGGTACCAGCGGTACTGCGCGTCGTACAGCTCGGCGTCGTCGTACAGGTCGCGGACGGTCACGTGGATTCTCCTCCTGCGTCGCCACCTCGTCCGTTCCCCCGCTTCGCCGCAGCGCTCGGGACGGCGGCGCCCGAGGACGAGGGCTGGACCGCGTGCAGCCGCCCGTCCTCGAGACGGAGAACGAGGTCGGCCGCGTTCGCCAACGCGGCGCGATGCGCGACGGCGAGCACCAGGCGGTGGCGCCCTTCGCGCCGCAGCGTGCGGACCAGCGCGTCCTCGGACGCGGCGTCCAGGTTGGCGGTCGGCTCGTCGAGCAGCAGCACCGCAGGGCGGCGCAGCAGCGCGCGCGCGATCGCGAGGCGCTGCCGCTGCCCGCCCGAGAGGCCGGCGCCGTCCTCGGTGAGCACGTGATCGAGGCCGGTCGGAAGGGCGTCCACCGCCTCGTCCATGCCGACGGCGCGCAGCGCCCCTCGCAGATCCTCGTCGGTGGCGTCGCGGCCGAGGGTCAGGTTGTCTCGAAGCGTCCCCCGCATCAGGTCGAGCGACTGCGGCACCCAGCCGATGGCGTCGCGCGCGGACGCCAGCGGCCGTCCCGCCAGCGTGGCCCGCCCGCGCTCGGCGGACAGGAACCCGAGCAGAACCGCCAGCAGCGTCGACTTGCCGGCGCCGCTGTCGCCCACCAGCGCCACCAGCCCGCGCTCGGGCAGGTGCGCCGTCGCGCCCCGCAGCACGTACGGGCCGTCCGGGTGCCGGACCCAGACGTCGTCCAGCGCGAGCCCACGCTCCGCGACGGCCGCCGGCGCGGCCGCCGCTCGCTCGGCGGCGTCCGGGCCAGGCGGATCGCGCGGCGGGCCGTCCCGCGCGGGCGCCGTCTCCAGCGCCAGCAGGCGGCGCGCTGCCGCCTCGCCCTGACGCAGCAGCGCGTAGCCGCGGGGCAGCATCTGCGCCGGCGTCGTCAGCAGCGCCACCAGCGTCAGGTACTCGACCACCTCGCCCACCGACAGCCGGCCGGCGGACGCCTGCCCGGCGAGCAGCGTCACCAGGCCCGCGAGCGCGGCGAACAGCGCGATCTGGGTGGCGGGGATCTGCAGGGCGGAGAGGAAGCCGCGTCGCACGGCGGCACGGCGCGTGGCGTCGTTCGCCCCCGCGAAGCGACGGATCAGGAACGCCTCGGCGTCGAACGCGCGCGCCACGGCGTGCTGCCGAAGCCCCTCCTGCAGGTGGGCGGTCACCGCCTCGCTGCCCGCCTGAGCGCGATCCGCCTGGGCCCGCAAGCGGCGGCCCAGCACGGCCAGCACCCAGGCGGCGGGCACGCCCAGCGCCAGCAGCGCCAGCGTCGGGCCGGGAGCTCGCCAGAACAGCACCGCCAGGATCGCGGCGATGGCGGTGCCCTCCGCGACGATGGTGCCGATCCCGTAGCGGTGGAAGTGCTCCACCTCGACCAGGTCCGCCAGAATGCGGCCGGCCAGTCCGCCGGAGGTCCCGGGAAGGCGGCCGGGCTCGCGCCGCAGCAGATCTCGGTAGAGCCGCTCCCGCCAGCGGGCCGCCAGCGCCGCGCCGGAGGAAGCCAGCATCGTCTCCTGCGCCAGCACCAGCAGCGACATGCCGATGAGCGCGGCGCCGGTCAACGCCAGCACGCGGGGCAGGACGTCCATGTCTCCCTGCACGAGCACGCGGTCGAGCACCGGTCCGACGAACAGCGGCACCACGGCGACGCGAAGCGCCGAGGCGGCGACGGCGGCCACGACCCCCGCCCAGCCGGCGACGCCGAAGGGGGCGAGAAGACGCCTCACCCCGGGCCCTCGTCGAGCCGCGCCAGGATCCGCTGCGCCAGGCGCTCGGCCGCGCCGGGACGCGGCATCGTCGCCTCGAGCCGGGCGCGACGCCGAGCCCGGTCCTCCGGGTCGCGGAGCAGGGCGTCCGCCCGGACGGCGATGTCGTCCGCATCGACGATGCCGGCCACCTCCTCGAACAGCATCTCGCCGGAGATCCGGTTCGGCAGCGATACCGGCTGGTCGAGCCCCTCGACGAACAGGCGGACCGCCCAACGCTTGAGGGGGCGGCCCACGAACGGCAGTAGACCCAGCCAGTGCCCGACGCCTTCGAGCGGGATCCGCTCCGGCGCGTTCATCGGCAGCACGACGAGCGAGGGCAGCCCGGCGATGCCGAGCTCCAGCGTGTTCGTGCCGGGAATGGTGATCGCCAGGTCGGCCGCGCGCATATGGGCGTGGCGGTCGTCCTCGGAGACCATCTCGACCACGGCCCCGCCGGGGGTGACGACGCGGTCGCCGTCGCGCAGGCCGCCGACGCCGCCCAGGACGTGCGCCTCGACGCCGGCGACGCCGTCGCGGAGGGTGGACGGGTCCAGCATCCCGCTCACCGGCCAGACGAACCGCGCGGACGGGTGCCGGACCGCGAGCCGCTCGGCGACGGCCAGCATCAGCGGGATCAGCGGCCGCGCGAAGTCGTCACGGCTGCCCGGGATCAGCACGACGTGGGGCGACCCGGCGTCGTCGATCGGGGCGTGCGCCCGGACGGCGTCCGCCACGAGGTTTCCGACCACCTCGATGCGCGCGGCCGGCGTACCCGCCCGCCGTGCCCGCGTCGCGGTCCGCTCGTCGGGCAGGTAGAGGCGCTCCACGGCGCGGTGCCCCCCCGCGGTGAACGCGTAGCGGTGCAGGGGATGCCCCAGCCGCGCGGCGAGCGACGCGGCCAGGCCGACGCCCCCGCCCAGCTGAAGCACCAGCCCTCTCTCGGCGCCCAGCCCGGCCGGCGCGCGGCCGGACGGCACCGTCCGAAGGTACTGCGCGGGCGTCGTGACCCGCTGCGCGCCGAAGGTGGCCGCGATCTCGGCCTCCCGGCCCGACGCGAACTGGCAGGGGACGAGCGCGATGCGGATCGGCACGGTCGGGTCCGCCGTTCGCAAGGCGTCCAGCACTGGGCGCAGCCAGGTGTGCAGCTCGCCGGGCCCGTTGCTGACCAGCACCACCTCGCGGTCCTCGTGCGCCGAGGCGCTCACGAGCCGCCCCGGAACCGAGCCAGGCCGCGCCGGCTGTCGTCCCGGAAGCTCCGCATCGTCTCGACCTCGGGCCAGGCGGCGGCCAGCCGCACGAACGTCGCGTCGTCCTTCCGGCGCAGCGCGTGCAGCGCCTGCTCGAGGGCCCTGTAGCGCTCGCCCTCGATGCCGTTCCGGCGCAGGCCGACCGCGTTCAGGCGGTAGTGCTCGGCGAAGTTCCCGCGGGCCAGGGCGTAGGGAAGGATGTCGCGGCTCACGCCGCTCGTGGCGGCCACCATCGCGTACGCGCCGATCCGGGCGAACTGGTGGACCATCACGCCGGCGCCCAGCACCGCGCGCTCCCCGACCCGGGCGTGCCCGCCGAGCTGGACCAGGTTCGTCAGCACGGCGCCACGCCCGACCTGGACGTTGTGCGTCACGTGCGCGTAGCTCATCACGAGCGTGCCGGCACCGAGCCGCGTTTCGGAGCCCTCGCCGGTCGCGCGGTGGACGCTCACGAAGTCGCGCAGCTCGACCTCGTCCTCGAGCACCGCGAAGCTGGTCTCGCCCGCGAAATCGCGGTCCATCGGCAGCCCGCCGACGGTCGCGTACGGTCCCAGGCGGCAACGCGCCCCCAGCCGGCTGCCGGAGGAGAGCACCGTCCCCGGCAGAAGGACGGTGCCGGCCCCCACCTCGACGTCGGCCTCGATCACGACGTGCGGACCGACCTGCACGTCGCTGGCGAGGCGGGCCGCCGGATCCACGACGGCGGTCGCGTGGACCTGCGCCACGATTCAGTCCTGGAACACGAAGGAGAGGGTCGCTTCGGCGGCGACCTCGCCGTCGACGCGGGCCTTGGCGGCGACCTTGCAGAGGCGCCTGCGGAACATCAGGATCTCGCCCTCGAGCTCGAGCACGTCGCCGGGAACCACCTTGCGGCGGAAGCGGGCGCCGTCGATGCCGGCCAGGTAGCCGATCGCGCCGCTCGTCACGCCCTCGCGGACCGCCAGCCCGACCGCGGCGGCCTGCGCCAGCGCCTCGACGATCAGCACGCCCGGCATCACCGGCTCGTCCGGGAAGTGGCCCACGAAGAACGGCTCGCCAAAGCTGACGTTCTTGACGCAGACGAACCGGTCGCCCTCCTGCGAGACGAAGCGGTCCACGAGCAGGAACGGATAGCGGTGCGGAAGCACGGCCCGAATGTCGACGTCCATGCCGGTCAGTGTACCCGAGGCCCCACCAACGGCCCGGGCGCCGCGGACGGGCGCAGCCTGGCCAGCAGATCGGTCGCCACTCGGAGCGAGCGGAGGTCGTCGTCCAGCGTCCCGATCGGCGGCGCGCCCGAGGCGATCCGCGCCAGGAAGTGCGCCAGCTCCTCGCGCAGCGGGTTGTCCTCGGCCACCACCTGACGATCGGTGCGCACGTGCGTGTCGCCGTGCGCGTCGCGCCGGGCCTGGTACACCGCGATCTCGGTATGAGGCTCGCGCAGGAAGTCGACGCGGTAGGTCCGCTCGCGCTCGGCGACCACCAGGCTCCGCTCGGCGTCGGGCGCCACGCGCGACGCCAGGAACCGGGCGATGCAGCCGTTCTCGAACGTCAGCTGCGCCGCCGCCACGTCCTCGAACGCGTCGTCGTCGTCCACGACGTGCCCAGCGACGGACACCTCGGCGATGGCGGACGGCACCAGCCCCAGCACGATGTCGATGTCGTGGATCATCAGGTCCAGGATCACGCCGACGTCCTTGATCCGCGCTTGGGGCGACAGCCGGCGCGCCTCGATGAGGTACGGCTGCCGGACCCGGTCGCCGAGCAGGCGCACAGCGCGAAAGAAGCGGGTGATGTGGCCCACCTGGAGCACGAGCCCCAGCTCGCGCGAGCGCTTCGCGAGCGCCGCCGCCTCGGCCACGCTGGTGGCGACCGGCTTCTCGACCAGCACGTGCACCCCGGCGTCCATCAGCCGCATCGTCAGGCGATGGTGCAGACTGGTCGGGGCGACCACGCTCGCGGCGTCGATCCGCTCGGCGCGCAGCAGGGCGTCCACGTCGGGAAACGTCGGACAGCCGTACGACCGCTGCGCCAGGGCGCGCGCCGCGGGATCGGGATCGACGATCCCGACGAGCTCCGCGCCGGGGAGCGAAAGGTAGTTGTGGGCGTGGTGACGTCCCATCACGCCGGCGCCGACGACGGCGACGCGGACCGTTTCGCGGCGTCTCACCCGCCGCTCCCCGCGGACGCCGCCACGATGCGGCTCACGAGACGCTGATGGAGATCGTGCCCGCCGCGACGCACACGAAGGCGCCCCGCGAAGGGGCGCCCGAGAAGGTAGAGGTCGCCGAGCGCGTCCAGGGCCTTGTGCCGGACCGGCTCGTCGGGGAAGCGTAGCGGCTCGAGAGGCGCATGGTCACCGAAGACGATAGCATTCTCCCTCTTCGCGCCGCCCGCCAGGCCCGCCGCGCGGAGCGCGTCCGCTTCGCGAGCGAACCCGAACGTACGGGCCGGAAGCAGCTCCGGCCAGCGCTCGGGCCCTCCCCGCCAAGCCTGCTCCCCGACGGCCGGATGGTCGAACGCGATGCGCACGTCCAGTCCGCGCGGGCCGGCCTCCAGGGCGGCGGTGGCGCCGTCGTCGCGGCGGACCTCGCCTTCGAGGTCGGACGGCTCGGGACTCGGGGGGAACGGTCCGAGCTCGGCGAGCGCCTCGGCCCAAGGCTCGGCCGAGCCGTCCAGGATCGGGAGCTCGTCGGCGTCCACCTCGATCAGGACGCCCGACCAGACGTCGCGCACGTGCAAGGCGGCGAAGAGGTGCTCGACCATCGCCACGCGTACGCCGTCGGCCCCGAGGACGGTGGCGCCGCGGGCGCCGACGACGGCCGAGATCCGGGGCGCGATCGTGCGGCCAGCCCGGCGGAGCACCAACGGACCGTCGTAGCGGTGCAGGCGCACCGTGCACGGCGCGCCACCGTGCACGCCGTGCCCGGCGAGGGTGGACCGGGAGCTCACGCGCCGCGCCCCCCCGTGGACTCCTCCTCGGTCGTCTCCGAACGCTCCGCCTCGGCCTTCTGGGCTCGGCGTACGAACGTCCAGATGCGCTCCAGTCGCCCGACCAGGTAGCGTTCGCGGGCCCAGGCGCGCATCGGAACCGCAGGCGCTCCTCCCCACGCCTCGCCCGCCGGCACGTCCTTCGACACCCCGGCCCGGCCCGCGATGCGCGCGCCGGTGCCGATGCGCACGTGATCGGACAGCGCGGCGCCGCCCCCGATCATCACCCCGTCCTCGATCACGCTGGACCCGCCGATGGCGGTATGCCCGGCGATCAGGCAGTGCCGGCCGATCCTCACGTTGTGCCCCACCTGGCAGAGGTTGTCCAGCTTCGTACCGCTCCCGACGACCGTGTCGCCCAAGGTGCCGCGATCGATGCAGGCGTTCGCCCCGATCTCGACGTCGTCGCCGATCGTGACGCTGCCCAGGTGATGCAGCTTCTCCGCCCCGCCCGGCCCGGGCGCGTAGCCGAACCCGTCCGCGCCGACGACCGCGCCGGCATGGATGCGGACGCGTGCGCCGATGCGGACGCCGGGGTAGAGGACCACGTTCGGGAACAGGCGGGTGCCGGGCCCCAGCCTGCAGGCGGGTCCGACGACGGCGCCCGCTCCGATCACGCACCCCTCGGCCAGCTGGGCCCCAGCCCCGACCACGGCGCCCGGTCCGACCGACGTGCCGGGGCCCAGCGTCGCGTCGGCGGCGACGGAGGCGCTGGGCGCGGCGCCCGGCGGCGGCGCCGGCTCGGGATCGAGCGCTCGGCTGATGCGGGCCAGCGCCAGGCGCGGGTCGGGGTGCCGCAGCAGGGGAGGATGCGGTGCGGCGACGTGCGCGTCAGGCGCGACGACGATCGCCGCCAACGTCTCGGCCCCGGGAGCGCGCACCGTTTCCCGGAGCGACGCTTCGTCGCTGGGCACGACGATCCCGCCCGACGCGACGCGGCCGGGCGGCAGGAGGCACACGACCTTCCGGTCCTCGCCTTCGAGGGTGGCGCCGATCGCCGCCGCCAGGTCCTTCGTGCCGATCACGGTGCCTCGCTTCCCGACGCGCCCGCGTCGGGGGCGTCCTCTTCTTCGCCTCTGCCGCCGCGGGGCGCGGGCGCGTCGCCCGTGCCGCGGACGTGGACGGTGACGCGCTCCAGTCCGGTCACGACGGTGCCGAGATCCTCGCGGGCGAGGCGACGTGCGCGCCGCGCGCCGGGGATCTCGACGATCAGCTCGCGTGCCTGCGGACGATCCTCCAGGGCGGCCAGGAGCTCCCCCCACGAGATCACCGGCGGCAGACCCGAGGTCGCCTGCCGGAGCGGGTCGCGCTCCGCCTCGCGCTCGTCCTCCTCCGGGTCGCGCACGGCCGCGCCGCGGAAGGTGAGCCGCAACGGCCCCGGCTCGACGTCCTCGGGCACGGTGATGGACACGCTCCGGACCTGCGCCTCGCCGCGGAACGGCTGCACGCGCACGAACGCCACGACCGTGCCGCCGGGATCCACCTCGGGCGTTTCGAGCGCGATCTCGACGATCTCGGCGTCCAGACTCCGTTCCTGGATCCCGACACGCACGCTGACGCGGGCCAGCTCCGGGTCCTGGAACGGGTTGTCCAGCAGCACCGCGAGCGGCGCCGCGGCCAGTCGCGCCACCTCGGTGGACAGGTCGCGGTCGTGGACCCGCTGGTCGAGGAGCCGGATCGGTGGCTCGTCGCGGAACGCGATCTCCCAGACGACCTCCGCGCTGCCGCCGCCCACGCGGTCCCGGACGCCGTCCACGGCCTGCTGGACGACCACCGCCAGCAGTGCGGGCGCCAGCTGCGGATCGTTCGCGATGCGCGCCGTCAGCGTCCGGGCGCCCTCCTCGCCGTCGACGCGGACGGTGACGGGAAGGCCGCCGGGGACGGCGTCCGTCCGCGCGAACAGGCCGGCCTGACCGTCGCGGACGACGGTGCCGAGCGGCTCGCGTCCGACGTTGGCCAGCTTGAACGGCAGCTCGCGGCTCGGGACGATCGCGGTGACGTCGGCGGGGAGCAGCGCCAGGTCCACCGGTCCGCCGCGCAGGAGGGGGTGGCCGAGCAGGAGCACCTCGTCGTCGCGGACGTCGGTCACCGTTCCGACGGCGGCCACGCCGACGTCGCCGCTCGCCAGCGCGATGCCGACCGCGCTGCCGGGCGCCGGGCGCTGGTCGCCCGTGCCGTCGCCAAGGCCGTCAGCGCCACCTTCCTCGCTGTCGGCACCGGGCCCTCCGACGCCGCCGGACTGGACGGGTACGGCGAGCCCGCCGCTCCGGGCGAGGATCGGACGCAGATGCTCCAGCCCGCGCGGACCGATGCCGGCCAGGAGGAGCGGCGTCGCGAGCGGCTCCGCGCCGCCGCCGGGCGGTGTCGCCGGCCCGCCGCGGCCGGCGTCCGCCAGCGCCCGCATCGCGTCGATCGGCGTCACCAGGGCGAGGCGGTGGTCGCTGTCCGGAAACGCGTAGGCCAGCGCGCCCGCGAGCCGCTCCTCGCCGGGCGGACCGATGCGGACCGGGCTGCCGCTCATGCCGGCGGCCACGCCGCCGCTCCGGTCCAGGAACGGTCCGGAGGCGCGGACGAGGATGGTGGGGAAGCCGGGCCCGACCGGCTCCCGGACGCCCAGCACGACGACGTCGAAGCGTTCGATCCCGTCGGGTCCGGCGGTCAGCCCGTAGCCGCGGTCGCCGACCCGAATCCGATCGAGCGGCAGGTCCGGCGGCGATCGCGATGCGACGGCCTGCGCCGGCCTCGCCTGCGCGGGCGTCGCCTGCACGGGGGACGCCTGGGCCCGGGTCGGGCGGACGACCGGACCGGGGAGCAGCGCTGCGAAAACGACCGTGGCGAGCACGATCGGGGCGAGCAGCCGGAGCCGAGCCGTGCGCCGCACGCGCGCCCTCAGCGCCGCAGGAAGTTGTCGGAGATCAGCGCGTCCTGGAGGACGTGCAGCATGTCGAGGGCCTTGCCGGTCCCGAGCGCCACGCAGTCGGTGGCGTTCTCGGCGACGACGACCGGAATGCCGGTCGTGCGGCGCAGCAGCTCGTCGAAGTTCCGCAGCAGCGAGCCGCCGCCCGTCATGATGATCCCGCGATCGATCACGTCGCTGACCAGCTCGGGGGGCGCCAGCTCCAGCACCCGGCGGACGCCGTCGGCGATCTTCTGGATCGGCTCCTCGAGCGCCTCGACGGTGTCCTCGGTGCGGACGGTGATCGTCTTGGGAAGGCCGTTGATCAGATCGCGGCCGCGCACCTCGATCTCGTCGCTCTGCTCGCCCTCGGCGAGCATGGCGGCGCCGACCCGCATCTTGACCTCCTCGGCGGTACGGTCGCCGATCAGGAGGTTCTCCTTGTGGCGGATGTAGCGGATGATCGCCTCGTCGAACTCGTTGCCGGCGATGCGCAGGCTCTCGCTCACCACGATTCCGCCCAGGCTGATGATGGCGACGTCCGTCGTGCCCCCGCCGATGTCGACGATCATCGAGCCGGTGGGCTCGGCGATGTCGACGCCGGCCCCGACGGCGGCGGCCAGAGGCTCCTCGATCAGGAACGCCTTGCGTGCGCCGACCTCGCGGGTCGCCTGCAGGACGGCGCGACGCTCGACCTCGGTCACGCCGGAGGGGACGCACACCATGATGTGGGGCCGGAAGAAACGGCCGGGGCCGGTGACGACCTTGCGTACGAACGCCTGGAGCATCTTCTCGGTCAGGTCGTAGTCGGCGATCACGCCGTCCCGCATCGGCCGGACGGCGGTGATGTTGCCCGGCGTGCGCCCCAGCATGCGGTACGCCTCGTCGCCGACCGCCTTGACCTCGCCGGTGTCCCGCACCATGGCGATCACGGACGGTTCGCGGAGCATGATGCCCTTGCCCTTGACGTAGATGAGGACGGTGGCCGTCCCCAGGTCGACGCCGATCTCCTGCCACGGTCTGAACATCCCTACACTCCTGCCTCGGCGCCGGTCGGTACGAACCCGCGCGGCGCGTGATCGCGCGGTCTCGGTCGCCGCCGGAACGGCCGTGGGCCGCCTCGAGCGCGACGAATCCCGCGAAGTATACCGTTCCGCGTCACAGGTACACCGCCTCGGCCGGTCGCTCCCCCGGCGACCGCATGGCCGCCCAGGTCGCGTCCGGGGCGACGTCCTCGATCCAGCTCGCGGCCGACCAGGCGCGCGCCACCTCGTCACGCGGCTGTTTGGCGGGCGGCGCGATCCGGATCAGGTCGTGCGCTCCCCGTCGGTACGCGGCGGCGTAGACGTTGCCGCGGCGCGCGTCCATCACCGCCACGCCGGTCTCGCCGGGAGCGAGCGCGGCCCAGGCGAGGCTCGCGAGCGAGTCCGCGCCTCCCAGCGGGACGCTCCACGCCGTCGCCATCGCGTGCGCGGCCGCCAGGCCGACGCGAAGCCCGGTGTACGACCCCGGACCGACGCCGACCGTGACGGCGGCGACCGCGTCGCGGCGCACGCCGGCCTCGCCGAAGAGGTCGTCGAGCTCGGTGACGATCCGGGCGGCGTGGTCACGCTCGACACGGGGAGCGCGACGCGCCAGCAGCCCCGCAGCGGGGCTCCAGAGCGCCATCGCGAGGTGAGGTCCTGCGGTGTCCAGGCCGAGGCGGGCGTCCACGACCGGCATGCTACCCACGCGGCGGCTCGAGTCGGGCGGTCCGCACCGTCGCCGCGCCGGACGGCCGGCCCAGCGTCAGGCGCCACGCCTCGGGGTGGGAGCGGGCCAGCGCGCCGCCCCACTCGACCACCACCAGCCGGGCGCGGTCCAGGTAGTCGTCCAGCCCCAGCTCCTCGAGCGCGGTCGGGTCGCCCAAGCGGTACGCGTCGATGTGGATCACGTCGCCGTGCGGCGTGGGGTACTCGTGGATCAGGGTGTAGGTCGGGCTCGACGTCCGCTCGGGGCCTCCGAGCGCCGCCACCAGGCCTGCGACGAGGGTGGTCTTGCCGGCGCCCAGAGGCCCGTCGAGAAGCAGCAGCGCTCCGTGGGGAAGCTCGCGTGCCAGGCGGGCGGCGAAGGCGCGCGTCTCGGTCTCGTCAGCCAGCGTCGCGAGCGTCATCGCTCCCAGCGGCGTGGTCGGACGGCGCCGTGTCCTCCTCGCCCGCGGCGTCTTCCGTCCCGAACAGTCCGAGGACGTCGTCGAAGCGGTTGCCGGACATGAGCTGATCGGCGATCGCCCGCGTGGCTCGCTCGTCTTCGACGAGCGTGCCCAGCACCTCCTCGGCCTCCTTCAGCGAGCGCTCCATCCGAGCGCGCAGGGCGGGCGAGACGCGGGCGAAGGCGGCGCGCTGGCCGTCGAGATGGTGAAGGATCCGCCGCACGGTGGCGACGTCGTCGCTGTTCAGCCGCTCGACCGTCCGGAACGTCGCGAGCGCGGCGTCGAGCCGAGGCGTGACGTCGCCGACGCGCTCTTCGAGGATCGCCTCGAGGCGGGCGACGTGGTCGTCGGCCTCTGCGATCGTCGTGGCCGGCTCCCCCTCGGCGACGGAGGCGCGAGCTCGCGCGAGCGCCTGGCGAAGCGCGACCTCCTCGGCCGGATCGATCCCCGTCAGCCGCTCAGCGGCCCGCTCGAGGTCGTGGAGCCGGTCGAGCTGGCGCGTGCGCGCGTCCTGGATCGCGTCCTCGAGCCGTCGTTCGAGCGCGGGGAGGTCCGGATCGCCGCCGTCCTCGAGTCGCTCGTTCGCGTCGCGAACCGCGTCCAGAAACGCCGGCAACGACCAGCGGCCCGCCTCCGATCCGAGCCGGTCGATGCGCTGCCGCGCCGCTTGCGTCGCGGCGGCGACCGCCTCGGCGACGGCTGCGCTGACGGTGGCGAGCTCCGATTCGCCAGGCGTCGCGTCGAGACGCCCCTCGAGCTCGGCGCGCAGCTCGGCGACACCGTCCGGGTCGATCGACGCGGGCAGCCCCTCGAGTCGAGCCAGCAGCGCGGTGAGCTGCGCCCGCGCGGCGACCTCGGGGTCGCGTTCGTCGCCGCGCTGCTGCGACAGGGCGTCGGACGCCGCGCGGAGCTCGTCTTCCGCGACGGGATCCACGCGCTCCTCGGCTTGCGCGATCCGCAACGCGTTCACCGCGTCCCGGAGGCGCTCGACGGCGGGGTCGTCGCTTTCGTCCCCGTAGCGCAGCAGCTCGTGCCGGCCGCGCTCCAGACGTTCGCCCTGGACGTCCAGGCGGGCACGCTCCGCCTCGGCGTCCGCTTCGGCGTGTCGGTCCTCGCGCGCGGCGCGATCGAGCGCCAGCGCGGCCCGGTCGTGGAAGCGGACCAGATCGGCCATGGGCGGCAGGCCGTCGTCGGCCACGATGCCGGCGAGCACGTCGTGCTCGCGTCGCAGCTCGTCGGTCCAGGCGTCGTCGTGCTCGCTCAGCTGGGCCGCCACCTCGGCGAGCTCGCGTGAGACCTCGTCCGCGCGCTGCGCACGGGCGGCGTCGAAGGCGTCGCGCAACGATCGCAGCTCGTCGCCCAGGGTGAGCCCGGCCGTCACCTGCTCGCGCATCTCGCGAAGCCGCTCGGCGAGGTCGTCGCGGTGCTCGAGCAGCACGGCGCGGTCGCGCGCGAGCCGGTCGAGCTCCTCGACCTCGCCCGCGGCGTCCAGCGCCCGGATGCGGGCCTCGAGGTCGGGCCCGCCCTCGTCGCCGCCGCCTTGGTACACGCTCGAGGCGACGAGCTTGCGCAGCTCGCGCGCCAGGGCGCTGCTGCGCTCGATCTCGGCGTCGGCGAGCTGGCGGTCGGCCTGAGCCTCCCGCACCCGGTTCACCAGCGCGGCCAGCCGGCGCGCCTTCGCGCCGCCCAGCCCCGACACCTCGTCGAGCTCCTCCTCGAGCCGCGCGAGATCCTGCGCCTGGAGCACCAGCCGGTCCTCGAGCTTCTGGCGTACGGTCTCCAGCGTGGCTTCCGCTTCGGGCATCAGCGAGGCGACGTCGCCCCCGACGCTGGCCTCCTCCTCGATCGTGGCGAGGAGCGCCCGGGCCCTGCGCACCTCGGGCCACTCGAAGTAGAGGTTGAACGGCCTGAGCGCCTCGCGCAGCCGCACGAGCTCGGCGGGCGGCTCGTCGGGCTCCGCGGGCGCCGCGTCGGCGCCGTCCGCCTCGTCCGGCGTCCGTTCCGGGCCGTCGGCTCCGGGCCCCGGCTCGGCGCCTGGGGCGCGCTCGGACACGTCGACGTCGTCGCTTTCGCCCGCGGATCCGGCCGTTGGCGCGTCGGAGCGATCGCCGCCGGCCGTCGCTTCGGCGGCGGCGATGGTCCGCAGGACGTCGTTCACGGAGTCGCGGGCGCGGGTGGGCGGCATGGCGACCTGGAGCTGTCTGAACACCGGGCCCTTGAGGATCGGCTCGAGGTCGTCCGCGGTCACCGTCTCGGCGGTCAGCCGCGCTTCACGCATCGCCATGTGCAGCGTGCGCGAGGCGACGCGCGGGGACAACAGCCGCTCCAGCGCCTTGACGCAGGCACGGTAGGCGGGACTCGTCGTCATTCGGTGCGTCCGGTCCCGGCGATCAGAAGTCGTCGTTCCAGTCGACCAGCGTGTCGTCGCGGGTCTTCACCTCGGCGGCCGGCTCGCTTCGGCTGCGGCGCCCCAGGACGCCGAACTGCACGCAGATACCGTAGAAGCCGGAGCTGGCGAGGACCAGCGCAGCGAGCATCACGAGCGCCCAGACGAGCTGCGTGAGGTCGCTGGCGAAGATCGACGCGACCGTCCATCCTGCGAGCGCGGGCACCCCCAGGGGTTCTGCGAGCAGGGCGGCGACGGAGATCACGCCTTCGACGAAGAGCGGCAGCACCAGCAGGAAGAGCGCGGTGGAGACGCGGCGCCAGTTGGGGTTGCCGCCTCCGAACGCCAAGCCGAGCAGGCGGAGCGGCAGGAGCGCCAGCAGGGCCAACACGATCATCACGATCGGACGGCTCCAGCCGCTCCACAGCTCCGACGAGCTCGCGGCCAGCCGGTGCGTCCACGGCGCGACCTGTCCACGAAGGCTCTCCGACAGCGCCAACGCTTCGCTGCTGAGCAGCGACGCGTCGGCGTTCCGCATGGCCGGGGCCTGGTGCATCCGGTCGATCAGAGCGCGCAGCTCGGCGTCGGCCGTGGGAGCGACGCGCACGGCGATCTTGCGGAGACCGGTCTCGTAGCGCAGCTCGAGCTCGGCGAGCTGGTCGCGCGCTCCCTGCGCGTCGCCGCGCAGGACGCGGGCCTCGACGAGCGCGGCCTGGGCCGCGAGCTCCGTCTCGAGCGCCTGGACCGACGCGACGTCGGACGCGTACAGGTCGCCCGCCAGCATGCCGCGTGCGGGAGAGGGGATGCCGAGGATCGCGAGCTCGTCCTCCAAGGCCGCGAGCTCCTCGGCCTCGCGCTCCTCTTCGAGCTCCGCCGCGATCTCCTCACGCAGCGCGGCCACGTCGATCTCGCCCTCCGCGGTCGCCACGGTCTCGTCGGCCGCGGTCTCGTCCGGGGCGGCCTCCTCGGCCTCAGGAGCGGGGGCCTCCTCGGCAGGCGTCTCCTCCGAAGGCGCGACCTGGGCGGTCGCTTCGTCGCCCTGCGTGGCGTCGTCGCCGACGTCGCTCGGGAGCTCGGCCGCCCCTTCGGCGGGGATCTCGGCGTCCGCTCGCGGCGGGGTGCCCGCGTCGGCGGCTTCACGGAGCTCGGCGAGGCTCGACGTCAGGCTCGTGAGCGCAGCGAGGTACGCCTCGTCCTGACCGTCCACGAGGGCTTCCGCGGCCTGCACGAACTCGCGGTTCGTGCCCGGATCGATCCGACCGGAGTCCTGAACGAGCAGGTAGTCCGCGTACGCGCGCGCCAGCGCGCGATAGGCGGCGTCCCGATCCTCGGGAACGCCCGCTTGGGCGAGCGCTTGCAGCCGGGCGGACACCTGTTCGGCGACGCCCGCCTCGAACACCCGCCGGAACGGCCCCGCGTCGGTGAGGTCGTCGAGCTGCGCCAGCCGGGCCTCCCCGAGCTGAAGATCCTGCGCGAGCCGCAACAGGCGGCTGCGCGCCAGGTCGGGGCGACCCTCGACCGCGGCGGTGAGCGCCGATTCGAACAGCAGTCGCTGGAAGCCGCCGCGCAGCACGGCGGTCTGGACCGCCAGGTCGGTCGCGCTGCGGTTGTCGATCGCGGTGCGCGCCCGCTCGAACACCCGGTCGAGCGAGTCGCTGAGCGTGCTCGCGTCTCCACGCGACAGCGTCAGCAGGGCGCTGAACGCACGGTCGAGCGCCGTCCGGGCCCCGACGGCGTCGCCTGGCAGCGCGTCCGCCGCCGCCGAAAGGTTCTCGGTAGCCAGCTCGTAGCGCTGCAGGACGTCGTCCTCGGGCACCGCCTCCTGCGCCCACGCGAGGGACGCGATCAGCACGGCCACGAGGCCGACGGTGAACTTTCGGGCGATGGTCATGGTTCCTCCTCCAGCGCACGGAACGACGCGTAGACCGCTCCGAGGTTCAGATCTTCGTCACCGGCGATCACCAGCGTCGAGCCTCGGTCCACGCCCATCATGACGTGACCCTGGCCGTGACGGACGTGCAACGAGCGGACGGCCCCGTGCCGGCTCAGAACGGTCGTCAGCGAGCCCAGCACGGTGGCGACGCGGCCCGGATCGGGTCCGGCGCCCCGGCCCTCGGGCGGTCCGTGGGCGGGACTCCAGATCCACTGGCGAACGGCGTCGTCGTCGGTCATGCGTTCGATCAGGCGATCGGGTCGCGGGCGGGCCGCGGCGTGGGGGGTCGCGGACGGACGTGCGAGGGACGGACGTGCAGCGGACCGCACGGCGGGACGCGGAGCGGAGGACGGGGCCCTGGCGGCCGTGGGCACGCTGGGCGTGCGCACCGTCGTCGGCGGTGTCGGTGGGGTCGGCGCGGTCGACGGTCGCGTGGCGACGACGTCGCCGGCGATCGGGAAGGCGCGACGTCGCTCGTCGAACGTACCGGTGTCCGCCGGCTCGTGGGTCCAGACGGTCGCCGGTGGGACCGGCAGCATGGCGCGGCGCGAATCCGCCGACACGGTCCCTGCGCCGTCCGGGGCAAGGCCTTCGGAGGGGCGACCGACCGGAGCGGGTGCCACCGCAGCGGGGGTGCCGGGACCGGACGGCGTCGATGCGGCGGGCGTGCCGCCGACGTCGGGGGCGGCAGCGGGGTCGGGCCGCCGCGGCCGGTTCCGGCCCGAGCCGGACCGGGCGACGCCGTGCTCGCGCGCCAGTCGGGCGTCGAGATCCGCGAGGCGGCGCCGGACGCCGGCCCGCGGAAGCGTGCGCTCGAGCTCTCGGCGGACGCGTCCCCGAAGCAGTCGGCTCATGGTGGAGGCGTCGACCGTGGTCGGATCGCTGCCCACCGAAGCGACGGCGCGCGACAGCATGCCGCTCGCCACCTGCCTCGAGACGAGGCCGGCGAGTTCGTCCCGGGTCGTGGTGTAGATCGCGTTGGCCACCTCGAGCTCCTGCCGGCGAGAACGCGTACGGCGCGGCTGTGCCGCGCGGATCCTCGGACCGTTGCATGATAGGCCGAGCAGGACCGAATGCCGTGTGAAAAACACGTCCCGGGCGGGACGTGTCGTCAACCGCCCGAGACGGGAGGCAGGAACGCGACCGTCTCGCCTCCGTTCAGCCGCGTCGCCGGGTCCGCGTAGCGCTCGTCGACGGCGCACATGGTGCCGTGAAGCGACAGCCCGCCGTACTCGGCTTCGAGCCGCTCGGCGAGGGCACGGACGTCGGTTCCCGGCTCGATCGCGACGGTCGTCTCGCTGGTGCCGGTCGCGGTCCGTAGCTGCGCGAAGAAGCGCACGCCGACGGTGGCCGCCGTGCCCGCGCTCACGCTGCGCCGCCCGACGACGCCGGCAGGGAGCGGCTGACGCCGTGCGCCACGGCGAACGCGGTTCCGTACCGCATCCGGGCCGGCCCGACCAGCGTCAGGCGCCCGGGGCCGTGTCGCCAGGCGAGCTCGGCGCCGATCAGGGCGACGTCCTCGTCGAAGTCCAGCGCCAGGGGGGAGCCGTCCCGGTCCTGCCAGGGGAAGGTGCCCCGCTCGAGGCTCCGCGCGGCCCGACGCAGGAACGACGGGTCCTTCGACTCGGGCTCGTCGAACAGGAGCGTCAGGCCGTGCGAGACGACCTCGGCCGGATGGAGCGTCGGCCAGGCGTCGGCGACGGCGGAGAGGGTGCGCCGAAGCTCGGCCCCCACCTCGCGGGCCCGCTCGCGGAGGGCGCCCGGCATCTCGGTCAGCGGGAGTCCGATATGGCGCAACACCCGTTCGGCGTCGTCCAGCACCTCGTCGTCGGGCGTGGGGTCGAGCTCGACCGAAAGGTCGCGCGTCAAGCCGTTCTCGAGCACGGCGACCGCCAGCAGGCGCCGAGCGGAGAGCGGGGTGAGGTGAACCTCGAGCGTCCGGACGGTGGGATCGGCCGGGAGCTCCAGCACGACGGCGTAGCCGGACAGGTCGGACGCCAGCGATGCGAGCGT
>Ga0102931_1000420_pt1 | contig 20561 bp, 12 predicted proteins | sample SalPonR1_C_D1_MG_FD_79282 | JGI IMG/M metagenome (GOLD analysis project Ga0102931, IMG submission 79282) | Salt pond soil microbial communities from South San Francisco under conditions of wetland restoration - Salt Pond MetaG R1_C_D1_MG | ecosystem: Environmental > Aquatic > Marine > Intertidal... | reverse complement strand
GAGTGCGAAGCTGTCTGCGAAGGGCCTCACCATGCTGTTCGAACTGGCCATCGACGCCGGACTCGCGGCGGCGGACGAGGGCATCAGCGCCACCGAGTGGAACCAGCGCGAATCGGTGATCACGGCGCGGAACCGCGGCACGCAGTTCCTGACGGTCTGGGACATCCACATGCCCTTCCTGCGCGACGCGCAGACCGGCAGTACCGGGATCGAAGAACAGCTGATAGAGCTGGAGGCAACGGATTTCGGGGGCGTGCGTTTCGCCCGCGTACGCGAGCAGCTGCGAGCACGCTTCGAGCCGGTGGACCGCTGCGGCAAGCCGTTCTTCACCGACACGGACGAGGCCGATGCGCGCCTGTTCCCCATCGGCGAAGAGAGCGTCGTCACCTGGGAGAGCCGCGAGCGCGGGGGCGGGCCTTATCGTACCGACGTCGAGACGCTGGCGGACAACCAGCGCTGGGTCGACGGCGGGGAGAACGTGATCACGACCCTGATCCAGCGTATCCGGGTGGTCGACACCCAGGCACCGCTACTGCTGGTCCCGCCCGGTTTCGCCCGCTATTCCGAGACCGGCATCGATCTCACGGCGGAGGACTTCCCCCTGGGGCGGCCCCGGGTCGTGGACCTGGCGGATCCCGCGCCGCAAGTGACGAACGACGCCGGTGATTTTCTCGCCCCGCCGACCGCCGATGAGGGCGGTCGGCGCTATCTCGTGCAATGGCAGGCCACGGACGCCTCGGGCAATGTCACCGAGGCGTCTGCGGACGATCCCGACCAGTACACCCAGGTGGTGACCCTCAAGGTTCCGGGCACCAATACAGCGCCGACGGCGACGCCGGCCAGCGCCGCGACCATAACCTCCGAGCCCGTCGAGATCCTGCTCGGCGGGCAGGACGGCGATCTCATCGACGGCCGCTACGATCCCCTGGATTTTCGTATAGAGAATCTGCCGGCGCACGGCTACTTCGAGGCCCCGGACTATCCGTTCTTCATCGAGGACTTCCGCATCACTCCGGTCGGCGAGCGGGCAGAGGGCGACAAGATCACCCGCACGAGCCCGCTGGGCGAACTCGCCCAGGGCTTCGTCGATACTCTCGCCAGCGAGCGCGGCACCTATCTCAATCAGAACGTCTGCCTCGCCAGCCCCGGCACGCCGGGCGCCGACGACCTCGGCAACGTGATCCCCGTGGACTTCGTCTACCAGCCCACCCACGTCTACGTGAGCGACGACAACCGCTACTACATCCGCGACAAGTTCTTTCTCTGCGGCGAGACGCCGGACCTCCACCTCGATGTCTCCGGCCAACTGCCGGCCATCCCGCGCATCTCCGTCTGGGACGAGAGCGGGGAGTTCCTCGCCATGCGCGCGCTCTATCCCACCGCAGACCCGGCCTACGACGACACGGGCCTCGTCACCAACGAATGGCCGCAGGACGAGTTCACCGTCGACCACAACGGTCGATTCTGGGTCGTCTTCGAGAGCATCGTCACCAGCTTCGGCCAGGATCTGACTTTCCGCAGCCTGGACGCGGATCTCGGCGATCCCCGTGCCCACGGCAGCACGTCCTACAACGAGACGGACGTCATCTACGGCCGGGAGGTGAAGGGCGTCGTCGGCGAGTCGGGCTGGGACCTCCTCTACGAGCTGCACTTCAACGGCGTGCACGTGCGCCCCTCCACCGACGACCCCGACCTCTCCGCCGACGAGCAGAAGATCGGCGTGCTGGACGACTCCGGCATCGCGACCCTGGAGGAGGACCCGGACCCGCCCCTCGACGGCTCGGCGCTGATCATCGGCGGTCTGGACCTGACCGAGACCTCGCTGCGCGGCACCGACATCGCCGTCGACAGTGAAGGACACGTCTACGTGCTGGAGCCGCGCAAGAACCGCATCCACAAGTGGGCGCCCACCACCCGCGACGCCCTCGGCGAGTGGCAGCTCGGCGAATACATAGGCTGGATGGGCAGCTGTCTTGCGAACAAGGCCGACCCGGACACCGGTGTGCCCTACAACGGCTGCGACGAGGCGACGGGCACCACCCGCGGTTACGCCTGCACGGACGATACCTGCACCCAGGCGCTGGATGGCAGCGGCGAGTGGGCGACCGCCGGCAGCGAGCCCGGCCAGTTCGACACACCGGCCGACATCAAGATCGACCCGAACGACCTCCTCTACGTGGCGGATACGGAGAACTTGCGCGTGCAGCGCTTCGGCGACGACGGCACCTTCGCCGGTCAGGCCGAGTCCACCGGCACGGGGGTGAACCAGGGCGAGGAGCCGGGCTTCATCCTGGGCAACATGGGCAAGCCGAAGCGCCTGTCGGTCAACTCGAGTTCGTTCTTCGTCATCGAGCCCGACAACGACAACGGCGACGACTTCGTGCATGTGTTCAAGACACTGCCTTTCTACGACGTGACGGACGACAGCGCCAAAGTGAAGTACGTCTCCCGCTTCGATTTCTACGACGACGTCGACGCTTTCAGCTACCTGGTGGACGACGGCATCGACGAGAGCGCGCCCGCCACCGTGACGGTGAGCGTCGACCGCGCTTTCCGCCCGCCGGAACGCCTGCGCTCGCAGTGCTACGGCGACGAGACGCTGGACGAGCCCGTGCGCTGCGAACTGGACGAGGACGGCGCCATCTACGTCCGTCTCAGTTCCTACGATCCGGACGGCTTCGTGAGCACCGGCGGCCTCGATACCCATACCTTCACGGTCGATCCGGCGCCGTCCCGGGGCACGCTGACCGAGATCGCCACCCAGGACAACTCCGTGGTCTTTCGCTATACGCCGGAGGCGGACTACAGCGGCGACGACGGCTTCGGGTTCAGCGCCAGCGACGGGGCCCTGAGCGCAGAGGAACCCGGCGAGGTGCGGCTGCTGGTCCGCCCGGTGCCCGACCCCGTCGTGCCCGAGCTGCCGGGCGACCTGAAAGCTGCGCGGGGCTTCAACCGTACCGTGACGGCCGAGTACTCCGACGCCGACGAAGACCCGGCGGAGGAACAGGAGGTTCTCTCGATCGCGTGGGGCGACGGCGTGGTAGCGACCGGTCCCGACTGGACGGCTTCCGGCCGCCGGGACCTCAACGACCGCGAGATCGATCCGCACCTGCCCGCGGGGCCGGGCACCGGCTACCTGGTCGGCAGCCACACCTGGCAGACGACCGGCCCGAAGGCGCTCACTGTGGTGATGTACAACGATCCCGCCCTCGGGCTCGAGAACAGCGTGGCGACGACCACCGTAGAGGTGATCGATGCGACGGTGGTGACGGCGAAGCTCGGCGAGCCCGCGGACCCGGTCCAGCCCGACGCACCGTTTCCCCTGCGGGTCGAGGTCACCAACCTGCGGCCGGATGGCTGGGCGGGCCTCGCCGCCGGCAACGTGCGGATATCGATCGACATCCCCGAGGGCCTCGACCTCGTCTCGCTCGACCCCCGCTGCAGCCAGGGCGAGCGGCTCGATTGCGCGTTGGGCGAACTGGCCCAGGGTGCGACGGCACGCATCGAACTCGCGGCCATCATCGGTCTGCAGGCAGCCCGGGAGGAGCAGTCTTTCCCGCTCCGGACCGAACTCTTCGACGACGGGCCGAAGATCAGGGACGAGAACGTCTCCGTCCTGTCGGTGTCGGTGGCCGATGCCGACAACGACGGTGTCATAGACGTGGACGACGCCTTCCCCGAGGATCCGGACTACGCGAACGACGCCGATGGCGACGGCCTGCCGGACGAGTGGGAGGCCGACTATGGCTTCGATCCCGCGGTGGCCGACGACGCCGCCTCCGACGAGGATGGAGACGGCATCACCCTCGCCGGCGAATACCGGGCCCGCAGCTTCCCGAAACTCGCCGAGCGCCCGCTGGCAGAGGCCGGTGCGAGGCTCAGCGCGCCGGACACCGGCGCCGAGGACCGCTTCGGCCAGGCGCTGGCCGGCGGCGACTTCAATGACGACGGCTATGCAGACCTGGTCATCGGCGCGCTCCTCTACGACGGGGCAGGCGCGGCGTTCATCGCGCTGGGTTCGGAGAATGGTGTGCTGTCCGAGCTGCGCGAGCTCCGGCCGGCGAGCGGCAGCGTCGCCTACGGCCGCGCCGTCGCTGCCGGCGACTGGAACGACAGCGGCTACCCGGACGTCGCCATCGCCAGCACGAACGGCATCGATATCCACTACAACAACGGCGAGATCTACGAGACGCCGGATCGGCAACTCGCCGGCCTCGAGACCGGCGCCGACCTGGGCACGTTCCTCGCGAGCGGCGACCTGGACGGCGACGGCATCGACGACCTGCTGGCGCTGAGCCACGTCGCCGGCGAGCGCGCCCGGGTGTACGTCTACCGCTCGACCACGGGCGGCCCGGACGGCGTGCCCCTGGTCCACGCGCTGGACGTCTCCTCGGCATCCGCCGCGGCGGTGGCCGACATCGACGGCGACGGCGCCTCCGACCTCCTCGTCGGCGGCGGCGAGAAGGTGACCGGGTATCTCGGCGCCGATAACGACTGGGCGGCGCCGGCGCTCGTGCCCGCGGCGTCCTTCGAGCTGCAGGCCCTGGAATCCGCCAGCCGCTTCGGCTTCAGCATCGCCAGCGGCGCCGACATCGGCGGCGACGGCATCGCCGACCTGGTGGTGGGTGCCTACGGCGGCCGCGGCCGCATCCACGTCTACGACAGCACCACGGCGTACTGGGTGGCCGACGTCGACGAGATCGTCAGCACCACGCCGCCGGTGCAGACCATCGCCGGCCGCGACGACGGCAGCGACCCCGGCGACACCCACGGCGACCAGTTCGGCGTGCGGGTGGCCCTGGGCCATCTCGACCGGGACGGCTACGCCGACGTGATGGTCGGCGCCAACCGCGGCGGGCTCGCCGATGCCGGCTACGTGCAGGTCTATCGCGGCGGCCCGGCCGGCCTCACCGCCGACCCGGAGACCGGCGAGGGCGACATCGACTACGACATGCTCGGCTACTACGTGGCCATCCCCGGCGACGTGGACGGCGACGGCGTCGACGACATCGCCGGCGGCGCGCCGGACATCGCCACCGCCCAGAGCCCGAACCCCGACGGCGGCTACGTGCGCATCTACCGCCATGCGCTGACGGCCGTCGATCCGGGCGACGACCCGGACGGCGACGGCGTCGCCACCGGCGCGGACAACTGCCCGGAGACGGCCAACACGGACCAGGCCGATCTCGACGGCGACGGCATCGGCGACGCCTGCGATACCGACATCGACGGCGACGGCACCAGCAACGAGTTCGACAACTGCCCGCGCACCGCCTCCGACGACCAGTCGGACCTGGACGGCGACGGCATCGGCGACGCCTGCGACGACGACATCGACGGCGACGGCGTGGCCAACGCCGACGACGCCTTCCCCCGGGACGAGCGCTACAGCGCCGACACCGACGGCGACGGCATGCCGGACGCCTGGGAGGCGGACAACGGCCTGAACCCGGAGGATGCCGGTGACGCCGACACCGACGCCGACGGCGACGGCCGCAGCAACGCGGACGAGTTCCGCGCCGGCGGCGACCCCGCTGCCGACGACGTGCCGCCCGAGCTCACGGCCCCCGCCGACGTGGTCGTGGACGCCATCGGCCCGCACACGCCGGTGGAGCTCGGCGGGGCGACCGCGAGCGATGCCCGCGACGGTGCACTCACCGCCTCGCCGGACCGGCAGGGACCGTTCCCGCCGGGCCGCCACATCGTGACCTGGCGCGCGGCGGATGCGGCCGGCAACGAGGCCGCGGACACCCAGCAGGTGGACGTCCTGCCGCTGGTGAACTTCGCCACCCGCGCCCTGCCGATGGGCGAGGGCACGGAGCGGGTGCTCACCGTGAGGCTGAACGGCCCGGCGCCGGAGTACCCGGTGGTGGTGCCTTACACGGTCAGCGGTACGGCGACCGAGGGCGAGGACTACGAGTTCGACAGCGGCGAGGCCGAGATCCGGTTCGAGGGCGGCGGTCTCGCCGGTAACCAGACACAGAGCATCATCCCCCTGCGCACCTTCGCCGATGCGCTGCCCGAGCCGGACGAGACGATCGTCATCCGCCTCGGCGACCCGGGCAACGCGGTCCTCGGCGCCGGCGACGAGGCCGTGGTCACGATCTCGGAAGCCAACCTGGCGCCCATCCCGAGCATCGACATCGTGCAGGCCGGCGAGCAGCGCACGACGGTGACCGCCGACGGCGGCGCGGTGCGGGTCAGCGTGGAGGGCGGCGACCCGAACGACGACGCGGTCGGCTATGACTGGAGCGCCAGCGACGGCGCACTGGTGCCGTCCGAGGGTTATGAAGAACGGACCTTCACCTTCGACCCGGCCGGCGTGGCCGCGGGCACCTACCGCGTCACCGTCACCGCTAGCGACGACGGCCTGCCGGCCCGCTCCGCCACCGTGCACCGCTACCTGCGGGTGGTGCCCGCCGCACCGGCCCTGGCCGCGGACGCCGACCGGGACGGCGACGGTGTCGACGACGCGGCCGAGGGTATCGCCGACCGCAACCGCAACGGCGTGTCCGCCTGGCTGGACCCGAGCGAGGACTGGCACCACCTGGTGGCCGAGACCGGTTCGCCGGCGATCCTGCAGGCGGAGGAAGGCAACATCCTCTCCCTCGGCCGCACCGCGCTTGCGAGCGGCGACGACGCCCGGGTGACCATGACCGACATCCGCAACCACGGCAGCGACGGCGGGCCGGCCTCGAACGTGGACGACGAGCGCTATCACTATCCGCTCGGCATCCACGACTTTGAGGTGCGCAGCGCCTTTGGGCCCGCCGACAGCGCGAGGGTGGTGATCCCCCTGCCCGAGCCGGTGCCTGCCGGTGCCGTCTGGCGCAAGTACGCGGCCAACCTCGGCTGGCAGGACTTCGTGGAGGATGCGCGCAACGCACTCGCTTCCGCCGCCGGCGAGCCGGGCATCTGCCCCGAACCGGGCAGCGCGCGCTACAGCGCCGGGCTCACGGCCGGCCACCACTGCGTGCAGCTCACGCTGGAGGACGGCGGCCCGAACGACGCCGACGGCGAGCGCAACGGCACCATTGTCGATCCGGGCGGTATCGCCATTGCGACCACCGGTCCGTCGGTGGACGCCGCCGGACTCGTCGTCGCCGACCGGGAGGTGGATGCCGGCGCCGCCGATGTGCCGCTGCTCCGCTTCGAGCTCGCGAGCGCGACGGCCGACGTGGTGCTGAGGCGCCTGACGCTCCGCGCCTCCGGCTCCGGCGACGACGCCGCCGACGTGCAGCGGGTCAGCCTCTGGCTGGACGCGAACGGCGACGGCGCCGTCGACGCCGGCGACACCCGGCTCGGCTCCGGTACCTACGCCGCCGACGACGGCACCCTGAACCTTGAGCCCGGCTCGCCCTTCGAGCTGCCCCAGGGCACCACCCGCTTCCTGATTACCTACGACTTCTGAAGGTGGCCGACATGATCACGATCCGCAGCACGAAGCGCCCCGCACTCGCCGCCGCCGTCGCCCTGTTGCTCAGCGCCTGCGGCGGCGGAGGAGGAGGCGGCGGCGACAACGGTAGCACCAACCCCCCACCACCGCCGCCGCCACCCCCGCCTCCGGCATCCGTCACCTTCACGGCGGAACTCACCGCCCTGGAGCTGGAGGACACCGCCACGGGCCAGCCGGTGGACGCTGCCGGCATGCCACTCCAAGGCGCCACCCTAACCCGCAGGTAGGAGGGGCTTCAGCCCCGAGCCTTTGCCGGCGAATCAAAGGGCCAGGTCCTCGGGGCAGGGCAGGGCGGCTGCCTCGATCTTTCCGTCACCTGCGGTTTCGTCCACGCGCTGTTGTCCGGCACTGCTCCGATGGTCCACACTCGGACCGTTACCGTCCGGTCGGTTCGAGGATTCGCGGCCGGGCGGGATTGGATCTGCACGCTCGGGGATATCCGATTTTTCCACGCCTTGCTCCCTGCGAAGGGGTGAATCGCAGTGCGAGCCAGGGAAGGCGGAGGTGCAGGAAAGCGCGCTTTACGATGACCATGACGGAGAAGAATATGAGTCGAATTCTGCTGACGGTCTCGCTGTGGGTACTGGCCGTTCCCGTCTCCGCCGCCCCCGCCATCGAGGTAATCGGCCTGCAGGTCATCCGCGAAAGTCCGGACGGGTTCCAACCGAATGTCACCCTGGTGGAGTTCCAGGTCGCCATGCCCGATGAACGCATCCTCGGCCTGTCGGAGGACTCCGCCATCGAGTCCTGGACCGACGACCAGGGCAAGAACCTGCTGCAGGAGGCGGAGCCGCCTGCCGACGATATGGGCATGGGCCAGGTCGTCAGCCGGGTGATCAGCAATATCCGTCATGACCGCGTCTCGGTGAACCGGGAAGGCAACGCCATCCTCATCACGGCGGTCACGGCGGCAATGCCGTCGAAGGGTGCCGGCACCCTGTCTCTCGACGGCAACCTCATCCTGCAGGTCGCCGGCGACGGCGAGCAGACCGTGACACTGGAGAACGTATCGCTGGAAGGGGATGGCTTCGGCCGCATCAGGTTCGACGTGAACGGCGAACAGCTCAGCTGCAGCCTCGATTCGGCCAGCGGCACGCCGCAAAAGAAGGTGAGTCGGTTCTATTGTTACGGCGAGGGGCTGAGGCCGCTGCGCCTCGTGGCGCGCGGTTCCGGGAGCGTGGACATCCCGGCCGGCAACGCGCGTCCCAACCTCATCGTCGTCGGGCCCACCGGGAACCTGACCATCGACGTGGTTCTGCCCGCGGAGGAGGATCTGGAGGTGCCGCTGGATCTGGACGTGGGGCTCGGGCTCGGGGGATAGGCGGTCGGAATCGCCGACGAACTCGAGGCCGCCGACGCCGACGCGCCCTGGCCGATGCCGCGCCGCTCCGGTTCCGCATTACGCGTCGCGACAGACTGCGGGAAGACTCCGGCGTCATGGCCGACCAGGTGCGCACCATCGATAAGCGGCGCTTCCAGGGAGAGATGCTCGCCAAACTCAACGGTGCCGAGCTGGCGCAGCTGACAGTCTATTGGTCGATCGTGCTCGGCCTGAACGCGTAGGAGGGGCTTCAGCCCCGACTTTAGCCCCGACTTTAGCCCCGACCCATTTCCCGATCGGGCCTGAAGGCCCTCCTACCCTGCTACGCTCGGGGAACGATGAGAGACTCGCCCTCCGGCTCGCCGTCACCCGGCGCCCTGACCACGGTCGCGCTGACCGCCGTAGCGATGATCGCCTTCGCGGCCAACTCCATCCTGTGCCGGATGGCGCTCGGTCAGGGGCTGATCGACGCCGCCAGCTTCGCGTCCGTCCGGGTCGCATCCGGGGCCGTGATGCTCGCGCTCATCGTCGCGCCGCGGTGGCGGAGGCAGGGGCGGGCGCCGGGCAGCTGGCGGGCCGCGGTGATGCTGTTCGGCTACATGGTGTGCTTCTCGTTTGCGTACGTGACGCTGGGTGCGGCCACCGGTGCGCTTATTCTGTTCGGCGCCGTGCAGGTGACCATGTTCGCCGCGGCGCTGCGCGCCGGGGAGTATTTCACGCCGGTCTCCTGGGCAGGACTCGCGCTCGCGATCGGCGGTCTCGTCTGGCTGGTTTCGCCCGGCGTGACCGCGCCGGCGGCTGATGGCGCGGTGCTGATGACCATCGCCGGCATCGCCTGGGGCATGTACTCGCTGCTCGGCCGCGGCAGCGGCGACCCGCTGCCGGCCACCGCCAACAACTTCCTCTACTGCCTGCCGCTGGTACTGCTCGTGAGTCTCGCGTTCGTCGGCCGCTGGCACGGCACGGCGGCTGGCTTCCTGCTGGCCGTCGCCTCCGGCGCGGTCGCGTCGGGTCTCGGCTACGTGATCTGGTACGCGGCGCTCAAGGGGCTGACCGGCACCCAGGCGGCGACGGTGCAGCTGTCGGTGCCTGTGATCGCCGCCATCGGCGGTGTGATGCTGCTCGCGGAGGCCGTCACGCCCCGGCTCGTGATTGCGTCGGCGGCGACCCTGGGCGGGGTCGCCATCGTGCTCCTGCAGCGCTCGAATGTCCGCTGATCAACGAGAATCGGCACACGTTGTACTGGCATCCGTCAGTGAAACGGTTCAACTGGAATCCCGAGAAGAACCTGCAACGACAGCTGGTTCGGGGGGTGTCGTTCGAGGCCGTCCTGTTCCATAAAGAAGCGATAGCCTTCCTCCCTGAGGACCGTCGGACTCATGCTGCTAAACTCGCTTCCATGTCCCCGCAAGCCGCCCGTCCCTGATGCGCCTCCTTCGCCTCGCCCTCGAGAATTGGCGCGGCATCGAGGCGTGCGACGTGCGCTTCGCCGACGGCGTGACGATTGTTGAAGGCCCGAACGAGGCCGGCAAGTCCACCCTCGTGGAGGCGCTGCTCACCCTGGTCCGCGAGCTCGATTCCTCGAAGAAGCAGGCCATCAAGGCGGTGATGCCGGTAGGCCGCGACGTCGGCAGCACGGTGACCGCGGAGATCGAGACCGGCGACTATCGCTTCGTCTACTCGAAGACCTACAACAAGTCGGCGCAGACCACGCTGGACGTCAGCGCGCCGCGCCGCGAGCAACTCACCGGCCGCGAAGCGCACGAGCGTGCCGAGGCCATCCTGAACGAGACCGTGGACCTCGCCCTGTGGCAGGCGCTGCTCACGGAGCAGGGCGCCAGCCTGGCGCCGGCCGACCTGAAGGACTCCGAGGGCCTCTCAAACGCGCTGGACGAGGCGGCCGGCCACGCCACCACCGGCGTGGAGGACATGGACCTCCTCGAGGCGGCCCGGGCCGAGTACGAGCGTTACTACACCCCCAGGACCGGCAAACCCCGCTTCGCCCAGCTGGAGCAGGACCATGAGGCCGCCGTCGCCGCCCGCGATGCCGCCGCCGCCGCACTCGCGGAAGTCGAACGCGACGCCGAAGCCCACGACGGCCTGCAGGCCGACCTGCGCCGCCGCCGCGAGGCCATCCCCGACCTCGAGGCCAGAGTCCGCGAACGCGAAGCGTCCTGGCAGAGCGTGACGAAGCTCCGGCAGGAACTCGAGCTCGCCGAGACCCGCCTGACCAGTGCCGCCGATCGGCAGGCCGCGGCCGCCCGCGCACTCGAAGAGCGTAAGGCACTCGCCGACACCATAGCGACCGACGAAAAGGCGCTGGCGGCGGAGAAAGAGAAGCAGCAACCGCTGGCCGAGCGTGCTACGGAGCGGGCGAAGAAGGTCGACTCCGCCCGCCTGGTCGCCGAGGACAAGCGCAAACGCCGCAACGCCGCCCGCGAACGGGTGGAGGCCGCCCGCCGGGACCTCGCCTACCTGGAAGATCGGGATCGCCTCGCGAAGAACGAGCAGCGCCTGGAAGACCATACCGCCGTTGCCGAACAGCTGAAAAAGACCTCGAAGACCCTGAACGACATCGCCATCGACGATGCCGGCCTGGAGGCCATCCGCGACGCCAGCCACGAGCTGGACAAGGCGAAGAGCAAGCGCGACCTCGCCGCCACCGCGGTCACCGTCACGGCGGAGCAGTCGCTGGACTTCACCATTGAGGACGAGGACGTCTCACTCGTCACCGGCGAGGCGGAGAAACGCTACGTGGCCTCCGGTCTGGAGATCCGCTTCCCCGATCTCGCCTCCGTGCGCATCGCGCCGCCGCGCACCGCCGCGGAGCTGGAGAGCGACCTCAGCGAGGCCGAGACGGCACTCGCGAGCGCCCTCGAGCGTTACCGGGTGAAGAACCTCGCCGAGGCCATCGAGCAGAACGAGACCCGCCGCAGCGCCGAGGCGGAGCGCCAGCGCCTGCGTTCCCGGGCCGCCGAGATCCTGTCCTCGGGCGGGGCCGAGGAGAAGGGCGAGGAGACCGCCGAGGAGATAGCCGAGTCCGTCCGCTCACTGCGCGAACGCTGCGAGGCCTTTCTGGAACAGAGGGGCGGTCAGGACGGCCTCCCGGCAGACGCTGCCGCGGGCCGCGAAGCCCTGTCCGCCGCCGAACAGGCCCTGAAGGACGCCGAATCGGACTACGAGGCCGCCCAGCAACGCGAAACGGAACTGCGCGCCGAACATGCCGAGGCCGATGCCGCCCTGCGCCAGGCGAAGGAGGCCCTCATCGGCCGCGAGGCCACCCTGAAAGACAGACAGAAACGCCTGCAAACCGCGCGCGCCGAAGCGCCGGACGACGCCCTCGAAGCCAGGCTGCGCGACGCCGCCGCCGCCGCCGAGCAACTCGAAACCGACACCGCCGCCATCCGCCGCCGCCTCGACCAGCTAGACCCCGACTCCGTCGAGACCCTCTACACCAACGCCAGAGACGCCCTCACCCGGGCCGAGCGCGACCTCACGCAGACCGAGCAGCAGCTCGCCGTCCTCCACGACCGCCTCGAACGCGCCCAGGCCGACGGGCGCTACGACGCACTGGAGACCGCCGACCGCAGGGTGACGGACACCGCCGACGAACTGGCAGCCACCCGCCGCCGCGCCGCCGCCGCCGAGCGCCTCTGGACCACGCTCAACCAGCACCGCGACGCCGCCCGCCAGGCGTACGTCCAGCCGTTGAAAGACGCCATCGAAAAACTGGGCCGCATCGTCTTCGGCCAGCGCTTCGAGGTCGCGATCGGCGAGGACTGGAAACTGGAGGCCGTCACCCGGGACGAACAGACGCTGCCGTTCGAGTCGCTGAGCGTCGGCGCCAAGGAACAGCTCGGCATCCTCGCCCGCCTCGCCGCCGCCCGCATCGTCGCCGAGCAGGGCGGCGTGCCGCTGATCATCGACGACGCCCTCGGCTTCTCGGACCCCTCGCGCCTGGAGACCATGGGCGCGGCCATTGCTGCGGCCGGCAGGGACTGCCAGATCGTCATCCTCACCTGCACGCCGGGTCGGTTCACCCATGTGGGCAGTGCGGAGGTGGTGTCCATGGTGACGACGAGTGCGACGACGAGTGCGACGACGAGGCGCAGTTGACTTGCCGAGCGATTGAGCAGACTGTTTCCCCATAGTCCGCAAGCCGAAAGGGGCAGACTCATGAACAGGCAATTACTCGTGATCGGTATCTTTCTCGGCCTCGCCCTGGCCGCGACGCCGGCCCTCGCACAGCAGGGCCCGCCCGACGACAAGCCCGGCAAGGCCGCCCAGGCGAAGGAGAAAGCGGAGGCCGAACGCGAACGCGCCGAAGCCGAACTGGGCGAGCAGGCGGGCGAACTCGAGCGCCAGCGCGAACGCACCGAGGAGATGACCGAGGAACGCGCCCGGGAGCAATACGGCGAGGATGCCGAGGGCCAGGCGAAGGCCGCAGGCAAGGGCGCAGACAAGGGCAGCGAGAAAGCGCAGGAGATGCGCGAGCGCCGCGACGAGCGCAAGCAGGTCATGGAAGAGTATCGCCAGGGCGAAGCCGCGGAGGGCGAAGACGCCGAAGAAGAGCAGGCGCAGAAAGGCAAGAAGCCCTGGTGGAAGTTCTGGGACTGAGTGCCCGGCGGATCACGTCCCGCGCAAAGCCTCGACTACAACATTGACGATAGCCCCGCCGCCACCGTAGCGGTCGCGGCGAAGGGTCACTTCGTCCCCGCATGCCCATGAGAAACCCGCATCAGCTGAGACTCATCGTGACCCTCTCCGCTCTCGCCGTGCTGGCCGGCTGCAACCGCCAGCTCGATCGCGCCGCGACCGATGCCCGCATGCCCGTGCTCTCCACGGAAGCCGATATCCCCGCCGTCGTCGCCGCCATGACGCTGGTCGAGAAGGCCGGGCAGATGGTGCAGGCCGACGTCTCCACGGCCACGCCGGAAGACGTGCGGGAGTACGGCCTCGGCTCCATCATCAGCACCGTCCCGGACGGCAACCTGGGCACCGCCGAGGCCTGGCGCGAGATGTTCGATGCCTACCAGCGTGCGGCGCTCGCCACCCGCACCGGCATCCCCATCGTGGCGGGCATCGACGCCGTTCACGGCCATGCGTATTTCGACGGCCCGGCCACCATCCTGCCCCACAACATCGGCATCGGCGCCACCCGCAACCCGGACCTCGCCAGAAGGCTGGCCCGGGTCACCGCCCGGGAACTCGCCGCCACCGGCATCCGCTGGACCTTCGCGCCCACCATCGCGGTGGCGCGCGACATCCGCTGGGGCCGCACCTACGAGGCCTTCGGCGAGGACGTGGAGCTGCAGGTGCTGTTCGCGCGCCCCCTCATCGAGGGCTACCAGGGCGACGACCTCACCGCCGAGGAACACGTGGGCGCTACCGCCAAGCACTTCGTCGCCGAGGGCGCCACCGAGGGCGGCGTGGACCGTGGCAACGCGATCATCACGGAAGAGGAGCTGCGCACCGTCCACCTGCCGGGTTACATCGACGCCATCGAGAGCGGCGCCGTCTCCGTGATGGCGTCGTTCAGCTCCCTGAACGGCGAGAAGATTCATGGCTCGAAGGCGCTGCTCACGGACCTGCTGAAGGAAGAGCTCGGCTTCGACGGCGTCGTGCTCACGGACTGGGAGGGTGTGCGCCTCGGCGGCCTGACCATGAAGGAGTCGCTCACGGCCGGCATCGACATGTTCATGCTGGTGCAGTCGTGGAAGGAGGGCATCCCCGAGATCGTGCGGCTGGTGGAAGACGGCGAGGTGCCGATGTCCCGCATCGACGACGCCGTCACCCGCATCCTGCGCATGAAGCTCCGCCTCGGCCTGTTCGAGCGGCCGTACAGCTCCGACGCCTGCGCGGACACCGTGGGCTCCGAGGCTCACCGCGCCGTCGCGCGGCAGGCGGTGCGCGAATCCCTGGTGCTGCTGAAGAACGAGGACGGCATCCTGCCGCTGTCTAAAGACCAGACCGTCATCGTCGCCGGCAGCCACGCCGACAACGTGGCCTACCAGAGCGGCGGCTGGACCAAGAAGTGGCAGGGCGCCCACGAGGATCTGTACGGTCACGCCGCCCGGCCGGTCGAAGGCGCCACCAGCATCATCGACGGCATCCGCAAGGTCATCGGCGCCGAGCGCGTGATCGACGCCGGCGCGACGGGCGTGCGCGACGACGCCGACGTGGCCATAGTGATAGTGGGCGAGGAGCCCTATGCCGAGGGCGTGGGCGACCGCAAGGCGGAGGAGCTGGTGCTGACCGACGAGCAGCGCGAACTCATCCGCGCCTACCACGACCAGGGCACCAAGGTGGTCACGGTGCTCGTGTCCGGCCGCCCGCTGCTGGTGAACGAGGAGCTCGCGCGCTCGGTCGCCTTCGTCGCTGCCTGGCTGCCGGGCTCGGAAGGCGACGGCATCGCCGAGGTGCTGTTCGGCGACTATGACTTCAAGGGCAAGCTCGGCTTCTCCTGGCCGCAGGACGCGGGGCAGATCCCCATCAACGTGGGGGACGAGGAGTACGATCCGTTGTTTCCGTATGGCTACGGTATTACAGATACCGCGCGATGAGGTTCTTCTGTATCTCGATGGTGCCGCCGGCATAGAGGCTGAGCAGCGCTTCGCGCTGGTAGCGTGCCATCGGCGTCGCCGCAAGAAAGCCCTCGCCGCCCAGGATGCGCAGCCCCTCCAGCACCAGCCGGTTCACGGTTTCCGCCGCAAAACTCTTCGCCATGCTGATCTCCTTGCCGGCATCCTCTCCCCGGTCCGCCTTCCAGGCGCCGGCGTAGGTCAGCCAGTGCAGCGCCTCGATGGAGGTGGCCATGTCGGCCAGCAGGTGCTGTATGGCCTGGAACTGCCCGATGGGCCGGCCGAACTGCTCCCGCTCGCGGGCATGGGCGAGGGCGTCGGCGAGCACGGCCCGGCAGAGTCCCAGCGAGCTCGCGGCCACGCATACCCGCTCCATGCCGCCGGTGACGCGCAGCGCCGACCACGCCCGGTTCAGCCCGGCCTCACCGCCCAGCAGCGCCTCCGGCCCCACGCGCACGCCGTCCAGCCGCAGGTCGCAGGAGGCATAGGCGTTGTCGGTGATCTTGTCCATCGGCGAGATGTCGAGACCCTCGGCATCCGCCGGCACCAGGAACACGCTCATGCCCTGGGAGGCCTTCGCGTCGGCTTCGGTCCGCGTGACCACCAGGATGTAGTCGGCATTCCGGGCGCCGGTGGTGTAGCGCTTCTGGCCGTCGAGTACCCACTGGTCGCCGTCCCGGCGGGCCGAGGTGGCGACGGAGGCCGCATCGGAGCCCGCGCCGGGCTCGGTCAGCGCGAACGCGAGCTTGCACCGGCCCTGGGCCAGCGCGGGGAGTATGCGCCCACGCTGTTCGTCGCTGCCGGCCAGCATGATGAGACCGCCGGCGAAGACGGTGTTGACGAGGTACATGTTCACCAGCGTGCTGCTCGCACGCGCCAGTTCCTCGGCGACGATGGCGGCGCCGATGAGGCCGGCTTCGTCGCCGCCCACGGCTCTGGGGAGAGCGACTTTCAGCAGGCCGCTGCTGGCGAGAGCCGTGTAGAGATCCTCGGGGAAGACGTCGCTGCGCGCGAGTTGCTGCAGGCGGCCCGCGTCGCAATGGGTATCCAGGAACGCCCGCGCACGATCGCGGATCTCGGTCTGCTGCTCGGTGAATTCGAAATGCATTCAGTCCCCCTTTGCCGGTCGGCCGTCAGATTGCCCGATATCAGAGGGGACCGTTCGTCGCTGACCGATATTTCAAAGAATACCGGTAGGAGGGGCTTTAGCCCCGAATGATCGGGCCTGGAGGCCCGCCTACAGCTTCTCGTCGGGCCTGAAGGCCCTCCTACCCGGCGAGCATGGGGAAGACTGCCGCCAGGGCCCAGGCGAAGGCGGTGGCGGTGGCGATCCCGCTCACCGCAGGATGCCCGGTCGCCCGGTAGATCCAGCGGGCGAAGAAACCGTAGACGAGGAAATACAGCACGATCACGGCGGCGATGATCAGCAGGAAGAACAGGTCCTCGAACGAGAGCGCCACGGCGATACCCAGCGAGACGAGGAAACAGAAACGGGTGAACAGGTGCCCGCCGCGTGCCGTTTGGGCACCGCGGGTGAGCCATTCGTCGGCGAGGAAGTAGGCGAGCGTGCCGGCCAGCATCAGGAACACCAGCGGTACCCGCGGCGGCGTGATGGCGAAGGAGGTCACGTAAGTATCGAGAATCAGCGCGATCACGCCGGCGATGTACGCGGTGGCGAGCAGGGTGGCCACGACCAGCTTCGGCCAGTTCGTTTCGCCGCGGACTGCGGGCCGGTCGGCGCGCCGGATCCACAGCAGACACCCCGCCGTCACCAGCCCGTAGACCAGGAAGTGGACGGCGAGGTAACCGCCCACCAGCACCCCGAGGAAATCCGCCGGGAACCACCACAGCGACAGCGGCGTGACCACGGCCGGGATGGCGGCGGCCGGCAGCAACCGGCGCCAGCCCAAAGAGGCGCCCCGTGCCGGACGGCTGACCACGGGAAGGAGCTTCGACAGCGGCCAGGCCAGCAGCCAGGCACCGGCGATCAGCAGCGCGATGGGCAGGCCGCGTGCAGCCGTGTAGCCGCTGCTCTCCCGCCCGTACACGCCGTTCAGCCAAGCCACCGTCGCGGCCATGCTTTCCTCGCTGTAGAGCACGCCCACGTGCTCGACGCCGTCGGCGAACACCACCCGGCGCGCGCTGCCGTCCGCGAAGCGACCCGCCGTCACCCCTTCCTCGGGGTTGTCGGTCACCAGGCCGAGCACCCGCAACGCCTCTTCTTTCAGGAATCCCTCCAGCCCGCCGACGATCACCAGGAGATTCTGCGGCGACTCCGCCGTGACCGCCGGCGAGAACATGGAGACGGCGACGACGGCGTCGACCCGTTCGTCGCCCTGCGCGTAGCGCACCATGACGTCGGAGGCCATCGAGTGGCCGAGTACCGCGAGGCCGTCTCCGGCCCGTTGCAGCGACAGCGCGTAATCCGCCACGGTGCCCGTCTGCTCGAGCAGGTTCCGGGTCGCTCCCTCGATCTCGGTGACGTCGCCCCGCAGGGGCTCCAGGTTCCGGCCGTGACCGTAGTAGTCGAAGGTCACGGCCAGGTAGCCGTTCTTAGCCAGCGTCACGGCGAAGGACTGCATCAGCTGCTGGGAGCCCGCGAACCCGTGTGCGATCACGACGACCGGCAGGGCGGCGTCGGCGGGCGAATCCGCGGCGCGGAACACCGTTACCGGTGTGGGCCCGAGACGCGTCTCGTCCGTGGCGACGCCCGCGCTGGTCTCGGTCAGGCGGAACAGGGCGAAGGCGATCAACGCCAGCGACACCAGTGCGGCGGCTAAAGGAAGGAGTCTCGTCGTTACAGACCCGGACATGCGCGGAGAGTGAATTACGGGGACGGTTAACTCAACTACCTCCGTCCTGCCGCCGCGATCGTACCGATCGGCAGGAACATCACTTCCGGCGACGGACGGTCGCCGAGGCCGCCACTCGCGAGATCAATCGCTTCGAAGCCGAGAGAGCCATAGAACCCGACGGCGTTCGCCTTGGCGTCTACGAGGACCCCCGTACACCCCACGCGGTCCCGCATCTCGAGCGCGAGCTCGAGCACGGAACGGAGCAGCAGTCTGCCGGTGCCGAGCCCCTGCCAGCGCTGGTCGACGGCCAGCCTCGCCAGACGCAGCGCCGGCAGCGGATAGGCGGGGAGCCTCCGACGGAGCTTCCTCGTCAGCTTCTCCGTCGCAAGCTCGGCCATCGAGACGGTGGCGAAGCCCGCGATCGCCCCGCCGAGTACGGCAACGTAGGTGGTGCCGATGTGGTGACGAAACTGATTCTGCCCGGCGTAGCGCCGGAAGAAGCGATCCAGTTCGATATCGCCGCTCTGGAACCCGGTCCGGTCGTCGTCCGTGCGTAACAGCCGGACGCGAACCTCCGCCCGGGTGTCAGTCACGGAACAGCGATTTCAGGGCTTCCGTGGGCTCTTCGTGCCGCTCGATCTGCTCGGCCACCCGCTCCATCGACTCGGGCGTCAGTACCAGTCGCGAAGGGATCATGAGGTCCTCCGGAATCTCCCGTAACGCCTGGAGATGGTGCCGCAGCGCCTCCTCGATCAGAAAGGCCTTTTTTACCCCTTTCTGCCGCACATAGGCTTCGAGCTCGGCTTTGGTCTCTTTCGTAATGTGGGCGGAGATCTGGGTCGTCGTGGCCATCCAAGTATCCCTCATATATTTCTACAGAATTGTAGAAAGTATATACCACTCTCCTGAGACTGAGATATCAGCCGTTCGTCAGGTTCGCCCCCGGAAAGGTGCTTTGCCTGCGGCTAACTAGTAAAGACTGCTTTACTTTGGGTTCTGGTTAGTAAAGAATGCTTTACCATGGACGCCAGATCCACAGGCCATTACGTCACGACAACAGTCGCCGGCGAGTCGGTGCAGGCGTTCGTGCCCGATCCGCTCCCGCCCCGGCTGAGTGCGGCTGAGCTCGAAGGCCTGACCGAATCTCTGCGCCGAGCCGAAGCCGCACTGGCCCAGCTCGATCTCGCCGGCGCCATGATCCCGTCGCTCGACTGGTTCGTTTACGCCTTCGTCCGCAAGGAGGCACTCCTCTCGTCCGAGATCGAGGGCACCCAGGCCACGCTCCAGGACGTGCTGTCCTGGGAGCAGACGGCTCAACCGGGCGCCTCCGGCCTCCAGGACATCGAAGAGGTCACCAACTACGTAGCGGCGATCAATCATGCGTTCGAGCAGATCCGTTCCCCGCGCGGCACGCCCATCTCCGTGCGACTGCTGAACGACTGTCACCGCATCCTCATGCACGGTGTCCGCGGCGCCTCGAAGCAGCCGGGCGAACTCCGCCGCTCGCAGAACTGGATCGGAGGCAGTCGCCCCGGTGACGCCAGTTTCGTTCCGCCGCCGCCCACGCACGTCGCCGATCTCCTGAGTGATATCGAGCGCTATATCCACTCCGGAGACGAGCTCCCGCCGCTCGTCCGCGCCGGCCTCGTGCACGTGCAGTTCGAGACCATCCACCCATACCTCGATGGCAACGGCCGCCTGGGCCGCATGCTGATTGCGCTGCTGCTCGAGCACTGGGAACTGCTGGGCGGGCCGCTGCTGTATCTCAGCCTCTACTTCCGGCAGAACCAGGCCGAGTACTACCGCCGCCTGGATTTGATCCGGACCGAGGGCGACTGGACGGGTTGGCTCGAATTCTTCCTGACCGGCGTGTCCGCGATCGCCGACCATGCCACCCGCACCGCCCGCGCTCTGTACGCCCGTGTCACAGAGGACAGGCAGGCGCTGCTCGCGATGGCAGAGGCGACGGTTTCCAGCGTCCGGCTCTTCGAACTTCTGCCGGAGCATCCGGTCCTCACCATGCCGCGGGTGACGGAGCTGCTGTCGACCACGAAGCCGACCGCGGGCAAGGCCATCGAGGTGCTGGGTGCGGCGGGGATATTATCGGAAATCGGTGAACGGAAGCGGGACCGGCTCTACCGGTACGACAGGTATTTGCGGCTGCTGGAGTAGCGGTGACAAGCCTGGTTTCCGCGCTGGCCGTGAGAGCGGAACAACCATTACTGTGCTCGAACGAAACGGGCCCCTCGCCGAGGGGCCCGCTCGTCTCCTGTCGGGCCTGAAGGCCCTCCTACGAGTGGGTGCTACGGTATCGCCACCGGCTCGTAGTCCTCGACGATGTCCTTCCAGCCGAACTTCGACTGCCGCTGTCCGATGCGGATGAATTCGCCGGCCCAGTAGCTCAACTT
>Ga0102931_1000418_pt1 | contig 20574 bp, 19 predicted proteins | sample SalPonR1_C_D1_MG_FD_79282 | JGI IMG/M metagenome (GOLD analysis project Ga0102931, IMG submission 79282) | Salt pond soil microbial communities from South San Francisco under conditions of wetland restoration - Salt Pond MetaG R1_C_D1_MG | ecosystem: Environmental > Aquatic > Marine > Intertidal... | reverse complement strand
CGTGATCTCCAGCGTCCGGTCGAGATCCTCGAGCGCCTTCTCCATCTCGCCGTTGAGGAAGTAGATGAAGGCGCGTTGATTGTACCCCTCCGAGTAATCGGGACAGTAGTCGACGAGCCGGTCGAAGGCCTCGAGCGCACCTAGGAAATCGTGGACCTCGCGCGCCGCCATACCCCTGTCGAGGAGCGATTGAGCCGCCTCGTCGGGCGCGTCCGTCCAGATCTCCCACATCCGGTCGGACAGCGCGCGGCCCGCGCGTTCGTCCGGCGCCGCGCGCGCCTCGTCGAAGAGCGCCTCCAGGTCCGCGCTCCTGTCCGGGGCGGCTGGGCATTCGGCGACTGCGGCGCCGGTGATCGAAAAGAGGGCAAGAGCGATTGCGGTCATTCGCATCTGGGACATCCTGTTGCGGCCGGATGCTCTCATCTGACCATGATGGTCCGCGCCGGGCAACTCTCGCGGCGCCTCGTCGGCGCTCTCGGGTAGTAAAGTTATTTACAGAGCCTGAGCAGTCCTGTCGTGGAGATTTACAACTCTCCGCGTCGGGGCCTCCGTAAAGGTTGATAAACCGATGCGTGATCGCGAAAGATACAAAATTGTCCGAGAAGGATTTTTGCGTCTGTTGAGGAGCGGGCGCAACAAAGTTTCAAGGGAGGAAACTGCATGACTAAATCCAGCTTCACGCGTCGTGGGCTTCTCAAGACGAGCGCCGTCGCCGGCGCGGGCATCGCGATGCCCACGATCTTCACCAGTTCGGCCTGGGCGCAGAGCTTCACCAACGAGCCGTCCGGCGCGACCGTGACCCTCGGCTTCAACGTGCCTCAGTCCGGCGCCTACGCCGACGAGGGCGCCGACCAGCTTCGCGCCTACCAGCTTGCCGTCGAGCACCTCAACGGCGAAGGCGCCGACAACGGCATGCTCGAAACGTTCCGCTACGCCGACGGCTCGCCCACGAGCCTCACCGGGCAGGGCATTCTCGGCAAGAAGGTCGAATACGTCACCGGTGATAGCCAGACCAACACCGACGCCGCCCGCGCCTCGGCCCGCTCGATGATCGAGAAGGACGGCGCCATCATGATCACGGGTGGGTCGTCTTCTGGTCCCGCCGTGGCGGTGCAGGCGCTCTGCCAGGAGGCGGGCGTGATCTTCATGGCGGGGCTGACCCACGCCAACGACACGACGGGCAAGGACCGCCGCGCAAACGGCTTCCGCCACTTCTTCAACTCCTACATGTCGGGCGCGGCGCTCGCGCCGGTGCTTGCCAACGCCTACGGCACCGACCGAAAGGCCTACTATCTCACCGCCGACTACAACTGGGGCTACACGACCGAGCAGGCGATTTCGGAAGCAACCGAAGCGGTGGGCTGGGAGACGGTCAACAAGGTGCTCACGCCGCTCGGCGCTGGCGACTTCTCGGCCTACCTCACCCCCGTTCTCCAGTCGGGCGCCGATACGCTGGTGCTGGTGCACTACGGCGGCGACATGGTGAACTCGCTCACCAATGCGGTGCAGTTCGGCCTCCGCCAGGCCCAGGCGAACGGACGCGACTTCCAGATCGTCGTTCCGCTCTACTCCGAGCTCATGGCCCGCGGCGCCGGTCAGAACATCGCCGGCATCCTCGGGTCGCAGAACTGGGACTGGAAGCTCGAGAACGAGATGGGCGACCGCTACGTCGGCACAAACGCCTTCGTGCAGTCCTTCGGCCAGAAGTACGGCTTCCCGCCGAGCCAGGCGGCCCATACGGGTTACGTGCAGGCTCTGCTCTACGCCGATGCGGTGGAGCGGGCAGGCTCGTTCAACCCCTGCGCCGTGGTCGAGGCGCTTGAGGACTTCGAGTTCGACGGCCTCGGCAACGGTCCGACGCTCTACCGCGCGGAAGACCACCAGTGCTTCAAGGACGTGGTCGTGGTGCGCGGCAAGGAGAACCCGGAGAACGAGTTCGACCTCGTGGAGATCGTCGAGGTCACGCCGGTCGAGCAGGTTACGTACCCGCACGACCATCCGCAGTTCGCCGGCGGCGAACTCGGCCAGTGCAACGCGGGCGCCTGAGGCGCCTCTAAGCCGAAGGAGAGGGCGACCGACCAAGGCCGGTCGCCCCTGTTCCGCTTCGTACCGCCGCCCGGCAAATCCGGCGGCCGGGACCGGACAATCGCTAGGGTGGAGGCGATGGACGCAATACTCCTGCAAATCCTGAACGGGCTCGACAAGGGCTCGGCCTACGCGCTTATCGCGCTTGGCCTCACGCTGATCTTCGGAACGCTCGGCGTGGTCAACTTCGCCCATGGCGTGCTGTTCGCGCTCGGCGCCTTCTGCGCGGTGACCTTCCGCAACATCCTTTCGATATCCTTCGAGACGATCGACGAGACGCGCACGGACTTTCTCGGCAACCCAGCGCGGATCCAGACGCCCTATATCGAGGCGTGGTTCGGAGAGGGGGTCGGCAGTTTTCTGATAGATTGGTCCGTGCCGCTCTCCATCCTGCTCGCGATTCCGGTGATGGCGCTGATCGGGCTTGCGATGGAGCGCGGACTGATCAAGCACTTCTACAAGCGACCGCACGCCGACCAGATCCTCGTGACCTTCGGTCTCGCCATCGTGCTCCAGCAGATCATCAAGTACTTCTACGGCGCGAACCCGATCCAGACGCCCGCGCCGGACGTCTTCCAGCGCACCTTCGACTTCGGCGTTCTCATCGGGTTCGATCCGATGACGATCATGTATCCGTTCTGGCGCCTCGTCTACTTCCTCTTCGCGCTGGTCATCATCGGTGCCGTCTTCGCCTTCCTGCGCTTCACGACCTTCGGAATGGTCGTCCGGGCCGGAATGGCGGACCGGGAGACGGTCGAGCTTCTGGGTATCAACATCAATCGGCGCTTCACGATCGTCTTCGCGATCGCCGCCGTGGTCGCGGGGCTCGCCGGCGTCATGTACACCCCGATCGTCTCGCCCAACTACAACATGGGCATGAACTTCCTGGTGATCAGCTTCGTGGTCGTGGTGGTCGGCGGAATGGGCAGCCTTCCCGGTGCCGTCCTCGCGGGGTTCTTTCTGGGAATCCTGGAGAGTTTCGCGTCGATGTCGGCCGTCACGGAAGTCATTCCCGGGATCAACCAGGTCATCATCTATCTCGCCGCCGTCGTCGTGCTTCTGGTGCGACCACGCGGGCTGATGGGCCGCAAAGGCGTGATGGAGGAGTGAGACAATGTTCGGACTGAACCGGAAGGACCAGATCCTCTTCCTCGTCGTCTTGGCGCTCGTCGTCTTCGCGCCGTTCATCCTCAACCCGTTTCCCGAGGATTCGGGACTGGCGCGCTTCAACGCGGGCTACCCGGACCTGATGCAGCGGTTCGTGATCTTCGGAATCTTCGCAATCGGCTTCAACATCCTCTTCGGGCTGACCGGATACCTGTCCTTCGGACACGCCGCTTTCCTTGGCGTCGGCTCCTACGCGGGTGTCTGGATGATGAAGCTTCTCACCGTCAACGTGGTGCCGGCGATCATTGCCTCGACGCTGGTGGCGGGGGTCTTCTCGCTCGTCATCGGCTACATCTGCCTCAGGCGTTCGGGCATCTACTTCTCGATCCTGACGCTCGCCTTCGCGCAAATGTCGTTCGCGCTGGCCTATTCGGTGCTGACGCCGATCACCGCGGGAGAGTCCGGTCTGCAGCTTTCGCTTTCCGATCCGCGGATCCTCGAGTCAGCCGCCGCAACCGGGTCGATCCCGGCCACGAACTTCTTCGGGATCACGATGCGCGACGGTTTCGAGCTTGCGGCTGGTGGATGGGTCTTCACGTTCAACTTCGGCTACTACTTTTGTGCACTGTTGATGTTGATCGCCTTCTACATCTCGATCCGCATATTCCGGTCGCCGTTCGGGATGATGCTGCGGGCGGTGAAGTCGAACCAGACGCGGATGAACTACACCGGGCTGACGCCGAAGCCCTACACGCTTGCCGCTTTCGTGATCTCGGGCATGTACGCCGGACTTGCGGGTGGGCTCATGGTCGCGGTCGATCCCCTCGCCGGGGCCGACCGCATGTTCTGGACGGCCTCGGGCGAGGTCGTTCTGATGACCATCCTCGGCGGTGCGGGGACGCTGATCGGCCCCGTCCTCGGTGCCGGCGTCATCAACTATTTCGAGAACATCTTCTCGCGTCTCAACGAACGTGACCTGAACGCCATGTTCGATTTCCTGCCAGACGGGTTGCAGAACGCGATGGTGGCAGTTGCGCAGCTTTTCGTCGGCGACGGCTGGCTTCTGACGCTCGGGCTGATGTTCATGCTCGTCGTCATCTTCCTGCCGGGCGGCCTTGTCGAGGGCGGACAGCGCCTTTCGCGGCTCTTCGGGCGCAGGAAGAAACCCTCGGGGGACGATCCCGAGCATCACCCGAAACCCGCGCCCCATGTGGCCGAGTAGGGAGGGCACACAATGGGAATCCTTGAAGTCAAGGGCATCGGCAAGCGTTTCGGGGGCCTTCAGGCGCTCAGCAACGTGACTCTCGACGTCGTCGAGAACTCGGTCCACGCCATCATCGGGCCGAACGGCGCGGGCAAGTCGACGCTTCTGAACTGCCTTGTCGGGAAGCTCATCCCGGACGAAGGCACCGCCGCCTTCGACGGCCATTCCGTACTCGGGCGAAAGCCGCACGAGATCAACCAGATGGGTATCAGCCGGGTGTTTCAGACACCCGAGATCTTCGGGGATCTCACCGTCTTCGAAAACGTCATGATCCCGTGCTTCGCCATGCGCGACGGAGCCTTCCGGATGCATGCGTTCGAATCGATGGAGAAGGAGCAGGAACTGATCGGGATGGCCGAGCAGATCCTCACCGACGTGCGGATGCTTGAAAAGCGCGACGTCCACGCCGCGTCGCTCTCGCGCGGCGACAAGCGCCGGCTGGAGATGGCGATGTGCCTTGTCCAGCAGCCGAAGCTTCTGCTGCTCGACGAGCCCACGGCCGGCATGTCGCGCGCGGACACGAACAACACGATCGGCCTTCTGAGGGAGATCAAGGAGAAGCGCGACATCACCATGGCGATCATCGAGCACGACATGCACGTCGTGTTCAGCCTCGCGGACCGGATCACGGTGCTCGCCCAGGGGACGCCGCTCGTCGAGGACACGCCGGAGAAGATCAAGGGCCATCCCAAGGTTCGCGAAGCCTACCTCGGACAGGCGCATCAGGAGTGACGGAGATGAACGAGAAACCGGACTTCTCGCGGCATGCGAACAAGGCGGCGACCGCGCCGGCGTATTTCTCGGCATGGGATGTGCACGCCTATTACGGTGAAAGCTACATCGTGCAGGGGATTTCCTTCAACGTGCACGAGGGGGAGATCCTTGCGCTTCTCGGCCGCAACGGCGCGGGCAAGACATCGACTCTGCGCGCGCTCGCGCGGATCGGATCGCCGCTCGTGACGCATGGCGAGATCTGGCTCGACCATCAGCCGCTCCACAAGATGTCGGCGCACGAGGCATCACGATCCGGACTCGGGCTGGTGCCGGAAGACCGGCGGATCATTCCTGGCCTGACGGTCGAGGAGAATATCCAGCTCGCGCAGATCATGCCGCCGGTGGGCTGGTCGGTGGACCGGATCTACGAGCTTTTCCCGCGGCTCGGCGAGCGGCGGAAGCAGGAAGGCATCACGCTGTCGGGCGGGGAGCAGCAGATGCTCTCGATCGCGCGGGCGCTGGCGCGGGACATCAAGGTGCTGCTGCTGGACGAGCCTTACGAGGGGCTGGCCCCCGTGATCGTGCAGGAGATCGAGCGCACGCTGCGGCACATCAAGGAACAGGGCATCACCTGCGTCCTTGTGGAACAGAATGCCATCGCCGCCCTCGGGCTTGCCGACCGCGCGATCATCCTCGACACAGGCCGGATCGTCTACGATGGCGACGCGGACGAGGTCATGGAGAACGCGCAGCTTCGGGAAGAGTACCTCGCGATCTGAGCGGCCGCGCGTCCCGGCGCGGGCGCGTCGTCCGCGAGGCGCTGGACGACGCGTATCGGATCACGACGTCTCGGAAGGGCCGTCCGGAGGGTCGTCGTATATCGACCACCCATACTGCCCTCCCGACTCGGGCAATTCCTCCGGCCGCACGTTCCGCACCATGTAGGTCTTGGCGATGAAGTTCGCGATGATCGGCGCCGTCAGGAACAGGAAGAGCGAGATCATCAGTTCGTGGATCGACAGGGTTCCGGTCTCCGCGAAGAAGTAGATCATCGACGCGATCAGAACGCCCCCGACGCCCAGCGTCGTGGCCTTTGTCGGCGCGTGGAGCCGCTGCATCGTCGAGCGCAGCTTGATCAGGCCATAGGAGCCGACAAAGCCGAATATGCCGCTGATGACGAGCGAGATGGAGATCAGGAGTTCTGCTGCGAAACTCATTGGGTCACCTCACTCGATGATGTCGCCGCGCAGGACGAAGCGGCAGTAGGCGACGGTCGAAACGAAGCCGACCATCGCCACGAGCATCGCCGCCTCGAAATAGATCTCGGTTCCGCGCCAGACACCGTAGAGCACCAGAAGAGCGATCACGTTGATCACCATGGTGTCGAGCGCGAGGATCCTGTCCGCGCTGTCGGGGCCACGCGCGATCCGCCAGAGGTCGAGAAGAAGGGCAATTCCGTAGCAGCCGAAGGCAAAGAACAGAGCCGCGGTGATCATTCGAAAATCTCCTTCAGTCTTCGCTCGTAGCGGGATTTCATGCGCTCCCGCTCGGCGTCCGGATCGTCGGTGTGCAGGCAGTGGACGAGGATGGTGCCGCCATCCGCGGCGAGCGTGGCCGACACGGTGCCGGGCGTCATCGTGATGGTCCCTGCCAGGACCGTGATCGCCTCGGCGGAGGTGAGCTCGAGCGGGACGGGAATCCACTGCGAGTTGATGTTCCTCTCGCGCCGGAACAGGATGATCCAGGCGACCTGGACATTCGCCACGATGATGTCCCAGAGCACGATGAGCGTGTATTCGACCACCTTCAGCGGCCTTCCGACCTTTGGACGGTCGGGCCAGTAATCAGCGGTCACCATCGGCACGATCAGACCGATCGTCCCGCCGAGAATGAGGTTGCCGAGAGTGAAGGTGTTCACGAGTCCCAGCCAGGCGAGCACCAGCGTCAGGCTGAGCAGCGGGTGGGGAACAAGCCGTGACAACATGGATCAGCCCTCCGCGTCCGGTCCGAGCACGGAGCTGATGTAGCCTGCGCGGTCGAAGAGTTGCGTGGTCGTCCCTTCAAGATAGAGCGAGACGGGTCCCGCGAAGACGGCCAGCGCGGCGAGAACCGCGACGGTGGCCATCACGGGGGCGATCTCGGCGGGTCCGGCGGGCGCGACGTCCGCCTTCTCGGACGACGCGGGAACACCGGCCGCCGTCGATTTCCAGAACAGCGTGCTTCCCGCCCGGGCGAAGCCGACGATCGTGAGCAGAGAACCGATAAGGATGACGCTCCAGGCCCAGGCCATCTCGCCGGGGTCCCGCAGCGCATCGAGGATGAGGAGCTTGCCGAGAAATCCGCTGAGCGGAGGCATGCCCGCCATGGCGATGGCGGCGGCGAAGAAGAGCGCGGCAAAGAGGCCGTTCTGCACCGTGGCCGGAACTGAAACGAGGGCATCTCCTCCCCGGCGGGTCAGGACGAGATCCGCGACAAGGAACAGCGCAGCGGCGGCGAATGTCGAATGAACGATGTAATACAGCGCGGCGGCCGTCGCTTCGGGAGAGAAGGCGGCGACCGCGACGAGCAGCGTTCCCATCGATCCCACTGCCGAGAAGGCGATCAACGGCATCAAGCGGCGCGCGCCCAGGACGCCGAACGCGCCGACGGCGATCGTGACGAGGGCGGCCGGAAAAAGCCATGTCCCGGGCAGTCCTTCCGTTCCCGCGACGCCGGGTCCGAAGGCCACGGTATGGATCCGCAGGATGGCGTAGGCCCCGACCTTCGTCATGATCGCGAAAAGCGCCGCCACCGGGGCGGGCGCGTTGGAGTAGGTCGCCGGCAGCCAGAATTGGACCGGGAAGAGCGCTGCCTTGACGGCGAAAACGATCATGAGGAGGATCGCTGCGACGCGCACGAGGGCGGCTTCCTCGGCCGGGATCTGGGCCACGCGCACCGCGAGATCGGCGATGTTGAGCGTGCCGGTGCTGGCGTAGAGGGTTCCCAGCGCAAACAGAAACAGCGTCGATCCCGCGAGGTTGATGACAACGTATTGCAGTCCCGCGCGCATCCGCTCGCGTCCGCCGCTGTGGATCATCAGCCCGTAGGACGCGATGAGGAGAATCTCGAAGAAGACGAAGAGGTTGAAGATGTCGCCGGTGAGGAACGCCCCGCAGATGCCCATGAGCTGGAACTGGAAGAGTGCGTGGAAATGCCGCCCGCGGGCGTCCCACCCCGTCGCGATCGCGTGGGTCACGACAATCAGCGCGAGGATCGCCGTCAGAAGCACCATGAGCGCCGAGAGCCGGTCGAGGACAAGGACGATGCCGAACGGCGCGGGCCAGTCTCCGAGGCGGTAGAGATGCGTCTCGCCTCCGGCCGCGAGGATTGTCAGCCCCACGGCGATCGCGGCTAGGGCGAGCGATCCCGCGACCGAGGCCGCCCGGGCGAGAGAGATGTCGTGCCGCATCACGAAGGCGATCAGCGGCGCCAGAAGGGCGGGCAGGACGACCGGCGCGATGATCCAGTGGTTCATTGCGCCGTGTCCTTCCCGGGCGCGTCGGCCTCGGGCCTGTCGAGGTCGATGCGGTCGTCGTCGGCTTCGAGATAAGCGCCGAGGCCGACCATGACGAGCACCGCCGTCATGCCGAAGGAGATCACGATCGCCGTCAGGACAAGCGCCTGCGGAAGCGGGTCGGTGTAGCTCGCCTCACCGTATGGCGACAGGATCGGGGACTGGTCGATGGCGAAGCGTCCGCTGGAAAAGAGGAAGACGTTCACGGCGTACGAAAGGAGCGTGAGGCCGAGGATGACCGGAAAGGTCCTGAGGCGCAGCATCAGATAGACCCCGCCCGAGGTCAGCACGCCCACAGCGCTGGCGACGATGACTTCCATGTCAGTCTCCTTCTTTCGCCGCGTCTGTCCGTGTCGCCGGATCATAGTCCATCGGGTCCACGTTCACGGTCTCGCCCGCGTAGCGCGCGATCCGCGAGAGACTGTAGAGCATCAGCATCACCGACCCCAGGACGGTCAGGAAGACGCCGAGGTCGAAGAGCATCGCGGTCGCGAGCTCGAATTCCTCGATCGGCGGCAGGTGCACATAGGTGAAGGCGCTGGTGAGAAAGGGTTTCCCTGCGAGCCATGCTCCCGCACCGGTCAGGCCCGCGATCACCACGCCCCAGCCGATCATCGTGTGATACTCGATGCGTTTGCGCGCCTGCGTCCACGCGAATCCCGAGGCCATGTACTGCATCAGGAGCGCGATCGATATCACGAGACCCGCGACGAAGCCGCCGCCCGGCTGGTTGTGTCCGCGCAGGAAGATGTAGATGCCGACGACGATGGCGATGGGCATCAGGACCCTCGTGACGACCACCATCATCAGCGGATGCCGGTCGCGGGAGCGGTCCTGCGAATAGTCCGTGTTGCGCAGGCGACGGGCGGCCGGGCCGCTCAGCAAGGCCTCCATGAGCGCAAAGATGATGAGGCCGGCGATGCCGAGCACGATGATCTCGCCGTAGGTGTCGTATCCGCGGAAATCCACGAGGATCACGTTCACCACGTTCGTCCCGCCGCCGCCTTCATAGGAATTCGCCAGGTGGTAGTCCGAGATCGTGCTGACGTCGCGAAGGAGAAAGGCATAGGCGAGGGCCGCCACCCCGGCCCCGGCCGCGAGCGCGATGACGCCATCGCGGAGTCTGAGCGCCATGGGGCTTTCCTTCGGCGTCGACTTCGGAAGGAAGTGCAGCGCCAGAAGGAGCAGCATGATCGTGACGGTCTCCACCGAGATCTGCGTGAGCGCCAGGTCGGGCGCCGAGAGATAGACGAAACCGGCGGAGATCATCAATCCGATGATGCCGATCAGGACCAGCGCGCTGAAGCGGTAACGATGCATCGAGACGACCGCGATGGTCGCTGCGACGAGCAGCACCCACCCGACCGCGATCACGGCCGGGACCGGGAGAAGCTCCCGCGTCGGCTGAGGCAGGCCGCCGCCGGTCCATGCGATGGCGCCGAGGGCGACGGACGTCACCACGAGGATCGCGAGGTAACGACTGATGGCGCCGTTGTGGGACGTCTCGGTAATCCACCGCGACGTGGCCGCCGCGCTCGCGACGAGCCGGTCGAAGATCGTCTTCGCTTCGGGGCGCGGCGTGGCAATCCAGGCACGATCGAGAGGTCCGCGGAGCCAGAGCAGGACGAGACCGCCCGCAACGGCGGCGATCGACATGAAGAGCGCCGGCGTGATCCCGTGCCAGATCCTGAGGGAATAGTAGGGCAGGTCTCCGCCGCCGATAACCGCCCCGCCGGCGACGGCGACGAGAGGCCCGACCACGGCGGCCGGAAGGATGCCGATGACGACCACGAGAAAGGCGAGCAGGGCCGGAGAGGCCCACAAGCCGAAAGGTGGATCGTGGGGCGTGTGCGGGTAATCGTCCCGCGCCGGGCCGAGGAAGACGTGGGAGATGAAGCGGAAGGAATACGCGACCGAGAGGAGCGCGCCGAGCGTTGCCAGAACCGGAACCGCGAGATGGCTTCCGGCCCAGACCGTGTGCGCCGCCTCCTCCAGCATCATCTCCTTGGACAGGAAGCCGTTGAAGAGCGGAATCCCGGCCATCGACAAGGCCGCCGTCGTGCCGATCAGGAAGGTCACCGGCATCAGGTGCCGCAGGCCGCCCAGACGCTTGATGTCGCGCGTGTGGGCCTCGTGGTCGACGATCCCCGCGGTCATGAACAGCGCGGCCTTGAATGTCAGGTGGTTGATGATGTGGAAGACCGCGACGATCGCGGCAAGCTTCGTTCCGAAGCCGAGGAGCATCGTCAGGAGACCGAGGTGGCTTACCGTCGAATAGGCGAGAAGCGCCTTCAGATCATCCTTGAAGAGCGCGATGAGCGCGCCGAGCACCATCGTGACGAGCCCGGTCGTGGAGACGATGTAGAACCACGCCTCGGTCCCGGAGAGGACGGGCCACATGCGCGCCATCAGGAACACGCCGGCCTTCACCATCGTCGCGGAATGCAGATAGGCCGACACCGGCGTCGGCGCGGCCATGGCATGCGGAAGCCAGAAGTGGAACGGGAATTGCGCCGACTTCGTGAAAGCGCCGAGCAGGATCAGGATCAGCGCGGGCAGATACCATTCGGACGCGCGGATCGCGTCGCCCTGCGTCAGGATGTCGGTCAGGTTGTAGCTGCCCGCGATGTTGCCGAGGATCAGCATGCCGCCGATCATCGCGAGCCCGCCGGCGCCGGTCACGGCCAGCGCCATGCGCGCGCCCTGCCGGCCTTCGGGCAGGTGTTTCCAGTAGCCGATCAGCAGGAAGGACGACAGCGAGGTCAGCTCCCAGAATATCAGCAGAAGCAGGATGTTGTCCGACAGGACGATCCCCAGCATCGCGCCCTGGAACAGCAGGAGATAGGTGTAGAACTGCCCCATCGGATCCTCGCCCGAGAGGTAGAACCGGGCGTAGAGCGTGATGAGCAGGCCGACCCCCAGGATCATTCCGGCGAAGAGCAGGCCCAGACCGTCGAGGAAGAACGATGCCGACAAGCCGAGCTGAGGCAACCAGTCGACTTCCGCCTGGATCACGTCGCCCCGCAGGACGGCGGGCGCGAGAACGAGCAGCATGACGAGGGCGAGGGCCGTCGGCGCGGCGGTGAAGCTCGCGCAGACATTGCGTCCGGCACGAATCATGATCCCGGGAAGCAAGGCCCCTGCGAACGGCAGGAGTGCAATCACGAAAAGGAAGTTGCCCCCGTCTCCCATGGATCTGTCCCGACTGACCTCTCGACTTGCTGCACTGGATAGCGGGCGGCTTGCGGGATGTAAAACGAAGCCGAACGGAACCCCTCGGACCATTGCGCCTTTCGGTCCTGGCCCCGGCCGGAACCGCCGCGCGATGGGATCGGTTCGAGGCAGGGATGATCGCGTCCGGCGTGCGCGACCTAGGTTCGCGCATCCACGCTCCGCGCCATGTTCCTCGCCATGCGTCTCCGGCGACCGTGGGGCTCGCCGCCATCGCCGTCTGTGCGGTGGCCGCGGGCATGGCGACACCGGCGGCAGGAGCGCTCGTCCTTTCTGCGTTCCTCGGCATCAGTCTGATCCGGGAGAGGGCGCTCATGGCGGCCATCACCGGAGAGCTGATCGGCCTCTTGCGCGGGCGCGAATGACGACGCCAGCGCCGCGCCAGACGAGTGTCGGAGGCCGCGACGGGCCTAGCCGTCGACGTTCATCACCCGGATCCACCGGATGAGGACAGGCGTCAGGCACAGCATGAGGAGCGTCGGCATCATCAGCGCGGCCATCACGCCCGACATCTGGACGGGCAGCTTGTTGGCCTTCTCCTGCGCGCGCAGTTCACGGTTGATCCGCATTTCGCCGGCATAGGTGGCAAGCGCGTCGGATACGCTCGTTCCGAACTGTGTCGCCTGGAGGATGACGTTGGAGAACGCGGCAACCTCGTCGACACCGGTGCGCTCGGCCATGTCGATGAAGGCGCGGTCCCGGTCCTTGCCCGCCTGGATCTCCAGCTGAAGCATCAGGAACTCCTCCGAAATCGCGGGAGTGGCGCGGGCAAGCTCGTTCGCGACGCGCGTCATCGCCGCGTCGAACCCGAGACCGGCCTCGATCGCGACCTGCAGAAGATCGAGGGCGTTCGGCATGCCGTACTCGATCTGCTGCCGCCGCTTCGCGATCCGATGGCGAAGCCATGCCGACGGCAGGTAGAACCCGGCGAAGACGAGCGCTGCCACGATCTGGAACATCGCGACGCCGCTCAGCCGGCCGAGGTCGATCGGTACGTTGAAGCGCTCGGGGATCATCATGAGCGCGAGGAACGCAAGCGGCAGGATCGCGGCGAGAAACGTCCGGAGCAGGTAGTAGTCGCGCACCGCGTGCTTGCTGTGGAAGCCCGCGCGGCGAAGCGCCTTGGCGATCTTGGTGCGCTCGGAGTCGGAGGAGGGAACGAAGGCCTTGAGAAAACCAGTCGGCCGCCGTTCGTAGGACCGGATGAGGTCGGCGCCCTGGCTGGTGCCGGCATAGCTCGCCGTCGCGGGGCGCATGCGCCGCACCTCCGCGCGTGGTCCCGAGAAGGCGCCGGCGAGACCGAAGACCATGACGAGCACGCCAAGTCCGATCCCGAAGAGCATCAGCATCTCGGTGGTGACGCCGTAGGCGCCGGCGAAGTCGACCAGTCGGGTCAGCATCGTGGATCCTTTCTCAGAACTTGAACGACACGAGGCGGTTCAGAATGAGCGCCTGAAGCGCGATCAGCGCCCCGATGGCGAGCGCGAAGGGCATGAAGAGCGGGTCGTCCCAGACATCGGAATAAAAGCTCGGCGACGTCGTCATGATCATTCCGAAGATGAGGAACGGGATCGCGGTGAGGATGACGGCGGAGAGGCGGCCTTCAGCGGAGATCGCCCTGATCTTCTTTCTCATGTTCGCCCGATCGCGGATCGTGCGTGACAGGACGTTGAGGATCCGGGCGAGATTGCCGCCCGTGCCGTGCTGGATGCCGACGCTGACCGCGAGGTACCGTGCATCTTCAAGGCCGACACGGTCGGCGAAGTCGTTGAAGGCATCGGCAATCTCGTCCCCGTATTCGACCTGGTGGTGAATGATTCCGAACTCGCTTCCGATCGGATCGGGCATGTCGGACGCGACGCTCGAAACGGTCACGTTGAGCGGGTGCCCCACCTTGAGGCCGCGCGCCATCTGGTCGAGTGCATCCGGCAGCTGCTGGTTCAGCTTCTTCAGACGCTCGCCCTTGCGGCCGTGCAGGAACGCGATCGGCAGAAAGAGGGCGACCGCCCCGGAGAGCGGCAGCACGAATTGCGGGGGAAGGTACATCCCCGCAAGCACCCACGTCGCGGCGCCGCAGACGATCCCCCCGGGGATCAGCCAGAGGGGGCTGAACGAGAACCCGGCCTGCCGGATCATCCGGCCGAGATCTGGCACGAGCGAGATGCGCCGCGTCTTCTTGTCCCGGAAGCTGCTGCTCAGAAGATCCTCCAGGATCTCTTCGGTGCTGGCGCCCTTCTTCACGAGGCGCATCCGCCGGTTGCGGGCTTCCTGCGCGTTTTCGGACCGGTCGAGCAACTGGCGGATCCCCTCGAAGGCGAGGATCACGCCGATGAAGATGGCGACATAGACGAGAAAGATCGCCTCGGGGGTCTGGGACATCATGACGTCACCTCGTCGCGCCGGAAGTTGGAGGGGTCCATGTCGACGCCGGCGGCGGCAAGCGCTTCGGCGAACTTGGGCCGGATGCCCGTCATCGTGTAATCTCCCAGAATCTCGCCGGTTTCGGACTTGCCGTGACGGCGGAAGACGAAGATGTCCTGCATGGTGATCACGTCGTTCTCCATCCCCGTGATCTCGGAGATGCTCATCACCCGGCGGCGACCGTCGCTCAGCCGGTTGAGCTGCACGACGACCTGGATGCCCGCGGCGATCTGCGAGCGGATCGTCTTGGCCGGAAGATCGGCGCCGATCATCGTCACCATCTGTTCGAGCCGGCCGAGAGCGTCGCGCGCGGTGTTCGCGTGCACCGTCGTCATCGATCCATCGTGTCCGGTATTCATGGCCTGGAGCATGTCGAAACACTCGGAACCGCGCACCTCGCCCACGATGATGCGGTCTGGCCGCATCCTGAGCGCGTTCCGGACGAGGTCGCGCTGGGTGACCGCGCCCGCGCCCTCGGCGTTCGACGGGCGGGTTTCGAGACGCACGACATGTTCCTGCTGGAGTTGCAGTTCCGCCGCGTCCTCGATCGTCACGATCCGCTGGCTGTGATCGATGAACGAAGACATCGCGTTGAGGAGTGTCGTCTTGCCCGAGCCGGTGCCGCCGGAGATCAGAACGTTCAGCCGGGCCTCGACGAGGCCCTGTAGGATTCCCGCGGCTTTCGGCGTGAGGGAACCGACCTCGATGAGACGGTCGAGCGTATAGGGGGTCTTGGAAAACTTCCGGATCGAGAGCGTCGGCCCGTCGACCGAGCAGGGCCGTATGATCGCGTTCACGCGGCTGCCGTCGGTGAGGCGGGCGTCGACCCAGGGCTGGCTTTCGTCGATGCGGCGTCCGACGCGGCTGACGATCTTGTCGATGATCCTGAGGAGGTGGCGTTCGTCGCGGAATCTGACCGGCGTGCGCTCTAGCACGCCGAAGCGCTCGACGTAGACCTTCTGGTGCGAGTTCACCAGGATGTCGTTCACCGTCGGGTCCGCGAGGAGAGGCTCGAGCGGACCGAGCCCCATCACTTCGAAGATCAGTTCGTCGATGAGCTTCGAGAAGGCGTCCGCCCTGAGCGGAATGCCGTCCTGCTCGAGAAGTTGCGTCACCAGCGCGGCCACTTGCCGGCGCAGTTCGGATTTCTCCACCTTGTCGATCACCGAGAGGTTCAGCCTCTCGAGAAGCGCCTCGTGCATCCGGCTCTTCAGTTCGAGATGCGCCTGAAGCTCTGCGTCGATCTCCGGATGGGCAGCTTCGGCCACGGCCCGGCGCGTGTCGATTTCCACGACCTCTGCGCCTGTCTCGCCACGACGCGCTCTGAATTCCTTGAACATCCTGTCTGTGCTCCCCTACGCGAACTTGAGTTTCTGTTGCGGCGCGGTGGCCGTTGGTGTCCTGTCCGGCGCCTTCTCGCGCAGGTGTGCCGCGATCTTCCGGAAGGCCTTGGCCATGTCGGACTTCGCGTAGCTCTCGACGACCGGATGCCCAAGATCGATCGATCGGCGTGCGATCTTCGCGTTGTCGGGGATCCAGTGGGAGAACTTCGTCTCGAGAACGGCTTCGGCTTCCCTCTGGGTCTCGGAGCGGAGCATAGGCTTCGGCTCGCGATTGACGACGAAATCGACCGAGAGGCCAAGGTTGGCTTCCTTGTAGAAGTCCGTCAGCCGCCGTGCTTGCCGGACACAGGGCACCGAGGTGTCGGTCACGACGACGAGGCGGTTCGCCCGTTCGATGACCGGCTCGAGCCATTCGATCAGCGCATGCGGCAGATCCACCACGACATAGTCGTATTCGCGGCGCAGAAGGTCGAAGAGCCCGGCCATCTGCGCCGAGGTCACGGCGTGCAGCGGCGCGACGGTCGAGGGCGCGGAGAGAACGTCCAGCCCCGAAGCGTGATGGATCATGATTGCGTTGAGAAAATGCGAGTCCGGGGCATCGGCGCTCTCGATGAGCTTGGTGAAGCCCCCGTTGTCCTCGAGATCCAGAAGGATGCCGGCATTGCCGAACTGGATGTCCAGATCGACGAGGGCGACCTTCGCCGTCTGTGTCTTTCTCAGGAAGCCGCCGCTCTTCCCGGCGATCGACAGGGCGAGGTTCACGGCCAGGGTCGTGGCTCCGACGCCTCCGCGGGCTTGGGCCACGCAGAAGACCTCGCCCTGCCGGGATGAAACGGCTCCCTTCGCCTGGCGCATCTTCTCGAGGCGCTCGTTGACGAGGGTATTCAGTCGCGCCCCGTCGATGGTTTCGGGCAGCACCTCGTCGACGCCGATGTCGAAGAGCCGACGCGCCTTGGCGATCGAGACGTTTTCGTCCGTCAGCGCAACGAAGAACGACGTCTCCCTGCGCGCCTTCATCATCGCGGCGACCGCATCGAGTTCGTCGGGATCGTCCGGGTTCGCCTCGAAGATCACCGCGTCGTGGCGCAGCGCGACCTCGGCGGCATGACCGTTCATCGTCGAGAATGACGACGTCTCCTTCGTCACGGCCTTGCCGAAAGACGCCTTGAACACCTCCGAGACGCGATCACTGAACTCGGGCGACCGTCCGACGACATGGATGGAGTTTCTATCTTGCGACATCTGTGTTCTCCGCGTTTCGGGTCAGCTGGCCGGCCCGGTGGTGAGATCCTCCGCCGGCAGCGAGACGCTGAAGGTGGGATAGGCGATTGTTCCGGTCGTTCCGCCGGTCCCGCCGCCGGACGCCGCGGTGGCGAGGCCGCCGATGGGCGCGACGAATTCGAAGTCCGGCAGGTCGAACTCCACCGTTACGATCGGCGTGTAGGGGCCGCCGAGGAAGCCGAGAGCCGGGTCGTAGTCATACCGGAAGTTGAGAACCGACGCGTCCGCCCCCGGCGGCATCAGCGGCGCGATGGCGTCCCATATCTCCGTGACGGTCGGGTGCGCCGGGTCGAGTGCCGAGTGGGTGAGCGTCGGCCCGTCAAAGCTCGCCTGACCGGTCCGGTCGATGCCTCCGCACGAATAGGAGACCGAACTGCAGATGTCGGCGCCGGTATCGCAGGAGGTGCCTGCGCGCGCAGGCGTCGTTGCGCCTCCGGGGCGCAGGTTGACAGGAAGCTGCGTGCCCGACGCGAGACAGGCCATCTCCCGCGTGGTGGCGATGCGGGCTGCGATCTGAGCCGCCTTTTCGACATGCACAGCGGTGTAGAGAAGCCGCCCGAAATCCAGCACGCTGAAGAACAGAAGGAAGAACAGGACGGCGACGAGCGAAAACTCGACCATCGCCGCGCCGCTCTCGTCGCGCAGGCGGGATATGAGACGCCGCCGGGTCATTGGCCGTAGATCCTCACCTGGTCCCGGACGGTCGTGGTCAATGGCCCGAGGGCGGCGCCGAACAGGCTGAAGACGTTGCCCAGCGGAAAATCGATCGTGACGTCCGCGGTGACCGCGCCGATCATGACCTTCACGTCGGCGTAGTCGTCGGGCGCGGTGCCGAAGCCCGTCGTTTCCCCCGAGTCGTCGGCGCAGGCGACCGAATAGACGACCGGACCGAGCGTGACGCCGCTGCCGAACAGGGAGACGCCCGCGACGTCGTCGCCGACGATATCCTCGATCCGCGAGGCGAGCGGTTCGGTGGGCCCTGTGAAGCCGGGGCAGATCTCGTAGGGCGCTGCGCGTCCGAGATACCGGCTCGCATCGCGGACCCCCGAGACGATCTGCTGGTAGGTCCAGAGCATTCGCCCCGCCTCGATCGTGACGGCGAAGAACAAAAGCATCACCGGAAGGATCAGGGCGAACTCGACCAGGACCGCTCCGTCTTCACGACGCAGAATGGCCGCGAGGTCTTTCATGAGCTTGCGCCGGCGGCCGGACATGGGCTCACCTCACCAGCCGCACGACGACGCGGGCGATGCCGCCGGCGTCGGCCGCTCCGCCGCCGCCCGTGCCGGCGCTGCCGATGACCTCGCCCCAGAGATCGAAGTTTCCACCGGGCAGTGGATCCATGCCGACCGGCTCGGTCAGGAAAACCTGAACGAAGCCGGTTGCCGGCACGTTCTTGTTGTTGCCGTTGATCTCGACCGAGGGATCGGAGCAATCGACGATCGCCGCGGTGACCACGCGACGGAAAGGGTCCGCGGTCGGGGTCGACGAGCATTGCGCGATCCCGGTCTCGGGAAAGGTCGAGGTTTCGTCGCCGAGGATCTGGCCGCTGGTCTTGGCGTACTTGATCTCCTGGAGATACGTTTCGAAGCGCGTGCCGGCGACGGACGACAATTCGAAGCCGGCCGGAAACCCGATGTCGTTCGACGAGACGGAGGGCAGGTCCGTTGAAGCGCCGAGATGCGGGTGGTTTGTTGCCAGATAGCCTGGCTTCAGGGAGTCCCAGGCGCCGCCCTCGGGACCGAAGCGGTCGCAGGTTCCGGCGGCAAAGCAGGTTTCGCGCGGCAGGGGCACCGTCTCGGTCGATGCCGTCGGATTGTTCTTGAAGCATCCGTCCCCGTCCGGGCTGAGACCGGAGACGACGTTGGGAGCGGGCGGGAAGCGAGGGTCCGTCCGCTCCTTGTCGCTCTTCTTGAAGATGTCGAAGCGATAGTTGAAGGCGGCATTCGTGATGCCGACCTGCTGGCCCGGCGAGAGGTCGAGCCCCAGCTTCCTGACGCAGGAGGTGCGGCTGATCTCGGCGCCGACCAGGCAGTTCGTCGCCGGCGCTCGACCTTTCGCCGCTTCGGCCGCGCAGACTCCGTCGACGTCGAGCGACGCGTCGGGATCGAGGAAGCCGAAGTTTCCCGGACCCCACGCCGCGCCGGACTTTCCGGTCCTGAGCTTGATCATCGTGCCGATCTCGCTCGGTGCCGTCAGGTCGCGTCCGGCAGGTGCGCAGAAGAACAGCGGGGTGATATCGCAGATCAGGCTTTCCGACCCCGCGACAGCGGTTGCGGCGACATCGATGTCGGTGACGACCGTCGTGTCGCCGAGCAGTGTCTGGAGGACTTCCCAGAACGGCGTGAGAACCGTCCGCGGCGCGATCGTCACCTCGACGTACCGCGCGATGGTCGGCTCGTCGGTCCAGAACGGGGAGAGGGGCGACGTGTCGTTGGCGGGCACGTTGGTGTAGAAGGCGGCGGTGGCGTCGACCGCGCCGGACAAGGCGCGTGCGCCCTCGCCGAAGGACTGGGTGTCCGCGATGAGGTTGTCCACGGCCCGCTCCGCGCGTTCGATCGCGTCGCTCTCGCCGTTGAGCTCGCCCGCCGCGGCGAGGGCCACGTGGTCGGCGAAGCTCTGAAGCTCGCTCTGCGTGACGGCGGCCCGGCCGATGTCGAAGATCAGCGCGATGAAGCCGAAGAAGACGACGAGGCCCATCGCCCAGAGCACCGCGACAGTGCCGGCTTCGGAGCGGACGAACCGGGAAACGGATCTTTGAGGGCGCATCTCTCTTCTCCACTGACTCTGGCTGCGGTTCACGGGCGACGGTGATGGAGGCGGCGGAAGGCCGCCTCAGTTGATGTCGACTTCCTCGACCTCGATTCCGCGACGCACAACGATCTGCGGCTTCTTGGGCTCGTCGTCCTCGACCGGCGATTTCTCCTGGAGAAGGTCGCGCAGTTCCACCATGTCGAGCGGCGCGTCGATGACGCCGTCGAGCGTCCGCAGCGTGAGGCTGAGCGTGCCGGCCCGTTGCGCGAGCGCCAGCTTCTGGCCCTGCTCGGGCGTGACCTCGACCGTGATCGTGCGGGCGACGTCGGGTTGGTTGCTCGCTTCCTCGGCCTTCTGGTCGACGCCGATGACGCGGATGTTCTGCAGGATCGTGACGGCTCGCAGTCCATCGCCACCGCCTTGGGTCAGCACGATGTCGACAAAATCGCCGGGCGTTACGAAGCCGCCGACGGCAGTCGCCGCGCTGACTTTTACCGCCATGGCGCGCGTGTTCTCACCGAGCCTCTGGACGATGGTGACTTTCTCGCCGAAGTCAGAAATCTTGGATTTGAGAAGGAGTTCCCCCGCGTAAAGGCGGGTCTTGGCGCGGCGGGGCTCCTCTCCTCTCTGCGCCACGATCTGGTCGAGCGACGTGAAAGCGCCTGCAGGGACCGACGCGCGCGGCCACTCCTGCGTGCCGATCATGTGCGCTTCGAGCGGGGCGCCGAAGTCGATGTCGGACCGTACGACGAGGACGGTTGCTGTCTGGGGTTCTTCGATGGCGAGCGCCGCGTTTGAGGTGTCGCCAAGAAACTCTCTTG
>Ga0102931_1000415_pt1 | contig 20630 bp, 17 predicted proteins | sample SalPonR1_C_D1_MG_FD_79282 | JGI IMG/M metagenome (GOLD analysis project Ga0102931, IMG submission 79282) | Salt pond soil microbial communities from South San Francisco under conditions of wetland restoration - Salt Pond MetaG R1_C_D1_MG | ecosystem: Environmental > Aquatic > Marine > Intertidal... | reverse complement strand
TAAATCAAAAATGTGATGCTATTTCCAAGAGTGGCCAGCTCCCATGGGAAAACAAGCTGTACCAAAAAACTGACAGCAGAATTGATAAACCCTGCAAATGAGATGGCAAGTCCGCGAACCCGAAGCGGAAAGAGTTCAGAAAACATCACCCACATTACCGGACCTATTGAGATAGCAAAAGAGGCAACAAAACCGATAATTCCAAAAAGGATGAGATTGGGGTTCATATCGATGGCAGCCGTGATGATGGCCGTTTCGTTAGCCAGTGCTGCTTCACTGCCAATTGCATCGGCAAGAGCCTGCTTAAACAGTACATCATTGGTGTATTGCACTCCGCTCATACTTACCCTCAGTGCTTCTTTATCAATCGTTTCATCCAGTGTTTCAATCGATTCGGGAGTGAGCGTATAGGTTGCAGAATGAAATCCGTAGGAGAGAATAAACATGGTTACCGCAATACCGGCCATTCCAAAAATGAGCAGTGGTTTTCGGCCCAGTTTATCAATAAAAAGCATGGCGAGGATTGTGAATACCAGGTTGGTGACACCGACAAGGATCGCCTGCATAAATGAGGCGTCTGTTCCAATGCCAGACTGTTCAAAAATCATGGGCGCATAGAAAAATACCGAGTTTATTCCCGTAATTTGCTGAAGTATAGCCAGAGAAACACCAACGAGAAGTACAAGCCGTAATGCGGGTTGAAAAATTTCTTTGATTGAGACCTTTTCTTTGTTCTGATCGGCCTCCAGGCTTTTAATGGCATCCTGAAGCTGTTTTTCTGCTTCTTCTTCTCCAACAAGGTTCACCAGGGTCTGTTTGGCTTCAGCAGTTTTTCCCACGAGAATTTGCCATCGCGGGCTAACCGGTACAAAGAAGAGGCCAAAAAAGTAGAGAATAGCGGGGAGTGTTTCCAGCCCCAGCATCCAGCGCCAGGTGTACTCGCTGAACATCAAAGATTGTGCCCAAGAGGCATCCGATTGTGCCCACTGCAGAATGAGATAATTTGTAAAAAATGCAGCAGAAATACCGATAACGATGTTCAACTGATTAAAACTAACCATCCGTCCTCTGATATTGGATGGTGAGATTTCAGCGATATACATCGGTGCCAGAATTAATGAGGCACCAACGCCAAGGCCACCAATCATTCTTGCTACGACAAGAAGGGCAAAGGTGGGGGCAAATGCGGATGAAAGAGCCGAGATAAAGTATAAAATTGCGGCTGCTTTCAGAACCGTTCTTCTGCCAAAGCGATCACTAAGCGGCCCGGCGATCATCATTGCCAGTGTAGAGGTTAACGTAAGTGAACCCACAGCCCAGCCCAGTTGAAACTTCGTGAGTGAAAACTCGGGTTCGATAAAACCAACTACACCGGATATGACGGATGCATCGAAACCCATCAAAAAACCACCGAGAGCAACAATCATGGCAATGCGAGTAACAAAGATCTGTTTTCTGTTCATAAGAGTGAGTTTCGGTACGTTAGAGAGTTGGTTTTTCCGTTAGAATCTTTCTAACTCTTAAAGTCTTTGTAATGAAAGGATAATAGATATATAAAAAAAGAGTTGATAATAAATTGCCGGTTCTTAAAAAGGCGGGAAAAAAACTCTAAATTTTTAAATGTTGGCTTACATTTTTTTTAGGCCTTAATGAAGGTTAGATAAACCAATTGATGTAAGGTTCTTGATATGAGTGAAGTACACATACTCTTCGCTTGGAGCTGAAGCAGAGTTTGCAAATTCAGCGTTAGCACCGTCACCACCATCATCTCTTTCATCATTACTGCCAGCGTATAAATCATTGGTCAGGTGTAGTAATTTGTAGCGTAAGGGCTTATGCCGTGCAACACGCTTATCGTTACTTTAAGTATGGTGTTGTCTTCAGACAGAGTATAATCGTATTGAATGGTGTTTCCACTCGGGTCTCCATCTTCACCTCCGTTGTTAACTTTCGAAAGGCCGAGGAAAATATCTTCGCCAACTGCGGTTACAGACTCTCCATAGGTAAACCATGCACCCGCTTCTGAACCATCGTGCTGTTGTACGGGTGCACCGCATCCATCTTCTTCAACACCATCTTGCAGGTTTTATTGCCCATTTCGTTTTCAAATGATCTGCCTTCGTTAACTGTATACGGATTGTTGTACAACAATCTTGGGTTGAAATATCTCCTGCTGATATAGAGAACCATATGCCTGCTACATACTGGGAAGGGCCAACTGCAAGAGAACCTGCGGTTGGATCCATTTCCCAGCTGTCAATAAGCAGGGGATCAAGTTCCGGTTCTTCACTATTATGCGAACTGAAATAGAACTTCTCTATTAGGTTTGCTTGAAACAAGTAGAAGAAATCGCTGATTGTAATGTCTTATAAACCCTCTTTTGGTTTTGATTACAAGGGATAGTTATTACCCCAGAATTTGCTCACTTTCTGATTTTAATGAATAGCATTTTTTGGTGGCTGAGGTTATTCCTGGATGATTGCAGAATAAATATTTGTGTCCTGCAGAATTCATAGAAAAATTGATTAAGACAATTCAATAATAGTAAAAAAAATAATTCCGGCAAGGCTTGGGGACCTGCCGGAACTTATCAGTTCTCTCCTGATCGGGATCACTAACTATAGGCTTGTCCTGAATGGGTCACAAGACAAAAATTGAAAACACATTTGCATGTAAATATTTCTTCAATAACAAACCGTGTTTTCTTTTTACTTTGCATTAGTGATATTTCGGCTATCATACATTAGAACACAAGTAATATAACTTCTGTAAATGGGTAAGCTTGTAGCAAGCAGTATTACTTCTCTGTAATAAATTTCTGAGAATCTATCGTTGGGCGAATATGAATGTTTATGTGATGCCTCCTTTAAATGAGCTGTAAAAATATTCCCAAGCTAAATTTAATCATCCAAAAATTTTTAAGTTGAATAGCTTTTTCATGAGCTCCCCTATCTTTTAAGTCCAGACAGGGTGCGATAAAGAGGGGATGGGGAGAGTCAGAATGATTGGAGGCGATGAAACAGCCAGGAATTATAACTTATTAAGGCATTTTTTCTTTGAAAATCAATTTTCTCACAGCCTCAAGAGGGGGGAGGACTAAAATAAAAATAGCAATTTAAGATGACGAATTTTCATAGTCTTTTATTTACATATTATTCACTGAGCCCTTATTTCCATTTTCTTTAAACTGAAAACGAAATCTTGTGCCATTTTCAGTGTGCAAGTTGAGGTCAGCTTCCAATTGTTCTTTTAATGTATTTACAAGAGTGAATCCCATGTTTCCTTCTTCTTGTAGTCCTGACAGGCTAATTCCTGCACCATTTCCATTATCACTCACTTCAAACTGAATGGCTCCATTTTCTTTTTTAAGAACAACCACTTGAATTTTACCTGATTCTTTGCCATTAAATGCGTGCTTGATTGAATTAGTGACAAGTTCGTTGATAATCAGTCCAACGGGAAGCGCTTGATTTGCATTAATCGCTATATTTGAAATTTCAGTCTTCAATTCAATCATGTTTCTATTTAAATCATAAGTACTTTCGATGTACTCAAGCAGATCGGTTATATATTCAGATAGTTCTACTTTGGAAAAATTATTAGTTCTGCAAAGCAGTTCATGAATTTTTGATATCGTAATAATCCTATTTTCACTATTCAAAAAAACATGTTGGATTAATTCGTTATCACATTTTAATCGCTCCAGCATGAGTAAACTGTAGATTATTGCAAGGTTGTTTTTTACTCTATGATGAGTCTCGCTTAGTAATACCTCTTTCTCTTCAAGTGATTTTTTTAATCTCTCTTCAGCAAGATGTTCTTTGGTTATATCTTTGACGGTAACCAGTAACTCGTTTTCATATTTGGAAAAAGATAGTAAAAGCCATTTCACATTTTCTGGATCTACCTTAATTTTAACAGGTATCCCTAAACGCTTCTTGATATTCTTTTGTTTCATCCAGTCTTTAAGGCGATGTTGAACATTGACTTCATCAATAAGTGTAAACAAACGATTGCCTACTAATTTATTATCGGGAGTAGACAAAACAGAATTTGCACCTATGGATTCTAAGATTGTAAAATCATTTGGATCTACCGTCAATAAAACATCTGTTGAATTATCAAGAAAAGCCGCTGCTTTACGTAATTTGTTATTGCTGAGATCTGTTTTCTTTTTTTGCATATAAAGTTTAATGCGATATTCAATTTCCCTTGCCAAGTCATTCAAAGCTTGCAACTGTTCTTCTGTGAGTTCTCTTGGTTCAAAATCTAATACACAAAGTGCTCCTAAGTTTATTCCACTTGGAGACTTGATTGGCATTCCTGCATAAAATCTAACCGATTGATCCTCTACTAACTGTTGTACAGCTTTCGTTCTCTCATCTGTATGCGTATCATTAATAATCAATACCTCGTCATTTAATACAGTGTATTGACAAGTCGTAAACTGTTTCGGACTAACTGAATCATACGGCCAATCTCCATATTTCGAAATGGTATATTGAAAATTATTATCCAAAATATTGACCAATGATATGGGGGTGTCACAAATTAACGATGCCAATCGATTTATAGACTCAAACTCCCCCTTCATTTCTCCAAGAATAGAGACTATCTGATCTTTCGTTAAATTCAGCTCCTCGTTAAAATCAAAGATTTCATTACTCATTTAATTGAATTTAAAAATTGAAGTTGAGCATCAGGAAAAGTTCTAACTTTTTAAAAACTAAAAATTTCTTTTGGATAAAGATCACGATCTGCCTGATTAATTAAAGCCAAAGATTTATAGTATTATTAAATACATAAATTACAACTACGCATTAGTAAGTGAATGAAAGTATGCATTTATATAGGGTTTTAAACTCTTCAGAAGTAGTTTGTTAAGCAGGTGTTTTTAAAAAGTAAGAAAGAAGAATGAGAACACTTGTAGCAAGCAGTATTACTTTTCTATGGTAAATATCTACGATTCTAACGGCTTGTGAATATAGCTGTCTCTGAGATGATCCGATCCCTTTAAGAGAGGCTTATTAAAGTAAGGAGTATTTCAGAAAGAGAAGTGGCAGGAAGTACCCGTCTATTTCATGCTTGTTTCTTGTCATTTAAATGTGTGTATCAATAGCCTGAAACACACAGTATATATTTTGTGGAAGACTGAATATTGGTATAATTTATTTAAAAACCTGAGTGTTGATAGTAACAGTTATTTGAAACTGATGGATTTGATATATGGCCCGCCGCTAAAAATTCACAACCTAGCTAAGGGATTCAAATTAGATCTCAATGCCTAGCTTTTAAACTCAAAAAAAATGAGAGAATAGGAACGAGTTTACGAGATACTCTCTTTTAAAATTTCAATCGGTATTGTACAGCTAAGAATAGTTCCGGGCTGATTCTCCTTGGAACACTCTTTAATTTCAAGCGTGCCTCCGAGCAAATTCATACGATGTTTCATGATTCTGAGGCCTTGTCCATTCCCCTTTTTTACAGACTCCAAACCAACTCCATCATCTTTAATTTCAAGTACAAAACGATCATTTTCTAATTTTGGCGAAATTAATATCCGGTTGGCTTTACCGTGCGTTGCGGCATTTCTAAAAGCTTCCTGTACAATATGATAGAGATGAGTAGCAACTTGAATATTCTTAATTTCGTTTAAAATTTCATCCTTTTCCAGGATACATCTTACACCATATGTTTTATAGGTTCGATTCATTACAACACGAAAAGCCTGAACAACTCCTTCATGTTCTATGTCGATGGGTATAATATCATGTACCACATCACGTATGTCAGCGATACATTTATCCACAATCTCGTTGATCTGGCCGGCCTCTTCATCAATATCGATATTGCCATCACTCAATTTATATTTAATATCTTCAATCAAGATTTTAACAGTTGCCAATAACTGCCCGAAATTGTCGTGGAGGTATCCACCCAAATTCCATCTTTCCAGAATATTGGAATTCAATAAATCTTCCTGTAGCTCTTGGCTATATTTCATCTCATTCTTTAACAGGTCATGAGCTTGCTGTAGCTCTTTCTGTATCATGTTTTGTTCAATGCTTCTGCCAAGAATATTTGCCACTACTTGCATAAAGTGAAGTTCATATGTGGAGAATGCACGTTTATTCTTGCAATAAAGAGCAAAAATTCCGAAAACCCGATTTGTTCCACGTATGGTAAACATTGCGCTGCTTGTAACCCCCATGTTTTGCATAAAAGGAGAAAGTTTAAAACGGCTTTCATTTTTATAGTCGAGAACACTGACGGGTTTATTAGATGCCAGGGTGAATCCCAAATCCCATTTTCCTTCGTTTTCTATTTCTAATGTTGGATTTTTGCTTTGGCATCCTGCTTGTTCGAATATTTTTAAAGTGTTGTTTTCCTTATTAACTTTATAAATCGTTGCGCACTTTAGTTCCAAAAGGGCACAGGTTTGCTGAATTGCTCTGTGCACAATTAATTCGAGATCTTCCTGTTCAAGAGCATAGACACCGAGTGTTGCCAGTGATTCCTGAAAAGTCTGCTCCTCTATGGTTTGCCTGGCTTCTTTCAGCTTGGTGAATTCGGTAAAACTTATCACCACTCCTTCAATTTTATCCTCTGATGACAGATATGGGTGCAGCCGCATGATATACCAGCGGTTTTCGTCAGTGCTTACAACTTTTTTTATTTTTTCAAGATCGTCTAACACGGTCTCGATATCTCCTGTCATCTCTTCATATTCCAGAGTATTGGTGATATGTTTTAACGGTCGGCCTATATCGGAATCTATAAGATTAAAAATATCTTTTGTTGCAGAGGTAAAACGCTTAACACATAAATCGCGGTCAACGAAAATGATCCCGACTTCCGTAGCCTCCATCAGGTTCTCAAGATCGCTATGCGCACGGCTTAGCTCATCTACTTTACTTTCAAGCTGCTCGTTTAACGTTTTCAACTCCTCATTAACGGATTGTAGCTCTTCCTGGCTGGTTTCCAGCTCTTCGGCGGTAGACTGTAACTCTTCATTCATCGACTGAAGTTCCTCATTGGAAGCTCTAAGCTCTTCGTTGGAGGTTTCGTACTCTTCTATGGAGAGCTGAAGTTGCTCTTTGGTATATTCCAGCTCTTTTTCCAGCGAATCAATAATATCCGCTTTCTTTTCCGGTGATACGTTCTCAGAATCTTTGCCTCTGGTTTCAGTCTGTTTTTTCTTTGAAGAAATTTCTTTAAAAATGACCTGTATTAGCCCTTCAGGGAAATCCTTATTGGCGAATCGGCGGACAGATAATTCCAGTTTTTTTGAGTTGTCGCCGTATTGTATCCGGTCTTTTTTAAGAGCAGGGAGAGAATCTTCATTCTTTAATCGAAAAAGCAAACTTCGAAGACTCTGGCGAATTTCAGGTTTAACCATATGTAAAATATTACTGCTGGGTTCCCCCCCTGAGTAGTTCAGATATCTGTCAATGCCGTCTGTTGAGTGAATGACATTGTAATCATCGGAAATAAGCGTACTCTGGGGGGAAAATAGTCTAACGAGCACGCTCCAGTGTAATTTTTCCAGATTTCGTTGATGATCATCTGAGCTGTTTTGATAACTGGAAATTGGATTTTTTTTATAGAGAAGCGGAAGATCGGGCAGTGCGGTACGGGATGAGGAACTGCTTTTTTGCCGGTATATCCTATATTTTTTGCTAATCGGATTAAAGAGGTTTTCGATTCCGAGCCTGGAATCGGATTTCCCCAAAAAAAGCCAGCCACTTTTGCGTAATGCATAGTGAAAGAGGTTAAATACTTCTGTTTGCAAATCTCTGTTAAGATAGATGAGCAGATTGCGGCAGGTGATCAAGTCAATGCGTGAAAATGGTGGATTTCGCAGAAGATCATGAGGTGCGAACAGAATCAAGTCTCTCAGATTTTCTCTCACCACATACATTTCTCCGTCCTCTGTAAAAAATCGGTTTAATCTCTCATCAGAAATATCATTTTTGATGGAGTTCGGATACTTTCCGGTACGTGCTTTTTCCAGTGCCTTTTTATCGACATCCGAAGCAAAAATTTGAATTTCGGGTCGTTCATCTAACGTTGAAGCATATTCTTGTACCAAAATGGCAACTGAGTAGGCCTCTTCACCGGTGGCGCATCCGGGAACCCAAATTCGTATCTGATCGTCAGGCTTTCTGTTTTCAAACAGCTTGGGAATTACCTTTTCCTCAAGGGCTTTAAATGCTTCTTCATCGCGAAAAAAATGGGTTACGCTGATCAGTAAATCTTTGTAGAGTCTATCTATTTCTTCAGGCTCTTTATCAAGATAATCCAGGTATTCGCTTATGGTATGAACTCTATTTACTCTCATTCTTCGGTCCAAACGCCTTAATATGGATGACCGCCGGTAGTTGCTAAAATCCTGTTCATTTCTGTCTCTGATTTTTTTAAAAATTTTAAATAGCAGTTTTTCTGTTTCCTTCTTTTCCGAAAGTTCATCGGCTTGCTCCGATAGCTGAACCTGATACAGAGTTTCCCTGTACTGCATCAACTCTTCCGCAATATTATCTACAGGAAGTACTTTATCCACGGCACCTGTTTGTATGGCATTGTAGGGCATAGAGCTGTGTTGCGCTTCATCTGGGTCTTGAGCAATGGTAATCCCGCCTTCCTTTTTAATGTCTTTCATTCCGGTTACGCCATCGCTCCCCGCACCAGAAAGTATGATGCCGGCGGAATATTTTTGTTTTTTCCGTGCTAATGTCCTGAACAAAAGGTCGATGCTGTCGATCCCGTGTTTCTTTTTTGGGTCAGACAGTTCAAGATGGTCGTTCTGCACCGAAAGTAATTTGTCTGGTGGAATAACATAGATGTGGTCTTTCTCAATGAGCGTTTTTTCCTGAACCTGCAGTATGTCAAGAGAGGTTTCTCTTTGGAGGATTTCTGTAAGTCTGCTCTCCTTATCAGGCGATAGGTGAAGTACAACAATAAAGGCCATCCCGGTCTTCTCAGGCAGGGAATTAAAAAAAGCCTTTAACGGATCAAGGCCCCCGGCTGATGCGCCTATTCCTACAAATAATATATTTTTATCGGCGTCTTTTTTATTTTTAATAGTATGAGACATACAAATTGTGCTTGTGAATAAATTACCGCTTCTTAAAACATAGTAAATTAATAAACGGGTACCGAATAGAAGCAAAATTCATTTCCACTTCTTTTTTTGTATAATATTAAAGCATTTTATGATTTAAAGATTTTGTAAAACCTTCTTGAAGAAGATCCATCTTTAAGAGAGAATAAAGAGAACCCTGATAATAAAATGGTATCATGTTATGATTAATGTAGCAATCGTTGACGATCATCCACTCATGCTGGAAGGAATAAAAAGAGTGCTGAACAGAGAAGTGGATATCAAAATAACTGGAGAGGCGTCAAATGGGGCAGACGTGATGAACATGCTGGTTGATAAGATGCCGGATATTATTATTCTGGATCTCACAATGCCCGGCAGAAGCGGACTCGATCTGTTGAAAGATATCAAAGTTCTAAATCCGGATCTGCCTGTTTTGATTCTAAGCATCCACCCGGAAGAACGTTTTGCCGTGCGATGTATTAAATCTGGCGCTGATGGCTATTTATGTAAATCCGGAATCGTCAACCAACTCACACGAGCTGTACGAAGAATCATTAAGGAGAACAGAAAGTACATTACGCCTGAAGTAGCAGAGCAACTGGCAATGCAGGTTAATAATGAGGGGCAACCCCTGCATGAATCTCTTTCTGATCGCGAATTCGAAGTGCTTTGTATGATAGCAGAGGGTAAGGATGTACAATATATTGCAGAAAAACTCTCTTTAAGCCCAAACACGGTCCATACCTATCGGTTCCGAATTAAAGAGAAACTAAACCTATCCACAAATGTCGATATGACGCGTTATGCTCTCCAGAATAAGTTAATTACTTGAACACGGCACTTAATAAGCTGAGATTTTTTTTAATTATTAATCTGCACAAAAGCTTTTTCCGCAACACTACTTTATAGGGTTTATTCAGGAAATAAAGAGGCCTGTAATCGGTAGAGCAAGGGGTTGTCAAAAAAAAATATGATCGTTCAATGACTCAGGATAGCCTTCATAGAGTTCATTCTATACACGTACGATTCGTAGGTGTATCTACAAGGAAGCTTCCTGGGGAGAATTAAACGATGGTGACTAGGATGTATATATGCTGTACTTTTTGCTTTTCTATAAAAAATGTAGCAAATCAAGCTACAAGCAATTCACAATTCATTTTAGCTGAATCATGAATGTTTGTTCATACAATAAAGACAGAGAGTTTATCAAGTTTTTAGAATGAATAAAAGCAACATGATTTGGAGGTGAAAGATAGAGGTATCTTGCAGACGGCATGTACAAAACGGAACAAAAATGTTGCTTAAGGTTCTGTTGTCAACTACGCCAAAGCTCTCAGCAGTAAAGGTGCCCTAAAAGTAAAAGTCTACTGCAAATTCAGGATGAAGAATCCGCATCAGACGCATTACAAAATGAGATTGTGACTGTAGGTGTGAATTCCAACTCTAAAACTGAATATGATTACTATTCCATTTCCCTCAAACATAATAATGATACCTGGGATTAAATGGGTTAAGAGTGATCAGAAAAAAATCTGAGTGAGAACATTAAAATCAGGTAGAACAAATAATATTTAAAATAAAAAGAGTATGTCATCACTAAATAAAGACGATCAAACAAAGCTCAAAAGTCCATACAATGATGATGAACTGATGTATTTTCGGAAAATCATTCTACAGAAAAGGAAAGAAACAATCAGAGAGCTTGATATTCTTCAAAAATCCATAGCTGAATTCAGGGAAAACTCCGATAACGGATCGGCCTACTCATCCCACATGGCGGATGACAGTATGGATATGCGCGCGCAGGAGAAAAAATATATGTTTCATAATCGTGCACTCAAATTTCTCCGATACCTGGATGCTGCTCTCGAACGAATCGAAAACAGAACCTATGGCATCTGTAAAATTAAGGGGACAAAAATTGCCAAAGGCCGATTGGAGGCCGTACCCCATACCCAGCTAAGTATAGATGCAAAGTTAAACCGCCTGTAAAAAAAGTACAAAGGTTATGAATTCTTCCGTTGTTGCAGTCATTTTAGGAGGAGGCCGGGGAACCCGCCTGAAACCTTTAACTAAACATCGGTCAAAACCCGCAGTACCCATTGCGGGAAAATACAGGCTGGTGGATATCCCTATCTCCAATTGCTTAAATTCGGATATACGGAAAATCTTTGTGTTAACCCAGTTCAACTCCGCTTCGCTCAACAGGCACATTAAGGAAACCTACAATTTTGATATTTTCAGCAGCGGGTTTGTAGATATTTTGGCTGCCGAACAAACCCCGGAAAACCATGGATGGTATGAGGGAACAGCCGATGCGGTAAGGCAATCGCTTCAGCACCTCAGGAACCATCATTATAAATATGTTTTGGTACTGTCAGGTGATCAGCTCTATCAGATGAATTATAAAAAAATGCTTGAACAGCATAAAAAAAACAAAGCCGAATTGAGCGTGGCTACCATTCCTGTAAATAACAACGATGCAACCGGTTTTGGAATTATGAAAACCAATTCTAACGGCCGCATTGTAGATTTTATAGAAAAACCCGATTTGGTTGAACTCAACAACTGGAAGTCAGAAACTTCGTCAGAATTAAAGCGTGATGGTAAAGAGTACCTGGCCTCAATGGGCATCTACATATTTAATAAAGATATGCTTGAACGGCTTTTGGAGGACACTCCCGAAGGTACTGACTTTGGAAAGGAATATATCCCAAATGAGATAAATGACGGGGGCAATGTGTTCAGCTATAAATATGAGGGCTATTGGACTGATATAGGAACCATCCGTTCATTTTATGAAGCAAATCTTGATCTCACCTCCCCCTTGCCTGCATTTAATCTCTACGATAATAACCATTTCATTTATACACGCGGCCGTTCATTGCCGGCTACAAAATTGGAGGGTACCACCACCGAACGATCAATAATTGCTGACGGGTGTATCATATCAGCCAGCCGAATTGTGCAGTCTGTAGTTGGAATAAGGGCCAGAATTGGAAAAAGCACAACCATCGAAGAGTCCATTTTAATGGGTAATGACTACTTCCCCACTATGGACGAACTGCTAAATTCAAGCCCGGAGAGACCCAGCCCGGGCATTGGTGACCGCTGCTATATCAGTAACGCTATTTTAGATAAAAACTGCAGAATTGGCCACGATGTTCGCATTGTGGGAGGGCACCATCTCGAAGATGGTGAATACGACAGACACGTTGTGGTTGATGGAATTGTGATTATCCCAAACAGGCAAATAATTCCTGATGGGTACAAGATTTGACCTATACATAACTTGCTATTTTAACTGTTTTAAGCCATGATGAAGCTTCAATCAGTACTTATCATCAATAAAGATACCTTTCAGGCGCTAACAGAGAATAAAATATTAAGCAATACAAAATATCAGCTAATCCAAAATTCTGACTCCTGCAAGAACGTTGGCCAAATTCTATCTGATTTAAAACCGGCTTTTATTTTGCTGGATGTATCAATGGAAAGAAAGAAAGATCTGCAAGATACTCTGGAAAAAATAATAGGTTACAGAATTCCGGTTATCAGCATATCGGGTAATAAACATGGTTATCGCAGATACAGTAAAGAAGAGGTTGGTAGAATTGTCTGTGTTATCAGTTCAGGTTCAGATTCTCTATTGTCAGAGATTCTTATCAAACCGAATATTTTCAATCTCAGTTTATCTTAGAGGGTTATAATCCTGAAAAGCTTTTTACTTCTGCCTCCACCGTTTTGGACATCCTCTGTTCAAAAGTGATCCGTTGTGAGGCTCTGTTTGGAACGACGTATCATGAGAATCAATAGGCCTGTAGTCTGATCGAAGGGGAGAGCGGAGGGTTGCAATACAATCGTGTATAATGCTACAACTACTCAAGATAGTATTTATAGAGTGCATTCTATACCAAACCTTTTAGAGATGTATCTACAACGGATCTTTCTGGAAGAGAAATAAACGATGTCAGTCAGAAGCCGGGTTTGATGTGCTTCTCATATTTCAACGGAATAATGTAGCAAATTGAGCTACACGCAAGTCACAATTCATTTTATTTGAATCAAGAGTGTTCGTTTATAATTTAAAAGTGGAGACTATATAGAATGCTGTATGAATCTATATGCTGAATCTCAAAAAATGAATATGATCAATGCCGGCTGAGCACCGGGACTTGCAGGTGATGTGAAAATCACTGCAGGATTTTTTTAAAGTGGATAGTTGAATCAGAATCACTTCGTTCAAAAAAATTATCAAAATGTTATGGAAGACATTACAAGTTTAAAAGATCTTTTTCACCATCAATTAAAGGATATCTACAATGCAGAGCAGCAATTGATAAAAGCCTTGCCAACGATGGCAGAATATTCATTCAATAAAGAACTCAAAAAAACTTTCAATCATCACTTTGAAGAGACGTTAGCACAAAAGCAACGCCTTGATGAGATTGGTGAATCGCTTGGTTTCGAGCTAACTGGAGAAACCTGTAATGCGATGCAGGGTCTTATTGAAGAAGCGGAAGCCTTTATTTCTAAAAAACCGGCTCCGGATATTTTAGATGCGGGGATCATTGCATTTGCACAGCGGATTGAGCATTTCGAAATTGCCGCCTATGAAACCGCTGTGCGGTATGCTGAATCTCTCGGCTATAATGAAGCTGCCAAAAATCTTCAGTTAACTGTTGCTTTTTGGCAGCAAATATTGCGCTGAATGAAATTGTGATCAAACGGGTCAATCCAAATGTTAAAATTGTTCCATAATGTCTATCTACTTAACAACAAATATTTTACTGAAATCAGTAGGCAAACAGGTAAAAGACGATGAAGATAAATATTTGGGTGAGATAGTTGAAGTCACACGTAACTCTAACAGTTATCACATTGAATACGCTATCTTAAAGAGCGACCAACTGTTTGACAATGAGGAAAGGTTTTTTGCAATCCCGGCTTGCTCAAGCCTGTTAGAAATAAAAGAAACCGGGGAGATAATTTTACTGGTAAGTAAAGAAGAACTTCATCTTTCAGATGCAATTATGGGAAAACGATGTCCAAGCCCAAATTTTGATTTTAAACCTGCGATATTTGAACTTTTTGGATATGAGCGGCCCGAAACAGAGAATCATTTGATGCAGGACAACTGGGCTAATAAGTCTATGAATAGAAAAGAAATTTAGAATATAATGCCAGACGAATTAATAAGATAAGGAGGCTACCATGAATAAAAGAACCATGGACAGAGAGACGGCAAATTTGGAACAGGTACACATTTTGAAAACTGTTGGATACAGGGGGTATCGGGCTAAAAAGAGGTATGAGAAATTGGAGTATTCAATAGAAGTAACTGCTTTTAATAAGAATGGACTTCGGTTGATTGGCTCAGGAAGTACGCTCGATAAAGCCTATGAAAATCTGATTGTAAGGATTGACATGACTCTTGATGGTTAACAGCAATCAAGTAACAACATTATTCAGGAATGTGTGAAGGTTTTTTAAATGTAAAGCAATCATTAGTACGCCTGGTTCAAATTAATGAGCATTTTAACGATTTTTATATTTATGAAACGTTTAAATAAAAAAAGCATCCGGAACAGAAGAAAGAGTATAGCAGAGGATGAAGAATTTGTGGATAATATTCTCACAAATGAAAAAAAGAAAATGAAAGAGATAATCCCCAGAGTACAGCACAGATTAGGCGTTTCAAGAGAAGAGGCGAAGAATATTATCCACAAATTGGAGCTTCTTTAAGTACAGAACTGATTTCGTAAGATTGGTAATCAACATGAATAAAGTTGGTTTACTTTAATTGTTACAGGAAAAGGCCCTTCCTGAGAGGTAAAACGAATGATTAACCAAATATATAAAATAGCAGAGAAGTAGAGAGATTATTATGAATGCAAATAAACTTCCCTTAAACCAGAAAAAAACGATCATCGCCCAAAAATTCATCATTGCGGTCGCTGAAAGGATAAATAACAATGAAGTTATTATCTCATACATAAATCTGCATGACCACAAAGAGGTCTTGAGAATACGGCAAAAAATAGAAAACGGTGCACAAGTTATTATATATTTTGATAAGGACTACTGGGATCTTTACAAAGATGGTAATTTTGTTGCAAAAACCGATCTATCCATGCTCAAAAATAGTGAGTTTACGATTAATGTTAATACATCAAATAAATTGCTGGAGATAGAAAACATTAAAGATGTGATGAATGTTGCCTCGGCTCAGCCTAAAGCAAAAGCATACTGAGGAGTACAATAATTAAGTTTTCAGCCTACCCTCTAAAAAATATACTTTAGCCAATGGCAGTTGTAAGTTTTCCTGAACTTCAATGTTGATGATAATTTGTCTATTTAACTTTAAATAATGATTGAGGGTTTAATTTCTCCTTCAGACTTATCAATGTAATATTTACCGGGTATTTACTTCTCTCAAATGTTACAGCAAAGGTGACGCCCTGTAAATTCAAGGAGACAGATGAGAGGAATTCGTATAAACGCACCAATAAATCTCATTGCGTATCTATGACCATTTTAAATAATAAAAGTGGGCATTTGTTGGAAGTTCATATTCTTGGTACGTAGGCAAGGGAGATAATTAATCTATTTGCAATGGTGATGAACCAAAACGTAACAGCAATCGAGTTTATAAAGATAACCTTTGCTTATCCCCCTCACGCCCCGGATATTGCTAATAATTTATGAAAAATCCTTCAAGAAGTTGTATTTTATTGGCTTATAAATGGTTACTCAAGAGTTCCTGAAAAGTCAGGCACAGGCCGTGTATTTGCTTCTTCCTGAGTTGCAGCTATCCCATTGGTTCGAATATCTTCAATCAACCATTCCATCTCTTTAATTTCCCGGCGTTGTGCCATGATAATTTCATCGGCCAATTCTCTGACTCTGGGGTCTTCAATGCCGGCCCGTTCGCTGGTGAGGATCGCAATGGAGTGGTGAGGTATCATCCCTTCCATATAATCAACACCGTCCACCGTTGCCTGGCTTCGTACCAGCCAGAGCGAACCGAGCAGAAGCAGAGTTCCAATTGAAAAGATGGCAATATTCATTTTGCTGCTTTTATACATCTGCAGCATAAAGGAGAGCATAATGATAGTCATGCTGCCACCCATAATAAGGGTCATATATAATCGGGTTTCACTAAACCATGCGTGATCCAGCAGCTGATAGGAATTCAGATACATTAAAAAGTACATTGCAACAACAGCCGTAAAGATCATTGCGATAAATCGCGTGTAATTTCCAGATGTTGAGTTTTTATTATCCATGATGCTTATGATTTTGGGTTCAAGTAAAAAGTTGAGCATATGAATACTGCAAAGCCCAACACATTTATAAAAGTAATTTCATAATGTTATTCATTTCTGCAATATAGAGGCTCAAAACCCGCAAAAAGAGAATTTAGAGCATTAATAAAAGGTCAGATAAAATACCTATACATCTAATTATGGCTGCTAGCAAACAAATAGTCGTTTTCTAAAATGGCCAATCCCTCATGTCATATTGAAACTTACACTGTGCAAACTCCCAAATAGTGTGCAAAATGAATGCCCACATAATGATATGTAGGTCTAAATTTGTTTCATTAAACAATCTCAAAGTTTGCCATCATACCTGCATCTTCGTGTTCAAGATTATGGCAGTGAAAAACGTATAATCCTTTCTCAGCATTAAATGACATAATAACACGGACTCGTTCTCCCGGCATCACCAGTACGGTGTCCTTCCATCCGGTTTCGGTAGCAAGCAAGCCCCGATAACCGCTGCGGCTCAACACTTTAAATTGTACAGCATGAATATGCATCGGATGGGGAACAGCAGAGTTATTTATGAACTCCCATATTTCGGTATCCCCCTGGTTAATCTGCTCATCTACGCGGAGCATTTCAAAGAGCTGACCATTAATGGTGTGTCCGGTCATCATCTCCATGTTGAGCTCAATCCTGCGCTCTTGAACAGCATCATTCTGAGATGGAAAATGGACCTCAGAAAGTTGTTGGGGAAGATGAAGGTTAGGTGATGAATCATTCTTGTTCCCGATGCGAAACTGCATTAACTGAAACTCAGTACCTTGTTCCGGCCCACTCTGGCCCATCATTTGAGGCATGTTTCCCATCATTCCTCCACTGGCCGGCACTGAAAATTCTCTGCTGATTAATTCAGCTGAGTTGCCTGAAAATCCATCGGAAAAATCAACAAGCAAATCTGCCCGCTCTCCGGGAGCTAGCAAAAGTTCAGAGGCTCTAACGGGCTGAGGTAAAAGCCCCCCGTCTGAACCTATGACGGTAAATGAATTTCCGTTTCGAAAAGCAATATTATAAATTCGCGCATTTGATCCATTCAATAATCTCAGGCGGTATGGCCTCGCCTGTACTTCATGATATGGGCTGGGAACTCCATTAATTAAAATATGGTCGCCGAGATATCCTGTCATCATGCGTTCCGGCATGGAAGGATTGTAGTAAATATTACCTGACTCATCAATTTTTCGATCTTGAATAACAAGTGGTAGTTCAAACTCTCCCGATGGCAGGTTGAGGGCCTCTTCTTCTTCATCCGTAACGATGAAAAAACCAGCTAATCCTCGATAGACTTGCGGGCCTGTAATTCTGTGAGGATGCGGATGATACCAATAGGTTCCGGCCCGTTGATTGATTTGAAAATCATAGAAGTAACTGCCTTCAGAAATTACATCTTTTGGATGCCCGTCCATGTCAGGTGGTACAATCATTCCGTGCCAGTGGATAATACTTTCCTGGCCAAAATCATTTTGAAACCGGACCTGAAAACGGTCACCTGTTCTTACGCGAATTGTAGGACTCAGGTAGATTCCGTTAAACAGGAGTCCATCCAGTGAATATTCTCCGGCAATAGTAAAATTCTTTTGAGATGCCTGCAGAAGATCACTATTCAATTTTTTGGGGAATTGAAGAGGAAATTGATAGCGTTCAGATCTGCTAATATCAGTATTCGTACATGAGGTAAGGACAGCAGGAGAAAGCAGCAAGCCGGTACCGACTCCGGTATATTTTAAGAAAGTTTTCCGGTCCATTAACTTCTATTTAAGCAATTCCTTTTTCCGCTTTTTGAACTCCTCCTCATCGATTTCTCCATTGGCATACCTTCTTTTAAGTATCTCTATGGGTGCTTCTTTACTTTGCTTATTTTTATTGGTGTTGACCAAGGCCCGAATGACAATGATGATAAGTGCGATAATTAAAAACCACCAAAAAAACATCATCCAGCCCCCAAAAAATTGAAAGTCATGCATCATATTGAACCTCATAGATTATAAATTGAGAATTCATCCTGAGAATTAATCATTTTTTCATTTATTCAAATCACCCTTTTTATTCATCAATCTTGCAGGTTGCAATTGGATGGCAATCATTGATTGCAACAGTTTCTTTCTGAGTTTCTGAACGGGTGGACAGACTACTAATCCATATGAATAAAAATACACAGCAATCTCCTCTCCTTTGTTGGATTCCTTAATTTCAATTTGGACACTGGCAGATAAAAAAGCAAGATTATTCAGACATAGGAAGTTCCCTGATGCCGGCATCCTACAAACTCTTACGAAGGAAGCGCTTCCAATCAGTTATGTTCATGAAATAAAAAAACAGGAAAAGAATTAAATGAGGAAACCAGTATGGACAAAGCAAAGCTAATTATAGGAAATGATACCCATGAACTTGATATCATCGAAGGAAGTGAAGGAGAAAAAGCGATAGATATTACGAGTCTGAGGAGTGATACCGGTCTTGTAACGTCCGATCTGGGGTATAAAAGTACGGGAGCCACAAAAAGCGCTATTACATTTCTGAACGGAGAAAAAGGAGTGCTGCGATACAGGGGGTATCCCATTGAGCAGCTTGCTGAAAAATCAACATTTCTGGAAGTAGCCTACCTGCTGATTTACGGAGAGCTTCCAGGTGAAGAAGAATCAACAACATTCAAAAATGGAATTACGCGGCATACCCTCATTCATGAAGATATGAAAATGCTCTATGAGGGGTACCCGGCCAAGGCCCATCCCATGGGTGTACTGGCTTCCATGATCGGAGCTCTGTCCACATTTTACCCGAACGCCCAGGGATCCGAATTAGATCCGGAAGAGGTTGATCTGACGATCCGTCGGTTGATTGCAAAGATTACGACCATTGCGGCATGGTCGTACCGGAAGTCACAGGGCTTCCCGATTATGTACCCGCAAAACAAGTTGGATTACTGTTCAAATTTTCTGCATATGATGTTTGCGCTGCCCACGGAGGAGTATCAGATCAACCCAACGATTGCAAAAGCCCTTAACACGCTGTTAATTCTGCACGCCGATCATGAACAGAACTGCTCGGCATCCACGGTCCGGATGGCCGGTTCATCCCACGCCAGCCTGTATGCGGCCATTTCGGCAGGAGTTTGCGCCCTGTGGGGACCGCTGCACGGTGGGGCCAATCAAAAAGTGATTGAGATGCTGGAGCAGATTCATCTTGAAGGCAGTGATGTTGCTAAAATGGTAGAAAAAGCCAAAGACAAAAGCAGTGACTTCCGCCTTATGGGTTTCGGCCACCGCGTATACAAAAATTTCGATCCGCGTGCGAAGATCATCAAAAAAGTGAGTGATGAGGTATTGAGTGAGCTGCATATTAATGATCCGCTTCTTGAGATCGCCAGGTCGCTGGAGGAAGTCGCCCTGAATGATTCCTATTTCGTTGAGCGGAAGCTCTACCCGAACGTCGACTTCTACTCCGGCATCCTCTACAGAGCCATCGGTATCCCAACCGAAATGTTCACCGTAATGTTTGCACTGGGACGCCTGCCCGGCTGGATTGCCCAGTGGAAAGAGATGAGAGATAACAACGAACCCATTTCGCGCCCGCGCCAGATCTATGTCGGGCCGAATAAACGGGATTACGTGGATCTGGAAAACAGATAAACGGTAGGCTTCCTGAACATTGAAATGAGATTACTCAAAGTATGAGTGGTCTCATTAACTTTTGATGGGTTCTTTTACAAAGGAATACCTTCTGCTTTGCTCAAAAATTAACCAAAATCTGGTAGTAGAACATGTCGTTTTGCGGAACCTGAATTTTGTCTCTTTCAGTGAGAACGTCCATCGATTCAGTGAAAATCAAGAGGTATAGAAGTTTTTGAATTGTACTCTCTTTCCTTCTACTCCTCGTATTCTGGACAGCAATTTTTTTCGGATTACAGACTATAGCATATAATTATGTCAATAAGACGGAAACTGTAAAACAATAGTTCTGACACTTTAAGCAAGAATGGGTGGAGGAGTACGGTGAAATATTTCACCATTGTTTTACCTTTGAAATAGAATAAGCCTGCAAAGTATTGATAATTTATACTTTTCAGGATCTGAAAAGCTCCCCGGGTTGGATTCGAACCAACGCTCCGACAGCAGTCGGAGTAACAGTCGATTGCCCTGTCTCTACCTTGGTTCTTTATAGATAATTGTTCAGATCTATTTTTCCTCTAATCAACAACC
>Ga0102931_1000414_pt1 | contig 20641 bp, 19 predicted proteins | sample SalPonR1_C_D1_MG_FD_79282 | JGI IMG/M metagenome (GOLD analysis project Ga0102931, IMG submission 79282) | Salt pond soil microbial communities from South San Francisco under conditions of wetland restoration - Salt Pond MetaG R1_C_D1_MG | ecosystem: Environmental > Aquatic > Marine > Intertidal... | reverse complement strand
TCGTGCACCCAGTACTCGAACAGCTCGCCGTCACGTGTGGCATCGTCGATCAGCGTGCGTGGATGGGCGCCGAGCCGGGCGAACAGCGGCAGCTCCTGGCTGCGCACCAGCACGTTGACCGAGTCGATCTGGATGAGGCCCATCCGGGCGAGCACCCGGCGGAGGTGCCGCCGGTCGACGCGGCCGGTCGGGCGCGGATCGGTGAACCCCTGCGCGCCCAGCGCCAACCGCCGGGCCTGGGCGAGGGACAGCTCACCCGACCGCGCCACTGCCTGCGACTCCCGGTGGGCCACGGCCGGTGGGTCTCGGTCGCCGCCGGTCAGTCGGCGACGTCGATGGTGACGGAGTTGATCACCACGTCGGTCTTCGGGCGGTCGCCGCCGCCGGTGGGCACGTTCTGCATCTGGTCGACGACGTCGAGGCCCTTCACGACCTGACCGAACAGGCTGTACTGCGGCGGGAGGCCGACGCCCGACGGTCCCGACACGATGAAGAACTGGCTCCCGTTGGTGTTCGGCCCGGCGTTGGCCATCGCCACGGAGCCGATCTGGTACTCGCGGGGCTTCGGCAGCTCGTCCTCGAATCGGTAACCGGGGCCACCGCGGCCCGTGCCGGTGGGATCGCCGCCCTGACACATGAAGCCGTTGATGATGCGGTGGAAGATGACGCCGTCGTAGTAGTGGTTGAGAGCGAGGAACACGAAGTTGTTGACCGTCTTCGGAGCCTTGACCGCGTCGAGCGCGATCACGATCTCACCCAAGGAGGTGTCGAGCTTGGCGGTGTAACGCTTCGAGGGGTCGATGCCCATCTCGGGCGGCTCGGGGAACTCCTGGCGCTTGGGTGCGGATCCGTCGAACGGGGGGAAGTCGGTTGCCATGACGCCCGACCCTACCCGTGTTGCATCTGGTGTCTGACCCCGGATGCAACGGCGGCTGCAACGGCGGGGAGATGATCAGGGGAGTTCGACCTCGACGGTCGCGCCACCCCAGCCGTTGACCTGGTCACGTCCCTCGATCGTGACCGTGTCGACGTCGTCGGGGATCTCCACACCCGACAGCGAGCGGGTGAAGGGTTGCTCGTTCTGATGGTCGTGGAGGAGTTCGCGGACGCCGAGGACGGTGCCGTCGGGACCGACCACCCGCCAGGCGTCGGCGTAGCGCTCGGGCGTGTCGTACGGCGACGAGATCGTGACGTCGAAGGTGAACGTGTCGCCGTTGCGCTCGACCGTCGCGTCGACCACGTCCGGGTACGACCCGTCACCGGCCGCAGTGGCGGCCGGGATGGTGGCCGGGATGGTGGCCGGGATGGTGGCCGTAGTGGTGGCCGCGGGCTCCGTTGCATCCGAGGAGCCGCAACCGAGCGCGCCGGCGCTCAATCCCACCACCGACGTGATCGCCACGATTGCCCGCCGCATCCCACCAGTCTCGCGGCACCACCATCACGATCGGGGTCAGACCCCAATCGTGATCCATCGGCGCCGAGGCCGTCACCCGGCCGCCGATCACGATCGGGGTCTGACCCCGATCGTGATCAGTTGCGTTGGTTGTAGCTCTCGATGAGGGCGTTGCTGGCCTCGGCGGCGGCGGAGAGTGCGGCCTGGGGATCTTCGCCGGCGAACACGCGGGCCACGGCGCCGGCGGTCTGGGCGCGCACGGCCCGCATCGGCCCCAGTGCCGGCGAGTTCGCGACCACGTCGTTCTCCCCCGACACCAACTGGTCGTACGCCACCCGGTAGCGGGGATCGTCGGCGTACAGCGTCTGCAGCGGCTCGAGGTCGAGCGCATCGGCACGCACCGGCACGTATCCCGTCCCCGCCGACCACGTCGATTGTGACGCCGCGTCGGTGAGATAGGTGATGTAGTCCCACGCCGCCGCCGTCTGCTCGGGCGACTTCTCCGCCACGATCCACAGCGAGGCGCCGCCCACCTGCACCGCCGGTTCGGGGCTCGGTCCGGGCATCGGGCCGACGCCGATGTCCTCCGGGCCCAGGCCGGCCACCAGGCCGCTGCCGAGGGCGCTGATCACCGTGCCGAGGGCAGCGGAGGTGTACATCACCATCGCCCCGGGCTCGGTGGCGTCGGCGAGCTTCAGCAGGGCGTCCTGACCCGACGCGTTGTCGCCCACGTTCACGGCGAGCCCGTCGGCGATCAGGTCCTGCATGAACGTGAGCAGCTCGACGCCCAGTTCGTTGTCGTAGAGCACCTCGGTGGCGGGCGCCAGCCGGCCGTTGCCGTTGTCGGCGTAGAGCTCGCCGGCCCGGCCGAACCACTGCTCGAGGAACCAGCTGCCGCCCGAGTCCGCGCCCGTGTCGAGCACCATGCCGTACGTGGCCACACCCGAGTCGACCAGCGTCTGCGACGTCGCACGCAACTCCTCGAGCGTGATCGGCGGATCGTCGGGATCGAGCCCGGCCGCCTCGAACATCTGGCGGTTGTAGTAGAGCACCGGGTTGGACACGTTGAACGGCATCGCCCACTGGATGCCTTCCAGTTGATAGGCGCCGAGAGCGCGGGGCAGGAACGGATCGGTGTCGAACCCACTCGACTCGATGCACGCTCCGGCCGGCACCACGGTGCCCGAATCGGCGAACTCCACCAGCGCGTACTCGGGCAACTGCACCATCGTGGGACGGCTGCCCTGGCCGGCGGCGATGTAGCGCTCGATCGCCGAGTCGTAGCTCGTCTGGTTCTGCAGTTCCACCCGCACACGGTCCTGGCTGGCGTTGTAGGTCTCGGTGAGCTCGATCAGCACGGGCTCGAGTTCGTTCGCCATCCCGTGCCAGAAGACGATGTCGACGGGTCCGTCGGCGTCGGCGAGCGCGTCGGTGGGACAGTCGGGGAAGTCGGCCAACGGTGCAACGGTGGTGGTGGGCGCCAGCGTCGTGTCTCCCCCGTCGGCGGCGTCGGTCGAGTCGGTGCCGGGGGTGCCCGTATCGGTGACGGTGTCGGCGGTGTCGGTGGTGGGCGCCTCGGTGGGGTCGGGGCCGTCGTCGGCACCCGAGTCGAGTGCCGACTCGCCCGACGAGCAGGCGGCGACGAACAACGACGCGGCGACACCGGCAGCGAGCACGCTGCCACGACGCCCTCGTCGATCGGTCTGCCGGGCGGTCTGCCGGCTCGTGCGACCTGTCGAATCCGAAGTGTGGAACATCGTCATCATCCTTTCACGGCGCCGGCGGTGAGGCCCCGCACGAGTTGTCGTTGGAAGACCAGCAGCACGACGGCCACCGGGATCGCGGCGATCACCGTGCCCGCCATCACGAGGTTCGGCTCGTCGACGTTGCCCTTGCTCAGCACGCGCAGCCCGCTCTGCACGGTGTTCATGTCGGCCTCGTTCACCACCAGGTTCGGCCACAGGTACTGATTCCACGAGCCGAGGAACGCAAAGAGGGCGAGCGCTCCGAGAGTGGGCCGCACCAGCGGGATCGCCACGTGGCGCAGGAATCCGAGGTGGCCGACGCCGTCGATCGCTGCCGCGTCACGGAGATCGCGCGGCAGGGTGAGGAACACCTGTCGGATCAGGAACGTGCCGAACGCCGTGGCCAGGAACGGCACGGCGAGCCCCTGGTACGTGTTCACCCAGCCGAGTCCGTCGACCGTGTCGAAGTTGACCACCAGTGTCGCTTCGATCGGCACCAGCAGCGTGGCGATGAACGCCAGGAACAGCACGTTCTTGCCCGGGAAGTCGAGGATCGCGAACGCGTAGGCCGACAGCACCGACGTGACCACCTGGAACAACGTGATCACGATGGCGACCACGATCGAGTTGAACAGGTAGCGACCGAGCCGGCCGGTCGACCAGGCGTCGGCGAGCACGTCGAGCGTGAACGCGTCGGGCACCAGCGGGTTCTGGAGCACCTTGTTGCCGGGCTTCAACGACGCGATCACCGTGGTGTACACGGGGAACAGCACCACGAACGCCACGATGCCGAGCAGCGTGTAGCGGCCCACCCGCCGCCATCCCCGCGGATCGTCGAACGAGTCGGGAACCGGGTTCTCGACCAGCTGATCGTCGACGAGTGCGTCGGTGGGGGTACCGGGAGCGGCATCGTCGTCGAGCACGGCCGTCGTGCGGTCGTCAGGCATAGTGCACCCGTCGTCCGATCATGCGCAGCTGCAGCAACGACAGGGCCAACAGCAGCACGAACAGCAGCACGGCCGAGCCGGCCTGCAGGCCCACGTCACCCTTGATCGGGGAGTTCTGGCCGTAGATGAAGTACGCCAAGGTGGTGGTGGAGTCCTGGGGGCGCGGCCCGCCGTCGGTGAGCAGGTCGACCTCCCCGAACGCCTGGAAGGCGCGGGTGGTGAGCACGATCACCACGAACAGCAGGGTGGGGCCCAGCATCGGCAGCGTCACCGACCAGAACCGGCGGACGCCACCGGCACCGTCGACCGCCGCCGCCTCGTGGTACTCGGCCGGGATCCCCTGCAGGCCCGCAGTGACGAGGATGAACGTGAACCCGAGGCCACCCCACACGCTCGACATCGCCACGGCAGTGAGGGCGGTGCCGGGGTCCTGGAGCCAGCCGGGATCCTTCACCGACGGGAACAGCGAGTTGAACCACTCGACGTTGGCGAGCACGCCCACCGAGGGCTGCAGCAGGAACAGCCACATCAGGCTGGCCACCGCCACCGACGTGGCGACGGTGGACGAGAAGATCGCCCGGAAGACACCGATGCCGCGCAGGTGCTTGTCGGCGAGCACCGCCAGCCCCACGCCCAGCACCAGCCCGAGCGGCACCGTGAGCAGGGCGAACTTCGCGGTGACCACGAGCGCGTTCTGGAACTCGGTGGACCGGAAGATGTCGGCGTACTGGCCGAACCCCTGCGACCGGCAGTTGCCACCGAAGTTGTTGCACCGCTGCTGTCCCAGCCACACCGCCCGCCCGAGCGGGTAGAGGACGAACAGCCCGAGCACGACGGCCGACGGGGCCAGCATCGCCATGGCGAGCGGGAAGTCCGCCCAACGCGATCGCTGTCGCTCGTCGTCGGCCACGACGCGACCATATTGCGCGCCGGGTCGGGCGTCGTGGTCCACTCCGAGAGTTCATCCGAGAGTTCAGCCAGGTGTTCACCCGGGAGTTCACCGGATGGCATCCATCCGGGAGTTCCCACCGCGTCCGACGCGGCTACCGTCGACGGCGTGACCGACCCCGACGATCGCACCCCCGCCACTGCGCCCGCCACTCCGCCCGACGCCACATCTGAGCCTGCGCCCGACGTTTCGCCCGACGCTTCGCCGGGTGCCGTGTCCGAGGCCGCTCCGGAGGGCGACGCCGCTCCGGACGTCGATCTGGCTGCATTCGAGCGTGACCTCGACGCCGTCGAGGCGGCACTCGCCCGGCTGGCCGACGGCACCTACCGCACCGACGAGATCACCGGCGAGCCGATCCCCGATCGGGTGCTCGCCGACGACCCCACGGCACGGCGGGCCTGATGCAGAAGAAAGCCGTCGCCTCCGTCGCCTCGATCGCCGCACTCGCGGCCGGGCTCGCCGCAGCCGCACAACGGGCGAAGTCCTCGCCCCTCACCAGCCGCTTCACCAGGTCGGCCAAGATCTGGAAGCTGTCGGCACGCAACTCCACCCGCTTCGCCGTCTCCCGTGTCCGCGGCTTCGGCACCGCCGAGCAGCGGCGCGCCGAACTCGACGAACAGTTCGCCATCCGCACCGCTGCGGACGTCGCCAAGGAGCTCGGCGAGATGAAGGGCGTGCTGATGAAGGCGGGCCAGCTGATCTCGTTCATCTTCGAGGCACTGCCCGACGAGGCCCAGGACGCTCTCGCCACCCTGCAGGCCGACGCCGCGCCGATGGCGCCCACTCTCGCCGCCAACGTGGTGCGCGACGACTTCGGCAAGCCGCCCGAGAAGGTGTTCCTCGACTGGACCGACATGCCGGTCGCCGCTGCATCGATCGGCCAGGTCCACCGCGCCATCACCCACGACGGGCGTGACGTGGCCGTGAAGGTGCAGTATCCGGGCGTCCACGAGGCGATCGAGAGCGACCTCGACGCCGCCGAGGTGATGTACGCCATGTTCTCGTCGATGATGCTCAAGGGCCTCGACGCCAAGGGCCTCGTCGACGAGCTGCGCGACCGCATGCGTGAGGAGCTCGACTACTCCATCGAGGCCGGCAACCTCGCCGAGTTCGAGGCACGTTTCCAGGGCCACCCGTGGGTACGGATCCCCAAGCTGGTGCCCGATCTGTGCAGCGCCCGCGTACTCACCACCGAGTGGGTCGACGGGATGACGTTCGACCAGTTCCGCACCACCGAGTCGTACGCCACTCAGCAGCGCGCCGCCGAGGTGATCTGGCGCTTCGCCCAGAACGCCATCATGCGCTACGGCATCTTCAACGGCGACCCGCATCCCGGCAACTACAAGTTCCACCACGACGGCAGCGTCACCTTCCTCGACTACGGCCTCGTCAAGCGCTGGTCGCCCGGCGAATGGGAGAACCTGAAGCCCACGATGGACGCGATCATCGTCGACCGCGACCCCGACAAGCTCGTGGCGAAGATGGTGGCGTCGAGTTTCCTGCCCGCCGATCATGGCCTCGACGCCGAGCTCGTCTACGACTACGTGTCGAGCCCGTACGTGCCGTACCTCTCCGACGAGTTCACGTTCACGCGCGAGTGGATGCGCGACACGATCGGCAAGATCTTCGACGTGCAGGGTCCGCATGCCCCGGTGATCGAGCGGCTGAACATGCCGCCGAGCTTCGTGATCCTCGACCGGGTGGTGTGGGGCGTGAGCGCCATCCTCGGAAAGCTCGAGGCCCACGGCCCGTGGCGCGGGATGCTGCTCGAGTACATCGCCGACGGCGAACCGGCCACCGACCTCGGCGCCGCCGAAGCCGCCTGGACCGCCTCCCACAGCGCCGGCTGATCCCCACGCCGGCCAGGCAGCGGCTCGAGCGATGAGCCGAGCCGCCGGATGCGGGGGTTCGGCTCATCGCCGAACGTGGACGTCGCCGGGACCGCCGCGGGCGGGGTGTCACCGCGCGCACACAGCGTGCGTCGCCGATCGGACGGACGCATCGCCGCGGGAGGTCCACCGTTGACACATGGGACTCCGCCGCCGCACCCATCGCCACCTTCGTCACCGCACGCCGGGGCGCACGGTCGCCGGCTGGCGACGGCGCGTGATGCGTACTGTCGCCGCTGCGACGCTCGCCGTCGCCGTGTCCGCACCTGCGCCCGCAGTGGCCGCACCCACCGGACCGGCCACGACCGGCACCGACACGACCGGCACCGACACGACTGGCACCGACACGACACTGCCGACCGATGTCCCGAGCGCCACGGCACCGCCGGCCAGTGCGCACGCCGCGGAGGCGTGGACGCGAACGACGACCGAACCGGCACCCGTCGTCGACGAGCGGACCGACCCGCCCCGGCATCCGCTCCCGCCGTCACCGCCACCCACGCCACCAACGCCGCCGGTCACGTACCTCGTCGGTGACTCGATCACCGACATGAACAGGGCCGTCATCGCTCCCGTCCTCGACGCCTGCGGCGCCGACGTGCACCTCCACTCCCTGTCGGCCCGCCGCATCGAGCAGAGCTACGAATGGAACGGCGGCTGGGTGAACTCCGGCCTCGACGAGATCGACCGGATCCTCGAGGTGGCCGATCCCACCACCTGGATCGTCGAGCTCGGCTCCAACGACCTGCAGGACATCCACTCCCCCGACGACGCCCACCGACTGATCCGCGCCGTACTCGACCGGATCGGTGACGACGACGTGTTGTGGACCACGACGCTGTGGCCCTTCCACGGCTCGGCGATGGAGATCTTCAACGCCGCACTGCGAGACACCCCGGACATCGAGCTGGTCGACTGGCACGCCGTCGGCGGCGACCATCTCGCCGATCCCGTCCACCCCACCGACGAGGGCGCTCGGATCCTGGCGGGCCTGTACTGCGAAGCCCTCCAGGGGTAGCCGACCCCGGGGGAGGCGACGACGATGCGGCCCACCCAGCGTGACGGCGACGAGACCGCGGCCGCGGCGGTGCGGCGCCCTCCGGTCGCACGGGGGCTGTCACCGGTGGCTACGGTCGCGCGGATGGGGAACACTGCGACAGGGTCCACTGTCCGTGCACCGTTCGCGCCGTGGGACCGTCGCGACCTGCCCGGACGCTTCGACGTGGCCGAGACCGCCCGCCGCGTCGGCAACTACGCGTGGACCGAGATGAAGCTGTTCGAGGCACTCGGTGGCTGGGTGGCCACCGTCCCCGAACTCGACGTGAAGATGCGGTTCGGCACCCACTGCTACCACCACGCCTGGCACGCCGACCTGTGGCGCAAGCGCCTCCCCGAGCTGCGCGAGATGAAGCCCGAGCGGCTCACCGTGCCCGCCAACGAGGCCATGGAACGGTTCGTCGGTGCACTGACCGAACCCGAGGCACCCGAGCTCACCATCGAGAAGCTCGTGGGTGTGTACCGGGTGCTGATCCCGCGGTTCATCGCCGCGTACACGTATCACCGCAACAACACCAGCGAGATCACCGACGCCCCCACGATCCGGTCCATCAACTTCATCCTCCAGGACGAGTACGACGACTGGCGTGACGGCGAGATGCTGCTGCAGTCGCTGATCACCACTCCCGACCACGTCCGCCGGGCCGCCGACCACCAACAGAAGTTGGAGGCGATCATGGTCGAGGCGGGTGGCATCACCGGCTCGGGTAGCATCGGCGGCGGGGACGACACAACCGGCAACAGCGAAGGGGATCACTGATGCGCCAGTTCTTTCCGGTCGAGGACCTCGCTCGTGACGAGCGGTTCGTGCAGACCAACATGGCCGAGCGGATGAAGGACGCCCGTACGGTCAACGACGTCGGCAGCTCCCGCAAGAGCCGCGGCAAGTCGATGCGGCTCACCCCCGACCGTCACGACGCCTCCGATGGCGCCCGCTCGCTGATGCACGGAATCATGGTCGGTGAGATCCAGGCGCTCGAGGGCGCCGGCCGCACGGCCCACGACTTCGCCGTCGGCGACGGCACCGGCGACACGATCCCGTTCGAACTGAAGCTCGACATGGCCCGCCAGGCCTGGGACGAGGCACGCCACGTGGAGATCAGCGCCAAGCTGTCCGACTGGATGGGCACCGAGCTCGGCCAGTTCGCCGAGAACACGGTGCTGTTCGAAGCGGCGTGTTCGAACGATCCGATCCTGCGCCTCGCCGGCGTCAACCGGGCACTCGAGGGCCTCGCCATCGACGTGTTCACGCAGATGAAGGAGTTCGGCGACCTCGCCGGCGACCCCTACCTCGAGTTCTGCGAGGACTGGATGCTGGCCGACGAGGTCACCCACGTGAAGATGGGCTCCGACTGGCTGCGCAAGGTGACCGAACACGACCCCGACCGCCGGGCCAAGGCGCTCGAGTTCCAACAGGTGGTCGACAAGCTCTTCAGCTTCGGTGGTGCCCGGGGCGAGACCGAGGAGAGCCCGATCGGCCTGGCCCGCCGCTTCCGCGAGCTCGCCGGGTTCACCGACGACGAAGTCGACCAGATCTCCCAGATGGACCACGACGCCCTCGAGGAGCGCAAGGCAGCCGTCCGCGCCTACCGCGACAAGGCCGGCGTCGGGTCGGTGCCTGGCTGATCCCGCCGCACGCACATGAGCGACGTCACGACCGCCGAGACCTCGGCGAAGATCACGGTCGACCCCGACCACTTCACGTTCGTCCACTACGAGCCGGGCCGGATCGTCGACGTGGTGTCCGAACTCGCCGGGCTGCTCGGGGTGGGCAACCCTGTCCACGTGGTCGTCGACGAGACCACGCCAGCGGCCAAGCTGTCGGCCGAGGTCGACGGCACGTCGTCGGACGCCCGGATCACGGTCCACGCCGAGAGCGGAGCGCTCGACGACTTCCAACGCCTCACCCACTTCGGGGTCGACAACGCCCGCCAGTCGCTCGGACGGATGCTGCTGCGCGCCCGTGACCGGATGCGTGCCGACTTCGCCGACGCCCCGGCGGACCTCGAACTGAGCCTGCAGCAGAACGCTGCGTGGGATGCGTACTGCGCGGGACGGTTGGCACGCGCCGGTGTGCCGATGTCGGAGCAGCGCTGGCGGTACAACTACCGCAACCGGTTCGGTTTCAGCGACGCCGTCGACGCCGACTTCGACCGCCTCTGGGCGGCCGACGACCTCGGCTGGCACGACCTCGGCGCCGGCTGAACCACACCCTCACGGCACCCCGTCCGAACCGGCCGATGTTCGCGGTTTGAGGTCGGTGCGGCGGAGCAACCCTCCTTGCACCATCGGCCCGAAGGAGCACCCCGTGAGTGACCAGCACGACCGTATCCACCAACTCGAGGCGCAGGTCGCCTCGCTGACCGACAAGCTGGAGTCGCTCCTCGCGAACGACCCGGCACCTCGACCGCCGGGCATCGAACGGGTGCCCGCCTCGCAGGTCGAGACCGTTCCGAGCGGTCCACCCGCCGGCTCGCGTCGCAACCTGCTCAAGCTGGCGGCCGGCGCCGCAGCGGGCGGTGCCGTGGTGGCGGCCTCGAATACGACGGGACGCGTGGCGGCTGCCGACGGCGAAGCTGTCACCGCTGGCGAGACGACCACCACCACGGCCGGCAACCGCAACGACACCGTCCTGGCGTACACGAACACCACGGGCGGTCCGCAGACGACGGGTGTCGTCGGAACCACCGCCGCCAACGTCTTCCTCGCCCGCGACACCCCGTCGGGCATCTTCCCGATCGGACAGGATGCGTCGGCCTATCCGGCAGCCGTCGCCGGCTATGCCCGCAACGTCATCGACCACGGCATGTACGGCTACTCGTCCACCCCGGCGGGGGTCGGTGTCGTGGGGTTCGGTGCCGGCGCAGCCACCGGGCTCCTGGCTCGTGGCGGCAGGGCGAACGCCGAGTTCTACAACGACGGCGACGCCCCACCGGCGCGAAGCGACGAGCACTCGCGCGGCGAGATCATCGCCGACGGCGACGGCATCCTCTGGTACTGCACGGTGGCCGGCACCCCCGGCACGTGGCAGCGCCTCGGTGCGGCTGGTACGGCGGGAGCGCTGACGCTCATCGCACCGGTCCGCGTCTACGACTCACGGGAAGGTCAGCAGCCACTCGGCGTCGTCAAGGGCCCGCTGAGCCCCGGTGAGAACCGCGCCGTCGACTGCACCGTCAACAGCTCGGGCGTCCCCTCCAACGCCGCCGGTGTGGTGCTCAACCTCACGGCCGCGAGCCCCGTCGCCGTCGGAAACCTCGCGGTGTACCCCGACGGAACGCCGGCGCCGTCGACCAGCACGTTGAACTACCAGCCGGGCATGAACATCGCCAACAGCACGATCTCGGGCTGCGGCCCCGGTGCGATCATCCAGGTGCAGTGCGGGCCCACCGGCGTCGGCGCCACCGACTTCGTCGTCGACATCTCCGGCTACTACCTCTGATCGCAGCGTCCGGTCGGGGCGTCGAGCAACCCATCGACGCTCCGTCGGGACGGCACGGGCAGTCGGTGCGGTCGACGTCCGTCGTAGATTGACCCGATGGCCACGACCCGGCGACGGATCAGCACCAACGGCGTCGAACTCGACGTGATCGACGCGGGCACGCCGGGCGATCCGGTCGTGGTGCTCGTGCACGGCTTCCCCGAGAGTTCGCACTCGTGGCGTCACCAGATCGACCCGCTGGTGGCCGCGGGCTACCGGGTGTTGGCACCCGACCAGCGCGGTTATGCCGCATCGTCGGCACCTCGCGAGGTCGAGGCCTATCGCACCGACCATCTCTGCGCCGACCTGATCGGGCTGCTCGACGACGTCGACGCCCGGCAGGCCCTGTTCGTGGGGCACGACTGGGGGGCGTTGGTGGTGTGGGACCTGGCGCGGCTCCATCCCGACCGCGTCCGTGGCCTCGTCAACGTGAGCGTGCCCTACACGCCGTGGCCGGCTCCGCCGACGGAGCTGTTCCGTGCCGCTTCGGGCGACCGCTTCTTCTACATGCTCTACTTCCAGCCCGTGGGCCCCGCCGAGGCCGAACTCGAAGCCGACGTGGCCGAGACGATGCGGCTCACGCTGTGGGGTGGATCGGGTGAGATGTACGGACCGGCACCGGATCCACTGCCGCCGATGGAGGGGACGGGCTTCCTCGACTCGATCACCCGCGGTGAGCCGGTGCCCGACGGCCTACCGGAGTGGCTCTCCGAGGCGGACTTGCGGGTGTACGTGGAACAGTTCACCACGAGCGGTTTCTTCGGCCCGCTGAGCTGGTATCGCAACCTCGACGCCGATCACCGGATCACCGACGGCCTGCCGGCGCCGGCGATGCCGACCGCGTTCATCGGCGGCACCAGGGACGGCGTGATCGCCGGCCGGCCCGAGTACGTCGCCGCGATGGAGGCGCTGCTCCCCGACCACCGCGGCACCCGGATGATCGAGGACGCCGGCCACTGGACCCAGCAGGAGAAGCCGACCGAGTTCGACGCAGCCCTGCTCGACCTCCTCCGCGCCGTCACCGCCTGACCCGCCACCCGCCCGGACGCCGGCGCCGTTCTCGTTTGCGTGACGTTTTCTTTGGCCCGCTCCAACATTTCCGTCACGCAAACGTCCGAGTCCCGCCCGAGCCGTCGTGAGGCTTCTCGTCTGCGTGACGCTTTCTTTGGGGCGCTCCAACATTTCCGTCACGCAAAGGTGGTTTATCCTCGGCGGCCGTGACCACGACGGACGTGCGGCCGGAGCCGACCGGCATCACCCGACGTGGTGACGGGCTCCTGCCGACGCCCGATCGCATCCACGCCCTCGACGGGCTCCGGGCGGTCGCCGTCTATCTCGTGGTGGCGTTCCACAGCGGGCTCACCAGCTTCGAGGGAGGGTTCATCGGCGTCGACGTGTTCTTCGTCCTCTCGGGCTTCCTGATCACGCGGCTGCTCCTGATCGAGCACCTCCACCACGGCCGGATCGACCTGCCCCGCTTCTACGCCCGTCGCGCCCGCCGCCTGCTGCCCGCAGCCTGGATCGCCATCGGGGCCACGGCCGTGCTGTACCTCGGTGTCGCGACGCCGTTCGAGCGAGCGGCCGTCGTCGGTGATGCGCGGTCGGCACTGCTCTACATCGCCAACTGGCACTTCATCCGGGAGGGCCAGGACTACTTCGCCGAATCGCTCGAATCGAGCCCGTTCCTCCACCTCTGGTCGCTGTCGGTGGAGGAGCAGTTCTACATCGTCTGGCCGCTGATCGCCGTCGTACTCCTCCGGCTCTGGCGCCGACATCCGCGGGCAGCCACGGTGAGCCTGATCGTCGCCGCGCTGGCCGGCGCAGCGTGGGCCGTCGTCGTCGCAGCCGACGACGTGGTGCGCGCCTACTACGGCACCGACACCCGTGCGTACCAGTTGCTCGCCGGTGCCGCTCTCGCACTGATCGCCACCCGCTCCACCGGCACACTCCGGCGGATGCCCACCGGCGTGCCGTGGGGCTCGGTGCTCGTGGCCGGTGTCGCCACGCTCGTGGTGCTCGCCACCACCTTCGGATTCGACCCCGTCGACCGCGGCCTCCTGGCAACGGTGTCCACGCTCGTCGTGATCGTGGCGGTCATCGGATCGACCGCAGGAACGGCCGCGGCCCGCTCGACCCTCACACCCGCCGGGATGCTCGGCTCGCGCCCGCTGGTGACACTCGGGAACATCTCCTACGCCACGTACCTGTGGCACTGGCCGGTGGTGATCCTGCTCGGTCGGGTGTTCCAGATCGGTCCGCGCGGCACCGTCGTGATCGTGGCCGTCGTCAGTACCGGACTCGCCAAACTGAGCATGGACCTTTTGGAACGCCCGGTGCGTCGACTGAACGTCGGCGCCGACCGGCGGAGCAACCTGGTCACCGTCGGCGTGGCGATCGTGACGACCCTTGCGCTCGGTCTTGCGGTCGTGCCGGCGATCCTGCGCTCCGACGTGGGCATGCTGCGTCTCGCCGAACGACCGGGCGCCGTTGCCGCCGAGGGAGCTGCCCCGGCCGCGGCACCGGTGGGGAACGATCCCTCTCTCGGCGCGCTGCCACCGCCCGGAGCAGACGGGCCGTCCACCCGGCCGTCCGCAGCGGCAGACCCTGCGAACTCGCCCGACACCTCCCTGGTCGCCGGCCCACCGGCCGACGACGGGGAACCGGCGACCGGCGACGCTCGGCCGACCGCCGCCGAGTCCGACCCCCCGATCCCGCTGCCGTTCGGACCGGCGCCGACCGAGCCGATCCCCGTCCCCGACGACCTCGGACGAGGACCGGTCACCACCGACTTCGTGGAGAAGTCGGGGTGCGTCAACGAGGTGCCCACCGACGTCGCCGGTTGCGTCAGCGTCGACGGAGCGGGCGAGCGCATCCTGCTGATCGGCGACAGCCATGCCACCAAGCTCAACGCCGCCTTCAACGACCACGCCGACGCCAACGACCTCACCATGGCCACCGTGTCGGGCAACGGCTGCCCGTGGCAGGACGGCCTGCTGTACCGCGATGCACTGCCCGCCGAAGGCGCCAAGCAGTTCTGCCGTGATCAGCGCGACGCGCTCTACGACTGGTACGTCGACGACTACGACCCCGACGTGGTGGTGATCGCCAACCACGATCAGACCACGCAGGCCTACGGCGTCGTCCCCCGCCCCGAGCGCGGGACCGATCCGGACCTGTCCGGCGTGCAACTCATCGAATCGGCATCGGCCCGGTCGCTCGACCGGCTCGCCGGACCGGGCCGGCGGATCGTGCTGCTCGAGCCACTCCCGAACGCACCGTTCCACCCGGTGAACTGCTTGTCGGCGGCGGCAGTCGTGGACGAGTGCGCGTTCGTCGTCGAGCAGTGGCCGCACGTGGAGACGCCCCTCCTGCGCGCCCTCGCCACCGAACGCGACGGGGTCTCCACGGTGGACATGACGCCGTTCGCCTGTCCCCACTTCCCCACCTGCCGGCCGATCGTGGACGGCGTGCTCGTGCGCGAGGACCCCGACCACTTCGACGTCCGCCATACGTTGCGCATCGCCCCTGCCCTCATGTCGCGCCTCGGCCTGTGACGGCGACACCCGGGCAGCCGCCGCGTCGGGCGCACCACCGTTTGCGTGACGCTTTCGTCGGGGCGTCCCGACATTTCCGTCACGCAAACCCAGACGCAGGCGACGCTCAGGGACGACGGAACGGGCGCACCATCGGGCGACGCCACCCTGCGCCGGCCACCTTGCCCGACGGCGGCCAGTGACCGTCGCGGCTGTACGCCCACCACTCGAACGGATTGAGGTAGTACGCCCACGTCTCCACCATCCGCACGACACTCGCCGACGCCGGCCGCACGAGCCACACCACGGCGCCGACGGCACCACCGACGATCATCCAGCCGCCGTAGAGCAGCGGGTAGAGCGGGCCGAACCACCGGGCCTGCCAGACATGGACGTTCTCGTGATCGTCGACCAGCCGGCGCCGACGGGCCACCGACGTGTCACCGGCGCCACTCATCACGTTCCCGATCGTGATCACGAACCCGCGACGCGGCACGAACCCCCGGCGGTACACGTGACGGTTCTGCCGCATGCTGAGTGATGCGTCGTAGCCGGGCCGCCCGCGCACGGCACCGAGGACGTGCGAGCCGAGCGACGCCAGCGTCATCGGGGCCGCCCACGTCGAATCGAGCGTGAACGCCACCAGGCCGTTCGAGCATCCCCAGTCGTAGATCCGCCGCCACCCCGACAGTGCACCGTTGGCCGCCGCGACCGCGGCCGCCGGAAGCGCCAGCCCGAACGGCGCCCCGGCGGCGAAGCCGAACATGCCGCCGAGCGCGGCGACGGCGGCCGCCTCGAGGAGACTGCCGCCGTCGGCGTTCGATCGTTCGTTCACCCCGACAGCCTGGCCCACGCACCGATGGCCGTGGGGCCGGCTGCCGGCGAGATCACTGGCGCAGGTAGGAGATGAGGCGCAGCAGCTCGAGGTAGAGCCACACGAGCGTGACCACGAGGCCGAGTGCCGCGACCCACTCGTAGGTCTTCGGCAGGCCGGCGTTGACGCCCCGTTCGATGAAGTCGAAGTCGAGGGCCAGGTTGGCGGCGGCGAGACCACACACCAGCACCGAGAATCCGATGCTGAGGGCCATGTTGTCGCCGTTGAGGAACGGCAGCGTGGTGCCGAACATGCTGAGGATCCACGAGAACAGGTAGAGCACCATCACGCCGAGCGTCGCGAAGATCACGGCGCGGCGGAACTTGTCGGTGACCTTGATGATGCGAGTGCGGTAGAGCACCAGCATCACCATCAGCACCGACACCGTGCCGAGCACCGCTTGGACGACGATGCCGTCGTAGAAGGTCTCGTAGCCCTTGGAGATCGCGCCCACGGCGAAGCCGTAGCCGAGTGCGTACACCGGGCCGAGGAACTTGGCGAGGGTGGGCTTGAAGCTGGAGGCGATGACGGCGATGAAGCCGACGATGATGCCGACCATCGCGATGGCCGGGAACTGGAAGGTCTCCTGGGCGATGCCGTCGCTGTCGACGACGGTGGGACCCTCGGCGGCCTGCCAACCGAAGGCACCGGAGATGATGAGAAGGACCAGCAACACGGCCGAGGCCGAGATGGTGCCGTTGACCGTCATCGCCCGCTGCCAACCGCTGACGGCACCGTCGCTGACGGGCTGCGTGGTGGTGTGACTGCCGGCGGCGGGCGCGGCCCAACCAGCCTGTTGCGCGTTCTTGATCGTCGCGTCGTTGAACACAGGATTTGCCATGGTCCGGTGATTGTATCCGTGGGCTCGACCTGTCGCCCCCCTTGCCAGCACCTCTTACCTGCACCCGCTCGCGGTCGTCCCCACGTTCCGGCCGGAGCGTGGGATCCTCAGCGGAGGTCGTGGGCGCTGGTGCCCTCCCACAGGTCGATGTCGGGTGGCCCCGAGAGGATCCCGGCGCACGAGCGTGCCATCTCCACCATCGCCTCCGAGTCGAAGTGGATGCGCTGATGCTCGGGCGACTCCCACTTCTGCACCACGAGATGCCGGCCCGGCCGCGTGATGCTGGAGCAGAGGTCGACGTTGCGGCACCCGTCGGCCATCCGCGTCATCACGACGTACTTGGACAGGACGGCCAGCAGCGCCTCGTCGTCGGCGGCGTCGAACCGCATCGTCACCACGGTGAGGTCGACTGCGCCGTCGTCGTGCGCGTCGTCCCCGTGCGCGTCCTCCTCATGCCCGCGGCCGGTGTCGCTGGTCGTGACGCCATCGGGCGGCGAGATCCCCTCATCACTCATTCAGATAGCCCCCTTCGGCGTATCGAAAACGCCGATATCGGTGTCACCGGCTCGATCCATTGGTTGACGCATCGGGCACCGTCGGTATCGTGACCATCGTCTCATGGCAGCCTTCGTGCACATCCCTCATCACCACTGCCGTCCGACACACTCGCACGCCGAATCCTCCACGCCGGAACCGAGTCACCTCGACACCGGCGTCGAAACGACACAGTAGGAGCACCAGGTGGCCAAAGACCGCGTCGACCGCGACGACGAAGACCTCGTCCGTCTCTACCTCACCGACATCGGGCAGTACACGCTGCTGACGAAAGACGACGAGGTGCGACTCGCCAAGGCCATCGAAGCGGGCAACGAGGCGATCGCCGAGCTCGACGCCGGTGGCGAGCTCACCCCGGCCCGCAAGCGCGAGCTGCGCCGCACCGCCCGCAAGGGCGAAGAGGCCGAGCGTCAGTTCGTGCAGTCCAACCTCCGGCTGGTGGTGTCGATCGCCAAGAAGTACCAGGCATCGGGCCTCCCTCTGCTCGACCTCATCCAGGAGGGCAACCTGGGCCTGATGCACGCCGTCGAGAAGTTCGACTGGCGCAAGGGCTTCAAGTTCTCCACCTACGCCACCTGGTGGATCCGCCAGGCGATCACCCGCGGCATCGCCAACACCGGCCGCACGATCCGCCTCCCGGTGCACGCCGGCGACACGCTCGCCCGCCTGCAGAAGGCACGCTCGCGACTCGAGCTGAAGTACGGCCGTCCCGCCACGCTGTCCGAGCTGGCCAAGGAAGTCGAGATGCCCGAGGACAAGGTCACCGAGGCGCTCCGCTTCGCCGCCGAACCCCTCTCGCTGTCGGAACCACTGCGCGAAGACGGCGACGCCGAACTCGGCGACGTGGTGGAAGATCGTTCGGCCGAATCGCCGTTCGAAGTGGCCGCCACGGCACTGCTGCCCGAGGAGATCTCGCGACTGCTGGCGCCGCTCGACGAGCGCGAGCGCGAGATCCTCAAGCTGCGCTTCGGCCTCGATCGTGGTGAGCCGCGCACCCTCGAAGAGGTGGGCGAGCACTTCAACCTCACCCGTGAGCGCATCCGCCAGATCGAGGCTCGGGCGATGAGCAAGCTGCGTCACCCGAGCAGCGACACGGGCGCCCGCGACCTCCTCGCCGTCTGACCCCCCGGCCATCGCATCGCACCTCGCGTTGCGATGAGCCAAGGGCAACACAGGTCGGCCCGACACTCATCGACAGCCGATCACCTCGCTTTGCGATGAGCCAAGGGCCACACAGGTCGGCCGGACACTCATCGACAGGAATCCGACGCCCTCGAGTCGGCAGGGGTGTGACAACGTGGCTCGCATGGACGACATCGACATCCGGCCGGTGGCGGTCGAGGAGCGACGCGCGGTCACCGGCACCGTGCGCACCGCCCTGCTGAGCGGACCCACCACCGACGAGGTCTTCGAGGCCGGGCAGGCGTCATGGGACGGCACCACCTCGTTCGCCGCATGGGACGGCGACCGTTGCGTGGGACACGTGGCGGCGTTCCCGTTCGACTCCACCGTGCCCGGCGGCGTGAAGGTACCCATCGCCGCCGTCACCCGGGTGGGCGTCCTGCCCACCCACACGCGGCGCGGCCTGTTGACCCGCATGATGGACCGCCTCCTGCGCGAGGCGCACACCGACGGAAAGCCCATGGCCACGCTGATCGCCAGCGAGACACCGATCTATCGCCGCTTCGGATTCGGGCTGGCGACCGAGGCCGTGTCGATGTCACTCACCGCCGGCGATGCGACGCCGTTGCGGGTCGCTCCCGGCCCGGGCTCGATGCGCCTGCTCGAGCAGCACGAGGTCCTGGCGACCGTGCCGGAGGTGTACGAGCGAGCCGCTCGATGGCACGTCGGCACGATCAGCCGCCCCGACTGGTACTGGCCCCGCCTGCTCGCGGACGCCACACAACCCAGCACCCAACTGCACGACAAGGGCACCTTCGTGGCCGTGCACACCGGCGCCGACGGAACCGACGACGGTTACGTCCACTACGTGGTGCAGTGGGAGGACGACTTCGCGAACAACCCGACCGGCAGCGGCACCGTGAGCGACCTGTGGGGCTCGTCACCGCAGGTGGAGCTCGACCTGTGGCGGTACCTGCTGGGCATCGACCTGATCACCACGTGGCGCGCCGAGCCGCGGCCTGTCGGTGAGCCCGTCCGGCGTGCACTGCACGACCTACGTGCGTACCGGACCTGCGCCCGCATGGACGATCAGTGGGTTCGGCTGCTCGATGTGGATGCCGCGCTGTCCGCCCGCTCGTACGGCCCCGGCAGCGATGCGGTGGTGATCGCCGTGCACGACCCGATGTTCGACACGAACTGTGGGACGTGGTCGGTGTCGCAGTCCGGAGCGGAACGATCGAGTGCACCGCCCGACGTGGAGGTCGGCATCGCCGGACTCTCCGCCGCCTACCTCGGCGGCGTGAGCTGGCACGACCTCGCGATCAGCGGTGAGATCCCGCAACACACGCCGGCCGACGTGCTCGACCGCTTGGACGCATTGTTCGTGACCGGGATCGCCCCCTTCTGCGGCTCGATGTACTGAACCGCGGACGCAGTCCGGCGGTGACGATTGCGGCGGTCAGGCGGGACCGGAGAAGACGCCGTCCTCGATCTCGTCGGTGCGGGAGTAGTACTCGGTCTTGGGGTCGTAGGTGGCCCCGCCCTCCTCCTCCCACCGGGTGAGCTCCGAGCGACCGACCACGAACCAGTGCACCTCGTCGGGGCCGTCGGCCAGACGCAGGGTGCGCTGCGACATGTACATGTCGGCGAGCGGGGTCCACTGCGACACGCCGGTGGCGCCGTGGATCTGGATCGCGTTGTCGATGATCTCGCAGACGCGGATCGGCACCATCGCCTTGACGGCGCTCACCCACACCCGGGCTTCGGCGTTGCCGAGTTCGTCCATCGCCTTCGCCGCCGTGAGCACCATGCGACGCATCGACTCGATCTCGATACGCGACTGGGCAATCATCTCCACGTTCTTGCCGAGGTTGCTCACCCGCTTGCCGAACGCCTCACGGGTGAGGCCCCGCTTGACCATCAGCTCGAGCGCCCGCTCGGCCTGGCCGACGGCGCGCATGCAGTGGTGGATGCGGCCCGGGCCGAGACGCACCTGGGAGATCTCGAACCCACGACCCTCACCGAGCAGCACGTTCTCGTAGGGGACGCGCACGTCGTTGAACCGCAGATGCATGTGCCCGTGCGGGGCGTCGTCCTTGCCGAACACGTGCATCGGGCCGATGATCTCCACCCCGGGGGCGTCCATCGGCACGAGGATCTGCGACTGGCGCTGGTGCGGGGCAGCGTCCGGGTTCGTCTGCACCATGGTGATCATGATCTTGCAGCGTGGGTCGCCGGCGCCGGAGATGTAGTACTTCT
>Ga0102931_1000410_pt1 | contig 20739 bp, 29 predicted proteins | sample SalPonR1_C_D1_MG_FD_79282 | JGI IMG/M metagenome (GOLD analysis project Ga0102931, IMG submission 79282) | Salt pond soil microbial communities from South San Francisco under conditions of wetland restoration - Salt Pond MetaG R1_C_D1_MG | ecosystem: Environmental > Aquatic > Marine > Intertidal... | reverse complement strand
GGTGGATCGCTGGGTCTGCAAGGTCAAGCCCGGTCGCGTGATGTTCGAGATCGACGGCGTCAGCGACACTGTCGCGCGCGAGGCCCTGCGCCTTGCGGCGATGAAGCTTCCGGTCAAGACCCGGACTGTCGCCCGCGAGGATTGGTAACCGGCCTTTCACGAGAAACGCCGAGTTCGGGTAAGCGGTCGACGCCGCCAATGGCGGCCGCACCTCGCCACAAAAAAGAAGCCCTCGCCGGGAAGCTGGCGGGGGCTTCGTCTTATCCCGCCTCTGGCCAGATGCGAGCCATTCCGCCCTCGAAATCCGCCCAGGTCATGGTGGCGCTGTTGCCCGCGTAGCCCTCGTAATAGGATCGCCCATCCGGGAGCGGCAGGCCCGCCCAGATACGGGCGAGGTTGTGCATGAAACGGCTGCGCGGCAGGTCGCCGGTGCGGAAATCCTCCAGCCCGGCCTCGCGCAGCAGGACCATGGCCAGGCGGTCCTGCACCCCGGGGGCAAAGACCGTCTGCGGCGGCAATTCCTCGGCACGGACCAAGCGACGCAGCGTGTCGGGGATGAACTGGTAGCGCCCTATGGCGTGGGGCTGGTTCGGCGTGGCCGCGATCCAGGCGTCGATCTGGGCGAGGGTCAGCGCGGTTGGTGGGCCGGGTGGGGGCACGCGGGCGCCGTGCTGCACCGCATCGTAGTCGGCTGGTCCCGCCTCGGCCCGGGCGATCAGGGCCAAAAGCCGATCCACCCGATCACCAACCCGTGGCAAGGACTGGACAGGCGGCTGCCGCACGACCGCTCGGAAAAGCCCGGCATCAGACCCTGCAAACAGGCTGGCGGGGGCCCGGTCTGCGACGCCGGCCGAAGTGGGTCCCGGAAAGAGTGACTGCAGTTCGGCCGTCGCCGGCGAGCCCAGCCACATCAGGGCCATTCCCAATAGTCGTAACGCCATTCTGGCCGCCTCCATTCCCTGGATCTCGCCCAGCAGGATGGCGCCTGACCCTTTCGGAACGGTTTCAGCGGAGGCTGCGGCTTATTCCCATTTGTAATTAAAGCTGACGGAAATCCGTTCCGCCTCGGCCATGTTCATGGGCACCTCGTGGCGCAGCCAACTTTCCCAGAGAAGCACATCTCCCACCTCGGGGGTGATATAGACAAAGGTGCGCCTGTCCTCGCGCGCGTCCTTGTTGCGCGGCGGTGCGGCCATCAGGCGGCCTGATCGCGGGTCCTCCAGTTTCAGCGCCGAGGTGCCCCCGGGCATCGCGACATATGTTGTCCCGGATATCACGGCATGCGGATGCAGGTGGCTGGAGTGGCTGCCGCCCTCGGGCAGGATGTTGATCCAGATATCCTCCAGTACCAGCTTGCGGTCTGCCAGATCGAATTCGAGGTCTTCGGCAAAGGCGGCGACGTGGCGGTCCAGACAGTCCACGACCTGCTGGAAAATCGGGAACCGCCAGGGCAAGTCACTGAGCGACGCATAGGATGTGTAGCCGGGATACCCCTCGCGTTCGCACCAGGCCTGGCCCGCCTCATCGTCCTCGGCGATGGAGTAGCAGGACGTTTCCAGTTCCTGCGCATCGATGGGGGCGCCGTACTCGGACAGCCGGGCGTGGTAAAGACGGGTCACGAAGAGAGATCTGATATTGGCCATGCCGTTCTGATAGCCTAGGTGCGAACCGCCTGCGAGGGGGCATTTTCATCGCCTCGGACAAAGGGGTTGCCACACCCTGCAATCGCGCATATACGCGCCACTTCTACATGGACTCCACCGAATCTGTGGGTGACCCGACAGGGGCCCCTCGGTGATGTTGGAAAGGACAAGGGCGATGGACGCCACGGAACTTCGTGACAAGACCCCGGATCAGCTTCGGGACGAGCTTGCCAACCTGAAAAAGGAGGCCTTCAACCTCCGCTTCCAGCAGGCCACCGGCCAACTGGAGAACACTGCCCGCATGCGTGCCGTCAAGCGTGATGCCGCCCGGGTGAAGACCATTCTGAACGAAAAAGCGGCGGCTGCCGCGCAGGAGGCGTAAGACATGCCCAAGCGTATCCTTCAAGGCACCGTCACCAGCGATCAGAACGCGCAGACCGTCACCGTTTCGGTCGAGCGTCGCTTCAAGCACCCGTTGCTGCAAAAGACCGTCCGCAAGTCCAAGAAGTACCGGGCGCACGACGAGGACAACCAGTTCAAGGTTGGGGACAAGGTCCGCATCCAGGAATGCGCGCCCAAGTCCAAGACAAAACGCTGGGAGGTGGTCGCCAACTGAGGCGTCCATTTTCCGGTTTGAGCGAAACCCTGGGGAAAAGGCGATGATGCCCCCCACAGGTCGGGAGAAACCAAATGATCCAGATGCAGACCAATCTGGATGTCGCTGACAACTCCGGCGCACGCCGGGTTCAGTGCATCAAGGTCCTCGGCGGTTCACACCGCCGTTACGCATCGGTCGGCGATATCATCGTCGTTTCCGTCAAAGAGGCCATTCCGCGCGGTCGCGTGAAGAAGGGCGACGTTCGCAAGGCCGTCGTCGTGCGCACCGCCAAGGAAGTTCGCCGCGAAGATGGGACCGCGATCCGCTTCGACCGCAATGCCGCCGTCATCCTCAACAACAACGAAGAACCTGTCGGCACCCGTATATTCGGTCCGGTGGTTCGCGAACTGCGCGCGAAGAGCTTCATGAAGATCATCTCGCTCGCCCCGGAGGTGCTCTGATGGCCGCGAAACTGAAGAAGGGTGACAAGGTCATCGTCCTGGCCGGCAAGGACAAGGGCAAGACCGGCGAGATCACGTCTGTCGATCCGAAGGCCGGCAAGGCCGTGGTCGACGGCGTGAACATTGCCATTCGTCACGAAAAGCAGAGCCAGGCTAGCCAAGGCGGCCGGACGCCGAAACCGGCGCCGATCCAGCTGAGCAACCTGGCCATTGTCGACAAGAACGGCAAGGCAACCCGCGTCGGGTTCAAGATGGACGGTGACAAGAAAGTCCGCTTTGCCAAGACCACGGGGGACGTGATCTGATGCTGGATACTGCGACCTACATCCCGCGCCTGCGTGCCCAGTTCAATGACAGCATCCGTGCTGCCATGAAGGAAGAGTTCGGCTACGGCAATGACTTGCAAATCCCGCGGCTGGACAAGATCGTGCTCAACATCGGCTGCGGTGCCGAAGCGGTCAAGGACTCAAAGAAGGCCAAGGCGGCCCAGGACGATCTCACCGCCATTGCCGGTCAGCAGGCCGTCATCACCAAGGCCAAGAAGTCTATCGCCGGGTTCCGCGTTCGTGAAGACATGCCGCTGGGCGCCAAGGTGACCCTGCGTGGCAACCGCATGTACGATTTCCTGGACCGCCTGGTGACCATCGCGATGCCGCGTATCCGCGACTTCCGCGGCGTGCCCGGCACATCGTTCGACGGCCGTGGCAACTACGCCATGGGCATGAAGGAACACATCGTGTTCCCGGAAATCAACTTCGACAAGGTCGACGAGGTCTGGGGTCTTGATATCGTCATCACCACCACCGCCAAGACCGATGCAGAAGCCAAGGCGCTGTTGAAGCATTTCAACATGCCGTTCAACAGCTGAGGGACGTATACGATGGCCAAGAAATCCATGATCGCCCGCGAGAACAAGCGCCAGAAGCTGGTCGAGAAATTCGCCGCCAAGCGCGCCGCTCTCAAGGAAATCGCCAACGATGAATCGAAGCCCATGGAAGAGCGCTTCAAGGCGCGGCTCGAGCTTGCCAAGCTGCCGCGCAACAGCTCGCCCACCCGGCTTCACAACCGCTGCCAGCTGACCGGGCGTCCGCACGCCTATTATCGCAAGCTGAAGATCAGCCGGATCGCGCTTCGGGACCTCGGGTCCGATGGCCAGATTCCGGGCCTGGTCAAGTCCAGCTGGTAAGGAGGGACAGTCATGAACGATCCTATCGGCGATATGCTGACCCGTATCCGCAATGGCCAGCTTCGTGGCAAGTCTACGGTTCTGACCCCGGCGTCCAAGCTGCGCGCCTGGGTGCTGGATGTGCTGGCCGACGAAGGCTACATCCGGGGCTACGAGAAGACCGAAGCCAACGGACACCCCGCCTTCGAGATCAGCCTCAAATATTACGAAGGTAGCCCCGTTATCCGCGACCTGAAGCGTGTGTCCACGCCCGGCCGTCGCGTCTACATGGGCTCCAAGGACATTCCGCAGGTTCGCCAGGGCCTGGGTGTGTCGATTGTCAGCACGTCCAAGGGCGTGATGTCGGATGCAAACGCCCGCGCTGCCAAGGTTGGCGGCGAGGTGCTTTGCCAGGTCTTCTAAGGAGAGCTGATTATGTCTCGTATTGGTAAAAGACCGGTCGAGCTGCCCAGCGGCGTCACCGCCACTGTCTCCGGCCAGACCGTAGAAGTGAAGGGGCCCAAGGGCACCCGCACTTTCACCGCAACCGACGATGTCACCCTCTCGATTGATGAGAACGCCGTCTCGGTTGAGCCGCGCGGCCCCTCAAAGCGCGCCCGCCAGCAGTGGGGCATGTCCCGTACCATGCTGCAGAACTGCGTCACCGGTGTGACCGACGGCTTCAAGAAGGAGCTGGAGGTCAACGGCGTTGGTTACCGCGCCCAGATGCAGGGCAACGTGCTCAAGCTGAACCTCGGCTATTCGCACGACGTCAACTTCGAGGTGCCCGAGGGCGTCACCGTCACCGCGCCCAAGCCGACAGTCGTGATTGTCGAGGGGGCTGACCAGCAACAGGTCGGCCAAGTGGCCGCGAACATCCGCGAATGGCGTGTTCCCGAACCCTACAAGGGCAAGGGCATCAAGTACGTCGATGAGTATATCTTCCGCAAGGAAGGCAAGAAGAAGTAAGGACGCGACAGATGGCAAACAGCAAAAGAGACCTGTTCCAGAAACGCCGCCTGCGCGTCCGGAACAAGCTTCGCAAGATGAATTCCGGGCGTCCGCGCCTGAGCGTTCATCGGTCGAACAAGAACATCAGCGCCCAGCTGATCGACGATGTGAACGGCGTCACGCTCGCCGCCGCCTCCTCGATGGAGCAGGCCCTCACCGGGGCCGGAAAGAACAACGTCGAAGTCGCCACGAAAGTGGGTGCAGCGATCGCCGAACGGGCCAAGAAGGCCGGCGTGACCGAGGCCTATTTCGACCGCGGCGGGTTCCTGTTCCACGGCAAGGTCAAGGCCTTGGCCGATGCCGCCCGTGAAGGCGGTTTGAAGATCTGAGAATTGCGGGGGGCGGCGCACGCCCCCCCGATGATCCGGGCTTGCGCGTCCCGCCGGACGCATTGGCACCAGGATTGAGTTGACCGGCGCGCCGCGCCAGACCGAGAGGAAGCCAGATGGCTCGAGACCAGCAGAAGCGCGGGAACCGCCGCGATCGAGATGAAACGCCGGAATTCGCCGATCGCCTCGTCGCGATCAACCGGGTGTCCAAGACCGTGAAGGGGGGCAAGCGTTTCGGCTTCGCCGCTCTCGTCGTCGTGGGCGATCAGAAGGGCCGTGTCGGTTTCGGCAAAGGCAAGGCCAAGGAGGTTCCTGAGGCCATCCGCAAGGCTACCGAAGCTGCCAAGCGGAAGATGATCCGCGTGCCGCTGCGCGAGGGCCGCACCCTGCATCATGACGGCTTTGGCCACCACGGCGCTGGCAAGGTGGTGTTGCGCACCGCTCCGCAGGGTACCGGGATCATCGCCGGTGGCCCGATGCGTGCCGTTTTCGAGATGCTGGGCGTTCAGGATGTCGTTGCCAAGTCGGTCGGCACCCAGAACCCCTACAACATGATCCACGCGACCTTGGCCGCGCTGCAATTCCAGCAGAGCCCGCGCTCGGTCGCGCAGCGCCGGGGCAAGAAGGTTACCGAGATCCTGCCCAGCCGTGACGAGGCGCCTGACTACGGCGACCCGCAGACCCAGATTGCCGAGGAGGCCTGATCCATGGCGCAGAAAACGCTTCTCATCAAGCAGATCGGCTCGCCGATCCGTCGCCCGCAGGGCCAGCGCGCCACGCTCGTTGGACTGGGCCTGAACAAGATGCACAAGACCCGCGAGCTGGAAGACACCCCTTCGGTCCGCGGCATGATCAACAAGATCCCGCACCTGGTCGAGATCGTCGAAGAACGCGGCTGAGACCTGCCCCGTGCGAGCAACACCGCGCCCCGGTCAGAAATGGCCGGGGCGTTTTCTTTTCCCTGCATCCCAGCCCCTTGATCGTCGCCCGCTCAGGCCGTATACGCCCCCGGTGGCCCACGAGGGGTCGACTCGATCAAACGCAAAGCCGTGTCCCCTGCGCATCGCTTCGGCAGGGTCGTCCGGCAAAGGAGAAGCGATATGAAACTGCACGAACTGAGTGACAACGAAGGCGCCGCGAAAAAGCGCATGCGCGTGGGCCGTGGCCCCGGCTCGGGCAAAGGCAAGACCGGTGGCCGTGGTCTGAAAGGTCAGAAATCCCGGTCGGGTGTGGCCATCAAGGGCTATGAAGGCGGCCAGATGCCGCTCTACCAGCGTCTGCCCAAGCGTGGCTTCAACAAGCCGAACCGCAAGAAATTCGCTGTCGTGAACCTCGGGATCATCCAGAAATTCATCGACGCGAAGAAGCTCGACGCCAAGGGCGAGATCACCGAGGACGCCCTGCTGGACGCCGGCGTCATCCGCCGCAAGCTGGACGGTGTTCGCGTTCTGGGCAAGGGCGAGATCACCACGAAGGTCACGCTGAATGTCACCGGCGCGTCCAAAGGCGCGGTCGAAGCCGTCGAAAAGGCTGGCGGCAAGGTGACCGTCGCACCCGTGGCTGCGGCAGAGTAAAGGGTTGTGGGGGTGCGTCGCGCCCCTTACATCCCTATCCAAGTTTCCTGACGCCGCCGTCCGGGATACCGGTCCGGCGGCGTTCGTCTGAACAGGTGGGCATACATGGCATCCGCTGCTGAACAAATGGCATCGAACATGAGCTGGGGGGCCCTTGGCCAGGCCAAGGAACTCCGACAGCGCATTTTCTTCACGCTCGGTCTGCTGATCGTCTACCGGTTGGGCACCTACATCCCTGTGCCGGGCATCGACACGATCGCGCTGCAATCCTTCATGGAGGACGCCCAGGCCGGGATAGGTGGCATCCTGTCCATGTTTACCGGCGGTGCGCTGGGTCGGATGGGCATCTTCGCGCTTGGCATCATGCCGTATATTTCCGCCTCGATCATCGTGCAGTTGTTGTCCGCGATGTGGGAGCCGCTCAAGCAGCTCAAGAAAGAGGGCGAGCAGGGCCGCAAGAAGATCAACCAGTATACCCGTTATGGCACCGTTGTACTCGCAACCTTCCAGGCCTACGGCATGGCCGCAAGCCTCGAGGCGGGGGACCTTGTAACCGACCCGGGCCTTTTCTTCCGTGCAGCCTGTGTCATCACGCTGGTCGGTGGTACCATGTTCCTGATGTGGCTGGGTGAGCAGATCACCGCCCGTGGCATCGGCAACGGCATCTCTCTGATCATCTTCGTGGGCATTATCGCCGAGATCCCTTCGGCACTGGCCAGTTTCCTCGCCCAGGGCCGGTCCACCGGCAACTGGGGGCTGATCGTTGCCGTGATCGCCATGGTGATCGTCGTTCTGGCCTTTGTCGTCTTCATGGAGCGATCGTTGCGCAAGGTGCACATCCAGTACCCGCGCCGTCAGGTCGGCATGAAGGTCTTCGACGGTGGATCCAGCCACCTGCCCATCAAGGTGAACCCGGCCGGCGTCATCCCGGCGATCTTTGCCAGCGCCCTGTTGCTGCTGCCCACCACGCTCAGCACCTTCTCGGGCAGCCAGACCGGCCCGGTGATGTCGACGATCCTTGCCTACTTCGGGCCCGGACAGCCGCTTTACCTGTTGTTCATGGTCGCCATGGTCGTTTTCTTCACGTTCTTCTACACCAAGGAAGTGGCATTCAAGGTCGACGATGTGGCCGACAACCTGAAGAACCAGAACGGGTTCGTTCCCGGCATCCGGCCGGGCAAGCGCACGGCGGAATACCTTGACTACGTCGTTACCCGGATCCTGGTTCTTGGCTCGTCCTACCTGGCGCTGATCGTGATCCTGCCGGAAATCCTGCGCAGCCAGCTGGCCATCCCCTTCTACTTCGGCGGCACTTCGGTGCTGATCATCGTCAGCGTCGGCATGGACACGATCCAGCAGATCCAGTCGCACCTTCTGGCCCATCAGTACGAGGGCCTGATCGAGAAATCGCAACTGCGCGGCAAGCGCGGATCGAAGAAACGCAGCAAGGGACCTGCACGCAAATGAACATCATTCTTCTCGGACCGCCCGGCGCGGGGAAGGGCACCCAGGCCCGCCGCCTCGTGGAGCAACGCAACATGGTGCAGCTGTCCACCGGCGACATGCTGCGCGAGGCGCGCACCTCGGGCACCGAGATGGGCAACAAGGTTGCCGCGGTCATGGATGCGGGAAACCTGGTGACTGACGAGATCGTCATAGGCCTGATCCGCGAGAAGCTGGAAAGCGGCAATGCGGGCGACGGCTTCATCTTCGATGGTTTCCCGCGCACCTTGGCACAGGCCGATGCCCTGGGCGCGTTGTTGCACGAAGAGGGGCAGGGCCTTGATGCCGTGATAGAGATGCAGGTGGACGACGACGAGCTGGTTGCCCGGATCACGGCGCGGTCCACCTGCGCCAATTGCGGCGAGGTCTACAACGACAATACCAAGCCGATCCCAGGTGATGGTGTCTGCACGGCCTGCGGCCAGAAAGCCGAGTTCAAGCGCCGCGCGGATGACAACGAAGAAAGCCTCAAGACTCGCCTGTTGGCATATTACAAGCAGACCTCGCCCTTGATCGGTTACTACTACGCCAAGGGCGACCTTGCCTCGGTGAACGGTCTTGGCGAAATCGAAGAGGTTGCCGCGGCGATCGAAGGCGTCCTGAAGGACTAGGCGGCAGGTTACGCACGCTGGTTTTTCAACGGGCATCCCGGCCCAACCGTGCGTGCGCGGCGCACCGGTGATGCGGCTTTGTCGGAGGCCATTCCAGCGCCGTGTCTTGAGGGGTTGACCATCTCTCCACGTCCCCCTAGACATCCCCATCCCGCAAGGGAGACGCGCCGAATCGGGCCACGCACCGATCGGGGCAGACCACCTAAACCAAGCTTGGGCCCGGCAGCGAAATGCTCCGGGCTTCAGTTGTGAAAAAAGGTTCCGGCGTTACGGAACCGCAACGAAAGGAAAGACAACGTGGCACGTATCGCCGGCGTGAATATCCCGACTGCAAAGCGGGTCCCGATCGCCCTCACCTATATCACCGGAATCGGCCATAGCTCGGCCCGGGCCATCTGCGAGGCCGTCAACATCGATGCAGCCCGCCGCATCAATGAGCTGTCCGATGCCGAAGTCCTCTCGATCCGCGAGCACATCGACGCCAACTACACCGTCGAGGGCGACCTGCGCCGAGAGGTGCAGATGAACGTCAAGCGCCTGATGGACCTCGGGTGCTATCGCGGCCTGCGCCATCGCCGCAACCTCCCCGTGCGTGGTCAGCGCACGCACACCAACGCCCGCACCCGCAAGGGCCCGGCGAAGCCGATCGCCGGCAAGAAGAAGTAAGGGAGGTAGCTACCAATGGCACGTGATACCCGTCGCGGAGGCAAGAAGAAGGTCTCCAAGAACATCGCTGCTGGCGTTGCCCATGTGAACTCCAGCTTCAACAACACCAAGATCCTGATTTCCGACGTGCAGGGCAACGCCATTTCTTGGTCGTCCGCCGGCACCATGGGGTTCAAGGGGTCGCGCAAGTCCACGCCCTATGCCGCACAGATGGCTGCAGAAGACGCGGGCCGAAAGGCGCAGGAACACGGCATGAAGACCCTCGAGGTCGAGGTCCAAGGCCCCGGTTCGGGCCGCGAGAGCGCCCTGCGCGCTCTGGCCGCCGCCGGGTTCAACATTACCGCGATCCGGGATGTCACCCCGATCGCGCACAACGGCTGTCGCCCGCCGAAGCGTCGCCGCGTCTGACAGACAGGATTCCACGGAGACCCCGCGCGCGGGGTCTCCTTTCGTCATTTCTACCTCGGGCGTCCGCCCCGCCGGATCAGCAGGGCAGACAAGTATGGAGGGACGCATGATCCACAAAAACTGGGCCGAACTAATCAAACCCACGCAGCTTGACGTCAAACCGGGCAAGGACCCGGCGCGCCAGGGAACCGTGGTCGCCGAACCGCTTGAACGCGGCTTCGGCCTGACGTTGGGCAATGCCCTGCGCCGCATTCTTCTGTCGTCGCTTCAAGGCGCCGCCATCACCGCCGTGCAAATCGACAACGTGCTGCACGAGTTTTCCTCGGTGTCCGGTGTCCGTGAAGACGTCACCGATATCGTGCTGAACCTCAAGGGCGTCTCGATCCGCATGGAGACCGAGGGCCCCAAGCGCCTGCAGGTGCAGGCCAAGGGTCCGGGCGTGGTCACGGCCGGTGATATCTCGGAAAGCGCAGGGATCGAGATCCTGAACAAGGATCACGTGATCTGTCACCTCGATGAGGGTGCCGACCTCTACATCGAGCTTACCGTGAACACCGGAAAGGGCTATGTCGCTGCCGACAAGAACAAGCCCGAGGACGCGCCGATCGGCATGATTGCCATCGACGCCATCTATTCCCCGGTCAAGAAGGTCAGCTACGACGTGCAGCCCACCCGTGAAGGCCAGGTGCTGGACTACGACAAGTTGACCATGAATGTCGAGACCGACGGATCGATCACGCCGGAGGACGCGGTGGCCTATGCCGCGCGGATCCTTCAGGATCAACTCCAAGTCTTCGTCAACTTTGACGAACCCGAGTCCTCGCACGCCAGCCAGGACGACGACGGACTGGAATTCAACCCGCTGCTGCTCAAGAAGGTGGACGAACTGGAACTGTCGGTGCGGTCCGCCAACTGCCTGAAGAACGACAACATCGTCTACATCGGCGACCTGATCCAGAAGACGGAGGCCGAGATGCTGCGCACGCCGAACTTCGGCCGCAAGTCGCTCAACGAGATCAAGGAAGTGCTGTCGGGCATGGGCCTTCACCTTGGCATGGATGTCGAGGACTGGCCGCCGGACAATATCGAGGACCTGGCCAAGAAGTTCGAAGACCAGTTCTGATACGACTTCGGGTGGAGCCGGAATTCCACAATCTGGTTCCGCCCCCGGGCATTCTGCCCCAAGGAGAGCGGGTCACACGCATGGCCCGCCGGACAAAGCAAAACCGCCCGTAGAGGGCACCCTAGGAGATTGAAAATGCGCCACGCTCGCGGATACCGCCGCCTGAACCGGACCCACGAACATCGCAAGGCCCTGTTCTCGAACATGGCCGGGTCGCTCATTGAACACGAGCAGATCAAGACAACCCTGCCCAAGGCCAAGGAACTCAAGCGCGTCATGGACAAGCTGGTGACGCTGGCCAAGCGTGGCGATATACACGCCCGCCGCCAGGCCGCGGCTCAGCTCAAGCAGGACAAGGATGTCGCCAAGCTCTTCGATGTTCTCGGCGCTCGCTACAGCGACCGACAAGGCGGCTACACCCGTGTTCTCAAGACCGGGTTCCGCTACGGCGACATGGCCCCGATGGCGATCATCGAACTGGTCGATCGCGACCCCGACGCCAAGGGCGCCGCAGACCGGGCCCGCCTTGCGGCCGAGGAAGATGCGGACTGATCGGTCCACCTGCATGCGTCCTGGATGGCCCGCCCTTTTCGGCGGGCCATTTTCGTTAACACCTGCCCGCCCGCCATGTCTGGTCTCGGCGGGGGCGCGGGCATAGAGTTGCCCAATGGCCGATCTCTTCGACACCCCTGGCGATGATGCCGGTGCCAATGCCCCGCGTCCCCTGGCCGACCGGCTGCGCCCTGCCGCCCTGGACCAGGTCATCGGGCAGGAACACCTGCTGGGCCCCGAGGGACCGCTGGGCGCGATGCTGGCGGCGGGCAACCTTTCTTCGCTGATCCTCTGGGGGCCGCCGGGGGTGGGCAAGACCACGATCGCGCGGCTGCTGGCCGCCTCGAGCGACCTGCATTTCATCCAGATCAGCGCGATCTTCACGGGCGTGCCGGAGCTGCGCAAGGTCTTCGACGCCGCGAAAATGCGGCGGCGGGACGGACAGGGCACGCTGCTTTTCGTCGACGAGATCCACCGTTTCAACAAGGCGCAGCAGGACGGGTTCCTGCCCCACATGGAGGACGGCACCATCGTGCTGGTCGGCGCCACGACCGAGAACCCCTCGTTCGAGTTGAATTCCGCCGTTCTGAGCCGTGCCCAGGTGCTGGTTCTGAAGCGCCTGACGCTGGCCGACCTCGAGCGCCTGGCCCAGCGCGCCGAACAGGAACTGGCCCAGGCCCTGCCGTTGACTGGCGAGGCGCGCGAGGCGCTTCTGGAGATGGCCGATGGCGACGGACGGGCCCTGCTCAACCTGGTGGAACAGGTTGCGTCCTGGCCCCGGACCGAGAAGCTCGACACCGAGGCCCTGACAACGCGGCTGACCCAGCGCGCGGCGAACTACGACAAGTCGGGCGATGCGCACTACAACCTGATTTCGGCGCTGCACAAATCGGTGCGCGGCTCGGACCCGGACGCGGCGCTCTACTGGTTCGCGCGGATGCTGCAAGGTGGTGAGGACCCGCGTTTCCTCGCCCGGCGCCTGACCCGCATGGCGGTCGAGGATATCGGTCTGGCCGATCCGCAGGCACAGGACGTCTGTATAGGGGCGTGGCAGGCCTATGAACGGCTGGGCAGCCCCGAAGGCGAACTGGCCCTTTCGCAGGCGGTGATCTACCTCGCGCTGGCCCCGAAATCCAACGCGGGCTATGCGGCCTACAAGAATGCGGTTGCAGCGGCCAAAAAGACCGGTAGCGAACCGCCCCCGAAACATATCCTGAACGCGCCGACGTCCTTGATGAAGGATATCGGTCATGGCGAGGGTTATGCCTACGATCACGACGCCGAGGACGGCTTTTCCGGGCAGAATTATTTCCCCGACGGGATGAAACGCGGTGTCTACTACAGCCCGGTCGACCGCGGCTTCGAGCGCGAGTTGAAAAAGCGGGTGGAGTACTTCGCCAAGCTGCGCACCCGGCGGCGAGGCAGTTGACAATGCCCCCCATAGCGTCAAGGAACGCGCCCATGTTAATCACCATGTTACAGGTTGCCCTGGGCGGGGCCATCGGCTCGGCTGCGCGCTTTGCCACGGGGGTTGCGGTGACCCGCGGCCTTGGGGCGGGCGGCTTTCCCTTGGGTGTTCTGACAGTCAATATCCTCGGGTCGTTCCTGATGGGCGCGCTGGTGGTCTACCTTGGTCAACGCGGACCGGCGGCGCTGAACCCCTTCCTGGTGACGGGGGTGCTGGGCGGGTTCACGACATTCTCGGCCTTTTCGCTGGAAACCCTGACGTTGATCGAACGTGGCCAAGCAGGTCAGGCGGCGTTCTATGTCGGGTTGTCGGTCGCCGGGTCGCTCTTGGCGATCCTGGCCGGTGTCCAGACCATGCGCGCGGTGCTGGCATGACTGCGGTTCTGAGCATTACCGTCGCACCGGGCGAGGGGGACCAGAGGCTCGACCGCTGGCTGAAACGCCGTTTTCCGCAGATCACCCAGGGCCGTATCGAGAAGGGCTGCCGCAAGGGAGAGATCCGCGTCGATGGCGGGCGGGTAAAGGCGAACACGCGGCTCGAGGAGGGGCAGCAGGTCCGCGTTCCACCGCTGCCAGACAGCGAGGCGCCGGCTCGACCCAAGGACAGCATTTCCGAGGCCGATGCCCGGATGATCCGCGATTGCGTGATCTACCGCGACGACGAGGTGATCGCCCTGAACAAGCCCGCCGGTCTGTCCACGCAGGGCGGCAGCAAGCAGACCCGCCATGTGGACGGCCTGTCCGAGGCCCTGAAGTTCGGGGCCGAGGAAAAGCCGCGCTTGGTGCATCGGCTGGACAAGGATACGTCGGGCGTGCTGCTTCTTGCCCGCAGCCGGCAGGCGGCGCAGGGGCTGACCGCGGCCATGCGGCACAAGGATACACGCAAGATCTACTGGGCGCTGGTGGCCGGTGTGCCCACTCCCTATCTCGGCGAGATCAAGTATGGGCTGGTCAAGGCCGGAGGCCGAGGCGCCGCGGGAGAGGGTGAAAGGATGCACGCGGTTCACCCCCGTGACATGGACAGCACGCCGGGTGCCAAGCGGGCGCATACGCTCTATGCCACGCTATACCGGGTCGCCAGCCGCGCCGCCTGGGTCGCGATGGAGCCGCTGACCGGGCGCACGCATCAGCTGCGCGCGCACATGGCCGAGATCGGCCACCCCATCGTCGGCGACGGCAAGTACGGCGGCGCGGGGCAAGAGAACATGGGCGATGGCTGGGGCGCGCAACTGGGCGGCATCATCTCGAAGAAGCTGCATCTGCACGCGCGGATGATGCGGTTCGAGAACCCGGTCACGCGGCAGACCATCACCGTGACCGCGCCGTTGCCAGATCACATGGCGCAATCCTGGGATACCTTCGGCTGGACCGAGGACCTGGCCGCCGAGGACCCTTTCGAAGAGCTGATGTGATGCCCGAGCTGCGCCTGGTGATCTTCGACGTGGACGGTACGCTGGTCGATAGCCAGGCCGATATTCTGGCGGCCATGGCCGCGGCCTATGCAGCCGAAGGCATCACGCTTCCGGACCGCGCCGCGGTGCTTTCGATCGTGGGCCTGTCGCTGCCCGTGGCGATGGAAAGCCTGTCGCCGGGACTGGACCCTGCCCGTCGCGCCCGCATGGTCGAGACATACAAGGACGCCTATGTCGCCCTGCGGGAAAAGGCACGTTTGCACGAGACCAGCCCGCTCTATCCCGGCGCCAGGGCGGCGCTCGACCGGTTGCAGGCCGATCCCTTCACCTTGCTGGGGGTGGCGACGGGCAAGTCTCGCCGCGGGCTCGACAAGCTGATCGAGGGGCATGGGCTGGAGGGCCTTTTCGTCACCACACAGGTCAGTGACCACCACCCCTCGAAACCGCATCCCGCCATGCTACTGGCCTGCCTCTCGGAAACCGGCGTTGCCGCCGACCGCGCGGTCATGGTGGGCGATACCCGCTTCGACATGGATATGGCCCGTGCTGCTGGCGTGCGCGGCATAGGCGTCGACTGGGGCTATCACGCCGCGGACACCCTGACGGCGGATGCCATGATCGGCGATTTCTCGGAGCTGGACGCCGCGGTGGACGGGCTGATCGGACAAGCTACGGAGCAGGACGCATGAGCGATTGGCGACCCCGCCGGTTCTGGACAGAGGTGACCGTTGTCGAGACCGATATCGGCCATGGCATCGTGCTGGACGGGCGCCCGGTCAAGACCCCGGCCAAGGCCCCCGTCGCTGTGCCGACGCGCGCGATGGCCGAGGCCATCGCCGAGGAATGGCGCGCCGTCGAGAAGATCATTGATCCGTCGGCGATGCCGGTGACCCGCGCGGCCAATGCCGCCATCGACAAGGTGGCCATACAGTTCGACGAGGTGGCCGAGATGCTGGCCGGCTACGGCGGCAGCGACCTTCTGTGTTATCGCGCCGAGGCGCCGGAGGAGCTTTGCGACCGGCAGCGTCTCAACTGGGACCCCCTGCTGGAGTGGGCCGCGGAAACTTTTGGTGCGCGCCTGCGCCTCGCACAGGGCGTGATGCCCGTGGCCCAGCCCCCCGAAGCGCTCGAGCGCCTCCGCACCGCGACCCGTGATCAAGGAGTGTTCCAGCTGACTGCTCTGCACGATCTGGTCACGATCACAGGCTCTCTGGTGCTGGGCCTGGCCGTATCTCGTGGACGCATCGAGGCGGACCGGGCATTTGACCTGTCCCGGCTCGACGAGGACTGGCAGATCGAGCGATGGGGCGCCGACACCGAAGCCATGGCGACGGCAGAGATCAAGCGCGGGCAACTGAAAGATGCCGCAAACCTGTATGCCATGGTATAGCGCACGCCGGTTGGTCGAAGCGCCTTCAAATTCATCGTTCTGCAGTCGAATAAACCGTGATTGGCGGGTCTTGAGCCGTTTACTTGCCCTTGACCTAGGCACCTGAATCCGACCAATCTACCACCATTCGCAGGAGTCCTGCGTCGTATCGCCCTCGTCCTTCGGGACGACGAAAAAAAGAACCCCCTGTCCCATGGGGGAACTCAGGAAGAGGTAAAAAATGAAGAAATCCGTATTTCTCGGCACGCTGACGGTTGCCGGCCTTGCTGCCGGGGCTGCTACGGCAGCCACGCTTGACGACGTCAAGGCTCGCGGCACGCTCAACTGTGGCGTGACCACCGGCCTTGTGGGCTTTGCGGCCCCCGACGCCAACGGCGAGTGGCAAGGCTTTGACGTGGCTGTCTGCCGTGCTGTCGCCGCCGCGGTTCTCGATGATCCCATGGCCATCGAATTCGTGCCCACCACTGGCCAGACCCGCTTTACCGCGCTGGCTTCGGGCGAAATCGACATGCTGGCCCGGAATACCACCTGGACCTTCACCCGTGACGTCGACCTGAAATTCGAATTCACCGGCATCAACTACTATGACGGTCAGGGCTTCATGGTCCCGCGCGACCTTGGCGTGTCCTCGGCCAAGGACCTGGCCGGTGCGACCGTCTGCATTCAGACCGGCACCACGACCGAGCTGAACCTCGCGGACTTCTTCCGTACCAACAACATGGAATACGAGCCGCTGCCGATCGAAACCAACGCCGAGGCGCAGCAGCAGTACCTGGCTGGAGCCTGCGACGTCTATACCACCGACTCCTCGGGGCTGGCCGCGACCCGCGCCTCCTTCGAGAACCCCTCGGATCACGTGATCCTGCCCGAGATCATCTCGAAAGAGCCGCTCGGCCCGCTCGTGCGCCATGGTGACAACGAATGGGGTGACGTCGTGCGCTGGACGCTCAACGCGCTGATCGCGGCCGAAGAGCTGGGCGTTACCTCGGCCAACGCTGACGAACTGGCCGAAGGCACCGACAATCCGGAAATCAACCGTATGCTCGGCACCGAAGGTGAGCTTGGCGCCATGCTCGGTCTCGACGCCGACTTCGCCCTGCGCGCCATCAAGGCCGGGGGCAACTACGGTGAACTCTTCGAGACCCACATCGGCGAGAACACCCCGGTGGGCCTGGCCCGGGGCCTGAACGCCCAGTGGACCGAGGGCGGCCTGATGTACGCCCCGCCGTTCCGCTAAGAGACCTTCTGACGGGGGGTGCCTTGGCGCCCCCCGTCGCGCGATCGGCACGGTCGCCGGTAGCCACCCCAGACAATTCGCGCAATTCGGCCAACGGGTGCGCCAGGATTCAGCCTGGGACCAGGGAGATAACAGATGTCAGCGTCCCCAGACGTGCCGAAGGCTTCCTTTCGGCTCAGCCAGCTTATCTACGACACGCGCTATCGCTCGCTCACCATCCAGGTTATCGCTCTGGCGCTGCTGGTCGCCGCGATCTGGTGGCTGGTCAACAACACCGTCCAGAATCTGGAAACCCTGGGCAAGGACTTCGACTTCGGTTTCCTGACGCAGCCAGCCGGCTATGACATCAACCAGCGTCTGATAGATTACGACAGCCAGAGCACACATGGCCGTGCCGCCATGGTCGGAATCCTCAACACCATTCTGGTCGCCGCGCTGGGCTGTGCCCTTGCGACGGTCCTTGGCGTTCTGGCCGGGGTGTTGCGGCTGTCAAAGAACTGGCTGGTCAGCAACCTCACGGCCGTCTACGTCGAAGGGTTCCGCAACGTTCCGCTGCTGCTGTGGATCATCCTGATCTTCGCGATCATGACCGAGAGCACGCCCGAGCCGCGAGATTTCCGGGGCGACGATGCCGCGGCGTCGATGATCGTGGGCGAAAGCGTCGCCGTGACCAACCGCGGCGTCTACATTCCGCGTGTCGGCTTCGAGAACTCCGTGAGTGGCGCGGGTGCCGAATGGCGGGCCGAGAATACCGCCGCCCGGGAGGCTGGCGAAGAAAGCCCGCCGCCACCGTCTTCGGTCTGGGATTGGCTGATCGTATTCGGCGTGCTCGCGGCGTCCATCTTGGGGGCGCGCTGGAACAAGCGGCGGGCCGACGCCATACAGGAGGCCACGGGCGATCGTCCGGCGACTTGGTACGTCAATCTCGGGGTCATCGTCCTGCCGACGCTCGCCGTGCTTCTGCTGATGGGGGCGACCATAGTGGCACCCTTCTTCCGCGGCTTCAATTTCGCCGAAGGGATACACCTGCGCAACTCCCTGATCGCGCTCTGGCTGGCGCTGGCGCTCTATACCGGCGCTTTCATAGCCGAGATCGTGCGCGCCGGCATTCTGTCGGTCAGCAAGGGCCAGACCGAGGCAGCGAGCGCGCTGGGCCTGCGCCCGGCCCGCACCATGAGCCTGGTCATACTGCCGCAGGCGTTGCGGGTCATCATCCCGCCGCTGATCTCGCAATACCTGAACCTGACCAAGAACAGCTCGCTCGCGATCGCCGTGGGTTACATGGACGTCCGGTCGACCCTGGGTGGAATCACCATCAACCAGACCGGACGCGAGCTGGAGGGCATGTTGCTGCTGGGCCTGTTCTACCTGTTGCTGTCCCTGATCATCTCGGCACTGATGAACGTCTACAACAACGCCGTGAAGCTGAAGGAGCGGTGACATGAGCGAAGTGCATGCCGAAACCACCCGCTTTGTCCGCACCGAGATGCTGGCCGAGCAGGAACCGCCGATTACCGAGAAGGGCGTGGTCAAGTGGGTCCGCGAGAACCTTTTCTCGGGTTGGCTGAACGTCCTCCTGACGGTGCTGTCACTGTTCGTGATCTACGCCGTGCTTGCCGCGCTGCTTCCGTGGTTTGCCAATTCGGTCTGGACCACGGGCAGCCTGGCCGGATGCCGCGAAGTCCTGGCCGAGCAGGGGCTGAGCGGTCATGGCGGTGCCTGTTTCTCCGTGATCTCGGAACGCTGGCCGCAACTGGTCTTCGGGTTCTACCCCTCGGACCTATACTGGCGCCCGATCCTCGCCTTCGTTGTTTTCCTGCTGGGAATCGCGCCGGTTCTGTTCCAGGGCATGCCGCGCCAGACGCTTTGGGGGTCGCTGGCCGCGCCCTTCATCGTTTACTGGCTTATCTGGGGGGGCAGCCTCTGGGGTCCCATCGTGACGGCAGGGGGCTTTTTCCTTGGTGCCGCCGGTTTCGTCTACATCGGGCGCGCCGCGGGCACCATCCTGGGCACGCTGGCCGCCATCTTTCTGCCCATCCTGTTCTGGATGTTCCTGGTCGGGCCGCTGGTCTCGGGTCTGGCGTCGGTTGTGCCGCTTCAGATCACCAAGGTCGCGTCCAACGACATCGGTGGCTTCATGCTGGCGCTGATCATAGGAATCTCGGGGATCATCCTGTCGCTGCCGCTGGGTATACTGCTTGCGCTTGGCCGCCAGTCGCACCTTTTCATCATCTCCAAGGTCTCGGTGGCCTTCATCGAGATCATACGTGGCGTGCCGCTGATCGTGTGGCTCTTCACCGCCTCGCTTCTGCTGAACTACTTCCTGCCGCCGGGCACCAATTTCGACCTGATGCTGCGGGTCATCATCATGGTGACGCTTTTTGCCTCGGCCTATATCGCGGAGGTGGTCCGCGGTGGCCTGGCCGCCCTACCCAAGGGGCAGTACGAGGCCGCCGACGCGCTGGGGCTGGACTATGCCAAGTCCATGCGCCTGATCATCCTGCCGCAGGCACTCAAGATTTCCATACCCGGAATCGTGAACACCTTCATCGGTCTGTTCAAAGACACCACGCTGGTTGTCTTCATCGGCCTGCTGGACCCGATCGGCCTGACCAATGCAATCCGGGCGACGACCGAGTGGAACGGCATCTACTGGGAACTGTTCCTCTTCATCGGCCTGCTGTTCTTCATCTTCTGCTACAGCATGAGCCGCTATTCCATCTACCTGGAGAAGAAGCTCCAGCGTGAGCATCGTTAAGGGAACCTGACATGACTGACATTGCCACCGACCGCGAGATTGATCGCAGCCAGATGCAGGTTTCAGACGAGGTCGCGATCCAGATCACCGACATGAACAAGTGGTTCGGGGCCTTTCACGTGCTGCGCGACATCAACCTGACCGTTTATCGCGGCGAGCGGATCGTGATCTGCGGGCCCTCCGGCTCGGGCAAGTCGACGCTGATCCGCTGCATCAACCGGCTGGAGGAACACCAGGCCGGGCAGATCGTGGTGGATGGAACGGAACTGTCCAGCGACCTCAAGAACATCGACCGGATCCGCTCGGAGGTTGGCATGTGCTTTCAGCACTTCAACCTGTTTCCGCATCTGACGATCCTGGAAAACTGCACGCTGGCCCCGATCTGGGTGCGCAAGACGCCCAGGAAAGAGGCCGAGGAAGTGGCGATGCACTACCTTGAAAAGGTCAAGATCCCGGAACAGGCCCACAAGTACCCCGGCCAGTTGTCGGGTGGTCAGCAGCAGCGCGTGGCCATTGCCCGTTCGCTGTGCATGCGCCCGCAGATCATGCTCTTCGACGAGCCGACCTCGGCGCTCGACCCCGAGATGATCAAGGAAGTGCTCGACACGATGATCGAGCTGGCCGAGGAGGGCATGACCATGCTCTGTGTCACCCACGAGATGGGCTTTGCCCGGCAGGTGGCCAACCGGGTCATCTTCATGGACCAGGGCCAGATCGTGGAACAGAACGAGCCCGAGGAGTTCTTCAACAACCCGCAGAGCGACCGCACGAGGCTGTTCCTGAGCCAGATCCTCGGCCACTAAAGCACCGCGCGAAACGTCCCGCACCGGT
>Ga0102931_1000405_pt1 | contig 20800 bp, 20 predicted proteins | sample SalPonR1_C_D1_MG_FD_79282 | JGI IMG/M metagenome (GOLD analysis project Ga0102931, IMG submission 79282) | Salt pond soil microbial communities from South San Francisco under conditions of wetland restoration - Salt Pond MetaG R1_C_D1_MG | ecosystem: Environmental > Aquatic > Marine > Intertidal... | reverse complement strand
TCTTGCCTTCGCAATCGTTTAAACTGAATCGACAGATGGTATGGGATTTACGCTGATTGACGGGATTGTTATTGTTGTGTACTTGATTGTTGTGGCCGTTTTTGGGATATGGTCGGCAGGAACACAAAAAACAACTACCGATTATTTTTTAGGCGGACGTGAGATGCCTTGGTGGGCAATCCTTTTTTCTGTTGTAGCCACCGAAACAAGTACACTTACTTTTATCAGTATTCCGGCAGTTGCGTACGGCGGAAATCTCACCTTTTTACAGCTTACTTTCGGGTATATTATCGGGCGTGTTATTGTAGCGTTCTGGTTCCTTCCCGGTTACGTTCACGGAGAGCTGGCTACTGCCTATCAATATCTTGAAAAACGGTTCGGTTCCGGGATGCGAAAAGCAGCCAGTTCAACATTTATCATCACTAGGTTGTTGGCCGATGGTGTTCGTCTTTTTGCAACAGCCATTCCGCTTGCAATTATATTTCGCTTTGCCGGTGTTTTTGAGGGCTGGGGTGACATGCAGATCTACTTGCTGGCTATTTCAGTCATTGCCGTGATTACACTAATTTATACCTTTTTAGGTGGAATTAAGGCCGTTATCTGGATGGATGTGGTGCAGATGTTCATCTATATAGGCGGAGCACTGTTTGCACTTTTTCTGTTATTCGGTAAACTTTCAGTTCCAATTTCGGAGGCTTTTTCGATATTGGGAGAGGCAGGTAAATTTACGTTGTTCAATTTCGGTTTTGATTTAAGCTGGAGTGAATTCATCGCCGATCCCTACGTTTTTTGGGTAGCTATTATCGGTGGCGCGATTTTCTCCATCGCCTCACACGGTACAGATCAGTTAATTGTACAACGACTGCTGGCAACAGGATCGCTTAAATCGAGTCAAAAAGCTTTAATATGGAGCGGAATTGTTGCAAGTATGCAGTTTGGGCTTTTCCTGTTTATTGGTTTGATATTGTTTGTTTTCTACGAAGGTCAAACAGCTATGGAGATCGGGCTGTCAACCACAGATGAAGTTTTTGCACGCTTCATAGTAGATCATATGCCGGTTGGGATTGCGGGTCTCATTGTAGCCTCCTTATTTGCAGCCGCTATGAGTAGTTTGAGCTCTTCACTTAATGCGTTGGCTTCTTCCACTACCTATGATATTATCAAACCGATTTCTGGAGCTGACTGGGATGATGCCAGGGAGCTTTGGGTTTCAAGAATGGTAACGATAGGCTGGGGGGTTGTCCTTACAGGTTCTGCATTTCTATTCACCTGGCTTCAATTGAGTGGAGGAGATCGGCCTGCAATAGTTGAGTTGGGGCTTGGTATTGCATCGTATACATATGGCGGGCTCTTAGGGATTTTTGTGCTCGGACGACTTTTTCCAAAGCCCGGAAAAAAGGATGCGATGATTGGATTCTTCACCGGGCTGATATCCCTTCTTTTTATGGTAGAGGGAGCCCTGCAGCAATTCCTTCCGGGAAAAGGACTCACGATTGCCTGGCCTCTTTACACAGCCGTTGGTGGTTTTATCGTGATCGCAGTAGCCAATTTATCTTATCTTATAAGATCAAAATTTTTGAGTTGAAACAGATTTTGGCGGATTAAATGAGTTCCAATCCCTTGCTTGGTTTTGTTTTATTAACCCATCAAAATCCCAAACAGATAATACGGTTGATAGACCGGCTGAATTTTATGTTTGATCAACCGCCTATCGTTTGTCACCATGACTTCGGACAATGCAAACTGCCGTTAAGTTCCGTCCCGCAAAACGTATCCTTTGTTAGCCCGCATGTAAAAACAGAATGGGGAAAATGGTCTTTGGTCGAGGCAACTTTAAAAGCTATTAAACAACTTTATTTAGCTCATGATCCAGACTGGTTTATTCTATTGAGTGGAACTGACTACCCCATTAAACCCGGCAGGGAAATTCTTAGTGATCTGAGAAAAACTAAATTTGATGCTCATATATCTTCAAAGAAACTTGTAAGAGAAGAGATAGACAATCCCTTAGATGCTGGACATTTTGTTCGATACAACTCATTTGTTTTTGAGTATCCCTCAATATTTCATTTGGTTCAATCTATTCGAAGACGCAAATGGGTAACAGATAGAGTGAGAGTTAAAAATCCAAAATTCATTCGATATCTTATTCCGTTTTCAAACGATTTTAAATGTTACAGAGGCAGTCAATGGTTTACTGCGAGCCGAAAAGCTGCCAATTATATTTTAGATTTTGATGCTTCCAGTAAGTGGGTAAAAAATTTCTACAAAAGAGTTGATTGCCCGGATGAATCCTATTTTCACATTATCCTGAATAATGATTCTGATATGAAAATCAGTACTGAAAACTGGCGGTATGAAGATTGGGCAGGTATGAATGCGCACCCAAAAGAATTGGGAGCAGAAGATTTAAAAAAAATGATTGAATCAAACTGCCATTTTGCACGAAAGTTTAATCTGCGAAAAAAACCAGATGTTCTCGACAGGATCGACGAGATAATCGGTTTCAAAGCATAGGATAAATAGACGAGCTAATCCTATTTAATCGGCAGAAAAGATTCTATGTAATATCTTACTGGCGATTTCTTGCTTTGTGCCTGAGTAAGATTCCTCGGCCTCTTCACTCAAGAGCAGAATTCTATTCTCATCCGATCCAAATGCAGAATTTTCTCCAGCTAAATCATTAGCACAGATCCAGTCGAGGTTCTTTTTTTGGAGTTTTTTCTGAGCATTCTGCTTGAGATTTTCAGTTTCCATTGCAAAGCCGATCAGAATCTGTCTCTCGTTTTTTTGATTTCCAAGCCATTCAAGGATGTCCGGATTCCTTGTTAATTTTAAATCAGTATCAGCCTGGCCTTTCTTTACTTTTTGTTTGTGAAATGTTGAGGGTTTGAAATCAGAAACAGCTGCTGCCATTATAATTACATCGGCATTTGAATCTTCTTTGATCAGATTGAAGAGCTCGTCTGCTGACACAAATTCTTTTGATGGTATGCGGTTAGGTATCTCAATGGAAATGGGGCCGTGAAGCAGGGTTACATTCGCTCCGAGAACCCGGGCCGCTTCGGCCATTGCTAATCCCATTTTTCCGCTGCTGGGATTCGATATGAAACGAATCGGATCCATAAATTCGCGTGTTGGCCCGGCACTAACGACTACTTTTTTGCCTGTCAATGGCCCCTGGATTTGGTGCTTTTTGATAATACGCTGGGATTCTTCCAGGATAGTTTCTGGTTCGGGAAGTCGCCCTTTTGATTCCATTCCGCTCGCCAGATATCCCTCCTCAGGTTCCAAAATGTAGTAACCGCGTGATTCTGCCTTGTTTAAATTCTCAGTTACAGCAGGATTTTCATACATTTCACCATCCATAGTAGGACAGATCAATAATGGACATCGTGCAGCGAGTACGGTGGAAGTTAGCATGTTATCAGACTGTCCCTGTACAATTTTGGAGAGTGTATTGGCAGTACAGGGAGCAATGATGAAAAGATCGGCCCAGTCCCCCCAGTGGATATGTTTTGTCCAGTCCTCCCCGGGATCATCATCATTGAAAACCTCAACGGCGACAGGGTTTTGGCTGAGGGCAGCAAAGGTTTCAGTACCTACAAATCGGGTGGCGGAAGGGGTCATGGTAACCCGAACTTCAGCCCCCTTTTTTTGAAATTCACGCAGAAGGTATACCGCTTTATATGCGGCAATACCACCGGTAACGCCAAGTATAATGCGTTTACCGGCGAGCATGGTTAGATCTCTTCTTTAGGATATCGGTAGGTTACTTTCCCTTCCAGCATTTCATTTACAGATCGCTGGGTAGCGTGGGGAAGTTGTTCAAAAGCTTTGGAAATGCGTTCTTGCTCTTCATTGAAGGTAAACTCGTCTTCATCCTCAAATCCTTCAAAATATTTGAGTTTCTCATCGAGTTCGAGTTTTTCCTGGGCGGCAACTTGCCGGGCTCTTTTCGACATCACTACGATCTTTTCGTATTTGTTGCCCTTCTTTTCACCCAGTTTCTCTAAATCCAGTGTTCTAATCGGCATATTTATATTTGTTTTATAAAGTTGGTAACAAGTTCTTTGATTTGGCTGTATGCTTTTTCTAAATCATCATTAATAATAATATGATCGAACCGATTGGCATAAGCCATCTCTTTTTTGGCGCGTTCTAAACGGGTTTGAATGTCTTGTTGAGCATCGGTTGCCCGTTTTTGTAATCGTTCTTTCAGAATTTCAATGGATGGAGGCTGTATAAAAATTGCCAACGCATCCTTTTCAAATATCTTCTTAACATTGAGCGCGCCAAGTACATCAATGTCAAGCAAAATAAAATATCCTTTTTCCAGTTCTTTTTCAACGTTTTCGCGAAGGGTTCCGTATAGTGTACCGTCATAGACCTCTTCCCACTCAAGGAAGTCTCCATTATCGATCTTTTCTTTGAACTGTTCTTTTGATATGTAGTGATAATTCACACCGTCTTTTTCACCTTGTCGGGGTGCTCGCGTGGTGGCGCTGACCGAAAACCGGATCTCGTCAAAATCATCCAAGATACGTCTTGCCATCGTTGTTTTACCGCCGCCGCTGGGAGCAACGAATACCAGTATTTTACCTTTCTTACTCAATGTTCTGCACCTGTTCCCGAATTTTCTCCAGTTTTTCCTTTCCAAGAACGATATGGTGTGAAATTGTTGAATCGTTCGATTTAGCGCCAATCGTATTCAACTCCCGGTTAATCTCTTGCGACAAGAAGTTCAATCGGCGTCCAACCGGTTCATCATTCTCAAGGGCTTCCAGGAAAAATTTAAGGTGAGACTGTAAGCGAATAATTTCTTCATTTACATCCATTTTGTCGATCAACAGGGCGACCTCCATTTCGAGGCGTTCAGGATCGATTTTTTCCTCATCAATCATCGTACTGATGCGTGTTTGCAGTTTTTCCCGAACTTCGGGGCCGCGTTTTTTCGAAAGTTCTTTTACTGTTTCAACAATTTCAGAAATTCCTTCAATCAACTCTGTCAAATCGTTTTTGAGCTCATCACCCTCTTGTTGTCTCATTTCATTCAGCAGAATGAGTGATTTATCCAGTGCTTCTTGTGTACAGCTCCAGATATTTTCAATATCCTCTTCATCTACTTCTTGACTCTCAAAAATGTCATCAAACCGTAAAAGATCATCGAGTTGAACCGGGCCTTCTATACCGGCCAGTGTTTTAACCTTTTTCAGCATATCTGTATATGCAGTGATGAGTTGTGCATTGTAGGTGATATTTGGAGAGAGCTGATCAGTTTTTTCGACATTCACACTGACGTGCGCCTTTCCGCGCGACATTTTTTCCTGGATTTCCTCTTTGATGTTGAATTCATACTCCTGGATACTCTGCGGCAAGCGAATTGAAATATCGAGGTAGCGACTGTTAAGGGTTTTGATCTCAACAGTAACCTGGAAGCCGTTGGAAGAGGATTCCCCGCGGCCAAAACCTGTCATTGATTTGATCATAGGGCTTGGTTAGTTGAAAAATTAATCGTTCAAAATAAGAAAGCTTGATTACGAAACCTTATCAAAAAAAAATAGATTTTAATAAAGTATTCTAATCAAGACTCAGTATCTCTGGGATCATTTTCGAAAGGAGACTAAGAATTTCCTTTAGATGCTAATAATTCCTGAATTTTATTGAATCAAAGAGATTACACTTGCTGCAAGTTTTTCAGCTTCATCTTTTGTTTTCCCCTCGCTGTAAACTCTGACGATAGGCTCCGTATTCGATTTTCGAAAATGAACCCATCCTTCCTCAAAGTCAATTTTCACTCCGTCGGTTCGGTTGACCTTCTCGTTTTTGTAGGCTTCGGCAACTTCATTGAGCAGTTCATCAGCATCTACACCTAGATTTTTCAGCTCAATTTTTTGTTTGCTCATTTCATAGTCCGGTAGTGATTTCCTATAGTCGGATGCGCTAATCTCCCGCTCGGCAAGCAGTTGGAGAATCATCGCAGAACCAACTAACGAATCTCTACCGGGATGAAGATCCGGATTGATGACGCCACCATTACCTTCACCGCTTATCACGGCACCTTCTTTTTGCATCACTTTTACAACGTTAATCTCTCCAACAGCTGCCCGATGGCACGTTTGATTGTATTTTTGAGTAATATCGTCAGCTGCCCGGGAGGAAGAGAGATTTGTAGTAGTGTCGCCGAGATTTTTACTAAGCATAAAATCAAAGGCGGCAACCTGAGTATACTCTTCGCCAAAGAACTTTCCGTTTTCATCAACAAGTGCGAGGCGGTCGCCATCCGGGTCGGTGACGATACCAAGATCACAATTATTCTGTTTTACAAATGTGCAGATATCATGCAAATTTTCGGGAAGGGGTTCAGGATTGTGTGGAAAAATTCCATTTGGCTCACAATGAATTCTCTCAACTTTTACCCCCAAAGCTTCCAGCATTTTTGGTAAAGCTATAGATGCCCCGCCATTTACGGCATCAACAGCAACTTTGTAATTTTTCTCTTTAATTTTTTCCGCTTGAATATATGGCAGTTCCAGTATTTTCTGAATATGAAAATTTGTGATTTCATCATCTTTTGAGATGCTTCCGATCTTATTGTATTTCTGATAGGTAAAGGTGCCTTTTTTGGCGAGATCAAGAACTTTTTCGCCTTGTTCGGCATCCAGGAATTCACTTTTATGATTCAGCAATTTCAGCGCATTCCATTCCTCGGGGTTGTGGCTTGCAGTCAAAATAATTCCGCCGGCTGCATTGTGTTTTAAAACGCCCATTGCTACAGTAGGAGTTGGAGTGATGCCCGCTTTCACAACATTGCAGCCCGTACTTTGGAGTGTTGCGCAAACAATATCTTCACAGATTTGCCCGGTTACCCGAGAGTCTCTGCCCACAACCACAGTACCTCCATCAAGCCAGGTTCCATAAGCTGCTGTAAAATTGACAAGATTTTCTGGTGTCAGATGAGTCCCAAAGATACCCCGAATACCCGAGACAGAGATCATTAATGCCATGATGAGAATAGTTTAAAGAGTTCGTATTAATAAAATATTGCGTTCAGAAATTTTTATCAGTAATCAGCTATCTACTTACTTTTCCATTGCGTCTCGGTTTCTCCGGCTTCTCGGTTTTCAAACCGGGCCATCACAAAAAGAAGGTCGGAAAGCCGATTCAGGTAAATGATAATTTCATCCGAAACTGGATTCTCAAGTTTTAATGCAACTGCATGCCGTTCTGCACGCCTGCAAACCGTTCTTGCCTGGTGTAAAGTGGCACCTGCCGGCGCTCCTCCGGGCAAAATAAAGGCTGTAAGTTGCGGCAACTGCTCGTCCAGCTCATCGATCCAGTCTTCTAATTTTTGAACCTCTTTAGTCCCGATCCGGTCAATTTTCGCTTTTTTGGAAGGCAGAGTTGCGAGGTCGGCTCCCAGCACAAAAAGCTGATTTTGAAGCTCTGTTAAAATTTCTTTTCCGCGTTTGCTGAGTGAATAGGTGAGTATAATCCCAAGAATAGAATTCAATTCATCGACGGTTCCATAGGCCTTAATCCTAAGGCTGTTTTTTCCAATGCTGGCTCCACCAAAGAGAGAGGTTGTTCCCTGGTCACCTTTTTTAGTGTAAATTTTCATAAGTAAATATTTTTTTTGAAGGTAAGAAGCTTGTCGGAGTTTATCAGTTCTTTATATGAAAAGATTCGCCGATAATTTCAAAACGAATGAGTTGGTGTTCCTTCGATTTTAGACTCTTTTCAAATAACTCATTTTCCCCTTTAGGACAACCGATTTTCAGGTTAACAGTTTCCAGGTAGGACGATTCCAGATCGATCCAGGTAAATTTGTTTTTCCATTTTTCAATCAACGACTGTTGTGGATAATCATATTCCAACTCATAGGTTTTTATGGGTATCAGTGTATTTAACGTTGCAGATTCAATCGATTGCTGAGCTGAAGTTTGATATGCATCAATCAGTCCTGCCTTTCCAAGTTTTGTTCCGCCGTAGTATCGAGCCACAATTAAAATCAGATTCATCAGGTTGTGAGATTTCAAAGTATTCAGAATTGGAAGTCCGGCTGCACCGTTTGGTTCCCCATCATCGGAAGAATATTCAATAGGTTCATTCGGGTTCAACAAATAGGCATAACAATGGTGGGTTGCTGTAGGATGCTCTTTTTTAATTGAGTCTAAGTATTCCTCCGCTTCAGTAATGGTAGTGGCGGGGCACAAAAAACCCAAAAATTTAGAACTTTTTATACGATAATCTGATGAAAATTTTGATAATACAGTATTCAAATGAAGGGAGTTTGAAAGTGAATGTACTCTAATAATTTAGACCTTTTCTGAATAGGCTCGAAATAGATTTCCAATCATAATTATTTTGCCTTTTATGGCAAAACAAACGAATTTATATACAATGATTTGGAACTGAAATAATGTTCATCTTGTTTTTTCCAACGATTTAAAGAAATCTTCAGACACTAATCAAATCTATATATGCCATCTTTTATTGAAGCGCTAAAATCACAAGTTGGCCGAAAGTTTCTAACAGGGATTACCGGACTATTGCTCGTCTTTTTTATCATTTTTCATCTGATGGGAAATCTTGCCATTTTTGGTGAACCAAATGCAATGAACGAGTACTCTAAATTCTTGCACAGTTTAGGGCCACTCCTTTGGGTTGCAAGAGTTGGACTTATAATAGCTTTTATACTCCATGCGTGGATTGGTATCTCAATATGGTGGAATAAAAGAAAAGCACGGCCTCAAAAATATAAAGTATACAGCAGTAAAGGAGGTCCGAGTAAACAAAGCTTAAGTTCGCGAAGTATGGCGTTTACCGGAATTGTTTTGCTCGTTTTTGTTGTCATACATGTAAACACTTTTGCACTGGGTGATACTGAAACAATTACTGTTGCCGGTGAGCAATATTCCGATTTAAAACAGTTGGTTATAGATACATTTGCAAATAGTGCTCTCTATACATTTGGATATACAATTGTTATGATATTGCTTGGCACTCATCTTGGCCATGGTATTTGGAGTGCATTTGTATCTTTAACAATGCGAAGTAAAAAGACGTCAGCTATTGTTTATACTGTTGGAGCTATTTTTGCAGTTCTTCTGGCTGTCGGTTTCCTGTTCATTCCTCTATATATTTACTTTGCCGGGGGATGTGAAGCAGCACTCATTAGTTGTAATTAAGATTGTAACGATCATATAAAACTCATTATGAAGTTAGATTCACAAGAACCTTCGGGTCCATTAGAAGACAAATGGAACAACCATCTGCAAGATATCAAGCTTGTATCACCGAATAATAAGCGTAAATACAATATCATCGTAGTTGGGACCGGCCTCGCCGGTGCATCGGCTGCAGCAAGTCTCGCAGAACTTGGGTACAAAGTAAAGGCCTTTTGCATCCAGGATTCGGGCCGACGTGCTCACAGTATTTCGGCGCAGGGCGGAATAAATGCTGCGAAGAACTATCCAAATGACGGCGACAGTGTTTGGAGACTCTTTTATGATACCATTAAAGGCGGTGACTATCGAAGCCGTGAATCTAATGTCTATCGCCTGGCTCAAAATTCAAACGAAATTATCGACCAGGCCGTAGCTCAGGGAGTTCCATTTGCAAGAGAATACGGTGGATTGCTTGACAATAGATCCTTTGGTGGGGCACAGGTCTCCAGGACATTTTATGCCCGGGGGCAAACTGGACAGCAGCTTCTGATGGGTGCTTACCAAGCGATGATGAAAGAAGTTCATTCAGGCAAAATCGAGTACTACCCAAGGCACGAAATGCTGGACCTCGTAATGATCGACGGGAAAGCGAGAGGAATTATTACACGCGATCTTGTAAAAGGGGATATCAATAAATTTGAAGCCGACGCTGTTGTACTCTGCACAGGTGGTTACGGCAATGTTTTCTATCTTTCAACAAATGCAAAAAACTCAAATGTAACGGCAGCATGGCGTTGTCATAAACGAGGTGCGGCTTTTGCAAATCCCTGCTATGTTCAGATCCACCCAACCTGTATTCCGGTATCCGGCGATTATCAATCGAAATTAACGTTGATGAGCGAAAGTTTGAGAAACGACGGCCGGGTTTGGGTTCCAAGAAAGAAAGGGGATGATCGCCCGCCAAATGAGATCCCGGAAGATGAAAGATATTATTACCTGGAGGAGAAGTATCCAAGTTTTGGTAACCTCGTACCGCGTGATGTTGCATCCAGAAACGCAAAACTTGTAACCGATGATGGAATGGGAGTCGGAGAAACCGGCAAAGCAGTTTACCTGGATTTCCGGGATGCGATAAAGCGAGATGGTATTGAAACCATTCGCTCGAAGTATGGAAACTTGTTCGATATGTATGAGAATATCATGGACGAGAATCCCTACGAAGTGCCAATGAAGATCTTCCCTGCAGTTCACTACACAATGGGTGGCCTTTGGGTTGATTACAACCTGATGAGCAATGTGCCCGGACTTTTTGTAGCCGGTGAAGCGAATTTTTCCGATCACGGAGCCAACCGACTTGGTGCCAGTGCATTGATGCAGGGTCTTTCTGACGGCTATTTTATCATTCCATATACAATTGGAAATTACCTGGCCGATCATCAACCCGGTGATCTTACAACTGACCACAAAGCTTTTACTGAAGCAGCCAAAACATCTGAAGATCAGCTTCAAAAATTACTCTCAATTCAGGGTGATAAGACCATTATCGAGTTCCACAGAGAGCTTGGTAAGATTATGTGGGATAAGGTTGGTATCTCTCGCAGTAAAGAAGGCCTCGAAGAGGCGATTGAACAGATCAGAGAACTTCGAGAAGAGTTTTGGACAAATGTTCGGGTGCCCGGAGAGATGACTTACTACAATAAGTATCTGGAATTTGCCCTCAGGGTAGCAGATTATTTTGAATTGGCCGAGCTGATGGCGATAGACGCCCTTGACAGAGAAGAGTCCTGTGGTTGTCATCTCCGCGATGAATATCAGAGTGAAGAGGGTGAAGCCATTCGAAACGATGAGGATTACTCATTCGTTTCTGCATGGGAGTATCAGGGAATTAATGGAAAACTTAAAACCAAGCTTCATAAAGAGAACCTGGAGTTTGAGTTTGTGGAATTGAAACAAAGAAGTTATAAATAACAGGTTTTTATGAGTACAATGACAATTCACCTGAAAATCTGGCGTCAGAAAAACGCCAATGATCCTGGCCATTTTGAGGATTATACGCTGGATGAGGTAAGCGAACATATGTCTTTTCTTGAGATGCTGGACGTTCTCAATGAAAACCTGATAAAGGAAGGCAAAGAAGAACCGGTTGAATTTGACTACGACTGTCGTGAGGGTATATGCGGTTCATGCAATCTTGTGATTAACGGACGTGCTCATGGTCCAAAACATAAAACAGCTGTCTGTCAACTCCACATGAGAAATTACAGTGATGGCGATACGATTGTGATTGAACCCCCAAGAGCGGCCGCATTTCCTGTGATTAAGGATTTGGTTGTTGATCGCTCCGCGTTTGATCGGATTATTGAGGCAGGAGGTTACGTGTCTGTTAAAACGGGCTCTGCACCGGAGGCAAATTTAATTCCTATCGCACAGGATGTTTCGAATGAATCTTTTGATTACGCCACCTGTATTGGATGTGGTGCTTGCGTGGCTGCTTGTCCAAACTCTTCAGCAGCATTATTTACCGGAGCTAAGCTCGCTCATTTGAACCTGTTGCCTCAGGGACAGCCTGAAATAGAGAAACGCACCATTGCGATGGTTGATCAGATGGAAAAAGAAGGATTTGGCGATTGTTCAAATCATGGAGAGTGCGAAGCTGTATGTCCTGTTGGTATCAGCATCTCAGCAATTGCTGAAATGAGAAAAGATTATTTGAAGGCAGTTATTTAATCGATCGCTCTGCAAATGTGATCTGAGTGAGCTTATCGACAGCACTTACAGTTATACAAATTAATTTTTCAAAGCCCTGATTTTTTCAGGGCTTTTTTAATGAAAAAGAGAAACCTGAAAATCTGCCAATCGTATATGGTCGGGTGAAATGTAGTGGGAGGCTTATGCTCTCATTAAAAGAACGCTTCGCAAAGCAATTATAACTAACGGAAAAAAATTTATGAAGAGATTTTTAGCACTTATACCAATTCTTTTTTTGGGGGTTTCTCTCAATTCATATTCTCAGGAAATACAAGCACAACTGGATTTTGGTGTTGGTATTCCTCAGGGTGACTTCAGGCAGCAGTCCGATCACATTGGTGGTGGACTGAACATTATGGGAGGTTATAGATTCCCTAACTCACCCGTCATGCTTGGACTGGAGTTTGGTTTTATGAACTTTGGGACAGACACCCGAGAGGAAGCCCTAAGTTCAACGATACCTGATTTGCGTGTAGAAGTCGAAAACAGTTACAATCTTGCTCATGGAGATATTTTGCTTCGTTTAATTGCACCGCCATCTCAAATTCGTCCCTATGTTGACGGGCTCTTTGGATTCAATTACTTCTTTACGGAGACTGTTATCAGAGACAGGGATGATTTCTTTGACGAAGAAAAGCTCAGTGATACCAATTTCGAGGATACGGCCTTAAGTTACGGTTTTGGCGCCGGATTGCAGATTCGTGTATGGCAAAATCGGAGGGAGGTAACACGTTCACCTGAGGATATTGAACCATCATCAGTTTACATCAACCTGCGCGGACGATATATGTTTGGAAGGGAAGCTGAATATCTGCAAAAAGGATCAATAAGCACGGATAATGGTCGGGTCACCTATGATGTAACCCAATCAACAACGAATTTACTCCATATTAAAATTGGTGTGGGGGTAAACTTTTAAAATCAGGTTGGGTTTTGTAATGTTGTTAGTATGTTATTGCGAACGAAGCAATCTTATGGCAAAATTCAGGATTGCTTCATTTGCTCGAAAATGACCCTTTTAATTTCTCTTCGGGACTTCGCACCACTCGCAATGCCCCGACTCAATCGCGCAAGTTTGCCCCGAATCGTCGGGATCCGAAGTGTGTAGCAGTTTCGTAGTTGAGAATTGGATAAACTCACTTAACGCGTTTACCGGTTTAGATTGTAAACAATAAAACCCTATAGTTATCTGAAATGAGCTTTTTTAGCTTTTGTCATGCCCCTATTCGGGAAAAGCACCCGAATTTTCCCCCTTCGAAGGGGGACTCAGGGGGATGATCAGCCTATAAAAAATCCTTCATATAATGAATACGACTATAGCTTTGTAAATTCAACTGGTAAACGCGTTCACTTAATAATATAAGATTATAAAAGACCTGGTTTTGCCTGAGGAACAACCAATCGAAAAAGCGCGGGAGGCACTCAATTCCTATTGGGGCTTTTCTTCATTCAGGAGCGGACAGGAAGAAGCGATTCGATCTGTTTTAAAGGGTAATGATACACTTGTTTTGTTTCCAACAGGAGGAGGGAAGTCTTTATGTTACCAGGCACCCGCTGTTGTACAAGACGGGTTGACGGTTGTTATTTCTCCACTTATTGCGCTGATGCAAGACCAGGTCCAACAACTCAATAAGGCAGGAATTCGGGCTACATTTCTAAACAGTACAATTCCATCGCATGAGGTGGAACAGCGATTGGTAAATGCCCGAAACGGCATGTATAAGTTACTATATATTGCCCCGGAGCGATTATCAACAGAGTTGTGGAAAGCGGAACAGCCTAACCTGGATATTCAACTCGTAGCAATTGATGAAGCACACTGCATTTCTGAATGGGGACACGATTTTCGTCCCTCATACAGAGAGATAAGAACGGCACTTGAAGACCTTCCCCAAACAACAAAGTGGATAGCCCTTACTGCTACCGCCACACCGGAGGTGAAGAAAGATATTCTCGAAAACCTGGAATTTGAAGAACCCGTTGTGGTTACAGGTGGCTTCAAGCGAGAAAATCTACATTGGTGGGTTTCCAAGACGGAGAAAAAACGGACATTACTTAAGAAATCTGTTAAGAAGGCTGCAGATTTGGGAAGCGGCATTGTGTATGCTTCAACCCGAAGAGATTGCGAAGAATGGGCAGGTTATTTTGATAAAAATGGTATTTCAGCCAAACCATATCATGCAGGACTGGATACGGCAACTCGCAATGAAATTCAGCAGGATTGGATTGATGGAGATCTGCCGCTTGTAGTTGCTACTAATGCATTTGGGATGGGTATAGACAAGGCCGATTGCCGATATGTGATTCATTATACAATTCCATTTTCACTTGAAGCTTATTACCAGGAAGCCGGACGTGCCGGAAGGGACGGGGAGATCAGCTACCCGATTCTCATTTTTAAAGAGAGTGATGTGCAATACCTGAGGAACAGGGTGGAACAGAATTATCCCGACCGAGAGATTCTTCAGAAAGTATATGATGGACTTTGCGATGAACTGGACTTAGCTGTCGGGAGTGAGCAGGTTTCCCCGGAAGAAGTCTTCTTCGATAATATTGCAAAGAGAACAAAACTTACAGTCTCAAAGGTTTCAAATGCAGTAAATCTTTTGCAAAGGCTGGATTTTTTGATCCAGATCGACTTGAGAGAACCGAGGGTGGGAGTCCATTTCATTGTAAACAGTGACTATTTGGTTGAATTTATTGATGAATCAGATCCGGGGAAGGGAGATTTCCTGGATGGACTCTTCCGCCAATTTGGACCCCAAGTGTTCTCAGAAATGCAATACCTGGATATCGAATATCTCACACAAAAGTTGGAAACAACTTCTAATCAACTCTACAAAGCATTAAGGGTGTTTGCCGAACACGATCAGATTCTAAAATTTAAATGGCAGGAAGAATCAAAGTTAATTAAGGTTAAAGAGGCAAGGGAAAAAAAGCTTCGAATTGAATCGGATCAAGCATACAGCTATCGGGATATTTTATTGAAGAAGATAGAATATATGGCCCGATACGCCACTACAAATGCATGCAGGGAGGTATTTTTAAGACACTATTTTGGCGAAACGAATTGCAAACCATGCGGCCATTGTGATAACTGCAAGTCAGGTGAGAAAGAGCAGTTACTTGTGAGCCGGGAGGATATCCGGAAAGTTACCCAAGTTCTGGAAAGCGGCGAAAAATCTTTCAGTGAAATTACGCAGAGCGCCAGTTGGGATCGTAAAAAAACAAAGAAGGTTCTCTCGTTTATGGTCAGGGAAAATTATGCAGAGAGCGATCAATCAGGAGACCACTATTCATTGTTACGTAAGGCTTGACGCAGACTGTCAGCCTGCTCCGGGGTGGTTACCCTTCCATATTTTCGTTCAATAACTACAAGAGAGTCGCGCTCTTCTCGAAGTATATCAGACATGTCACGCACACGCTCCAACTGTTCTTCAACATTTTGTTCATAATATTCGTGAGAAATCTTGAATTCCTCTTCTGTTACATCATAATGCTCATATACCAACTGCCTTAACTCTTCCTGGGATCTATCCTCCAAAATCCGTTTATCCAACTGATTGATAATGGCAAACTCCATAAATATCTGCTCATAGGTTTGCTCATCAATTAGTTCATCCGGCGGATTAGATTCTGAACTACAACCAGGAAGTACTATCAACAGGATAAGTACGAAAAGCAGTTTTTTCACTTCTCGTTAGGATTTTTAGGATTTAATGGTCGAAGTGTAATTTCATTGACCAGGAAATTGTCCGGAGTTTCCAACAGGTGGATTAATGTATCAGCTACGTCATCCGGCTGAAGCATATTGGAATGTGTTTCATTACCCACTCTGTCGAAAAAGTGAGTTGAGATGGATCCCGGAAACATGGCGGTTACTTTAATTTTATCATACCGGAGTTCTTTGAATAAAGCCTCGCTAAAACCACGTACACCATACTTTGTGGCATTGTACCCGGTAAGCTGAGGATTTCCAAGTAATCCAGCAATAGAGGATATATTTATGATATGATGGTATTCATCTGAATCTTTCATAAATGGTACTAATTCGTGAGTAAGGTAAAATACGCCATTCAGGTTCGTCTCAACCATGGTTTTCCAGTCGTCAATTGATAGTTTTTCAACATTTCCAAAAACTCCAAGACCGGCGTTGTTAATAAGTATGTGAGGTAAGTTACCCTCAGAAAATGTTTCGGCAGCCCATTGTTGGATATCATTTGGTTTTGTGATATCCATTTTAACAGGAATAAACGAGTCTCCAAGCTCATCTCCCACCTCAGTAAGTTTATTCAGTCTTCGGGCAAGTCCATATACTTTGGCACCTTTTTCAATTAATTTTTTACTGAAAGAGATTCCGATTCCGCTGCTTGCGCCGGTTACAATGGCGTTTTTACCTGATAAATCCATAGTTAATCTATTTAAAATCCTTATACATTAATTGCTAAGTAACATCAAACTATAATAACAAACAATTTTGTGCATTCAGTTGATGAATGAGACCCAATTTATTTGGTATGTTATTGTTCTTTTAATGAACGAATATTTTAGTGAAAACTAACAAAATGAATCCACTTTATCTTGATATCGGAAACTCTTTTTTAAAATTGGCTGCTCGAAACGGATCTGACTGGCAGATACTTTTTGATGGTAAACATGATAGAATTGATGAACTGATCAGTTATTTGGCTTCAAAAGGAGATACGGGAAAAATTATTCTGTCATCTGTTCGGCAAGATATTTCTGAGAAACTGAGAGCTGAGCTGTCAGGTAGAAATTTCCTCGAATATCGCACGTCGCATATTCCATCAAATAGATTGGACTACAAAACACCGCAAACACTTGGGTTGGATCGGTTCTTAGTTTGTCTCGCAGCATGGATTGAATCAGATGAAAGAAATGTAATTGTGATTGATGCGGGCAGTGCCTGCACCGTTGATCTTATGACAGCCAAGGGAGTATTCAGAGGGGGAATTATTATGCCCGGATTACAGATCATAAAAAGTTCAATGAGAGATCATCTTCCCGAACTTCCGAAAGCACCTGAATCTATCCCTGAAGAGTGGCCCGGAAAATCAACGGTTGAGTGTATTGAGTGGGGTGTTAATGGTGGTTTTTTACTGGCGATTCAAGGGTTCATTGAACGGTATCGTTCCATGGTTGAAGACCCAGTAATTTACATTACCGGCGGGAATGCTGTACAGATTAGGAATTGGATGAGCGATGAAGCCTCTTTGAATTACAGGAAATACCTGATTTGGGATGGGTTAGAGCAGTTTGAAAAGATTATCCGTGAATAAAAAAGATAGTTATACGATCTCGTTTAGTTTATCCTTGATGAGTGCGTTGACCATTTGCAAGGCCACCCGATTTTCTCCACCTCTCGGAATAATAATATCTGAATAGCGTTTACTCGGTTCTACAAACTCCAGGTGCATCGGGCGAACAAATTTTTCATATTGATTCAGAACGCCATCCAAGTCACGCCCGCGTTCAGAAATATCACGTTTTAACCGCCGCAAGAGCCGAACATCATCATCTGTATCGACAAAAATTTTGATGTCCATCCGTTCTCTGAGATTCGGCTCGCTAAAGATTAGTATCCCGTCTATAAGAATAATTTTTTTGGGTGATGCGGTGATACTCTTATCAGATCGAGTGTGTGCTACAAAATCATAAACCGGAATTTCGATTTTATATCCTTTTTTCAATGCATCGAGGTGACGGATCATCAACTCTGTTTCGAGCGCCGATGGATGGTCAAAATTATGTTTCTTTCGCTCCTCCAACGATAAATGGCCCAGGTCTCGATAGTAAGAATCGTGTTCAATCAGCAAAACATCCTCTCTGCCAATACTCCTTACTATTTTGCTCACTACAGTGGTTTTACCTGAACCGCTTCCGCCGGCAACCCCTATGATAAGTGGAGAATCACTCATTACTGGCAGTATTGGCTTGATCTATGCTGCGGTCGTACTCAACCTTGAAATCCCGAATTGCTCGGAAGATAGCGGAGGCCATAATGGTCTGCCCATATTCACTGTTCATGTAGCGTGCTTCATTGGGATTGGACAGGAACCCAAGTTCAACAAGAATTGCGGGTGTTGACGCATGCCATAAAATCATAAAACCTGCTTGCTTTATTCCTCTTGATCGTCGCTGCGCACGATTGCGGAATTGATGTTCAACCATGGCTGCAACTCGTTCACTCACTGCAATATTGCCGGCATTGGCGAGCTCATAAATTAACAGTTCCTCTTCACTGAGTTGCTGTTGCCCGCCATTTTCCTCAAGGGTTACCACACTGTTTTCACGTTTCATAATTTCTAGTGCAGATTCACTCCGGTGCATCCCCAGAAAAAATACTTCCGCCCCGTAGACTCTTGGATTTTGCACGGCATTTAGGTGTATTGAAAGAAAGAGGTCCGCTTTAGCCCGGGTTGCTATAAGCCCTCTTTTATCAAGAGGTACAAATGTGTCATCTTCACGTGTATAGATCACTTCCATATCGGGAATATGCTCTTCTATATAGTCACCAACCCGAATTGCCACTTCAAGTGCTATATCTTTTTCCTGTAAGCCAAGACGCCGGTTCATTGAGCCGGGATCGTGCCCACCGTGACCGGCATCAATAACTATGGTGTTAAACTCCCTGCCGTCTCGAATCGGCACATACGTATCATCTTGGCTATTCACGAGTTCTGTTGTCGGTTCTTCACGGTATTCATGCCAATAGATAAAATCCGTTTCATCAGCAATTTTTGTGATCTCTTCTTTGGATGTGTATTCCAAAGCAACCAGCATATCATTACTGCTACGGTCGGGATAGGCAGCCGTTTTCACGAACATATCCTTATCGAGAAAAATATCGAACCCGAATCCTTTTGAATTCTTGTGATAGTCAATATGGTCGTATGCCGTTGATTCTTCAGGGTGAATAAAATCGAGTGTATCCAACCCGGGGGAGTGAAGCATAACCTGGATGAGATCCGGTGAAGGTTGGGATATGGAAAATGAATCAACCGCCTGATCAAGATGATACCGAAAGACATACCCCTTTCCGTCGCTTCGTTCATGCACTGAAATTCTTTCGAGTTGGTTTTGTGCAGGCAACTCTTCCGGAAGCCATACAAATTGCAAGGCGAGAAAGCACAGAATGGTAAGAATCGGCGTTCTTTCCATCACGATGGGTATTATTTTATCGGAGAAATTGTCTGGATGATATTAACTAAATGTACTGAAAATTCCGAGATTAGATAAATTTAAAGTGAGCATTGCTCATGCACTATTTTCATCTTAATTATACAGAGTATTAGGAGGCCGAAAAGAATGACTCGTTTTCCGAAATCTTTAATCCACATAAATTCGTCTGGATTAGGAATTTCAGCAAAAAATTTAGAATAATTACACCTCAGCCGGAGTATATTTAAAATTGGGATCGCCAAATTTTTTCAGCGTTCGGTAATGAGAAGCAACTGCCTCTCGGAAGGTTTCATGGTGGTTGTAAGGGATATCAAACTCTTTCGCTGTTTTTTCCACTATTTTGCTGATCTCCGGGTAATGGATACTGCAAACTTTTGGAAACAGGTGGTGTTCAATCTGGAAGTTCAGCCCCCCAATGTACCAGGAGAGCGGTTTATTATCTCTTGCAAAATTATTTGTCGTGACCATCTCGTGAATTGCCCAGTGTTCATCAATCATGTTTTCCTCATTTGGCTCGGGATGATCGGTTTCTTCAACGACATGCGCCAGTTGAAAAATAATTCCAAGGATTAAACCCGCAGTGAGATGAAGCGATACAAACCCGATGAGAAGTTGAAGAATCGTTATATCAAGAACCAGGTATGGAATTACAAGTGTATATGAGTAATACAGAATTTTAGTGACAATCAGGGTAATCCATTCACTAACAGGATGCGATTTGTTTTCATAAGGCCCCAGGTTTTCTTTAAAGAAATACCTGTAATCCTTAATAAATACCCAGAAGAATGTTGCAAAACTGTATGCAAAAAACGCCAGGATGTGCTGAACCCGGTGCACCGGTTTATATTCTGAATGAGGGGATAGACGGATGAATCCCGCTACCTCAAGATCCTCATCATGACCATGGATATTTGTGTAGGTGTGATGGATAATGTTATGCGTAATTTTCCAGATGTATCCATTTGCTCCCATCAGGTCGAATGTATATCCAAGCAGTTTATTTACGGTGGAATTTGATGAGTATGCTCCGTGAAGGGCATCGTGAGAAACGGAAAAACCAATTCCCGCCATACCGATTCCCATTACAAAAGAAAGAAACCACATCACCCCAAGAGAAAACTGACCAGATAAAATAATGGCGTAGGCACCGAAATAAAGCGTCAATAGAATAACAGTCTTCGATACCATTTCTAAATTGGCGTGCCTGGAGAGATTTTTATCCTCGAAATAGGAGTTTACCCTGGATTTAACTGTTTTGCTGAAGTCTCTGCTGATTTTATTGTTGAAGGTTACCCTTGTGACTTGCCCCATAAGAACACGATTAAACTATTGAATGATGGAAATTTTACTACAAATTAACCTATAAACACCGAATCACCAATGAATGTTTCTCACAGCTCATATTATTTCTGTTAGAAACCGGCATTATATAGTTAACCAAGCAATAAACGGATTTTTAAACTGGATATTTAATCAGAATCTATTGAAAAGGCTATAGTGTGTTCTGGATTTAATTACTCTTAGGATCAACTCCTGCAACCTTCAAGCTCAGGGTAAGAATTACTCCATAAGTAACGTGCATTAAAATGCCTGCTAAAATGAGCAGGCCGGGAATCCATGTGTTTAAGTAGAAAATTCCAAAGGTTTCGCCGGCAGCTCTTGCGAAAAGTGGAGATATG
>Ga0102931_1000402_pt1 | contig 20947 bp, 23 predicted proteins | sample SalPonR1_C_D1_MG_FD_79282 | JGI IMG/M metagenome (GOLD analysis project Ga0102931, IMG submission 79282) | Salt pond soil microbial communities from South San Francisco under conditions of wetland restoration - Salt Pond MetaG R1_C_D1_MG | ecosystem: Environmental > Aquatic > Marine > Intertidal... | reverse complement strand
GTATATGCAGCAGGAGATAATACTCACTACGAAGACGAAGACGGAGTTCTTCCTCAAATAGTAGAAGCAGCAGAACAATCAGGACATACAGCAGCCCTTAATATAGCAGCTGAAATTAAAGATACAGAAAAACATAAGCATAAACAAAATTACCATGGATTTATGGTTTCAGTAGGTTCAAGATATGCAGTGGCGGACACAGGATTTAAAACAAGTGGATGGTTTGCAATGCTCATTAAGCATTTTGTAAACTTCTACTACCAGTTCTTAGTATCGGGTGTTAGACAGTTATGGAATTATTGGATGCACGAATTTTTCCATGTCAAAAATAAAAGATCCTTTGTTGGTGGACATTTTTCTAAAAGGTCACCTAATTTCTGGTTACTTCCTTTAAGAATTTGGTTAGGATTTATGTGGTTAGTAGAAGGTGTCAAAAAAATAGATGAAGGATGGTTGGCAGAACAGAAGATGTATGCTTCCACACCGGCGGCTGGAGATGCAACATCAGCAGCTTCAGGAGCAGCGGCGGATGCAACAGCGGCAGCTTCAGGAGCAGCAGCAGATGCAACAGCGGCAGCTTCATCTTGGGAAGCAGCAACTTCAGGAGCTGTAGAAGGAGGCGGAGAGGCTGTAGCAAGCAATTTGCCGGGATTCGCTCAATGGATTACTGAACACACACCTTCAGGATACGGTGGAGCATTATTTGAAGAAGTACCTGGATTTATGCAGTGGATTATCGATAATATTGTAGCTCCAAATGCAGTACCTTTCCAAACGGGAATGGTACTAATGGAAATTGCTATAGGATTGGCCCTAATTGTAGGCTTGTTTACATTTATAAGTTCTATAATAAGTGTAGGGCTTACTATAGGGATATCTTTAACAGGTATGTCTGATGCTACTATACTTTGGTTTTTCTTCGGTGGAATAGCACTAATAGCAGGATCAGGAAGTACATTTGGATTAGATTACTACATTTTACCGAGATTGAAAAAATGGTGGAAGAATACTAAGTTTGCACGAAAGTCCTACTTATATTTCGACTAAATTGATTAATAAATGCCTTACTGTCTTAAAGGCAGTAAGGCATTTTCATGAATACGATATGGTGATAATATGACAAAAATTTGGGATAATATTCCGGAAATAAAAAATGAATTAAATGAAGTACAGGAAATAATTATTAAAAATTTAAAAACTAAAAACACAAAATCAATTGAAAAAGTTATAGAGCATCTTCTAAAAGCGAATGGTAAGAGAGTAAGAGCTGGACTTTTAATTTTGTCTGCAAAAATTGGAGAATATGATAAAGATAGGATTCTAAATTTAGCAGCTTCAGTAGAAATGATACATCTTGCTACCTTAGTTCATGATGATATAATAGATGATGCAGATACTAGAAGAGGAATAGAGAGTATACAGCATAAATTTGGAAAAGACTCTGCAGTATATACGGGAGATTTTATCTTTGCAAAGGCATATAGACTATTAGCCGGTGACTATGATTTAGAAGAAAACCGCATAACAGACGGCATGGAAAAAGTTTGTCTTGGAGAAGTATTTCAAAACGAAAACAAGTTTAATACAGATATAACCGTTAGAAAATACTTGAGAATTATCTCTGGAAAAACGGCTGCCATGTTTGGTTTGTCTATGTATGCTGGAGCATTTGAATCTAAATTAGGTCATTATAAATCTAGAGTAATAGGATATTCTGGATATTATGCAGGTATGGCATTTCAAATTATTGATGACTGCATGGATTACACTAATTCCCCTGATAAAATGGGTAAAAATACTAGGGTTGATCTTTTTAATGGTATATATACACTACCTATAATATATGCAGTAAAAAATGATGTAGATAACAACATTAAAAATATTTTAAATAAGAAAAATATTAATGAAGACCATGTCCAAAAGATATTACACTATGTTGATGAATATAAGGGTGTAGAACAAGCTATTCAGTTGGCAGAAAAATATACAAAAAAATCAACAGATTTAATTAATAGGATTGGTAATGGTAAGTATGTAGATATTACACAAAAAGTACTTCAGAATTTAATAAAACGAAAGTACTGATAAAGTTAACATAAATTTAATTTACTTTTTTATCTATAACTGTTATAATTATTGTAGTTTTGATTCAAAAGGTGGTTAAATGAAATATAGAGACGAAAAATTTGCTGAAATTTGTAAACCTTTCATGGAACATGAAGAATTCATTAAGATGAAGGGGATTAAACATCATAATGAGAGTGTTTTTGAGCATGTAGTAGATGTAGCTTATAGATCTTACAAGATTGCATCAAAATTTAATTTAGATACTAAGGCTACAATTAGGGGAGCACTTTTACATGATTTTTATTTATATAAATTCAATAAAAGAATGAGAATTAGGTTGTTATTCGATTCATTTTCTCATGCTGTGAATCATCCTAAAATTGCTCTCAAAAACTCAAAAAAATATTTTAAAGTTAACGATAAAGAAAGTAATATTATATTGAGTCATATGTTTCCTATTAGATTGCCAAGATATAGGGAAGCTTGGATTGTGACTTTTGTAGATAAATATTTAGCAGTTTACGAATATTATTTAAATTTCAAAAAAATATTTATTAATAAGAAAAGTAGAATAGAAGAAGCAGCATAAAAAAAGATTCCTTTAGGGAATCTTTATTTTATTGCAAAGGTCATTTCAGCCTTAGCAGTTATTCTATCTTCAACATAAGCAGTTGCCTTACCTATTCCTATACTACCTTTAATTTTTACAATTTCTGTAACTAGCCTTAAAGTATCTCCAGGAACAACCATTTTTTTAAATTTAACGTTTTTCATACCCCCGAAGTAAGCTATCTTACCTTTAAATTTTTCTTCACTTAAAAGTGCAAAGGCGCCGGTTTGTGCTAGGGCTTCTAAGATTAGTACACCTGGCATTACAGGATTGTCTGGAAAATGTCCTCTAAAAAAATACTCGTTGTAACTAACAGATTTTACTGCCACTGCTTTTTTTCCTTTTTCCAATTCTATTATTCTATCTATCAGTAAAAAAGGTTCTCTATGAGGAATTACTTTTTTAATTTCATTTATATCATACATAAAACTAACCTTTAAATTTTTTAAATAATAAGCTAGTGTTGTGACCACCAAATCCTAAGGAATTTGACAGAACATAACTTATTTCTTTATTTATTCCTTTATTAGCAACATAATCTAAATCACAATCAGGGTCAGGATTCTTATAATTAATCGTAGGAGGAATAAACCCTTCTTTTATAGCCATAATAGATACTATAGCCTCAATTGCTCCTGCACCACCTATAAGATGACCTGTCATTGACTTAGTTGAACTTACAGGTATATTGTAAGCCGCATCACCAAATAGATTTTTAATAGCTAAGGTTTCAAATTTATCATTGTAAGGAGTACTGGTTCCATGAGCATTTATATAATCCACATCATCCTTACTTATACCAGCTTCTTTTATTGCCATATCCATAGAGCCTTTTGCACCTAATCCATTTGGTTCAGGGGAAGTAATGTGATAAGCATCACAAGTAGCTCCATATCCTGCTATTTCACCGTATATCTTTGCTCCTCTATTTAAAGCATGTTCGTAGTCTTCTAATAACAACATACCGGAACCTTCACCCATTACAAATCCAGATCTTTCTTTATCAAAAGGAATAGAAGCTCTATTTTTGTCAGTAGCAGAACATAAGGCCGTCATAGCAGAAAAGCCTGCAACTGTAGCTGGAGTAACTGATGCTTCAGCACCTCCTGTAAGCATTAAATTGCACTGACCACTTTGAATTTTTCTAAAAGATTCTCCTATAGCATTTGCTCCAGAGGCACAAGCAGTTACGACAGCCATATTTATACCTTTAGCTTGATATTTTATAGCAACAAGGCCGGAAGCCATATTTGAGATAAGCATTGGTATAAAAAATGGGGAAACTTTTCCTGGTCCTTTTGTTAATAGTCTTTCCATTTGAGTTTCTATAGTTTCAATTCCACCAACACCGCTACCTATTATAACTCCGAATTTTTCATTATCTATATTTTCAATGTCCAGTTGAGAATCTTCTATGGCCATTTTAGATGAGGCCATTGCAAATTGACAATACCTATCCATTCTTTTAGCTTCTTTTCTATCCATATAATCTTTAGGATTAAAATCTTTAACTTCTGCAGCTAATTTTACGGAAAAATCACTTGTATCAAAAGATGATATTTCATCAACACCACATTTTCCTAATTTTATTCCTTCCCAAAAATTGTCTAATCCTTTACCTATAGGTGTTACAGCACCTATACCTGTAATTACGACTCTTTTACTCATTTATTTTACACTCCTTACATGTAAAGTCCACCATCTACGGATATAACTTGCCCGGTTATATAATTAGCATTGTTAGAAGCTAAAAATATAATCAGATTGGCTACATCTTCAGGGGACCCTAATCTTTTTAATGGAATTTGATTTTTTATATTTGAAATTTGTTTTTCTTCCAATACATCAGTCATTTCTGTTTCTATAAATCCAGGGGTTATAACATTACAGGTAATATTTTTACGAGCAAGTTCTTTTGCTACGGATTTAGTTAAACCAATTACTCCTGCTTTTGATGCAGCATAATTAGACTGTCCTATATTACCTGTAAGAGCTATAACAGAAGATATATTAATAATTTTACCTTCTTTTTGTCTTATCATTTTTTTACTTATATGTCTTATACAGTTGAAAGTTCCGTTTAAATTTACATTTACAACCTTTTGAAAATCATCTTCCGACATCATAGTCAAAAGCTTGTCTTTAGTTATTCCGGCATTGTTTACCAATAAATCAATTTTTTCGAAATTTTCATAAGACTCTTTCATAAGATTTTCAGCATCAGAATAGACAGAAATATCACCCTGTACTATTATATTTTTCGTCTCTTTATTTTTAAAAGTTTTTACCAATTCATCTAAGGAAGATTTATTTTTATAATAGTTTAATACTAAATTGTAATTGTTTTCATTTAATTTTTTAGCTATTTCACAACCTAAACCACCTGAAGCTCCAGTAATAATAGCAGTTTTATTTGTCATTATGAAGCAACTCCCAACTTAACAAATGATTTATTAAGAGATTTCATATCCTGGACATTTAATATATTGAGACTTCTATCTATTTTCTTAATAAAACCGCTTAAAGATTTTCCAGGACCAATTTCTATAAATGTATCTACACCTTCTGAAATCATAGTATTAACAGAATCTTCCCATAGTACGGAAGAGTATACCTGTTTAAGAAGATAATCTTTTATGTCAGCATCATTTTCATATATTTCACCAGTAACATTAGAAACTACAGGAAATTCACTATTGTAGATATTTACTTTTTCTAAATCTTTAGAGAGATTTTCTGCTGCAGGTTTTAGCATTTCAGTGTGAAAAGGAGCACTAACCGGTAGTTCTATAGCTCTTTTTATATTATAATCAGCTATACTTTTCATTGCCTTTTCTATTGGAAGAACTTCGCCACCAATGACAATTTGTCCAGGACAGTTAAAATTTGCAGGTTGTATGATTCCATATTTTTGGTGATCGTAACATAACCTTTCTACATCAATTCTGTTACCACCTATTAAAGCTGCCATTTTACCTTTGCCTTCTGGAACTGCATTCTGCATGTATCTACCTCTGTTTTTTACTACTTTTACTGCTTCTTCAAAGCTAATCATACCTGTATTTACTAAGGCGGTATATTCTCCTAAGCTTAATCCTGCAGTAATATCACAGTTTAAATCAAATTCTTTAGTTAAAACATTTAATATAGCAGTACTTACTGTCAGAATAGCCGGTTGAGTATTTTCAGTTAACATAAGCTCTTCTTTAGGGCCTTCAAAACATAATTTTTTCATATCCATATTCAAAGTTTCACTTGCAATATCAAAAGTTTCTCTAGCAATTTTAAAATTATCATAAAAATCCTTTCCCATACCTACATATTGAGCTCCTTGCCCAGGGAAAATAAATGCTGTTTTATTCATAATTACCTCCATTGGTTACTAATTTTTAAAGTTATTGATTAAATCATAAGCTCCGTTAATTACTTCATCTATAATTTCACTGCAGCTAAGTTCCTCTTTAATTAATCCAGATATTTGACCGGCCATTAGAGAACCGTTTTTTATATCACCTTCGACTACAGCCTTTCTTAATGCTCCCCTGCCAATATTTTCAAAATCATCCATAGGGGCGCCTTTCTTTTCTAATTTTTTGAATTTATTTGTTATACTATTCTTAATACTTCTAACAGGATGACCTGTACTTAAACCACTCACCACTGTATGCACATCCTTTGATGATATAACTTTATCTTTGAAATTTTGATGAGCATTGCATTCTTTTGAAACTAAAAATCTAGTTCCAACCTGCACTCCCGAAGCTCCAAGCATAAAAGCTGCAGCTGCTCCTCGTTTGTCAGCTATACCTCCTGCTGCTATTACCGGGATATTTACTGCATCTACAACTTGGGGAACTAGAGCCATAGTAGTCAACTGTCCTATATGTCCTCCTGCTTCACTACCTTCGCAGATTACTGCATCAGCTCCGTACCTTTCCATTCTTAGTGCAAAACTTGTAGATGGACAAACCGGTATAACCTTAATGTTTTTTTCTTTCCACAGCTTAAGATAATTCCCTGGACTCCCAGCGCCAGTAATGATTACAGGAACTTCTAGTTTAGCTGCTAGTTCACAGACATCTTCCTTAAATGGACTCATCATCATTATATTGAGACCAAATGGCTTATCTGTTATTTTTCTTATTTTATTTACTTCTGATTCTACCCAATCAGCTGGAGCATTTCCAGCTGCTATTATTCCAAGACCTCCAGCGTTAGATACTGCTCCAGCCAAATCCGCATCAGAAACCCATGCCATACCACCTTGAAATATAGGATATTTTATATTTAATAATTCTGTTATTTGATTTCGATGCATATCATTAACTCCTAATTATTTTTCTAAAAAATTTACTATATCTTTTACTGTTACAAACTTCGGATAATCTTCTTCAGGTATTTCTATATCAAATTCTTCTTCAAGATTAATTACTACCTCTGCTAAATCCAATGAATCAGCTTCTAAATCATCCTTAAGATTACTCTCCAATTTTACCTCGTCTTCCTCTAATCCTAATTCTTCTACTAAAATATTTTTCACTTTTTCAAAAGTCATTTGTTACCTCCATAAATTTAATTGATTTTAAAATTAACTGAATATCTAATATTTCGATACTCAAACTAAAGTATAACTAGGTGTTTTTCCTTTGTCAATGGAAAACTTTGATAATCAAAGCAATCGACAGTTGTGTTTAGTTAAAAGCATTGAAATATCAATATATATATAATTTATTAAGAAAAAATGAATATTTATAAATGTTGGCAAAAAATTGGATTTAACATTATAATATAAACTATAAGACATAAATCAGGAGGGAAAATGAAAAACTTAATCGTATCATCAATACAATACGAACCAGTAAAAGGAAAGGTAGAAAAAAATATAAAAAACATAATAGAATTAATAAAAGAAGCATCGGAAAAAGGTGCTGAATTAATAGTACTACCAGAAATGTGTACTACTGGATATATATGGCAAAATAGAAAAGAAATAAAACCTTATTTAGAAACAATACCAGGAGAAACTACAGATTCAATAACAAGCTTAACTAAAAAATACCAAAACTACGTTGTTATAGGAATTGCAGAAAAAAACCATAAAGATATATATTATAATTCAGCAGCTTTAATTGGACCGGAAGGATACATAGGAAGATATAGGAAAGTACATTCTTTTATATCAGATCCTATGTGGTCAAAAGATGGAGATAAAGGTATAAATGTTTTTAAAACTAAAATAGGAAATATAGGAATTTGTGTTTGTATGGATTTAAATATTCCTGAAACCACAAAGATAATGTATAGAAAAGAATGTGATATAATTTGCACACCTTGCAACTGGACTGGAGAAAAAGTGCCCTCTACAACCTGGCGTCAAAGAGCTTTAGAAACCAATACTCCAATTATAATTTCCAACAGATGGGGAGAAGAAAAGGGAGTTGAATTTACTGGTGGAAGCTGTATTATAGATGAAAAAGGAAAGCTTGTTGAATATAAAGAGACAGACAACGGATGTATTTATGGGAAAATACAAATAAAAGAAGAAAAAATTAAATTGCCTAAATATCCATTCTATAAGGAGTTGTTGAGAAATCCTTTTACTTGGAATCCTGTATGGTTTTACAAACAATATGATGATAAGCTTCCTAAAGGCAAAAAATTTAAAATCTCAACCATACAACTAAATAGAGAAAAAATAAAAAGTATGGAAGAGATAAGTAAAATAATAATAGAAGATATAGATAGAGAACAATCAAAGGGCAGCAAGTTTATATTATTCCCTAAAAACATATTAAATCCTTATGTAAATGAAAAAATAGTAAATATAAAAAGAGAAATAATTGAAAAAATGATAGTAGAAATTGTAAAGAAAATAAATAAAGGGACCTATGTTGTTGTTAGTTTTAAAAACAAATACAAAAAATCAACAGCTTTGATTCTTAACAGTCAAGGTATAACTTATGAATATAAACAAATATACAGCAAAGAAATTAATAACAATAGAGAAGAAGATGATTTAAACTTTTTTGATACAGAATATGGAAGATTGGCAATAACATTTGGTGAAGAACTGATTAATTTTGAATTTGCAAGAATATTAACCTTAAAGGGTATCGACTTGCTTTTGATACCTGATGATAAGGGGATAGAATATAATAAATTTTATCCTGAAAAGAATATTTTATGGACTATGGCAAAATCAAGGTCAAGAGAAAATAATATTTACACTATATACTCAAACTACTGTAACAAAAATAAAAACATAGGATACAGCGGTATATTTGGGCCCAATTCTTTTTTAAAAGAAAATGACTATGTGTACTCAAAATTTGGAGATGAGATACTGACTATGGAAATAAATACTGAAGAAAAAAGCAATAAATTCCCATTGAACATAATTAAATATAAACCATTAATGCATTCCAGGAAAATTGATTTTTATGAAGACCTAATTTAAAAAGGAAGTGTTTGAAATTATGTGAATTTTAATAAAAAATTAATTTAAATACCTGAATTCTATTATAAAATTAATTTAAATACTTTAACTCTATTATATTTAAATGAATAATTTTGGAGGTATTATTTTACTATGAATAAAAAAAGAATTGCAACATTATTTTCAATATTTGCCATCATACTAATAACTTCATCCTGTTCTCTTGATGAAGAAAAAGTTGAGCAGAGTATTATAAAAGAAGCGAATCTAACAGATAGAGAAGAAGCTCTAATTAAAGGTACAGGAGTTAATAATAGTTTTGTATTTGAATATCAAGATAATCAAGATGTAGAAAATGTAGATATTTGGATAGAAAAATATCTTGGAGGAGAAAAGATAGGACCCCTTTTAAAAACCACAAATCTATTAAAAAATGATTTGGAAAAGTACATCATGTTTAATATGTCAATTATGCAGGATCAAAACACCTGGAGTATATCCTTTATAGAAGGTAAGAATATTTCAACAGGGAAAATAGATTCAAGCAACGATTTAGGTAAAACAAGTACCTGGGATACAGTAAAAAATATAGAGGTTGATAAAGGTGAATATATTTTAGCAGCATTTGTGGGTAACGATAGTAATAATATAAATGGGATACCTAATGATTTTTTTACAGAACCAAATACATATATGGATGAAATTTTATTAAATGATTATGTTTATTTACTAAAAATAAAATTATATTAAGGAGAAGTATTATGAATATGTTAGGATTGAATGTTTTTTCATCATTTTTCGGTTTGATTTATTTAGTTTTTTTAGGAATATCTATTTATGTTTTGCTGCTAATAATTAATCTTATCAAAAAAGGAACAGAAGCATTAGATGTATATATACAAAAAAATAAATATTAAAAATTTTTATGAAAAAATCTCCTGAAGAAAATCTTCAGGAGATTTAAATATATTAACTAATTAAAGTTTATATATTTATTCTTATTCTTCAACTATAATGCTATACTCTACTACTATATCTCCTTTAGCAGTTACTTCAAGAACCATATATTCAGCAACTACCACGTCATCAGTAAGTGAATCTCCTCCACTTGTACTTAAGACTTTTAATTCAGCATCGAATTCAGAATCTAAAGCAGTTATCAAAGCTCCTACTGTTGTCCCGGGAGCTACTTTTACTTCATTAGTTTCACTATCTAAATCAGTTACAATGGCTGTATCAGTAACTATAAGATCTGTTACTGTAGCTATAAAAGAATCCATTGCATCTTTTAAATTATTATAAGCTGTATTTACTTGGTCTTGAGTTGGATAATCATCTAATTGTATAGCTTCTGCAGATGTCAAAGCTGCTTCAAAATCAACTACAGTATCTGTAGTATAGTTAGATACATCCAAATCATTTGCTTCAACAATTAAAGTGTCTAGATCTTCAGTATTTACCTCAGTAACTACACAAAGAGTTACAATATCTTTATTACCCAAAAGTTTCATTTCTACAATATGTCCAAGATATTCATCAGTTAGATCTCCTTCTACTTCGTCGATACAAATTTCAAAATCATCATAGAACACAAAATTCTTTGTAGTAGATTCATCTAATTGAACATCTACACTCACTATAGCTTCGCCACTGGTGTTTATACCAATCAAGATTCCTTCAACTTTATTAAGCTCAATCCATATTGAAGTTGCAGTAGTATTATCTGCTTCAATTTTAGCATTCAGTCCTACAAACTCTTCTATCAATTCATTTCCTAAGATATTAGGTTTAACTTCAATAGTAGTTTCACTTGTTACATTGAATGTAAAATAATCGCCGTCTTCTTTAATTGTTATTTCGTCAAATGGACTAAGTAAAGAAGTTATTTCTCCTTCGTATTCTTCCTTATAATCTTGATCATCGCTTCTAAAAGATATTTCGATGATTTCATCATTATAAATTTCAACTGTTACAATCATATTTACAGCTAAATCATCTAAAGTTGCCTTCGCATCATCAATATATACGGATACCTCTGTTGATAATTCAAATGTCGGTTCATTACCTTTAACTTTTAAGGTAATCTGATCTGTATCTCCATCTAAGTCTATTTTTTCAATTTTACCTTCTAAGCTGTATGAATAATCATTTTCATAATCTCCATCTAATCTTGCCATCATAGCTGCAAGTTCCGCTCGGTTTATTGCTTTGTTTCCTTGGAATGTACCATTAGGATATCCTTCAATTAAACCAAGGGCATCAGCAACATAAACATATCCTATATGCTCTTCAGGTATTGAATTAAAATCATTATATGGGAGTATCATTTTTGTATTGTCTTCTTTTTCTGCTTCATCTATTAAGTCAGGATTTTCACCTAAAATAGCTGCAGCTCTTACAAAATAAACTGCTGCTTTAGATCTTTTAGTAGGGAAGTTAGGGTCAAAGTCTTTTTCGGTAATTAAACCTTCATCATAACCTTTTTCAATATAAGGTACCATCCAACCTTCAGGTTTCTTACCTTTATAATCTTCTGGTAGTTCAGAATTGTTGCCAATGTCTTCAACTTCATCAAATCCTGAGTCTATTAATCTAAGAAGCATAATAATTGTCTCGATTTCTTTAGCTGTATTTCCCGGCATAAAGGCTCCATTTCCTACACCTTTAATTACGTCTTTTTTAGCCATTCTTTCTATGTATCTTTCTGCCCAGAATCCCTCTGTGTCGTTAAAGTCCCCTTTCTTTACTTGTCCGGGTGCATTTTCACGTCCAATACCATTACTTTTGTTTGGTATTCCATATACTGTTGTTGACATTAATGCCAATACTAAAATTAAAACTAAAACTTTGTTTAATCTAACATTCATATTAAAAAAACCTCCTTTTATATTTTCATTATAACATACGTAAAAATATATTGGTTATTTTGGGTATTAGAAATATTATTAACTTTTTTAGAAATATTACATATAAAAAGGAAAATATTCTGTATCATTTGCAATTTCTTGATATATGTATTACACTTTATAAAGAAATTTATAAAGGAGAGTATATAGTGAAAGAAAATAAAGTATTAGCAAAAGTTAACGGAAGAAAAATCACAGAGAATGATTTAGAGAAAGTAATAAGCAGCTTACCACAGCAACAGGCGATGCAAATGCAGGGTGAAGAAGGAAAGAAGAGACTTCTAAACGAATTAATTGCAGGTGAAATGTTTTACCTCGATGCTGTTGAAAATGAATTAGATAAAGAAGAAGAATTCCAAAAGATTTTAGAAGAAACAAAAGAAAATCTTCTTCAAAGATATGCTGTACAAAAAGTTATGCAAGATGTTGATATTAAAGACGAAGAAATTAAAGAAGCATACAATCAAAATAAAGAAAAATATGTGGATCAAGAAAAAATATCAGCTAAGCATATACTAGTAGATGAAGAAGAAAAATCTAAAGAAATCAAAGAAGAAATAGACAATGGTATGGACTTTTCTGATGCGGCTGCAAAATATTCAAGTTGTCCATCAAGTAAAAAAGGTGGAAGATTAGGAGAATTCGGAAAAGGACAGATGGTACCAGAATTTGAAGAAGTAGCTTTTAATATGGAAAAAGGAGAAATTAGCGATCCTATTAAAACTCAGTTTGGTTATCATATAATTCAGTTAGATGAAAAAATTCCAGCAAAACAAAAAACATACTATGAAGTAGAAGAAGAAATAAAGCAACAAATACTTCAACAAAAACAATTCCAACTATATAACGATAATGTACAGAAGCTTAAAGGTAAATACAAAGTAGAAATGGACCCAAAAGAAATCATAAGCTAAAAATGTACTTCGTATATATTCTCAAGTGTGCTGACCATACATTATATACTGGATATACCAATAATATAGAAGATAGAATCCAAACTCACAATAGTGGTAAAGGTGCTAAATATACAAGAGGTAGACTTCCAGTAAAACTTCAATACTATGAAGAATTTGAAGATAAAGGTCAAGCACTAAAGAGAGAACATGAAATAAAAAAACTAAGTAGGGCAGAAAAAGTCAAGCTTATCAAAACATGGAAGCCTAGTAAATAGGCTTCCATGTTTTTTTTACCCAAATAAAGTTGTTTAGACTAGTATAGCTTAATATAACTACGTTTTGAAGACCTGAGAGTATTTCAGCATGTTAGACAATGTTAGATGTATACACAGGTTTACTCAGTACATTTGATTAAATCATCCCTATAAACTATAATTAATAATCGAAATTGATAAAGAAACACCAGAATCACTGGTGTATTTTTTATGAAAAAATTTGAAAGGATTGATAAAATTGTTAACAAAAGAAGACGACGACTATTGCATTTTAACAGAGAGAGACGAGAAATTAAAAGATAAAATAATTAAAGAGGTAAAAGAAAAGAATATTAAGTTTATAAGGCTTAATTTTACCGATATATTTGGATTTGGGAAGAATATAGAGATAACAGCCGATGCACTTGAAAACACCTTAGAAGGTGATTTAATGTTTGATGGTTCATCAGTAGATGGATTTGGAAGAGTGGAAGAATCTGATATGTATCTAATTCCAGACCTAGAATCATTTAAGCCAGTACCTTTAAGACCTAATGAAAATGGAATAGCGCAGATCTTTTGTGATGTTTATGATAAAGATAGAAAACCCTTTGAAGGGGATCCGAGAAACATACTGAAAAGAGTATTAGATGAAGCCAAAGAAATGGGATATGATTTAAATGTTGGACCAGAGGGTGAATTCTTCTTATTTAATACTGATAAAGATGGAGAACCGAGATTTGATATACATGACAATGCAGGCTACTTTGACAATTCACCTGTAGACAAAGGAATAGATGCAAGAAGAGACATGATTTTAAAAATGAAAGAAATGGGATTCACCATAGAAGCATCCCATCATGAGGTTGCACGAGGACAGCATGAGATAAACTTCAAATACGGTGAAGCATTAGATGTAGCAGATAAATGGATGACTTTTAAACAAATCGTAAAAAATATGGCTAATGACCATGAACTATATGCATCTTTTTTACCAAAACCATTTTCAGGAGACAGTGGAAATGCAATGCACTGCAATCAATCTCTTGTAAAAGATGGTAAGAATGTATTTTATGATGAAGATGGAGATAATAAACTAAGTAAAACAGCAGAATATTATGTTGGTGGATTAATAAAACATGCTAAAGAAATAGCAGCAATATGTAATCCTATTATTAATTCATATAAAAGACTGGTACCTTTCTATGAAGCACCTACAAATGTAGCATGGTCTGCTTCGAACAGATCAGCTTTTATTAGAATACCTAATAGTAGAGGAAGTAGAACTAGAGTAGAACTTAGAACTCCAGATCCAACAGCTAACCCATATCTTGTATACGCAGTTATGTTAAAAGCTGGATTAGAAGGAATAAAGAACAAAATTGAACCACCAGAGATGGTAAACAAAGATATTTACAATATGAGCAAATCTCAACGTAAAGAATACAAGGTTGATAAATATCCAAGTAACCTTTATGAAGCACTAAAATATATGAAAAAAAGCGAATTAGTTAAAGAAACTATGGGAGAACATGCTTTTGAAGTATTTTATAATGCTAAAATTAAAGAATGGAGAAGATTCTCTAGTGAAGTACATGACTGGGAAATCAAAAATTATTTAAAAAATTACTAGAAATATTAGGCGGCTGGAAACAGCCGTCTTTTTAGTTGCAAATAAATCTTATAAGTTATAAAATTAAAGAAGTGTAATAAACAAAGGAGGATACTATGAGTACTCAAGAAAAAGAACTGGTTGTTTTGTGGACTGATGATAATATGACAACAGTAGAAAATATGATTTTAATGTACACTTATAATGCAAAAAAGAAAAAATGGTGGAAAGAGGTGACTTTAATCATATGGGGAGGTTCAACAGACCTAGTTGCTGGAAACAAAGATATACAGAAAAAAATAAAAAACATGATAGAAAAAGGTATAAAAGTAAGAGCGTGTAAAGCTTGTGCAGAAAACTTAAATGCAGTGAATATCTTGGAGGAATTAGGAGTAGATGTTCTTTACATAGGCCAAGATTTAACAAATTATTTAAAAGATGACAGATATAAAGTGCTCAGCCTATAGGAGGTAAAATTGAAATTTGAAGATTATAAATATAAAAAGATAGATATAAAGGATTTTACTATAAACTTTAATAAACATATTGAAAAATTCAATCAAAGTAGTAGCTTTGAAGAACAAAACCGAGAAATGACAAAATTAATAGAATTAAGAAATCATTTCGAAACTATGGCTACATTAGTAGAGATAAGACAATCAATAGACACAAAAGATGAGTTTTATGATAAGGAAAAAAACTACTACGATGAAGTGGGACCTATTTATCAAGGTCTTGTTACAAATTACTATAAAGCCCTAATAGATTCAAAGTTTAAGGATCAACTGGTAAATGAGTGGGGAGAATGGATATTTAAAATAGCAGAATTGGAAATCAAGACCTATTCAGATGAAATTGTTGAAGATTTAAAATTGGAAAATAAATTATCAACACAATATGCTAAGCTTTTGGCATCAGCAGAAGTAAAGTTTGATGGTAAGATTCTGAATCTATCACAAATGGGTCCATACTTACAATCTAAGGATAGAAATACAAGAAAAAAAGCAGCAGAAAAAACAACGGAATTTTTTGAAAAAAACGAAGCAAAATTCGATGAAATATATGATAAGTTGGTAAAAGTTAGAAATAAAATGGCAAAAAAATTAGGATACGAAAGTTTTACTGAATTAGCTTATCTTAGGATGGGAAGGTCTGAATACGGTCCAGATGAAGTAGCTGTTTTTAGAGACCAAGTACATAAAAACATTGTTCCAATTGCAAATAAAATTAGAAAAAAACAAGAAAAAAGACTTGGTTTAGAAAAGATTAAGTATTACGATGAACCTTTAGAATATTTAACGGGAAATGCCAAACCTAAAGGAGATAAAGATTGGATGATAAATAAAGCCGACAAGATGTATTCGGAATTATCTCCAGAAACAAAAGAATTTTTTCAATTTATGAAAGAAAAAAATCTTTTAGACCTAGAAACAAAACCCGGTAAAAATATGGGAGGATATTGTACCTACATACCTGAACATAAATCACCCTTTATTTTTGCAAACTTTAATGGTACCTCTGCAGATGTTGATGTTTTAACTCATGAAGCAGGACATGCATTTCAGAATTACTGTAGCAGAGATTTTAAAATACCTGAATACATATGGCCTACTTTAGAAGCATGCGAAATCCACTCTATGTCAATGGAATTTATAACATGGCCTTGGATGAACTTGTTTTTTAGAGAAGAAACAGATAAGTACAAATATTCTCACCTATCATCAGGCATACTTTTCATACCATATGGAGTATTAGTAGATGAATTCCAGCATTGGGTATATGAAAATCCGGAAGTAACTCCAGAAGAAAGAAAGAAAACATGGAGAGAAATTGAGAAAAAATACCTTCCTTTAAAAGATTATGATGGTAAAGACTTTTATGAAAGAGGAGGATACTGGTTTAGACAAGGACATATATTTAGGGATCCATTTTACTATATAGATTATACATTAGCTCAGATATGTGCATATCAGTATTGGATTAAATTCAACGAGAATAGAAATAGTACTTGGAAAGATTATCTAAAACTTTGTAAAGCAGGCGGTAGCAAACCTTTCTTAGAACTTGTAAAATATGGAAATCTGGAAAGTCCTTTCAAAAAAGAAACAGTAGAAAAAATTTCTAGACCAATAGATGATTGGTTAAGCGGAATAGATGACAGTAAATTTTAAAAAAATTAATTAATATAGCTAAATTAATTGACACGGTTAAATAAATTTGTTAGTATTATTAAAACTAAATATTAAATGTATTACAGAGGCTGCGATTAGTCAAGAGTACCTTATGGGAAAGGGGCAATCGCCGAAATCTACTTTTGTAGGTTGGGACTATATTGAAAAAGTATAGTACTGTCTAAAATAGATTACCCGTCTATTTCTTGGAGAGCTTAATACATTGGGTAAGAAATAGCGCTTTATTAAAGTTGCGAGTTTTTTACTCGTGACTTTTTTTATTTTAAAAAAATAATGTAATGCAAAAAGAGGGGGTATAAACGATGCTAGGAGTTAAAATTCTGGCTTCTATAAAAAAAGTAATTTAATATATAGATTGGAAAAATTAAAACAAAAATAATAGGAGGTCAAAAGATATGATATTTAAAGGAGCAGGAACAGCTTTAGTTACACCATTTGAAAATGGAGAAGTTAATTTCAAAAAATATGGCGAATTAATAGATAAACAAATAGAAAACGGTATTGATGCTATTATAACCTGTGGAACTACAGGAGAAGGATCAGCATTAAGCGATGTAGAACACAAACAGGTTATGGAATACTGTGTAAAAAAAGTTGCAGGTAGAGTCCCTGTAATAGCAGGAACAGGTAGTAATGACACTGAGTATGGATTGCAGTTGAGTCAAGCAGCCTGTAAAATAGGTGTAGATGGGCTTATGATGGTTACACCTTACTATAACAAAACTACCCAAAAAGGATTAATAAATCACTTTACATATATAGCCGATAGAGTAGATAAACCTATAATTCTTTATAATGTACCTTCAAGAACAGGAATGACTATAGAAGTAGAAACAGCTTTAGAACTATCAAAACATAAAAATATAGTAGCAATGAAAGATGCAACTGGCGATATAAGCTATACAGCAAAGCTTCTAAGCGTAGCCGATGAGAACTTCAACGTTTATTCCGGAAATGACAATATTATACTTCCAGTACTTTCACTAGGAGGGATAGGTGTTATATCTGTAATAGCAAACATTATGCCTAGAGAAACTCATGAACTTGTAGATGAATTTTTAAAAGGGAACATAGAAAAAGCAAAAAAAATACAACTTGATATGATGAGTTTGATAGATGCATTATTTATAGAAGTAAACCCTATTCCCGTAAAAACAGCCTTAAACTTAATGGGATTAGATGTTGGGATTTTAAGAAAGCCTTTATATAAAATGGAAGATAATAATAAGGAAATACTTAAAAAAGAACTTGAAAAAAGATGGTTGGTGATGGAAAAGTGACATTAAAAATACTACTATTTGGATGTTCTGGAAGCATGGGAAGTGTTGTAAATGAAATAGCTAAAAAAGACGATAAATTCTCTATAGTAGCGGGAGTAGATAACTCATTAACAAAGGCTGAATTCCCAATATATAAAGATATACTGGATGTTAGGGAAGATGTCGACGTTATTATAGACTTTTCTTCTCCCAGATCATTGCCTAAAATAATTGAATTTGGCAGAAATAACAATACACCCTTAGTTTTAGCTACAACAGGTTATAATGAAGAGGAATTAAAAATGATAAAAGATGCATCTCAATTTATTCCGATTTTTAAGACAGCTAATATGTCTTATGGAGTAAATATATTTGCCAAAATATTAAAAGAAATTACTCCTCTAATAGAAGAAGACTACGATATTGAAATAATAGAAAAACATCATAACAAAAAAGTCGATTCCCCTAGTGGAACCGCAAACATGTTAAAAGATATTATATCTAGTGAGTTGAAGAAAAAACAAGAGTATGTTTACGGACGAAAAGGGAATGATACGAAAAGAAAAGAAAATGAAATAGGTATTCATGCAGTCAGAGGAGGCACAATTTCAGGAGAACACCTAGTCTTATTTGCTGGTGAAGAGGAAGTATTAGAAATCAAGCATACAGCACAATCAAAAAGACTATTTGCTAAAGGAGCCCTAAAAGCTTCTTCATATATATTAAATAAAGAAAAAGGTATATATAATATGAATAACTTAATTAATGAAATTGGAGGTAATAATGAATAACAACAATCTTACAGATCCATATGAAATAGCTAAATTTATTAAAGATGCAAATAAATCTACTCCTATAAAACTCTATATCAATGGAAAAATCAATGAAATAGACTTTAAAGACTGTAAAGTGTTTAAAGGTGAAGGCTCTGCAGTAGTTTTTGGAGAATATAATAGTATCGCACAAATATTAGATGACAATGAAGAGCAAATACAAGAATACGAAATAGAATACGACAGGAGAAATTCTGCTATTCCACTTCTCGATACCAACAAAATACAGGCTAGAATAGAACCGGGAGCACTAATAAGAGACAGAGTGAGTATTGGAAAAGGTGCTGTAATAATGATGGGAGCAGTTATAAATATTGGTGCTGAAATAGGTGAAGGTACTATGATAGACATGAATGCTGTAGTAGGAGCAAGAGGTACAATAGGTAAAAATGTACACCTTGGAGCTGGAGCAGTAATAGCAGGAGTTCTTGAGCCACCAAGCAAAAGCCCTGTAATTATAGAAGACGATGTTATGATAGGAGCAAATGTTGTAATTTTAGAAGGAGTAAAAGTAGGAAAAGGTTCAGTAATCGCAGCTGGTTCAGTAGTAATAGAAGATGTGCCGGAAAATTCTGTTGCTGCAGGTTCACCTGCAAAAGTTATAAAAACCAAAGATGCTAAAACAATAGATAAGACTAAAATACTAAAAGAATTAAGAGATATGTAAATAAAATAATAATATACTTAACAATAAAATTAATAATATTAATCAAATATCAATAAATATTAAAATCAAGGCTGCAATAGTCTTGATTTTTTTATATTTATTAATAATATCAATAATTGAATACATTTAATCAATATAATTAATAAATATATTAAAAATATTAATAAAAACTATTGACAAATCAATTATATTGATTTAATATATAGATAGATAAAAGAAATTGGCAGATAAATCAGATATATCAATAATTAAATTAAAATAATTAATGGAGGGTAAGAATGATTAATTTAAATAATGATGGGTTGGAAATGTACAAAAGAATAGAGTACAAGCAAAAAAAGAAACAGATAAATGAGTCCTACACAAAATTAATAAATAATATAAATAATTTATGGATGAATTTTGAAAGATGAAAATATTAGAAATATTAGATAATTTAGAAAAAAACATTATTACAGCAGATGAAGCAATAGTAAAAATATTAGAAACAGATGAAGAAAAAGTTATAGAAAAGAATGCTAAATTTTTAAAAATAAAAATCACTGATGGAGAGGAAGGCAAAAAAATAAATATACCTCCAATTCCATTAGGCTTGATAAGTGGATTAACATCTCTGGGACTACTATTAGGATCAAAATTTTCCTATGATGAAGATCTTAAAAAAATAGATAGAAAAGATTTGAAAAAAATATTTGATGAGTTAAAAAAACATCCACCTTTCAAATTAGTAGATGTACTTGATGAAAGTGATGGCACAGTAGTTAAAATATATACTAAATAGAGGAGGACATATGAAAAAAGAAGTATTAGGAAGCTGTCCAGTATGTGATTCAGAACTTAAGGTAACCCAGCTTTCCTGTAAAAGATGTGGAACAAAAATTAGCGGGGATTTTGAACTATGTAAGTTTTGCCGATTAGATAAAGAACAAAAATATTTTGCAGAAATGTTTATAAAAAACAGAGGTAATATTAAGGAAATAGAAAAAGAACTAGGCATATCATACCCTACAGTAAGAAGACTACTAGATGAGGTTATAGAATCCTTAGGATACAAAGAACAAGCTAAGAAGAGTCAAGTAGATCAAAGTAGTATTTTAGAAAGATTAAGTAAAGGAGAAATCACTTCAGAAAAAGCATTAAAATTATTAAATGGTGAAGATGAATAGGAGGATAATAAAATGGAAGAAAAAATTAAAATTTTAAAAATGATCGAAG